>Ga0315308_1001369_pt1 | contig 14022 bp, 14 predicted proteins | sample TDP3_MG_FD_203078 | JGI IMG/M metagenome (GOLD analysis project Ga0315308, IMG submission 203078) | Freshwater sediment microbial communities from Lake Towuti, South Sulawesi, Indonesia - TDP3 | ecosystem: Environmental > Aquatic > Freshwater > Lake > Sediment | place: Indonesia: South Sulawesi... | reverse complement strand
GTTTCAGGCGTGTGCGCGAATCTTTCAGTCTATACAGCCTTCAGCAACCCGGGCGACCGAATGATGGCTTTGGCTATCCCTGCTGGCGGCCATATAAGTATGGGGAAGCTCGAGTTCGGCGGCACAGCTGGCGCTGTTCACGGCCTCAAGGTTGAGTATTTTCCATTCGACCACAAAGAGTTGACCATCGATGTCGATAAGACGAAGGCTAGAGTCGAGGAGATGGCTAAGGAGAATTTCCCTCCTAAAATAGCTATGTTCGGCGCTAGCGTCTTTCCTTTCCCACATCCAGTCAAAGAATTGGTCGAGGCTTTTCATAACGTAGGTGCAAAAGCTTGCTATGATGGAGCCCATGTAGCAGGATTGATCGCTGGCGGAGTTTTTCAAGATCCATTGAGGGAGGGTGCTGATGCCATGACCTGTAGCACACATAAGACCTTGCCAGGACCTCAAGGTGGATTAATCCTCTCTTGGAGCAAGTATGCAGATTTGATAAAGAGCAAAGTCTTTCCAAGTAATGTGAGTAATCACCACCTACATCATGTTGCTGGCAAAGCTGTGGCATTGGCTGAGATGCTTGCCTTTGGAAAAGAATATGCCAGACATATAGTGAAGAACGCTAAGACTTTGGGGCAAGCGCTTTTTGAGAGAGGTTTTCGAGTGTTGGGCGACCATAAAGGGTTCACAGAGTCTCATGTGGTGATTATAGACATCACCAAGTACGGCCTTGGCGGCGATTTGGAGAGGAAGCTTGAGAAAGCGAACATCATACTGAATAGAAATCTACTCCCATGGGATATCAAAGAAGGCCGGCACTTCCAGAACCCTGGGGGAATAAGAGTTGGAGCGTCAGAAGTAACTAGGTTGGGGATGAGAGAGTCGGAGATGATTGAAATTGCCGACTTCATGAAGAGAGTTGTAATCGACAATGAGCCGACTGAGAAAGTGAGAGGCGACGTAGAAGAATTTAGAAGAGCTTTTCAGAAGGTGCATTTTGCATTCGATACAGCTAGAGACGCCTACGAGTACATACACCTAAGATAGCGCCCTATCGCCTTCTATTCTAAAGTTTAAAATGGCGTTTCAGATTATTGTTGCAAAGGGATACCGGTTGAGTCGAAGAGAGAAGAGGCGTCGGAGTGAGGCACCGATGCCCGCCGCAAGCGCTGGGCTACTCAGATTCTTTGAAGAAGAAACCCCTGGGATAAAGTTGAGACCTGAAGTCGTAATCTTGATGGCAGCAGGCCTCATAGCAGTAAGCCTAATCGCATATCTAGCATTCAAGTGATGAAGATCTCTAGTATATTGAAACCTTCGCAACACCTCTTATCTTAAGAAATTCTGGGACGAGTTCTCCAGGGATTTTAGTCTCAGTAACTAGTGTCAACTTAGGCTCCGGCGAGAGTTCCGGATCATCAACGATCGCTTGTCTGATGCTTATGTTCTTCTCAGCGATCAATGTAGCGGAACGAGCGAGTATCCCCGGGATCTTTGCATCTACAGGCGTTATCTCAACCACGCCTAGATTCAAGTGTCGAGCGATCTCTTTGAGCGAGTGTCCAGCTGATCTTATGTTCTTGAATATGACTTGGAGGTCCGGATTTCCTTCAATGGCTTTTATCGTCTCGGTTACTGTTCTTCGATCAACCTTTGAGACTCTAGCTATTCTTATCGGCGGAACCTCTATCTCATTACAATAGATCTTTCCGTCCCTTACGCTCAGACCGTTCTCCACCAACAGTTTTGCCACTGATAAGCGTTCCGAATGGGTTTCTAGGTATCCTGCGATCCTATTCCACATAAGATGCCACACGTACAGATATGTGCACACAAGCTTAAAATATTTCCCACATCCCCACTATTGTGAAACATTGAAAACAGTGAGTGAAAAGGCATGACATCTAAGAAGATATTATTGGACGAAGAGGAAATACCCAAGCAGTGGTACTGCATACTGCCTGATCTGCCTAGACCACTTTCTCCAACAATAGAGCCAGACAAGAGGGCGCCAGGACCCGGAATCGTCCCACAGCTGTTTCCCAAGGAGATTATTGCCCAAGAGTTCAGCAAGGACAGATGGATATCCATTCCTGAAGAGGTGAGGGAAGTCTATCGGCTCTGGCGACCCACCCCCCTCTTCAGGGCTGTTGGACTGGAGAAGGCTCTAGATACCCCCGCCAAGATCTACTACAAGTACGAAGGCGGCAGCCCCCCAGGAAGCCACAAGCCCAACACCGCCGTTCCACAGGCATACTACAACATGAAGGAAGGCGTAGAACGCATTGCTACGGAAACGGGGGCTGGCCAGTGGGGCTCCGCCCTAGTCTTCGGCTGCATGACCTTTGGGCTTAAATCCACCGTGTATATGGTGAAGGCAAGCTACTATCAGAAGCCCTACAGAAGGGTTCTAATGGAGCTTTGGGGCGGCGAGGTATACCCAAGCCCCAGCACCAAAACAGAGGCTGGCAGAAAGATCTTAAAAGAAGACCCCGACAACCCTGGAAGCCTAGGGATCGCCATTAGCGAAGCCGTAGAGGACGCCCTCGTCCACGAGGAAGCCAATTACAGCATAGGCAGCGTCTTCAATCACGTCCTCACGCACCAAACCGTGATAGGGCTGGAGGCTCAAAAGCAACTTGAAATGGTGAACGACTACCCGGACGTAATATTCGGATGCATAGGCGGAGGCAGCAGCTTCTCTGGGCTCTACTGGCCATTCTATTACGACAAAGTTTCAGGGAAGGCCCCGAAGGATATAAAGTTCGTAGCTGTCGAACCCACGGCTTGTCCCTCCATTACCAAGGGAGAATACATGTACGACCACGGCGACACGGCGAGGCTAACCCCCTTGATTAAGATGCATACCTTAGGCCATGAGTTCATACCGCCACCGATCCATGCGGGAGGCCTGCGCTATCATGGTAAGGCTCCTACCCTATGCTTGCTGGCCTTGGAGAAGAAAGTGGAAACGATAGCCTACAACCAAGTGGAAGTCTTTGACGCAGCCAAGCTCTTCGCTAAGACTGAGGGCACGATACCGGCTCCAGAGCCATCCCACGCCATTAAGGGCGTCATCGACGAAGCGTTAAGATGCAAGAAGACGGGCGAAGAGAAGACCATCCTTTTCCTGCTGTGTGGCCACGGCCATTTCGACATGCAAGCTTTCGACGACTACCTCCAAGGCAAACTTCCACCCTACGCGTACCCAGATGAAGAGGTGCGGAAGGCTATGAAGAAGCTGAGGGAACTATATCCATGGTTAGAGACCCTGCCTTACTAACCGTTATCCTCCCCTTTTTTGCTCTTCCAAAACCCTTGGCGCCACTCTGAACCAGAGTTCAAGAGAACCTGTGAAGCTTGAGGCCTTAGAACCCAAATGAACAAAACCTACAGGAATGGCGCTCCATGATGACAGCTCTGCAGATAGGCGCTAGGCTATCTCGCGCGCTGACTAGGATCTCAGAACTGAAGGAACATGAACAGACAGACCCTTTCCATCTTGAAGAATTAAGAAACGAGTTGGTGGGGGACGGGTACCAGAGGGATCCGATAACTGTTGACGCAGACTATAAGGTGATCCTTGATGGCCATCACAGAGTAAAGATATTAAAAGCATTAGGCTGTTCAAGGGTCGCCGCTCATTATGTGAACTATCTAGATGATCCTAACATAAGAGTGAAAGCTTGGTATCCGGTTGTTATGGATTCTGAGAGGAGTGTACTGAAGCTTCTGAGAGAGAATGGAATAAACTTAGATACCGAAGCGCTAGGCAACTCAGGGCATCTGGTATTTCAAGATAGAGTTGCTGTAGTGAAATTGGATAGGAAGAAAATAATGGGCGTCCTAGTTGGAAAGGTTAAAATGGATTACGTGCCATCTGAAGCGTTTGCCAAGAAGCTTGTTAAGACCGGAAGAGCAAGCTGTGCTATAATCTTCAATCCGATAAGTAAAGAAGATGTTGTTGAGGCTGCTCTTTCAGGAGATCCTTTTCCACCTAAGACTACGAGGCATATTTTCCCTAGTAGGCCGAGAAACTGGTTTATACCTATAAGTGATTTGACCTGAAGACCATTTGAGAATCAACATCTTCTTCTTGGCGAGTGTGCAGTGGATCTGAAGAGTATGAGGATTCCGAGAAGATATTACAACCGCTTGCTGTTGCGTGCTGAAATTGTAAGCCGTTGTCATAGAATCGTTTTGAATTCTATTGCTTCTTCTATCGTTTCTATTGCCTTTACTCCGTCTTGAATTGACGGGGTGGGATGGACCCTGTGCTTTACTGACGAGATAAAGGAGTTTAACTCTTTCTCAAGGGGAGGTTTCCAGACTATCGGAACTTCTGTATTGTCCGCGAACAGTCTCCATCTGTTGTCTTCAAAAAAGGCGTAAACGACCTTGTCTTCAAATTCGAGCACCCAACGGCGAACTTTAGGTCCAAGGCAATCAGATATTATCATGGCTTCTATTTCACCATTGAACTTGAGCTCTAACTGCCCAAAATGAAATTTTTCCATGGAACGGATCACAGTTCTTCGAGGTTCACCTAGCATCCAGCGGAGTAAGTCCACATCGTGGATGGCTAGATCCTTCAAGACGCCTGTCTTCTGCGCCACAAGAGTTGGAGTGCCTGACCTTTGGCAGAAGATTCTTAATGGCTTCTTCAACATGCGTGTAACAAAATGAAGTCTTCGAAATACTGGGTTGAATCTCTCAATAAAGCCAACCATAACAATTACGTCGGGGTTTTCCTTAGCGACCTCTTCAATCCTCCGCGCTTCCTGTAAGGAGCTCGCCATCGGCTTCTCGATGAAAGTATGTCTTCCTGCCAGTATAGCTTTCGAAGCCACATCGGCTAAGGCTTCAGCTGGAACGACTACATCGACGATGTCAACGTTTTCGATCAAGCTTTCTAGTGAAGGAGTTGAGTTAGAACATCTAGGGTCATATATTGCTCTTAGTTCGATATCCACATTTCTTTTCCATACGTCATAGTGTCTCTTTCCCCAATTCCCAAAGCCCACCAACCCCAGTTTCAGCTTTGGCATCCACTATTCCTTCTCAATCTGTTTTCTCAGCTCGTTCGGCCAGACTCCAAGGTCGCCCTTTCGAACCACAGTATCCCATGCCTCCTCTACGTCTTCTACATCAACGTTTCTCTTAGTTTGGGAAGCAATCCAATTCGCTTGTCTCTCGATGAAACGGCGTAACTTGTCCCTTGATACGCATAGATTCTTCATGAATTCCTGACTTTCCTTAGAGTCCAACAACGTCTTAAGCCTAAGATCGGCCTCACTGGTTAGGGACAGATCCTTAGGCGATTCGAGCGATTTATTTTCGAGTTTTCTGAGTTGGCTCAAGAGGTTCTCCTGATTCAATAGAGAACTGTTTGAAATTTATGTAAGTATCGGAAATCTGAAGTTGGCAATTAGGATAGAGGCCTCAGTCTGAGATTGCAGAGCAGTATAAAAGGTAGGCCGCGTATGCTGAATGAAGGATAAGCGAGCGGTGCATTTGGATAAGAATCGCTTCGCAGCAATCATAATCATCGCGCTTTGCATTAGCACAGGCCTCTTGGCGTTCTTCTACTTCAGCGTCCTGCGGAGTATCTATAAGGAGAGTACGACTGAACAAGACGCCTATACCAAGCAGACTGAGATGCTGCTTCTCGAGGTCTCAGGAAAGATAGTTAGAGTGAGAGAGCTTTCCCCGCCACAAGATATACCTTTGAAGGTCGTTACTCTCGATTGGGTTGAAGAGAATTGGGGTAGAAAATTTGCTGAGGAGTCATCGGAGGAGCTGCAAGTCGAGGAGGAGATCTATAAGGCGCTTTTCCTCATTCCTCAGAACCTTTCTCTTGCCGAAGTTATGGTTGAGCAAGCTGGAGCTACAATGGCGGCAGTTTGGGAAGGTAATCTGTACGTTGTTAGAGAGCATTTTAATCCTTTCGATAAGCTCTCTGCAGAGCGGACTTTGGCTCACGAGATTATGCATATGATGCAAGAGAAGTACTTCAGGAGTCCAGAGGCGCTTTTTCACGATGAGCTTCAAGCTTGGGCTGCTCTGATAGAGGGAGACGCTGGCTTCACCGCGGACAAATATATTGAAGAAGCGATTGGTAGACCCATAATTTCAAACAGTGCGGCGTTCCTCTCCACCTCTTCCAACAAACTATCGTTCCCGAGTCACTTGCTAGGCGTGAAAATGCCGGAGTCACTTATCGAGCTATGGCTTTTCCGGTACAGATACGGGGAAAGTTTTGTTTCGGCGCTCTACAGCGCGGGAGGGTGGGAGAGGGTTAACGCGGCCTACGTGAATCCTCCTCTGACTAGTGAGCAGATCTTGCATCCGGAAAAGTATCTTGAAGGCGAGGGCTTTGTGCTAGTGGATTCTATTTCGTTGAATAGTTCTGATTGGGATCTTGTTAAGACGGAAAGGTTTGGTGAGCACTTGATACGTGTAATGTTAAGTAGCCACATTCCGCGAGATGATGCTATAAAGGCTGCTGAGGGATGGCGTGGAGACAATTTCACATATTATAAGAAAGAAGAAAACCATCTATTCACATGGAAGATCGTTTGGGATAGTGAGCGCGACTCAGTTGAATTCTTCGATTCATTCGTACTAATGATGGATGCCGTCGATGCTCGTCAGATACTGCCTAGCTGCGGATACGCCTCGAATAATACGGTCAAGTGGGAGGCTGGAAATCAATACGTTTCACTGATTAGGAATAAGTCTTCAGTAATCGTTATAGTGTCCACGGAATTAGATTGGCAACGACCCAATTTGTATGCGAGATTGCCCATTACGTTTTTGGCCGAATCCTTTAGCTTATGCGACACCAGTAAGCCGCCTTTAAGAATTCAATTACGTTAAAGGCTGAAAGCCAAATCTACCTTTTAGAGGGACATACAAAACCTTGTCGACGATCCTTTCTCGAAGTTGTCCACTCGGTTCTTTCTTCAAAAGAGTTAAGTCCTGTTCACAGTTCGGGTAGCCCACAGGGGCTACAAGCTTACCTCCAAAGTTCATCTGGCTGATCAATGGCTCTGGGATTCTTGGGCAGGCCGCTGTTATACAGATTTTGTCGTAAGGGGCCTCCAGCGGATATCCCAAGGATCCGTCGCCTAAAATTACGAGTACATCGCTATATTGGTGTCTCTCCAGATTATCTTTAGCAAATTCATAGGTTCTCTTATCGATCTCGACGGTGACCACTCTTCCTTTTCCGCCCACTATCTCTCTGGCTAAGGCTGCGCCATATCCAGATCCTGTTCCGACCTCTAGAAACCTATCATTCTCCCTGAGCTCCAATGCCTCATAAAATAGGGGGTAGCTATGTGGACAAGAGATCGTGGCCTCTTCACCGGGAATAGGTAGGGGAACCTCGAGGTATGCATAATCTCGATAATCTTCTGGGATGAAATCTTCTCTCGACACCTTAGTCATTGCTTTCGCTATTCGTTCAGATATTAGAAGGTTCTGCTCAATCAGCCATTGGATCTTCTCTATTCTCTCTGCTTCGAAGTCTTTCCTAGTCTTAACTGGCTTCTTTGGAGGAGGAACTATCCACCCCATTATCTCGAACCTGCAAGAGAATTTGAGAACGACTAAAAGATTGGTTGGATCAATATTTTGTTTCTTCCTTCAGAATCTACTTCAATTTCTTCAAGGGTATGAACCAATTCCTTGGCCTGCTTGGAATTATGTGTCTAGTCGTTTTCGGTGGGAAAGGAAGAGTAGATAGAGCGACCCTGAGCACATCTTCTTTTGTTACTGGCTCGAAGATAAAGGCGCCAGCGGCTCCTCCCTCTTTAACCAGACGTAAGGCAATATTCTTCGTTGATACATACTGAAATTTTATCTTTCCACCCAGAGCGTTCATTACTTCCCTTCTGCTAGCTCCTAATTGGAAGGTTCTACCTTTCAGCACCAGTAGGTTCCTCGAATCATTCTTGGTATTTGGTGTTAACTCTATCCCACACTCATCAATTGTTTCCATCAATCTCCTTTTCGAGTCTATCACGATTGGATACCAAGTCTTGACTCTTATCTCATCGTCTTCCATGTATTGAACTTGGTAAGAAGCAATCTTCGAGTAACCTAGGGTCTTTAAGATATTCCGCCTATGGTGCCCGTCCAAGACTACACCGGATTTCTCGTCAACTATAATAGGATCTCTCTGGAAGCCATCCTCAATTATCTCTTTCATGAGTTCCTTGAAGCGGAAGGGATCGACTTCCTCATGGTCTCTCAGTCTCAATATATCGATTAACACAGCGTACTTCACTTCACATCGAAGAGGCTGGTGCTCAAGTAGCGTTCACCAGTGTCCGGTAGAACCGCGACGATAACTTTGCCTCTCCCGAACTCTCTGGCTTTCTGTAGAGCGATGAACATGACTGCGCCTGAACTCATACCAACAAAAAGCCCTTCCTTACGTGCTAGTTCCCTCGTGACTTCAAAGGCGTCTTTCTCATACACATAGATCCTTTCGTCAAGCTTTCTGGCGTCGAAGATGGAGGGCGGGAAGGGTTCCTTCATGCTCCTCATGCCCTGTATCCTTTGGCCGAAGACAGGCTCAACGCCTATAACCTTGATCTTTGGGTTGTGTTCTTTGAGCCGCTTTCCCGCGCCCATGAGCGTTCCAGTGGTTCCCATAGCCGCTATAAAGACATCGAGTTTTCCATCGGTTTGTTCTATAATCTCTCTGCCCGTTGTTTCATAATGCGCCAGAACATTGTGAGGATTGTTAAATTGGTCTGGAAGGAAGTATTTCTCAGGCTGTTCCCTAGCCATTCTGTAGCCTACTTCAATTGCGCCGGGGGTGCCTTTCTCACCCGGCGTCAGGATGACTTCTGCTCCGAATGCTTGTAGGATCCTCCTTCTCTCTACGCTTACCGATTCAGGCATGACGAATAATGCTTGGTATCCTTTGACAGCGGCTACAATGGCTAAGCCGATGCCTGTGTTCCCAGACGTGGGCTCGAGTATTATCTTATCTTTAGTTAGTTTACCCTCCTTCTCTGCGAACTCGATCATGTATTTCGCAATTCGGTCTTTGACTGAACCGCCTATATTGTATTGTTCCAGTTTCGCGAGTATGGTTGCATCGTCCTCTCGGGTTAACCTATTGATTTTGACTAGCGGAGTGTTGCCAATTAGGTCTAAGGCGTTATGCGCAAACATTGTGCTCACATGGCAGGTGCAAGAGATGTATTCTATAACGCCGTTATATAAGTCCTAGGCTCATATCGAGCGCCCGGAGGGCCTTACCAGAAAGAAGATCTAAGAAATTGATGAACAACTGAGAAGATGGCGGGGAACGTACCTATTCTCGCTTGAACTCTTAAGTTATTGTTTTCTCTTAGCCATGAGGTATGTCGTTAGAGCAAGGATCAACCCGGCTAGAGCAGGCAATATAAGGCCGATTGGAATGGCTCCTTGGCTGAACACATTTTCTGCAGGACCTAGAGCCGCATACTTTACAGCCGCTTGTCCGTCTTGAGGAACTTGGAGGCCTAGAGCTACTGCTACTGACGCGAGAACAAAAGCTAATAGAGTTGACGCAATTTCTCTACGGATTGCTTTCACCAGCTTTGAAAGAAAAGGAAGTTTTTGGGAAGTACTCAGGAGCTATGCGAATGTATAGTCTATTTGAACCGTAACTGTCAACTGCAGTTCCCCAGGGATGATCGGCGTCGATCCTGAAGCTTTCACTTCATACATGGCTCCATACGGCTGGTACATCGGGCTGATTGAGGCGTAGGTCTTCCCTGTAATAGTCACTCCTAAGGCGCTTGCTATCGCTTGAGCTTTGGAATCTGCATCGCCAACCGCTTTCTTGATCGCATCGGTCATTAACTGTGCCATCTTCTCTTCAGAGACTGTGAAGAAGACGCCGCCGACCTCGTTTGCGCCAGCGCCTACGGCTACATCAATGAATTTCCCTACCTCAGATGTGTTCTTTGTCATTACTGCGATCACGTTTCTACATTCATACCCAATGAGAGTTTGCTGTCCATCGTAGCTGTATCTAGGTGAGAGACCGTAGCCTATGGTCTTGATATCCTCCTTGGAGACACCTGCATCCATTAAAGCCTGAATAACCTTGGTCATCGTTGCAGCATTGCTCTGCTGTGCTTCCGCTGCACTAATGGATTGGGTTACGACGCTTATGGTCACTTCGGCGATGTCGGGGGTCGCCCAGACTATGCCTGTGCCTGAGATGGAGATCACATTAGGTCTGGTTTCAGGGCCTTGTCCAGTAAACGGTACATTCACCAGACTACCGGAGTTTGGTAGGGCCATGCTGTAAGCGTAGTATGCGTAGTACATTGAGAAGCCATTAAGAGCGACGAGGCCAATGATGGCTACTATTGCCAACTTGTAGAATCGCGAACTTGCTTCTATACTCAATTTCCCACCTCCTTTGCCGAGTGTTGCGGAACAGTCTATGTTGCCGGTTTGACTTAATTCTAGGGATTGGAACGCACTGTTCAGATCTTAGAACAGTTGGAAAGTCATAATTTGCATGGGCTACGGCAAGAGAATATATTAGGTAAAGTTACAAAAACCCCATTTCTCTCTTATAGAAGAACACCGTTAAGATATCGAATTTCTTCTACGAGCTCTTCTTAGCGACTAAGGTTGCGATAGCTACCAGTATGAATGACCTAGCCTACGAAAAGGCTCAATCTTCTATCAGTGCTTAATCCTTCACGGTACAAGTTTAGCGCTCTTTTGGGAGAAAACTCATCTTCTTGGTCTTCATAGTTTCAGGAAATGTGGCGTTGATATATACTTCAAGTGACATAGGTTCGTGAAAATCAGGGGGTCAAAGGTGGAAGCGGTCACAGTCGCTACGTTAGCCCTGCTCGCGGCCTTGGTCGGAATGGTTGCGGCTATGACCGGCGTAGGTGGCGGCTTTCTTATAGTTCCGATCCTAAACCTCGTCTTTGGTCTGCCAGTTCACCAAGCTGTAGGAACGAGCCTAGTAACCATTATCTTCACAGCGCTGTTCTCAACATTTGCCTATGCAAGGCAGAAGAGAATCGACTACAGGCTGGGCTTGATCTTCGCCGTCGGAACTGTTCCAGGGGCAATCGTTGGCGCATATACAACCCAGTTCTTGACTGAGAGGTTACTCGCGACAGTATTCGGCTTCTCCTTGATTCTTATCGCTTTGAGAATGATGGGAGTCTGGAAGATCTCCTCCATCAGAAGTTCGTCGCCGAGTTCAAAATGGCGTAGAAGTCTCATAGACTCAAAAGGCGTGACATTCGAATACTCAGCCAACATGAAACCGGGAATAGCGCTGAGCTTTCTAGGAGGCTTCGCATCAGGGCTACTCGGGATAGGTGGTGGAGTGGTCATGGTGCCAGTCTTAAGTTTAGCTGTAGGCTTTCCAATTCATCTAGCGGTCGCCGCCTCAATGTTCATAATGATATTCGCATCCATCTCAGGGGCCATAACTCACCTAACATTAGGGAATGTTCAACTTGAATACGCTGTATATCTTATCCTTGGAGTGATGGCGGGAACTCAACTCGGCGCGGCAGTCGCAAAGAAGATGAAAGAGAAAGCTCTCGCGAGAATCTTCGGGTTTGTCATAATCCTAATAGGCTTAAGAATGATCGTAAGCTACCTCTTGTCATAGGCCTTACGCAAAAGCACATAATGCTTGCTTTGCGATAGATTCAAATTCAGAGCGTGACAGATTCTTGTAGTAGAAGTTGCTAAAGCTGAATTCTGAAGGCGATCGAGCATGAGTGTTAAAATTTGTCCCAGATGTACTCGCTTGAACCCTTACTACGCAGCACTATGCGCTCATTGTGGGTTACCGTTCACAGAAGACTATTACCCGCCCTATTACTATTCTGCACCGATACGAGGTTCAACCCTGAGAGCAATCTCGATGATAGGATTCGCCGTATTTGTCTTCGGCCTCCTCGGGTGGCTCTACGTAGCCTCATTCAAGATAACGATACCTAACAGCTCAAGCTGGCCATTATCGAGTTGGACGCCATGGTTGACTATGGGAGACTTCGGAATAATCTCATTCATAATCTCTATAGCCGGATTACTATTCTGGACGATCCTCTTCGTAGCAGCAAGAGAGCGGTACTAGATCCCAAAGCGTGCAACGATGGAAACTGAACAGCAGTAGATAAGACGCTACCTTAATCCATCAATGAACTTTCTGATTCTGTCGAGCCCTTCAACTATATTTCTTTGCGATGTAGCGAATGAGATTCTGAGGTACCCCTCGCCGGAAGAGCCGAAGGCGCTTCCAGGTATAGTCGCAACCTTGGCCTTTTGAAGTAGCATTGTCGCAAATTCTTGAGATGAAAGCTTGAAGCTTGAAACATTCGCGAAAGCGTAGAATGCGCCCTTCGGCTTCTCGCACTTTACTCCAGAAATCTCATTGAGCCCGTTAACTATGAGATGTCTCCGACGGTCGTATTCTTTCAACATTTCCTTAACACAATCTTGCGGTCCTGTCAACGCCTCCACAGCAGCCTTCTGGACGGCGGCGTTGATGCAACCATAACCGTAAGCAACGATCTTCTTTATGGCTGTGATAACCTCTTTGCTCGCGGCAATATATCCAATACGCCACCCAGTCATCGCGTAAGTCTTAGAGAAAGAATTGACAGTTATCGTTCTATCACTCATATCTGGGAAAGAGGCGATACTATAGTGAGTTAGACCGTCGTAGACAAGTTTCTCATAAACCTCGTCAGACAAGACAAGCAGATCTCTCATCTTGGCAACTTCAGCGACAATCTCCATCTCCTCTCTCGAGAGCATATTTCCTGTAGGATTATTCGGAGAACTGACGAGAATCAGCTTGGTCCTATCAGAGACCTTCGATTCAAGGGCATCCCTTGTCAACTCGAAACTCGGGCCATTTAGGCCGCATGGGATCTTGACTCCTCCGGCCAAGGCGATGAAACCATCGTAGGTCCAAGCAGGCTCGATCAAGAGGATCTCGTCGCCAGAATCTATTAAGGCTTGAAGCGAAGCATAGATCGCTGCGTAACCGCCATGAGTCACTAGCACCTCGTTCTCCGGGTCGACATCGATCCCGTTATCTCTTCTAAGCTTTTGAGCTATCGCCTGACGAAGCTCAGGGATTCCGGCTGTATTCGTGTAATGCGTATAACCAGCATTCAGAGCTTTTGTCGCGGCCTGTTTGATGTGGGCTGGGGTGTCAAAGTCAGGTTCCCCAACATGGAGGCCAACTACTCCAGGAGTAGCAGAAATAGCGTCCACAAGTTTCCTTATAGGCGAAGGTTCAACAACCAAGGTCCGAGCTGAAGCTATCGGTCCGCCTCGCAATTCTCATCCTCTTTCCAAGTAATCATCAGGAACTTCAGCTAATGAGTCTATAAGCTAAAAGGCTTGTTCTACGATTTCGAACATACGTTCCAAACTCAAGATTAATGACTCGCCTAGGTCTTCATCGATGAATGGAAGGAATAGAGATGCGTAGAAACGTAAAGATCGCGATCGTCGCGATTTTCATAGTTTTAGTTGGAGTTAGCGCAGTTGTCTATGAGAGATATTACTGTGCACACAGCATTTCGATAAGAGAGATGTTGGCGAATCCGATGTCGTTCGACAATATGCTGGTGAGACTTCAAGGCACGATGACGATCGTTGCGTTCCAATTCGGACTACCGATCCTACTCAAGGATCCGACAGGAACGATCTCCCTATCGTTTCCGCAGCAACTGGACTCAACGCCATACCTGTTCTCGGAGGTCACTGTCGAAGGCAGGGTCCACTACCAACCGGGAATAATAGACGCGCCTCAAGTCTACGTTGAAGTCATATCGATTCAAGGCCCGCGGATTTATCTGGAGATAGAATGGAAGAGAACGGGAGGATTCGCTGGAGCCGACGATAACCTGAAAATCGGCATAGACAACATAGCGTATTATTCCAGCAAATTCCATGCCGGAAAGATGTTCAAGGTAGATTTGACGCTTGAACAGGTCAGAGAACTCAAGAGAG
>Ga0315308_1001366_pt1 | contig 14039 bp, 13 predicted proteins | sample TDP3_MG_FD_203078 | JGI IMG/M metagenome (GOLD analysis project Ga0315308, IMG submission 203078) | Freshwater sediment microbial communities from Lake Towuti, South Sulawesi, Indonesia - TDP3 | ecosystem: Environmental > Aquatic > Freshwater > Lake > Sediment | place: Indonesia: South Sulawesi... | reverse complement strand
CCCCTTCCAGGCACGTTCTTCGCCGCCTCATACTTCTACCATCTTGTTTCCACGGAGGTCATCGACCCAACCTCCCTGATCCCCTACGTTTCCTTGACCTTTGACCTCCTAGTCGTGGTGGCGGCTATAGTAACCGCGCTCAGCCCCACATCCCTGTTCTACACTTTCGCCGACGAATACTGCATCGCTGCATCCCCCTGCACCTTCAGGGATTTCTTCATGGGTGCTTGTGCGGCAACTTTCCTCAACATCCTCGTCATGATGACACCGATCTTTTCGGGGGCAAGCCTGGCCGTGATAATCGTCGGAGGTAAGTCCATCTTTGATGCCGCAGCGTTTCTCTTCTCAGCTTCATCTTTCGCCTTCCTCGTGTCGTTGTTCGTCAGCTCCCTGGCAGTGATGTACAGGATGAGGATGAGAAAGGCCTGGCTAGCGACAGTCCTAGCACTCTTGGTCCTCACGGTGTGTCCCGCGGTCGAGGGCAAGGAGATAACGCTGGCCTGGTTTCCCAAGACCTACCTTCCCGGCTCGCTGACAGCCGGGATGCTCCTGAAGAGCGCTCTGCCTGGTTTCACGACGCAGGCGACGGACATTCTTGGTATGATCTCTTGGTCAGTAGCCTGTCTGCTACTGGCCATTGCTGTATCCGGGAGGGATGCGTTTCAAGTCATGAACCCAACTCCCCTGATAGCTTTCGGTCAGCCCAAGACTCCGCGGCTTCTACCCTACAGGTATCTTCGAGCGCCGCGTTTCAAGCCCTTCAAGCACGGTGTAGGAGGTGCACTGGTGGCCGGGGCTTTGACAAGAATTGCGAGAGGCGGTCAGTTGATGGCGCTGACGGTTTTCGTCTTGTCTATTGATCTTGCACCATGGTTCATGAACAGGCTGACGAACGGCGCCCCATTGCATCCTTTGACAGATCTGTCCCTACCGGTTGTCACCTCGCTGATCCTCGCTGCTCTCCTCTCGACCGGCTGGTTCGTGGACATAGACGAGATGCTGGTTGTCTTCTCGGCGCCGGTGAAGCGCTCGACCTACGCCAAATCCATGATGATCTCCGTCCTCTTGTCGTGCATTCTGGTCTCCACCATCCCCACCGCTCTGGCCGTCGTTCTGTATGGGATAGACGGGTGGGGAGCACTCACTGTCGTCGTCGGCACAGTCTCTAACCTAGCCGTGGCATCTGGTACCTCACTGATGGTTGCCGCATTCCTCAAACCCAGGGCAACCGAGATCGTCTTCTCTCCCTCAGAGATCACCACGGTTTTTGCATCCATGACGTTGACATCCCTGCTCGTGTTTCCCGTCATCGTCTCGATCGCCTTGTGCTCACTCGTGCCTAAGACTCTCCTAGCCGTTGCCAGCCTCGTTTCAGTTCCTTTCTACGCGATCGTCATTTTCTTGGGGGAGTACCATCTCTTGTCGCGCAGGCTAGATGGGCTCTCGCTGTAGGGTCATGTGCAGACCAAGACTCCGCTAACACAACCGATCTCTTCACATTTTCAGCCTACCACAATGAATATATTGCTGGTGTGGTCCCCGCCTGCGTGGGAGAGTTTGGGTTCCGACGAACAGGGTAACACCGCCTCGCGCGCGAAGCGCTTCCTCGGAGTCATAGTGAGGCCGAATCGAACCTTTGAGGGAATAGCTCAAGACCCCGCCCTGCCCTTGGGATTGCTGATATTCGGAATTAGCATGGCCCTGTCTGTCGGGCTCACCCTCTATCTGTATTCCTACAGGATTCATGTAAGCAATCTGCTTCAACTGCCTGCGCCTGACCCTGTTGGAGGATATGGAGGGATAATTGCACCTGGAGTAGCCACACCCGACTATTCGGCCATTGCAACTCAGGACATCACGTTCCGCCTTCTCTTTCTTCTCATAGTGCAGGGGGTGGCTTGGCTGGTCGCACAGGTCTTCAAGAAAAAGGAGAGTTCGTTCAACATCCTGCTTTCCGCCGTTAGCCATGCCTTCGCCGTAATGGTTGTTGGGGCGGTTGTCGTGGCGCCGTTGGCTCTGATCTATCCTGAGCAGAACAACCAGGTCACACAAGTTACATACGAGGGGGCGGTTCTCTCAGGAGTCTCTTTCAGAGGGACGTTCTTCCATGCTGCATCGATCGGACAGCCCACGGCTATCCTCTCTCTTCTGAACAGCTCCCGCGTCGGTGTTTCGATGGCTGTCTCAGATCAACTCGACGCCTCTGAAGGAGAATCGATACTCACGGGGCTGGTGATCGAGAACGTCACGGTTGGAGACTCAAGTTTCAACGGCAACATTACCGTGGAGAAGGCCGTTCTCTCCAGCATCGAGAGAGATGACTGGACGGATGGGCTTGCAGTCCTCAATGCGTCGAGAGCAGTAGTGTCGTTCGGAGTCGTTCGAGACGGAACCAGCTATGCCTGGAATCGAGAACGAGCTCAGGAGACCGGCTACGGTTGGAGTCCCGCCCTTCCAGGGCCCAGCGCTGTGGACCTTCTGCTCTGGTTTATCCCCTTGGGACTGCGTTTGTGGGTCGTAGGCCTTGGTTCAATTGCTATGTACTGGACCTATGGCGTCGGCGTGCCGACGGATGGCTCGACCCGTGCACGCGTAATCGCTCTGCTTAAGCTCACCATAGCACCGGTGGCCATCGTTCTGCTGTCGCTGTTGTTTCTTCCCAGCGTGATCCTCTCCCCGTACTAGGGAGCGTCCACCCGGGTGAGCGCTGACCAGGGATCAGCACTCGATTGATCGACGGAAGCCGTTCCCGGGAGATCCTCTACAACCCGGCTCAAAACCTCTCCCTTGGGGGAGATCTCACCTCTGGAGATGCGAGTTGAGTTGATAGGCTTCCCGTCTTCAGCTAGAACCATTGGGCAAACGACAACCTCGAGCTGGGTGAGCATCTTGTCCATTCGGATATCATTGATTTCTGCAGCCCGGCCCGCGGTAGATGGGCTAACCACGATGGCGTCGATCGTTTGGTCTGTGACGGAGGGTCCATAAGGGTCGTCGATCTTCACTATCTCGGAGTCCAGCCAGCCATACTCCTTCAGTGCTTTCCTTAGGTTCTCGAGCCTCACCTCGTATGAAGGAACCTCATAGCTCTTGCCGATCTTCTGCACCAGGTTTTCGCTTGTGAGGCCTATCACAACCTTCTCGCCGACTGAAAACGCGGTCCACAGAAGTGATAGATGGCCGTAGTGGACGACGCTGAATGTTCCTCCCAGACAGACCTTGCCGTACCTCTTCATCTTGCTTGGCTGCGATATCTCCTGCGTAAGCTCACCAGCAGAGATCCTCAGTTCGCTGAGTATGACCATTGCTTCCCCCACTGGTATCCCCAGCTTGCTGCTGAGATCGACGGGCTCGATGGAGGGCTCGGCCGGAAGTATCCGGTCCATGACGTATGACTTGTGGGAAGGATACAAGATCATGCTGTGAACCGTCTCGACGAGAATGTCCCAGAGAGCATGCTTGACATAATTCCTCGACAAGGCTGATCGCCGGAGGCTTCTCCAGGCGGCACTCTCTCGCCTCAGTTAAAGCTTTAAGCCCCTTCAAGACAAGGGCAGCGCACGCGTCACGATGTCTCCTCGCAATCTCGTCAACGCAGTCGCGGTGGATCTCGACGGAACTATTGTTCATTTCACACTAAACTATCCCTCGATCAGAAGAGATGTCCTGCGTCTCATCGCCGCTCTCGGCATAGATCCGAGAGGCTACTCGATGCGCGACAGAGTCTCTTTCATGCTCGACAAGGCGAAGAACGAACTGGTTTCCCAGGGCAAGCAGGCCGAGATCGCGGCGCTCGAAAGAGATGCCAAAGAGATAGTAGAAAGGTACGAGGTTGAAAACGCTCAGACGGCTCAGCTGGTGCCTGGAGCTAGAGATGCCCTTGCTGCGCTTAGGCGCTTCGGCCTCAAGCTTGGTCTCTTCACGGCTAGCGGGAGAAAAGCGGTGGACCTGATCTTGGAGGCTCACAGCCTTAGGGGGCTCTTCCAAGCCGTCGTCACAAGAGATGATGTGGGGCTTGGTCTCATGAAGCCTCGAGTGGATCACCTGCTGGCCCTGATAAACTATCTCTCGGAGAAGCCTGAGACAACTCTGGTGGTCGGCGACAGCATCATAGACATAATTCCAGCCATACAGCTGGGAGCGTGTGCCATCGGTGTGGAAGGAGGAGTAGCGAGCGCTCAAGAGCTGAGACGAGAGGGCGCTGTCGACGTAATTCCGTCTCTTTCGCAGCTTCCAAGGTGGATCGAAGAGAACACGCTTTCGAGGCAGACCTCTTGACCGTGCAGTGCGTTTCACTGTTGCACTCCAGAGAAGCCAGATTCGAGCTTCTAGGGCGCATGAAGGCTCATGGCTTGAAATTGAGGATGCACGCCTTTGAATATCTGATCGCGCGCAGGGGGTTCGCCTGCATCCTTCTCCTTGAGCCCGCCTGGAACAAAGCACACATATTCAGAATGAAGTGGAATGCCGAGGAGGCCGACAGAGTGTCAGAGTTGATCACAGAGATATTGATCAAGGTTGACCCGGGGATTGAGATCGATTTGGAGTAGGATGCTCAAAGCGTAGAGACGCAACCGATGAGAGTATGACGTCGAGATATCCTATGTATCAAACTGAGAGGGTGTTAACGCGAATTCTTTTATCTCGTGCTGAGCCGGCCCCGGAGCATGAGAGCGGTTGATAGGGTCAAGATGCTGAAGATAGTGGCCATTTTGCTGGCGCTCGCAGATCTTACAGTCTTTCTTCTCTACTCCTTGAACCAGTTTCATCTCCAGATGATCTATCTCGTTTCCTGGGTTCTGGCGTCGCTGGAGCTGGTGCCCACCGCTATGGGCAAGTCCTTCGTTCAGTGGATCCACACCCTAAAGAAGTAGAACCACAGATCTCCGATATGAAAGCACCCCTTCGTGAGCCTGCAGGCTCGCCAACCACAGTTCTTGCTCAGTTTGTACCTTGGCGCGAGAGGTAGTCCTTGATCGGAGTCAGCCCGAAAAGTATCAGGTCATCCACTGCTAGCACCGGCACGTCGTCCGTGGCTAGGTCCTTCCAGAGAAACGCTCTGCGATCTTTGTCCTCCACCGAGAAAGCCTTGAATGACAGCCCTGCTCTCTCCAAGAACCGCCGTGCTTCCTCGGACTCGCGGTCTCCCCTTCGAATGAAAAGCAGCGCCCTCGGGTGTTTCACTGGGGACCGTTGTCTTTCGCCGCGCTAGCCTTAAAAGTGTTGTGGACCCTCCTTGACATGCGCAAAGAGACATGAGGGTCCTAATCACTGGAACAAGCGGCTGTGACAAGGATCGCTACCTAGAGGATGTAGCTGCTCTGGCTTCCCAGAAAGGAATGCAACTCGACATCCTTCACGTGGGTAACATAATGGGGGAGGTTTCTGGGGAAATGGGATACAAGATCAGCAAGGAGACAGTGTTGGACCTCGAGGACTCCAGGCAAATGTCGCTCAGAATGTCCGCCTACGAGAGAATAGCCTCAACCATGGAAAAACAGCCTGAGATCGACCACATGGTGAACACACACTTCAGTTTCCTCTGGAGGGGAAGATTGATCACCGCCCTTACGTCACAGGTCGTAGACAGGCTCTCCCCCGAAATCTTCGTCACCATAGTCGACAATGCGCAAACCGTTAGGAAGAGGTTGTACGCCGACCCCCAGTGGAGTCGGGAAATGCTGACCCTGAAGGATATCCTCATATGGCGTGAGCAGGAGATTGCCTACACCAGAAATGAGGCTACGAGGCTCAAGAAGCCCCACTATGTCGTAGCTCGAAGACATCCGGCCTCGACTCTCCTCGACCTAGTGTCGAAGCGGGATGTCAAGAAGATCTACCTCAGCTACCCCATGACCTACATGGGAGTTCAAGGCTTTGCCGAGGTCAAGAAACTCGCCGAGGAGCTCAGAAGACACTTTGTTGTCTTCGACCCTTCAACTATAACCGAATCTTCGCTGGAGGCAGACATGAGAAGGGTGGTTCTAGAGGCCGAACGAGAGAAAATGCCTCCCCCCGAGAACATCTTGATAGCGGACGAGGAAGGGTCCCAAGAGATACCTGCCGAGGAGATCGAAGATGCTCTCACCAATATTAGGGGACAGACAGTCACCCGAGACTACTCACTCATCGACCAGAGCGACATGGTTGTAATCCTGATGGCTCGCGACGTCATGTCCGTTGGCGTAATATGCGAGATGGTCTACGGCGACACCCATGGAAAAGCGGTCTACGTAGTTAGCCCCAAGTTCCACAGAAAGCCCAGTCCCTTCATGTCCTACCATGCGGACGAGGTTTTTGAGACCACAGATGAGTTGTTGCATCACCTAATGAGAAGGCATGCCGGAAACTGACGGAAGCACAGCAAACGGTCTGATAGTTTGACATATACAAGACATAGACTGCACACGGCGGATACGCTTCCAAGCGGACCTGCAGAAAGATTTATTCGGAGGAAGGGAACCGGAACGTGGGGGGCCTCACGGAGTCAGGACCATGTCTGCCGACAGAAAGCTGGATTACCTGAAGACCCTAATCCAAATCGAAGAAGACCTCAAGTTCTGTGAAGTAGCCATCACGTCCGGCACCAGGCTTGAGCTGGCTCATGAGACACTGATCGCTCTGGCGGACGAGTTGGACACACTGAGGGCAGAAACACTGGAGCCAATAGAACGGCTCAGGCTTGAGAAGAACCACCACTTGACCAAGGTACTGCTCTATCATGCAAAGGATAGGCTTGAGGCCCTATATAGAGACCAGGAGAAGTTCTTGCCTCACAGCAGGCGTTGAGCACTGGGAAAGCCTTCTGGATGGAACCGACGGAATAGCTGTGGCTCTAAAGGCTGCGACCAATCTCCAAGACGCCCTCTTTCCCTTTTCCTCTCGCGGCAGGAATGGCCTCGGGCACATGCACCCTCTGCGTCTTCCAGGAGGTCTATCGTTCACGAGACAGATCCGTGCTTGAAGCCTTCCAGATATCGCACCATCTTCTTCGGGCGGCTCGGGGCCCTTGCCAGGGCTGAGTTCAGGACATGTCTCTCCGGGCGTCGAAGAATGTTCGAAACAGTTATGAAAGGGCCCAGGAACTCCGACTGTCGGATGAGAAGGACGGGAGTGGCAGAGCTGCCCCTGCACCACGGGCACGTGCCAGGATGGCTGCTGGATAAGATGCGGAAACTCTCCCGGGCGATCGTGGAGGTGATGGTGCGCGACCTCGGGACCGATGAGGTGCTCAGGCGACTTGCTGATCCATACTGGTTTCAAAGCTTCGGATGCGTGATAGGTTTCGACTGGCACTCGAGCGGCCTCACAACTGTGGTGACCGGTGTCCTACGAGACGTGCTCAGCATAGAGGATCACGGGATCGCGGTTGTCGGTGGGAAAGGATCAGCCAGCAGGAGGACGCCAACCCAGATCACGGAGCTCGGCGAATTGGCTGGTCTCTCTCCGTCGAGGATTGATGCATTGAGGCGAGCGAGCAAGCTCTCGGCGAAGGTGGATAATGCCGTTCTTCAAGATGGGTACCAAATCTACCATCACGCATTTGCCATGAGCGAGAGAGGGCAGTGGGCTGTGGTGCAGCAGGGGATAAACACGGGCGATCGAACAGCTCGCAGGTACCATTGGATCGGAGAGGGCCTGAAGAGTTTTGTGGAGGAACCTCACTCGGGGATCGCGGGCGAAGAGAGAAGGGACGTCGTCTTGGATATGACATCATCAAGGAGCCGCGGTGCGCGAGAGGTATCTGTGGAAATAGCTCGGGATGACCCAGGCAAGGTCTTACGGCTTGTCAACGAGGTTCAGCTAAAGCAGGGCTGCTTGGACATGTGGGTACATCCCGAGGCGGGGAGACCGCTAGACCTGGGAACGTTCAGTTACCTGAAGATGCCGAGAAGAGTGAACTGGAAAGTGCTGAAGAGGCTGCACGAGATCAAACCGCAGTGCTACGAAGAGATGATCGAGATTCACGGCGTGGGTTCAGGGGTTGTTCGAGCCCTCGCATTAATCAGCACCCTAGTCTACGGTGAGGCGCCGAGCTGGCAGGACCCCGTTAGGTTCTCATTCGCCGTCGGCGGCAAGGACGGCGTTCCTTTCCCAGTAGACAAGAGAGCCATGGATGGCGCAACAGAGTTCCTCAAGCAATCTTTGCTTGGAGCTGAGCTTGTCGGGAGGGACAAGCTTCAGGCCTTGAAGAGGCTAGCGACAGTCTGCCGGAGGCCATCGTGATAGCAGGCTTCAGAAATCCCGTTGCACCAGAAAGTCAGCTAACATCCCCAGCTTTCGCTTGGCTTCCGAATTGGGTAGCAGGCCGTCCAGCTTTGACCAGGCGTCTCGAACCATTTTCTCAGCAACATGCTTGGCGTGCTCCACCGCGCCGGACTGCTTCAGGATTGCCAAAGCTTCCTTTATCTTGGCCTGATCTCGCGTGTGAGAGTCAAGTATTGAGAGCAACCTAGTTCTGGCTTTAGGCTCGAGGTGTGACAACGCATAGATTACCATGAGGGTCCTCTTGCCCTCGGTTATGTCCCCACCTATCTCTTTCCCATACTTCTCCTCTCTTCCCGCCAAGTTGAGAACATCGTCCTGGATCTGAAACGCCACCCCTATGGCCTCAGCAAACTCGGCTAAAGCCTCCGACTTCTCCTCCTCGGCCCCGGCCAAGGTCGCTGCCATCCTCACCGCCATTCTGGAAAGTGAGGCAGTTTTCAGCAGGCACATCTGAAGATACTCCCCTTCCGCCACATCCTTCTCGAGCCCCCTGTGCCAAGCTATGTCCATGGCCTGACCGAAACTCAGCCTGATCATCTCTTGAGCGTGTATCTCAAGGATGGCCAGCTTCTTGTCATCGGTGAGGGAGCTCTTCATCACGGCTTGAAGAGGAGCGAAGTACATGGTGTTTCCTGCATTGATGGCTATGTCTTCCCCATAGATACGGTGGATGCATTCTCTTCCTCTACGGGTTTCACTGCGGTCTTCCACATCATCTACAATGAGCGTACCGTTGTGCACGATCTCGGGGATTGCTGCTATATCCAAGACCTCCCGAGGGTCTCCACCCAAGGCCTCGTATGCGATGAGGAATAGAGCGGGTCTCCATCTCTTGCCCCCACGATCCATCAAGTCCCAGAAAGGCTGTGAGATCGATTTGGTGAGAACCTCGACTGGGTATTCGTAGGCGGAGGGACCACAGGTTGAGGCCACCAGGTCCGCTGTATACACTCTGGGGACATACTTCTCCACAAGCCTGTTGACCAGCTCAGCGTTGCTGCCCAAGAACTCGTCGAGCGATGGCTGCTTCAAAGCTTTGACACCGTAATCGATGGCGCCCCGGCAACTCATATCCCTTTCTGAAGCAGTTGCCCGCAGAGCCTTTGATCGATCACTGCAAGACGCCGTTGATGCACCGGCGTTTGGAGCCTCTGCTGAATAAAGCTCGGTTCGAGACGGACCGACTACGAATATCGAGACCTGGCATTGCTTCCAGGATGAACATGATGGGTCGATAGATAGATCAGATCCCGAATCCCACCTTCCTGATGAACTTCGTCAGTGCCGAGTTCCACCTGTCTCTTTCACGTGAATGCTCTGTCCTCAGTTTGAGATACATGGCGTGACTGTACTGTCTACCAGTGTACTTCACATAGTAGTTCTCCAGCTTGAGTATTTCATCCGCTCTCCTGAGGTAGGAGAAGAGCTCTTCCTTGGAGGGCTCTCGGTACTCATCAACGTGGAGCACGTGCTCGATAGGCAACCTGGGCCTTCTGGGCGGCCTCTCGTCGGGCTCACCGATACAGAGAAGGGCTATAGGTAGGACGCCGCCAGGGAGTCGGAGAATCCTGGATACTTCCGCCGCTTCCTCTATGATGCCGAGGAAGACAGATCCCAGGCCCAGGCTCTCGGCGGTCAAGACCATGTTCTCCGCCGCCAACGCCGCATCGAAGATGCTCAGCACTTTACCTGCTGTGAAGCTGTTGTGCCTCAAGGCGTGGTCCAGCCCCAGGACATCCAGCATCTTCGCCAACCTCCTAAAATCGGCGCAGACCACTATCCAGATCGGTGCGTTCAACACAGACTCTTCCGCGTGGACATGAGCTATTGCTTTCCTTTTCTGATCGTCTTTGACCAGTATGAAGGAATAGGCTTGAAATGAGGAGTATGTGGGTGCTCTCTGCCCGTTCTCGACGATGAGTTGAACCATCTCATCCGAGATGGGGGCTTCCTTAAAGAGCCTCACGCTGCTCCTGTTGTAGATCAGATTAAGAGCGCTTCGTCTGCTAGACATGCTGCTCCCGAGAAAGAGAAGTGATTCGGAAGGATAAGAGTTGCGGGGCAGGAGCCGATTCAGCCGATCGAGCACAAAGGTTTATCTGGAGACGGAGCAAAAGGCTAGCTCGCGCCGGGGTGGCCGAGCAGTTAGGCGGCGGCCTGCAGATCCGATCGAAGAAAGCCGCTCTACATGGGTGCAAAATGTCGCCGAGAAGGGCGGTGCATGCAACTCCCATCCCCGGCTTCATCCGGCGAGCCCTTGGATCGTTCTCTAGGCTTTCCACCACTTGAAGGTGATGTACTCAACCTTCTCATTGACAGGGTCCGGAACAGCAAGGGTGAACTCCTTCTTGACCGTGGTTGCAAGCCGGCCTGACCGCACGATGTCTGCGGCTGAGAGCTCTTCACTCTTCAGCCTCACTTGGATCATGAACGGGGCGTGGTCTATCCCAGGCCCATGCTTGTACACTGCGAAGTCACTCCCAAACTTGATTCCCGGCGTTACCACGAATCCCTTGTCTCTTAGATCCCTGTAAACCATGTATTTTGCTCGCAGCTGCTCATACGATTGAGCCCCACGCCCGAGGAGCTGCTCGGCTGAAAGCTCGTCTCCGTTCATGGTTACCCTGAGGAGACCCTTCTCCGTGAGGTAGATGGCTTCGATCACGTCCAAGATGAGGGGAACGTTGAAGTCGGATGACTTCGGCTTTGGTATGCCCAGAGGCTTGCCGTAGTAGCCCTTCTCGAATAGCCTTCGCCCATCCTCAGGCCTCCAGACTATTATGTTCCCCTCCACGACCTCGGCCGTGACCACTTCTTCCTGACTCGTTGAAACACACCACCTAGAGAATGGCGAGCGACAGCGCGCGCAGAGTATCCGCGGCCTCCTCCGCCTTGTCGGCCACGTCCTCAAGCATACCCGCCACCTCCCTCGTCAAGAGTAGAGGAGCGATCTTCATGTCGCTTTCAAGAATCATCAAGTCGATCCGGCGGTACATCTCGTCCACCCTATGCTCCGCGTCCTCTGTCTCCTTGATCTTGTTCGAAAACGTCTCAGCACTCAAGGTGACGGCTAGCAGCGCCTCTCTCAGCCTGGTGACCGCCACCAAGACCGACTCAGTCATGGTATGCAGCTCCTTGAGGACGTTCTTCTTCACCCTCATGTTGTCTTTTGACAGCCAGACGATCCTGAATGAGATTCCCTCAGCCAGGTCGGCTATCTTGTCGACGTCGTCAACGAGCCTCATGAAGTCTTCTCTGTTGGCCAGGATTGCTCCAACCTTGGCGATCTCACTCTCTATGACCCGCCTTCCCTCCTTCGCCTCATTTTCGCTAGCCAATACCTGAAGCTGACCCTGCTCAACCGCCTTGGATCCTCCCTTCCCCTGGAAGAGCGTCTCCATCATCAAGCTAAGGTTGCGAAGGCAGTCCAGAACCTTGCGAATCTGTTCTTGAGCCAACGCCACTAGTCTGCCGTGGAACTCCTCTTCTCTGTCTCTTGGAAAGACCAACGCCGGCCACCACATGAAACCCTATCGGGGATATGGCTTGCTCCAACATGAGCTATAAACCTTTCAGAGCAACTCGATCGATCAAAGGCGCAGGATCCGAGACATAGGGTTAAAAACAGCGTTCATCTTCGATCCACTGCGTGGTACGATGAGCTACGAGGAAGTTGCCAAGCTCGCTTTGGAAAGGGGCTTCTTCTTTCCGGCTGCAGAGATCTACGACGACTCGCTAGCAGGTTTCTGGGACTATGGTCCCCTGGGGGTCTCCCTCAAGAACAAGATCATTCAGCTGTGGAGAAGGGAGATTGTGAGAAGGGATAGCATGCTGGAGGTAGACGGCTCCGTGATCTTGCCTGAACGCGTCTTTGCGGCGAGCGGTCATCTGAAAGGCTTCGCGGACCCTGTCGTCGAGTGCCTTAGGTGTGGCAGCGTCTACAGGGCTGACAAATTGATTGAGCAGATGACCGGAGCCTTGATCCCAGAGAAACTTTCCGAAGAGGAGCTGGACAAACTTCTGCAGGAGAATCAAGCTCGATGTCTCAAGTGCGGAGGCCAGCTGTCACAGACTAGAAGGTTCAACATGATGTTCAAGCTCGCCGTCGGCGCAAAAGAAGCGGCCCCGGCTTACCTCCGTCCGGAAACGTGTCAAAGCATATTCCTCGACTTTCCCCGGCTCTTCAGGATAATGAGGTGCAAACCGCCTGTGGCTGTCGCTCAAGTTGGAAGAAGCTTTAGAAACGAAATCTCACCGCGTCAAGGCCTGATCAGGCTGAGGGAGTTGATCCAGGCTGAGGTTGAAGTCTTCTTCAACCCGTCGAAAGCCCGAGACGACGACAAGTTCAGGCCTGTTGAGGACTACGAGCTATCAATCCATCCCCTTGACAGCAAGGAGACGACCCGCGTTAGCTCCAAAGAGGCGGTGAAGAAGGGTCTCGTCGCCAATGAATTGATCGCCTACTACCTGGCCCTGCTGCAACAATTCTACGAGAAGACCGGTATGCCGAGAGATAGGATGCGGTTCAGAGAGATGAGCAGCGAGGAAAGAGCGTTCTACGCGGAGCAGGGATGGGACTTCGAAGTTGAGACTAGTGTGGGCTGGATGGAGCTGGTCGCCTGCAACTACCGAACCGACTACGACCTTCGAGGGCACGCAAGGGAGAGCGGCAGAGACCTTACGGTCATGGACGAGGAGAAGTTCCTCCCTCACGTGTTCGAGTTGTCCATGGGCATCGATAGAAGTATGTATTCGATTATGGAGCATGCCTTGACCAGAGACAAGGAGAGGCGCGTCCTCAAGCTGCCTCCGTACCTAGCACCATTTCAGGTGGCTGTGTTCCCACTGGTCAGCAAGAACGGTCTTCCAGAGCAGGCGAAGAAAATTCACAACATGTTGGCCAAAAACTTTGATGCGTTCTACGATGACAGCGGAAGCATCGGCAGAAGGTACCGGAGACAGGACGAAGTGGGAACACCTTGCTGCGTGACTGTCGACTACCAGACGATGAAAGACAACACGGTGACTGTCAGAGACAGAGATACGATGATACAGCAGAGGACCGATGCGGATGGACTGGTCAGCTATCTACAGGAGAAGGTTTCGTTTCCCTTGGACTAGCCTATGAAGTATCCCGGGGGTGTGTTGCGCCGACGGGGCTCTTGCAGTTGGGGCATGTTCCGTTGAGGTCAGCCCAAACATCTATACATCCTTGATGGTAGAGAGCCCCGCATGCCGAGCATCTCACAGTAGATTCCAGTTGCAGGGATTGGTAGCATATCGTGCACATCGCTCCTTCGACTAGTTCTTCCACCGGATCCATCAGCACAATCTTCACCTCGGTGCGTCTCTGGACAGGTGGCACCTCGCTCAATGGTGGTAGCCCGAGAAACGGGGCGGTCTCGGTAGGCCAGGTTGGCGCCGGCGCGGCAACGGATGGAACCGTCTCAACATTCACCGGTATGAGCAATATGAAGACTCCTATGACAACTACAGTCGCGGCAGAGAATGCCGAGATGAACAACCCCACGTCAAAATAGCCACCTCCTCCCGCCTCCTCCAACCCCGGAACTACGTTGATGACCATCACGACGGGAGAGAGGATGGCGATGATCCCGCCGACCAGAACCAGGCTTGACTCCGCCCTCTTGATCCGTTCGAGCCTCTTTGCGATCCACGACGAGAGGGTACCCGTGCTCGCGATCGCTCCTCCCAAGAGTGAGAGAGCCAACGTCTCAACCCGCATGTATCCCATGATCGGCTCCGACTGG
>Ga0315308_1001365_pt1 | contig 14050 bp, 12 predicted proteins | sample TDP3_MG_FD_203078 | JGI IMG/M metagenome (GOLD analysis project Ga0315308, IMG submission 203078) | Freshwater sediment microbial communities from Lake Towuti, South Sulawesi, Indonesia - TDP3 | ecosystem: Environmental > Aquatic > Freshwater > Lake > Sediment | place: Indonesia: South Sulawesi... | reverse complement strand
CCTCTGGCATGCGTAACATCTAAGTAAACCTTAACTTTCCGAAGCCATTCTTGGAGCTTATTACGCAATTATTCTCCTCACGTGAGGGGACATTTTCGGGTTTTTTCAGTTCACGCCCGAAATAGGAAGAGTATGATATAAATCTTCTTTTGAGTCATGAAAACGGGATCGCACGCTAGAAATTAACCAAGCCGAAGCGCATCGGTCAGCGTGAGGATTATGCCGGGGGAACCCATAACATCGAAACCACTCTCCGCAAAATGAGGAATAAGGAATTTATTCCATTAGCTTCTTCCTTAGAAATTCCCTTCGCTTGCTTCTGTCCATTTTTTCGAGTTCGTTTTTGTGTTTTTCGCGGACAAGTTTCAGTTTGGTGTTAGTATAGAGAGCTTCATAGACTGGTCTGGCTTTCTCTATGGCTTCATGATCATCCTTAGCCACTATGCCAATTCCTGTCATGATCGCTTCCAGCCCTGCCGCTTCGGGAGCAGCTTCCATCTTCCCCGTGTCTGCCGCCCGGACAATTTTAGCCACCTCCAAAACCGCCGGGTCACTTACCTTGTATTTTTCAACTATTGCATCGAAACTGCATTTCTCGCCACGATGGGTCAGCTCGATATTCGGTGCATCATACGGTATTGCCTTCTCCTCCTTCACCACTTCCTCAATCTTCTCCACCGGAACAAACACAAATTCAGCCTTGGGATCAACGAACCTTCTGATGAGCCATGGGCATGCGGTTCTGTCAACATGCACATATTGTCTTGTTACCCACTTCATCATTTTCACCAACGACTTTCTAAGAGTGCTGAACTAATAAGTCATGCTCTTCGAAGAATTACACTCAAAGAGACTGGATGGGTTGTAGTGTTGTGAGGGCTTCGGCCTGCTAGGCTCTTTCTGTCAAGTATTCGTTGTCCAGTTTGCCTGCTTGTCTCACGAGCACGCTTTCTAGCGTCTTGCTCGTCAACAGCGCCTCTGTCCGGTCTGGCTAGTTTGTTTTACCATAAAGTCTTCGGGTGAGATTATCAACTGTGGAGCCATCGCTGAATAATGAAATGGACCCAGCCTCGTAAAGCATTTGGTCCCAAGTTTCACAAGTTCTCTCGCATCTTGTTCCATTTTCCAAATGGCCCGTGACCTATTTTGTTTCTTTCCCCTGCGTCGCAAGTTTGTAAAGGAACTCAAGATTCGTAACAAAGAAGTCTTCATAACACAGCCAAGTGTCGAACGGTGAGGGGACCGGTTCAAAAGATGCTTGTTCCATGGATTTGCCGGCCTTCTTCATATTCGCCACAATGTCCTCAAGTGATTGAATATACTGAAGCATCATCGAAAGATCTGAGGATCTGCCCACCGAACCATGACCAGGAACGGCAATCTCTACTCCTAGTGCTTCGACTTCAGCGAGTGACTGTTTCCATTTCTCAGGAGAACCACTTGCGAGGTAAGGATGAATACCAACAAAGAGCAAATCGCCCATAAACGCAATTTTCTCTTCCGGCAGGTAAAGAACAACGTCACTGAATGTGTGACCAGCAAGAGGCAGAAGCCGCACTGTTCTCTTTGCACCATGCATTGTGAGATCATGTTCAAAAGTGATGTTCGGAAGTCTTGTCTTCAATTCACAATACGATTTGCACATACCCTGCATGTAAGAAATCAAGACGGCAAGTTCCCGCCGCCGCTTAGGGTCCTCTTCAATACTGAGTCTAGACTGAGCGCTGATGATTTCCTTGGGAAGGGCCTCTTTTTCCGACTTGATGTTTTCAGGCTCATCTCGTGCAATTGCTTCACGAGTCAAGGCAGTGCTAATTATATCGACATCCGTACCAAAGACTTGATTGCCGCGAATATGGTCATTGTGCTCATGACTGTTGACGACATGTGTGATCTTGTTTGAAGCCAGCTGTCCAGTGGCTTTCAGAAGATCTCTGGCTGCTTCCGGAGAGACGAACGTGTCGAAAATGATTGTCCTATCACCAATGTCGATGACACCGGCATTACAACCTGCATACCCCTGCTCAGAAGCAACAGCAGCATAGACGCCATCCGCCAATCGTTCGATCTGAAAATGCTTCGACTCTGGCAATCGAAGTGGCACCGCGAGACTCTCTCCGCTTCACTCTGTCTTATGTTGGACGAATAAAAGAATTGCCCGCGCTGAGCTAAGCAGCTTAGATTTTCTTTCTGTCTCTTGCGATGTCTGTGCCGATTTTTATGGCTTCGAACAAGCCGTCGAAAATCAAGCTAACACCTAGACCCATATACAAGCCTGAATCAAACAGCAAAATGGTCTCTACGCTCAGACTCAACCATGTTCTCAAAACTCATCGCAAACTGAAAAGAGTCTCAAGAGTTGCCATCACACGAGGGTTCGCCATGTCCCAAATAGTGCAGCAAACACTTGGCGCAAACCCGGAATACTACAGGAACTACAGAAGAATAGGCCCGCATATGTCATTGCACACTACGGACCGACCGTAACATTCCCCCCAGAAAGAATCGCCAAAATGGAGGCAAACACCTTAACTGAGGCAAGCACTCCAACAACTAGGAGAAACGCAAGAATTATCGCCCAGACCTTCTTCAATTCAATTCAGCCTGAATCTGAATTCATAAGCTTGGTATAGGTTATGAATCTAGAATCCACATTTTCAGTCCACATGCAGGAACTCAATAAAAGCATATCGTGCTGATTCAATCCTTTCTAAAGACACTGCCCCTCACCATCGGACACCATGCCCCCAGCAACTGTCATTTTGTGTGTGCATAGGAGTTCTATCCAACCAACTTACTGGAAGCTCACTTAGCGCGCCCGCTAATCGACAAACAGCTATTTTAAAGAGATGATTTCTAATCATATCGGGGCGATAAAAAATGCTGATGTACTGGTTCTCCAACAAACTGTTCAATCCCATCCTCAAAGCTATTCTTCATTCACCTTTCCGTTCACTGCTACCTGACAACTGGGTGATACTCACCTACACGGGAAGAAAGACACACAAGAAACGCTCGCTAGTTTTCCACGTCGCACAGTACAAAGATGAGTTCATCGTCGTGCCCGGCTGCTTCGGCGAACTACCAAACTGGTGGCGCAACTTCCGCAAAGAATCAAAAGTCAACCTATTCCCCAAGGGGAAAACAATAGAATGCCTAGCAAGGACAATCGAACACGATGAAACAGCGGCGGTGCCTAGGCTCGCAGCGTACGTACGAATTTCTCATGCGGACCAAGTGGGAATTACGGCTGAAACAACGGAAGAAAAGTTCAATGAGTTAGTGACAGCAGCTGCCAAGACGTATCCAATTGTGGCCATAAGACCGCGTTCCAGCGTCAGTGGCTCCTAGACTTCCATGCATACCAGACAATCAATGCTGAAGCTGCGATTTTTGCAGTATACAGAACCACTCCATACACGGGCACCGTTGGCGACCCAAGCCAGTCAAAGAGGCAAATACCAGTATAGACTATGCCCAGAGCCACATTTGCCCATCGGTTTGTCGTATCCTTCAGAGTCAGAGATAGAAAAGCCATCACTAACGGAACCAACATCATTGCTGTAGTAGCCAATATCAGTTCGGGGGTTAATGGCATGCCGTACAGTTCTCCTTCCATTATCTGCTCTATTACACCTGGTTCGAAAAGCCCCACCATCAATGTAATCAAAAACGCCACTATCCAAAAAAGCCACAGCACTGCAATCTTAGTCTTCCAATCTTCCAGAGCTTACACCTCCCTCAAGATGAAAAACACATAAAATTATGTTTGCTTCTATCAGTTCTTATGACTTGTGCGGGTTTGGGATAGAATTTCTATCCGCACGCGCTTTTTCAGGCATTCGTTGTCCAGTTTGCCTGCTTGCCTCACGAGCACACTTTTCACATCTCACTCGTCAACTGCGCCTCTGTCCGGTCTGGTTAGATTTTGACTATGAAGTCTTCGGGTAAGATGGTCAACTGTGGAGCAGTCACTGAATAATGAAATGGACATAATCTCGTAAGGCATTAGTCACAAGTTTTCTCGCTTCTTTTCCACGAGCGTCTTTTGACGCATCAAACATCATTACAGCAATTCCGCACAGCTTGTTACTCTCTCTACCAGCATCTGAAGGGTCTCTTGAAATTCCTTTAATGACAGGCGTCTTTGCAAAAAACTCTTTAAGGAAAGCCGTTGTTGTGCATTGAAACGGTCTCAGAGATATCCTACATGAGCAAAAGGCGGAAATCGGCTCCAAAACTAGCCGAGTTTCGAAAAGAAGATGCTCCAAAGCTAGCGGAGCTGTTCAACTCATTTGACAGAGAAGGTCTTTGGGGTGGTGGAGGCTTCACTGGAGGCGTTCCCTACACTGCGGAAAGAGTGCTCAGCTCTTTTCCTGCAGGCGTTAAAAATATCTGTATCCTGATTTCAACTCTCAAAGGCAAGTTCACTGGGATTTGCAGCCTTCATCCTCATTCTGAAGATGCAGAAGCTGCCTACATAGGAGTGTTCGGGGTTCATCCAGACTATCTTGGCAAAGGGCATGGAAAAGCCATGATCCTTAAGGCGCTTGAAATTGCAGCCTCCAACGGCCTCAAACGTGTAGATTTAGAAACTTGGGCAGGCAACCTACGAGCAGTGCCCCTGTACAAGAAATCCGGCATGTTCTGGGTTCCAGAAACCAGCGTTCATATGCAAGACTTTATCCCAGGAATCCTCAACTTCCCTTTCGCACGCGAGTTCTTCAAAAAACACGATTGGTACTCATCGCAGATACGGAAGCTTGACCTTGTTCCTGACAAGATCAAGCATGAAGAGATGGAAGTATTTCCATATGAATTCTCTGAGGATAGAGACCACCTCAAAGTGTGGGTGGACCGATACGGTCGAAGCATAATCGGAATAGAACAGACACTTGATGGCAGACACCTAAGAATCATCTGCAAACTCAAAGATCACAATGTAATCGCGGGAGTGGAGCATGAGCTAACAATAGAGATCAAAAACGACACAAAAAGCAGCATACACGGTTCAGCGCTGTTGTCTGGGTTCGAAGGTTTAGACTTCACGGCTCACCCACGTGAATCGTTCACGATAGAGAACGGAAAGTCAATCAACCTTACCGCCAAATTCACGGTAAATCCAGAGATCGAGGTTCCTGACATCTCCAGAAAACAGAAATCAATCAAGGCAAATCTGATAATCAACGGCGAGCTGATCCCGTTTGAAATCGGAATGCGCATAGTGCCATTGCTGGAGTTCAAAACCTATCCAGATAGCATAGTTGTCAAGCCAGGAACAAAGGGAAAAATCCAACTAAACGTCTTCAACAACTCCAAAGAACGTTTCAAAGGCAACGTCTTTCTTATCGACGCAGACAGCAAACTCTCGCTCAGCAAAATCTCTGTGCCAATAGAAATGCCGCCCAAAAGCTACTCGGGATTCAACATCAAAATAAAAGTTAATGAGAACCAGCAAACTTCCCTGATTCCCCTTGAAGTGTCTGCAAGAGGAAAAGTCAAAGGAGCTCAGGCTGAAACCAAAACCGAGCTAATCTACGTCAAATGCCTAACGCCAGGAGGCATAGTGGCCTCAATTGAGAAAAAGGAACTGGGAAGACTAGCGATTGTTGAAAACGAAGATCTAGTCGCAAGATTGCAGCTCAGAGGGGCAGTGCTTGAACTCACCTATAAGAACGCGTTTTATGGGCGACAAGAGGTCTGGCTCCGTGGAGGATTCGGTGTTGGACCACCCTTCGGCTTCGTAAAACCCATCGACTACGACTACCAAGTTGTCAAAAAGCCAGAGAGCCTAGAATTAGTTCTTACAGGTATGCATCCGGATAAGCCCGGTATCAAGATGATGAGAGTTCTGACTTTCTACGCTGGGACTTCACTCATCAAAGAACAAATCAAAATCGTCAACATGAATCCAGAGGTAGCCTATAAGCTAGATGCACGAATCAGTGGAATGAACCCCAGAACTAGCATGTACACGATGATAGTGCCACTGAAACATATCATGGAACACGAAATGATTGGTTTTCCAGTCTCAGAATCAGACCTCCCGACCGACCCAAGGGAATACAAAGAATCATGGATATGCTATCAGAACCCAGCGCAGGACTTCTGTTTCGGACAAATATGGTCAAACGAAAAACTGTCCAAAATAAGAGTCGGCGAACAATCGCTTTTCAATCCGGAGTATTCACTTGGTCAAATAGAGCCAGGACAGTCAGCCTGCACATCAGAATTCTACTATGTCTTGGAGAGAGGAAACTGGCAGAGCATCCGCAGGAAATGGCAATCCCTAATCCAGAAGGAGATTCCTCTAGAAGAAAAACACCTTAAGCCTAGACCTCTCTTCAACGCAGAACTTGCAGAAAACACACTCTACGACAAAACACAATTGAAAACAAAGCTCAAGGTAGTAAACGTCAGAAGCAAGGAAGCCACTGGCGATGTAGTTCTGGTTCCGCCGAAAGGCTGGAAGATTGCTCCGTCAAAGATAGAGTTCAAAAAAGTAACAGCCAGTAATCCGTTCACTGCCGATGTATCCATCTTTCCTCCCTCCAAAGCTAAATTGGGCACATACAGCGGAACTATCAACGTCTACACCGACAGACAAGCGCTCGAGTTTCCTCTCGACCTCTGCCTACTTTCACAAATTGCAGGCTACTCTGTAACAGTTGTGCCGGATAAGGAGAAAGATAAGGTTGTGCACAAGGTCTCCAATGGCCTGCTTGAGTTCAAAGCCAGTGCAGAATTTGCAGGATGCCTCTATTCACTATCAAGAAAAAAAGAAGAAAATCAGCTAGGTTCAAGATTCCCAAATGTTGGAACAAAAGTGTTTTTGGAGAATTATACCGGAGGAATAAGACAGTTCTATCTGAACGATAAATTAGACTTCCAAAAGTCGAAGAGCCATGAAGAACAGTTTGAAGCCGAATCAGTTGAGGAAGGGCATTGGAGGGGTGTCAGATTCTCCTTTGAATCAAAACAACAGGAAGAGATCAAGGGCATATTGGGCTCGGTCTCATATGTGACCTTACCGTTCAGCAACGTCGTCAAGATCAAACGCATCTTCAAGAATCCTACCGAAGCCAGCTTCGTATTCTATAGTTGCCTGTGGATTTCTCCAAGCGTTGGAGGAGACCTTGAGAAAAACGAAGCCATTTTCCCAAGAAGTGATAATGTCTTTAGGTTTAGGAGAGCTGAGGGCGTTGCGGTGTCTGGGGTTCAGCCAGAAAAAGGATGGTTCTTTGTGGCCAATGAACAGAAGAAGAAGGGGCTTGGCATAATTGCTGGGAACAACGACAAATCAACGATAATTTCAATTGACGTAGGAAAGGTCATTCTGGAAGTGCTCGTGGTCTCCAGAGTTCAGTTGCAACCTGCCGAAAGCTGCAAACTTGAAGACTACGTGATTCTCTGCAGCGATGACCACGAAACTATGGACAGCCTTTCAAGAATACTCCGGAAAACAAAAGAAACGAAGATAATCGACTCCTGCATACCTCCGCGGCAAAACAGATAAAACTTGATAAAAGCTGGTGTGTTGTCGCCTCAGGCGAAGCTCCATAAGAAGTAGCCAGCGTGATATACTTTGGCTGACTGGACGGTTGAAAAGGTAATTCATTTCGGACCAGAAGACTTCGTGAAGAATGGATTATCACACTTCGGTTTTCACGACAGAGGCGGAAATCACTACGCCATATTCCATCAAAAGCACTTTCTAGGTCTCATAGGAGAAAATGATCGACTTGAGTGGACAGTGGCTGCTCATCAGGTATTTGAGGAGACGCCAAACATCGTTGCAGAGCTGAACTATCCTATGTACATCGACAGTCTGGCCGATGGGACCCTCATAGTCTCAAACTTTGGCGACGCGCGCCTTTATCGCATTGATGTTGAAAGAAGGAAAGCCGAATTATTCGCTGATGGTTCCGGCATAGGGATGAAAGATGCTGGAAACTGCGTCGTGGACAATGAGGGCTTAGTCTGGGTGAACGAAGTTAAAGGCTGTAGGATCTGGAGGTTTGATAGCTTGGGCAAGCCGGTGTTAACACTTGGTGATGGCACAATGGGATTTCAGTCTGAAGCAGTGGGTTTTGGCGAAGCAAGATTCAGCTGGATCTACGACATAAGGAGAGGACCTGACGGTAACATCTACGTTCTGGACAGTAGGAATTTCGCGGTGAGGTCGATTGACCTGAAACGTCGTGTGGTCAATACTATAGCAGGAACAGGAAAGGCAGGCTACGAAGGAGACGGCGGAGACGCCCTGAATGCCACGTTTGGCAGTGATCCAACGGCACGATTCGACGGACCGATATCATTGTCACTTGACGAAGAAGGAAACATCTTTGTAGGGGACAGGATGAATCATGTCGTTAGAATGATTCATAGGAAGTCAGGCACCATTAGAACAATTGCTGGTAACTACAATAGCGTCAAGGGCATGAGTAACGAACCAGAGGAGAAGGATCCGCTTAAGCTCAACTTACCTGAGATAAGCAGCATGGATTACTACAATGGGCAGTTGTTTGTTCCCACCGACCTTTCACCTGAAACGGGCGACTTAGTGGTACTTAGAAAGGCGAAGACGTACTAAAAGTCGGCCTCGAATACGTATGCCAAAAAAGCGATTTGACATTCCTTCGAAAACGCAAATAAACGATGATTGACATTTCAAAAGTGGTCGAAGTTAGGCAAAGCAATCTTGAAAGTGGCCGGGGTGAGGTAGCCTGGTAGCCTATAGGCCTGTGGAGCCTAGCGCCCGGGTTCAAATCCCGGCCCCGGCCCTCAAGGTCACCAAGCGGAAGGCTCCAGAGGCCCGTTTCTGGTCCCTGCCCGCTAGGCCCCATTTGCCTCAAACACCTTAGGAAGTGAACAAGCCAATTCTCGCGAGTCAATTCTTCCAGAATTAGTTTTTTTATCCAACCGCGCGCGCTAGAAGCTTAGTGGAATAGAGAAGATGATTAGCGACCTTAAAAGCCAAATCTAAACTTTCCGTTTTTTCTCTAAACACACTTGAAAGCTTTTTTCAACAGTTGAAAAGAGCCAACCGATCGATCGATGAAATCGGTAGAGAATTATTCTAGAAGAAACTTGAACACTAACAGAGTGCATTCCATGTGAATAGATTGTTCCACAAGTATTAAATTGTGTTATCGCTGATATTGCCATTTTGCGAGATGATATAATTGAGGAGAAAGGAAAAATCAGTTAGAGCTATGATTCTGCTGGCTATTGTGATTTTGAGTGCCTTGCCCGTGGTGGTTTGCGCCCGACTTCAAGAATCGATCAATCAGTCAATCGGCGAAATAACCGCTGCAACAGTCCGCGGATCCGTCGATGGCAGTGTCGGACCGTACGAACCCATCTCGCAGAATCTTCCGAGTGAAATACACACGCCTGAAATCTTGGCGAAGCAGCCCGTGGGTGGGGCTCTTCAGTCCGCAACTGGAACTGTGACGGTCACTGGAACATTGTGGTATTGGGATAGATGGGATGTTGTGAAGCCAATGCGAGACGTGCTGGTGTATCTAGTGGACTATGAATACGGTGAGAGAGATGATGAGATAGTCGCCGGCTGTTTTACGGATTACGGCGGGCACTTTTACTTCACTGTTAACAATGATGATGGACCCGGTGAGGGTGGAAGAGACCTGTATGTCTTAGTGCACAGTGAGAATGGAGCTGCATACTGCAAACCCCTTGTATGGTTTTTTGTGGAGCGGTACGTATTCAAGCTTCAGGTTGGAGAAGACCTTCCAGACGGCTACGTGCATAACTTTGGAAATCAGGCCCCGAACGAGGACAATGAAGCCTTCGAAGCCATAGATGCATGCCTCGAAGAACGCGATTGGGTATATTCGCGCACTTACTGGCAAATCCCAAAGAAGATCGAGGTTGTATATCCAACTGAGGATATTGCTCACGCGCATGGGTATAGCATACACCTGCCGGAAAGGCTTGTGAACCCGCCTCAGTCCGACTGGGACTCTTTTGTTGTGTATCATGAATACGCTCACTGCATAATGTATACTCTTTATGGGCACTGGCCACCTGGAGATATAGTGAGACCGCACTGGCCATACAATGAGACTAATCTAGGCCACGCTATGAATGAAGGCTGGGCGGAATTTATGCAATGCGTTGTCCACAACGTTCCTGCCGCTCTGTGGTGCACTTATGATTCGCATGGCGGCCACATCGAAACAAATGACTTTCAAAACTGGTTGGACACCGGCGACATGGATGGAGATGTCATTGAAGGTTGCGTGGCAAGCATATTCTGGGACATGTGGGATTACAGGGTAGGGGAGAGCGAATCGGACCACGACTTCATGTGCGTGCCCTTCAACGAAATATTCGATGTACTAAGAGATGACCAACCTGACGACATACATCAATTCTGGAACTCTTGGTCGCTGCGCTATCCCAGTCTTGATGACAGCATGGGACCGCTTTGTACAATCTACTGGTATCACGGGATCGACAAGGACACATATGCGCCGTACGGAGAAATAACCATCATCGGTGCGCCGCTACTTGACGTTGTGACTGACTATACAAACTCAGCAGAAATGCATCTACATGTCTTTGCGCGTGACTGGGGACAGGGCGTTGAATTCATGCGATTAGCTAAAAGTCGCACTTGGTCGGGCCCGCCCGACAATGAATGGATATATTCATGGGAACCGTGGAGACCCTATGACACGCCCGTAAAGAACTGGAACTATTACGATGGAGACGGAATAAAATACGCATTCGTCCAATTCAAGGACTACAAGGGCCTTGTTTCCCAAGTGTACTGGGACTTTATCGTTCTGGACACTGTTAAGCCAGCGGTGTCAAGCGTTTCAGTCAATCCATCGCAGTTCCCGTGGAAGCTGATCCTCTCGAAGCCCGGGAAAGCCATCTGGGCATACACCGGCGACCATACACACATCGAGTTTTCAATAGACGAACCCTGCCACGTCGAAATAAGAATATATCCTGGATGGACGCAGATCGGCTCACAGATCCCGATTGTAAAAAGCATGTCTATCGATGCGGGCAGCGGGCTGAATATCATAGAGTGGAACGGATACTACGGCATAAGTCGATTAAGAAAAGTGCCTAGCGGCTTCTACAAGATAGAGATCATAGCTAAAGATAGAGCTGGAAACGTCGCAGATCCAATTGTGACTTCTGTAACCGTGCGCTGGCATGCCAGCGCGTTCGGATAGAGCAGACAGACACGTTCAAACAGCTCCCTCTTTTTTATGCTTTCGTCGCGCGCGCTAGGGTCAGCTCAAAATATTGCAGAACTGTTAAGATTGTTCTTCCCTGACACCCCTATATGGTTTACACATGAAGAAACGAAAAGTCAAGTCCAATCCGTGTTCGGAATCTGCATGCGGTTTGTTCCATCTGGGTTCATAATCCAGAAGTCCTCCCGGCTGTTCATAGCTCATGTCAAATACGATCTTTGTATCATTGAAAGCCCAGTGGGCATTTGCTCCCGGACCTAGATGGACAAAGTCAGTGTAGTTCGTTGCACTAACAACAAAAAGGTCAACGGTTGTTTCGGTCCGTTTGTGATGAAGTATTTTTGAGCCGTCGCGTGACCATTCTGGAACACCGTACCCTCCATGTAGATGCCCGGGGATGTCGCCTGTGGTCAGTGGCACCACGTTTGTTCCATCGCGCGCGCGCGCATTCACCATGTTGCAGTGTTGTATGCCTGCATTTCTCAAGGCCAACTCGAAAGACTGCCAAGATTCTCTGTGCTTGCCAGCGCCTCTAGTTAGGAAAAAACGCTTGGGAATCATTTTGAAGACAAACACAGTGAATAACTTTATTATCTTTTCGGTAGAGAATGCGGCATGAAAAAGGGGCCTATGCGCAAAAGAATCACTTTGATCGGTGTACACTGCGCGCGCTGTGACCATACATGTGGTCACTTCTTCTCACAGTTCTTAATTAGGGTGTCCAAAATGTAAATAGCAGTGAACAATGCAAAGGTGGACGGCGAAAAATCTTGACCGACGCTGTGAAATCGTTCAACCTCGTCAAAGTCTATCAAAGCAAAGAGAAAGTTGAGGCTCTGAAAGGAGTCAACTTGTCGATTGGAAGAGGCGAGCTATTTACCTTGCTTGGACCCAACGGCGCGGGCAAAACAACCTTTCTCCGCATTATCTCCACTCAGCTCATGCCCACCGACGGAGATGCAACGGTGTTTGACCACAGCGTCTTAGACCAGCCAGAGGAGGTTCGTAAGCACATCGCGGTTGTCCCGCAGGATGTGGCAACTTACGGCAACTACACGCCTTGGGACTACGCCTACTACTTCGCTCGGCTGCGAGGAATGCCCAGCCAAACGGCAAAACAAGCTGCAGAGAAGGCACTAAAATCAGTGGATCTATCTCAACTAAGCAACAGAACATGCTCAACGCTTTCCGGAGGCGAGAAGAAAAGAGCCATAATAGCCTCCGCGCTTGCTTCAGATGCCGACGTGCTCATGCTCGACGAACCCACAAGCGGGCTTGACGCGGTTGCTCGGCGAGGCGTGTGGTCAGCCTTGAGAAGCCTCGTTGAAGCGGACAAGACCATATTGTTGACGACACACATGATGGAGGAAGCCGAGATGGTTTCAGACAGATTGGCCATCATTCACAAGGGAAACGTAATCGCAGAGGGAAGACTCGACGATATCAAGGCGTTGGCAAAGGAGAAGTATCGAGTAATCATTGGCGGTCGCTTTGACAAGCTTTCCGACTACGGTGAAGTAACCAAAATCGGAGATAGGCAAATTGTTTACGTCAAGACCGAAAACGATGCTTTAGAACTGCTTAAGGCAGCGCTGCGGTTGAAGCTGCGCGCCGAGGCTTCACCGGTCACGCTTGAGGATGTTTTTGTTAAGCTGGTTGGAGGAATCAACAATGAAAATCATTAAGGATATGTTGATAATTGCTTGGATGAAGTCTGTTCCAGACCTGAAGAGAAATCCGCTTTTGCTCATAGTAATTGCTCTGATTTCGGCTATTCCACTGTTTTTCATGGCCGTCTTTGCTACAGAGGGAATGCTGATTCACGGCTTAATAGGCGCCATGGTTTCGACCATCAGCTTCATCGGAGTGGCATCAGGCATTCAGGACGTTTCTTGGGATCGATACGTCAAGATCCGCGAAATGATCGTCGCAATGCCTGTTCATCCGGCTTCCTACGCCGTCGGTATCGCTTTGGCTCCACTGCTGCTTTCGCTTCCAAGTCTCGTCTTTTTCGGGGCTGTGGCTTCCACCTTCCAGTTCATAAGCGTAGCCACAACAGTTTGGACCATTCTGACACTTGTCATGGCTTGGGCTGCGATGAGCGCCATCGGCTTCATAATATCAACCTATCTCTACAAGGCAAGTACCTATCTTCTTAACAACCTATCGAATTTGCTCGGTCTTGGCTTAATCTTCATACCGCCAGTCTACTACACCGAAACCATGCTTGGAGGATTGAGCTGGATATCCGTGATTATTCCAACATCTAACGCTGCAGGCTTGATCAGATATTATTTCGGATTATTACCACTAACTCAAGAAGCCGTCATGATTCGATGGTTAATTCTCATAGTAACAACTGTAGTGTTCATTGTCTTGACTTCGGTAAAGGCCAAGTGGAGAGAAACCTGACGAACCAGAGCAGAACAAAGTCAAGATGACTTTGAGGTCAGGTCGCCGTCGTTGCACACTGCTCTTAAGGACAAGTCTAAAGTAGCTATCGCGCACGTTATCAGATCGCGTTGACAAGACGTGAGTTGCTGTTTTAAGGAGGTAGCGACCTACACACTCTCCGCATAGAAGTCAAATGTGGAAGAAAAAATGGCAGTCAAAATGACTGAGTCGTTGAAAGATCCTTATGACAAGTTAATGGCGAACGCAAGAGACAGGATAGTGCTTGGGACAGCTACTGGCATTGTTTATTGGGATATGGAGACTAAGATGCCTCCAAGAGGGATCAAACTACGTAGCCAACAACTGGCAATGCTCCAACAGATGATCCACAGGATGACTGTTGACCCCGAAATCGG
>Ga0315308_1001364_pt1 | contig 14080 bp, 7 predicted proteins | sample TDP3_MG_FD_203078 | JGI IMG/M metagenome (GOLD analysis project Ga0315308, IMG submission 203078) | Freshwater sediment microbial communities from Lake Towuti, South Sulawesi, Indonesia - TDP3 | ecosystem: Environmental > Aquatic > Freshwater > Lake > Sediment | place: Indonesia: South Sulawesi... | reverse complement strand
TTCACGAAAACCCGGAGATATTTGTCTGCCAGGACAGCCCCCCGACTCTGCATCAAAACATAAAGCTCTCCCCTTCCTTACAAGTGAAAGCGCTGCGAAGAGGCATCCGCGAATTGTACCGGGCTTCACGAGTTCCGCATGTCCTTCTTCATTCGTGTAGTAGAAGGCGATAGGAAGTTCCGCTTCACCGAAAAATTTCTTCCAGAGAACAATAAAATCCTCTTTAAACTTGATGTCCATAAACAACTCCTCTTGGTTACTTCAATAGAACTCAGGGCTAAAAATAGCTTTCTGGTCGGGGGCTTTTCCTGTTCTACCTTAAGAATGCCTTACGCTCTCCTAAAAATAGGATTATTAGTGTGAAGGCATGGAGAGAGATTGTGCGCGTTAGGAATCTTGTTTCCCTTTTTAGCGCGCGCGCCAACTGGGTTTGGTTGGTTGGATAGAATTTTTATCCAAGATGTACAAGTAGTTTTGATGATAGTGACCTGTTAAACTTTCGCCTTACTTTTTCTATTGGTTCTCCTAGCACTGTTATTTGTTCTAGGTTGCTTGTTCCGAGTCCTTTCTTCTCTGCTAAAACTAAGTGTTTAACATCAGTTGGCTCTATGCCCATCACTGCTGCGCCAACGGCGTCAACTGCCACTGGGTCTGTTCCTGCAATGACTAAATTCATTTCTATGGGGGTTCCGCTGTTTTCGTGTCCTTCGCCTGCGATTATTCCGTCGACAACCGATACACTAGGTTTGATAGCAGAAGCCAAGTCCACTATGTTCTTGCTCAGGCTTCCCAAATGCATGGTGCCCTTAGAAGCCAAGGCGCCCATCATGTTCTTCAAACTCAAAGTGACACCAGCCTGTCTGTGAGGCTTGAGCTTCGGAACACTGATAATGGTGCTCTCCACCGCAGTCTTAGCCACCCTAACCTTCCCAAGCGACAACGGATTAGGCGGGTTAACCTCAACGAATTCGTCTTTGTTGAGGTCGACCAGTTTCACGCCCCATCTCGCTGCGACTGCATCAACACCCGCAACCTTGAAAGCCTTAAAGGTGTCTGCGAACCCGCTGCCCTCACCTATTACGATTTCTTCGATTTTTCGCTCCTTTAGAAATTTGACTATTCCCTCGATGACTCTGCTGTCCGTTGTGACTCCGGTTGACGGATGCTTCGAATTCAAGTAATTAGGCTTGATCAAAACAGACTTTTTCCTAGAGAGGACACTACCCACATCAGACCCTATCGTTTCAAGAGCCTTAACCGTCGTTTCGACGGGGTCTGTTCCCTTTACAATGGCAACTCTGCTCATTTCGCCACACTTGAACATGTCATATGTCATACCAAGATTTTAACCTATCCTTTCTCAGAAATTCGATTCAAAATAATGTTTGAGGATGCATAACATCTAAAACATTAGGAAACAAAGCTTACCTTGAGCAGAGATGTCTTCTGATTCCGAAGAAACCGTGCGGCTCAACGCAGAGTGGGCAACATCCCTAGCAGAAGACTTCCTAAAACGATTGGGCTACAAACGAGGCTTGCTCCCTAAAAAAGTGTCTTTGGCAGGAGAAAAATACGTGGTGGAAGTCGAACTCAAAAAGAGAACCGCGAAGGTGCAGATTGACACCAAAACCCGAGAAATTAAAGAGTACGAAATCCAAGAAGTAGAGACCGGTCCCCTTTTTTCTCTGTCGAAGAAAAACATACTCTTGATTTTAGGGTTCTCAGTTGCCATAGTCGTTTTTGTGGCTTTAAAATTGATGAGCATCTTCTAATTGTCTCTCGCAAACTCTTCAAATTATCTAGCTGTTCTGCGTATGGGTTGATGCACGCCCAAGTGCCACATTGCCCTGTAGAGAAAGTAGGTGAGCAACCCACGAAAGACGCCTTCGCGTAGATATCTTCTCGTTGAGACATAAACAAGTATCCTGTCGTCAATCAACACTCTGCCCCTCTTGCGCAGTCTGTAGGAGAGCTCAATGTCCTCGCACACTATCAGTTCCCCACGGAAGCCGCTTAGGCTCCTGAAGCTTCGGGCGTCAACCGGCATGCACATGCCTCCCGCATATTTGTCAACATACTTTCTGAAAAAGTGTTCAAACGCAAACCACAGTTTAATGACAGGATGGGGCAACTGAATTACTTTCCCGTCGGTGCGCACGATCTCCTTTCTTGGCAGGTATTTTGGAATAATGAAACTCCAGTGATTCTTTTCAAAGTCTTCAATTATTCTCTCCAAAGCGTCAGGCGCCATCGTGGTGTCTGCGTCTATGAAGACTAATATAGAGCAGTTTTTGTCAACGTATTTAGTTGCTTGGTTTCTGGCGTCTCCAGCGGATGCGTCTCTTTCTGAAATCACCTTGTCAGCGTATCGAGAAGCGATTTCAACCGTTCCGTCAGTGCTCAACCCGTCTTTGACGACGAGTTCAAAATCCTTGCATGTTTGGTTTCTGAGGTTCTCAAGCGTCAGTTGCAAAGAATTCTCTTCGTTGAAAGTTGGCACGATCACAGCTATTTTCTTCATCAGTTGAACTATGTAGTAGCAATTGAAATAAATCGCATTCGCTCTTTCTTAACCCTCATGAGACTGCTCTTGAGCTGCACCGAGCTTGGTCTAGGCCACGTGTCAAGAATCATACCGCTCGGAAAAAAACTGGCAGAGAGGGGACACGAACTCTTCTTCTTCTCCGGTGGGACAGCCTATCAACTGTTGAAGAAAGAGTTTGAATACGTCTATCCTTGCACACCCGTTGCTTGGTACGAGAGTGCTCATGGAGTGATGGCTTCCGCCTCAGTTTTGAACATCCTCATACCATTGCCCAGATACAATTACGAGCACAATAAGATAGAGATTAAGAATTCAAGTGCAGCGGAGACAATTCACAGATTTTACGACCTTCGAAGACACATTCTAAAAATCAAGCCGAAATTGATAATTTCAGACGGTGACATGCACGCGTTAAGACTTGCCCACAGATGGAAGATAAGGTCGGTCTACGTCACCAACATTATCAGACCGAGTTATCGCTTCTCTCCGTTGCTCGCTCCTGGCGAGAGGTTCACAGAACGGTATGTGAAAAAATGTGACAGAATAATTGTGCCCGACAACCCGAAGCACACTATTTGCGAGTACAACTTGGGCAACTTAGATGAAATGGGAATCACCGACAGAGTTGAGTTTGTGGGCAGCTTCATCGAAATGACGCGTCAAGCAAGTGTGAAAGAGGAGTATGTTTTTGCGCCTATAAGCGGGCCATTAGGCACAAGAGCCAAACTGGCCAAAATGATAATTCCAACGCTCTCACAACTGAAAAGTAAGTGTATCATTAGCTTAGGCGAACCAGGCGCGAGAGTTGTTCGAACAATCGGAAACTGCGAGATTTACAACTGGCTAAATGGGAAAGAGCGAAACGAATTCATGAAAAACGCTAAGACGATTGTCTTCAGCGGAGGTCATGGAACATGTTTCGAAGTCATAAAACACAGAAAGCCAAGCGTTTGTGTTCCAACTCAACCAGAACAGATGGGAAACGCGCGAAAGCTGGAGGAGTTGAAATGCTCCGTGCAGGCTGAAAAGGAAACTCAGTTGCAGTCTGCCATTTCAGAAATTGATGAGAAAAGAGAATCCTTCAAATTCCACGTGGGAAAAATCAGCGAATACTCCAGCCATTTCAAGGGTCTAGACAACGCAGTGAAAGTGATAGAAACCATTGTCTAACTTGTCTCTTCTTCATTTTGAGGCTATTTTAATTTATCAAGAATACAGATCTGGAATTCGCAAACTTATTACACACCGATAAAACAACCTTCTTTCGAGTTTGAAAAAAATGAAAAGAAAGATGTTGTTAGCAACGTTTCTAATGCTAATTTTCGCAACCACTTTAGCCATGAAACCCACGTCGGCAGTTGACACTTTGTCGCCAAACGACTTTAAACTTCAGAGCTTCAGCAAAACTGTTGATTTCTTCGACTTTGCACGCTCGTACGCTGCGAGTCAAGGCAAAACTCCACCGCCGGACACTTGGCACGCGTATTTGTACCAAACCTACATCAACATGAGTGGATTTCAACTCTACTATAGCGGCTTGATCAACATCACTGGGGGTCAAGACGGAGCCTTGACAATTCCGGTTCAGAGTTTCCTGGAGCATTATAAGACGCCAAGTGGCAAGGATGTGCTCACGAGTTCATCTTTCATAATGTTATTGGCGTTCAACGACACTGCCGGTTCATTGCACCTCGATTCGCCTGACAGGAACGATAATCTATACGCATCCTTCTCACTTGGGCTAAACCTCAGTAACATCTATGGAGATCATGCAAAGCCTTGGTTGAGCAGCAAAACCACAATTTTACCCTTGAACCATTCGGATGACAATCTGACATGGGAGTGGGGTATGCGATACTCCAACATGACAGCTGTCTGGTGGAGAATGTTCCATGCCGATCCGTGGTTTAAGCCCCTACCCATAGCCATCACGACCTATGATGAATTGACGTTCACGTATAAGTTGACAATAAATCCTACAGACCACACAGCGAAAGTTACAGCCAACTATGTCATAGGAAGAATGACCAATCTGTGGCTCATCTACTGGCCATTCGACCCATTACCCCTCCTCCCTTATGTCGAGCACCTCAACAGCACAGGCACGTACCGAGTCGATGGAACCAAAAAATCCAACGAAACCATCTATCAATACCTTGAGAGACAACACATCAAGATGAGCATAGTCTTGTTCCAGAACTCGCTCGTCCTCGACTACACAACCACGAGTAAGAGCACAGTGAACAACAAAAACGTCACCGACGCCGAAGAGGATGTAAGCAACGGGGCGATATCAACTGAGGCTGGCAACGAAAAAATTTTTGAGGCAAACTTTGGCACGAAGAAACAGTATAAGCTATTCAATTACACGGCAGATCCCACCGAAACGAATTACAGTACATATAATGCGACAACCAGAACAGCGCCTAGACCTGGATACGCAAGGAACCCGCTCTTCAGCATACATGTGGCCTTGTTGAAGTATGTGCCTTTGATAGTAAAACACATTGACCCGCCGCTATACGAAAAAGCCAAGAACCACATGTTGAACATGACATACGCTGACTACTTTTACCTCATATCCTATCAAAAGTACAGTGGCTTTAAAGTCGTACACGACCCAACATATACAGCCTACATAGCAACAGCCACAACCGGACTGCCCAACCTGTTCGGGCTAATAATAATCGGCGGCATAATTGCAGTGGTTGTCATCGGAGCAGTGTTCGTCCTCAAAAGGCGCGGCTCAAAAACCCAAACAGTTCAACCAACAACTCCAACAACCACCTAATTCTTCCTCACTTTCTCTTCAATTCTTTTTTATGAACTCTCTAAAATGTGTGCTGGACCATTTTCTCTTTAATTAACACCTGCACGGAAAATACTGAAGAGTCTGAACATGAGAAAAAAGCTATATTCTGATCTAGTAGATATACAGCTAAATATGGTACGTGTATCCAACGTCAGTGCGCACGCAATGGTCTTTGTTTTTGCTTTATTATTGTTACTTTTAGGATCCAACCTACCTGTCGGATCAAGTGAAGTATCCAATATACTGATAACTCACTTTTACTCATGTGATGCATTTGGCAACCCTCAAGATTACTTTCCAAAAGAAACTACAGCCTACTTCAACGTGACTCTGACAAATCTTATGCCTGACCCGAAGAACATCTCTGTGGATTTAAGCATCGAAGACGAGTTACAGGTTATCATAGGATCTAGCACTCTGAACACCACGCTTCTTCCCGAGGCTTCAAAATATTACATAATGGACATTTTTATACCCAAGTGGGCTTTTGTTGGCTCTGCGACAGCGTATGTAATAGTATCAGAAAGAGGAATCGGGCTTGACAGTAAGACCACAAAGTTGTATATTGGCACCAAAGACTTAACTCCACCTACGATACGCCTTTTTTCCCCAGAAAACCTAACATATGTAACGGAATCTATTCCCTTGACTTTTACAGTCAATGAAAGAACGTCTTGGATCGGTTATCGCCTAGATGCTTTAGAAAACGTGACGATTGACGGGAATACGACTTTAACTAATCTACCTAATGGTTCACATAGCACAAGAATCTACGCGAAGGACACTTCTGGTAATGTGGGTTCTTCGAGAGAAGTTTACTTCAACGTATTAGTCGTGCATGATGTGGCTGTAGTAGACGCCAAATGCTCATCTGCAGAGATATACGAAGGGCAAATCGCCGACATCATTGTTACTGTTCGAAACGAGGGAACCGTAACCGAAATGGCGAACGTAACAGTCTACACGAACACTTCTGCTATCCAAACGTTGGCCATCACCAACCTTGGACCCAACAGCCAAGAAAACTTAATCTTCTCATGGAACACGACAAACAAAGCACTAGGGAACTACAGTATATCAGCTCAAGTTACTCCAACCCTTGACGAAATGGACATAACAGACAACACTTACACAGGTAATACCCTCAATGTTATGTCTCGCCCTGACATAGCGATAACACAGATGATTCCTTCTAAAACCGTTGTGGGACAAGGATACGCTACATCAATCAGTGTGACTGTCCAAAACCAAGGTGACCACCCTGAAACCTTTGGCGTCACTGTCTACGCTGACATAAATGCGGCAGTCATCGGAGACGAAATCATTGTTGGAATGCAAAATGTCACCTTGACAGGTGAAAGCTCTGCAGACCTGATATTTACATGGAACACACTTAGTTCTGCCAAGGGCAACTACACTGTAAGCGCCTACGCCAGACCAGTCCCAGATGAAACAGACACGGCAGACAACAACTACATAGACGGAACAGTTTTGATCACTATTCCAGGTGACGTCAACGGTGACAAAAAAGTTGATGGCAAAGACATAGCAATAATAGCCAAAGCCTACGGTTCACGCATCGGACAACCCAACTACGTACCAAACGCAGACATCAACTCAGACGGCAAAATCGACGGCAAAGACTATTCCATATGCTACCTACACCAAGGCGAAAGATGGTGAAAAGGGCACGCATAAATGCGTGCGCGCTAAAACTGAAACAAGCTGGCTCTGAATCCGTTTGCCACACGAAAATCAAGTGTTCTTCAGAAAACGCAAGTAGCAATATAGAAGTAATGCGGAATTTACGTAAGTAAAGTTTATTAGTTGGATGTGCCGTTTACGTTTGAGCACGCCCCTAGAAATGGGAAAACTGTGCTTGGAGACCCGATTTTTCGGGTCGGATGACACCGGCCCGCTGGAGGAATATCCAAGTTTGGAAGAGTTCAGTCTCGTTCTTATCGATGGTTTCGTAAATGTGATTTTGTTGTGGAGGAAAAAATAAAATGGAAGTTTCACAAGACGACTTTCTGCTGCTTCAGAAAACCTTCTTCCGAGAGAAAGGTTTGGTTCGTCAGCACTTAGACTCTTACAACGTGTTCATCGACCGCGGCCTTCAAGAAGTCATCAACGAAGTCGGCGAAATCAACATAGAAGTGCCTGAATCACCCTACAAGATAAAACTGGGTCAGGTGTGGGTGATTGACCCTCAGTCAAAGATAGGCGGCCCCTACCAGACAGAGGTCGACGGCACCAAACACGAAGTATACCCTCTGGAAGCACGTTTCCGCAACCTCTCCTACGCCGCACCCTTAGCCCTTGAGATGACCCCGATAGTTGACGGAAGAGAGTTAGAAACAGAACTCGTGTTAATAGGCGATCTACCTGTTATGCTGAAATCTAAGCTGTGCGTTCTCTCGCAACTGCTTCCCGAAGAGTTGATTGCACATGGCGAAGACCCAAACGATCCGGGCGGCTACTTTGTTATCAACGGTTCAGAACGCGTCATAGTAGCCCTGGAGGACTTGGCGCCCAACCGTGTTCTTGTGGATATTGACACAAGAGGCGCGAGCCCGGTTTTTGAGGCCAAGATATTCTCTACCACGGTGGGCTTTAGGGCCCGGATAGAGTTGCGTCTCAAATCAGACGGCGCTGTCTACGTTTCTATGCCTGGCGTTCCCACGGAAATCCCGCTGGTAATTGTGATGCGGGCTCTGGGATTAAAGTCTGACCGAGAAATCGCTGAAGCCGTTTCACCTGAGAAATTGATACAGAGTGAGATAGAGCCATCGTTTGAAAAGGCGCTAGGCATCGATTCAGTCTCCGAAGCCCTCTTATACATTGGAAGCAGAGTTGCCCACGGGCAGGTTGAGGAATATAGACTCCAGAAAGCAGAGAACATCCTAGACCGAAACTTTTTGCCCCACATCGGACGCACATCAGAAAAGCGCAGAGACAAGGCACTCTTCTTAGGCGAGATGGCGAGCCGCGTCATCGATTTGAAACTCGGCAAGCGCAAACCCGACGACAAAGATCACTTCAAAAACAAGCGTCTGAAACTCGCTGGTCCATTGTTAGCAGACCTCTTCAGAATCACCTTCCGCAACCTCGCACGGGACGTAAAGTATCAACTTGAACGCATGGGCGTCAAACGCCAGTTGCTCACAGTTTCGGCTGCAGTTCGCCCTGGGATTATTACAGAGAGGCTTCAACACGCCTTGGCTACAGGCAATTGGGGACGTGGACGAGTAGGCATAACACAGCTTTTGGACAGAACAAACCATACTTCCACTCTGAGCCACCTGAGACGATTACAGTCTCCACTGAGCCGCAGTCAACCAAACTTTGAGGCCCGAGACCTTCACCCAACCCACTGGGGCAGACTGTGTCCAAACGAAACCCCAGAGGGCTCAAACTGTGGCTTGGTTAAAAATCTGGCACTAGGCTCGAGCATCTCTGTGGGTGTAAATCTGGAGAGAGTTAAGCAATTTCTCTACAAGATGGGCGTCATTCCTATTCCAGACGCCAACCAATCGCTGCGTGAAGCAGGCGCCAAAGTCTTCGTAGACGGCAGCCTCATAGGCTACTGCCTATCACCTGAAGAGTTTACAGCCGACTTGAAGAAGAAGCGTAGGACAAGCGAGCTCTCCAGCGAAGTGAATGTTGCCTATTTCTCAAAGCTGTATGGAGGAGAGAAAGAGGAAATCTACGTTAACTGCGACGAAGGACGCGTGCGAAGACCCCTCATAATCGTGGAAAACGGTGTCCCAAAACTGTCGCTTGAACACATCGAAAAGATTCGAGCTGGTGAATGGACGTGGGAGGACCTCGTGAAAAGGGGCATAATCGAGTACATCGACGCCGAAGAGGAAGAAAACCTCTATATTGCGTTGAACTACGACGAAGTCAAACCAGACCACACACACGTCGAAATAACTACGTACACGATTCTGGGCATCTGCTCTTCACTCATTCCATACGCCGAACACAACCAGTCTCCGCGCAATTCCTACGAGGCAGCTATGGCTAAACAAGCCTTAGGGATACACTCGACCAATTTCTTGTTGCGAGTTGACTCACGTTCCCACATTCTACATTACCCGCAGAAGCCTCTGGTTGACACCCGACCCATGGACATAATCGGATACGATCTTCGCCCCTCAGGCCAAAATTGCGTCGTCGCCGTCGTGTCGTTTGAAGGCTACAACATGGAAGACGCCCTCATCTTCAACAAGGCATCAGTTGAACGGGGATTGGCGCGTTCCAGCTTCTACAGAATCTATGAGGGAGAATGTCGCCAATATCTGGGTGGACTCAAGGACAAGTTCACAACACCAGAGCCAGGCATACGAGGATACAGAGGTGAACAATATTATCGTCTTCTTGAACCAGACGGCATTGTCAGCCTCGAATCGGGTGTCGCTGGCGGCGATGTCCTAATCGGTAGGACGAGTCCGCCTAGATTTCTAGAGGAATACAAGGAGTTTGAGGTTAAAGGACCCACGATGCGAGACACTTCTGTAGACGTGAGGCCCGCTGAAACCGGAGTCGTAGACGCAGTTTTTATCACAGAAACACATGAGGGAAGCAAACTCGTTAAGGTTAGAGTTCGAGATGAACGAGTCCCAGAGTTGGGCGACAAGTTTGCTTCTAGGCATGGGCAGAAAGGCGTCATAGGGATGATTGTTCCTCAGGAAGATGTCCCATTCAGTCCAGATGGCATCGTTCCAGACATTATAATTAATCCACACGCTATGCCATCGCGCATGACTATTGGGCAGTTCCTTGAATCCATGGCTGGAAAAGTGGGGGCGGCTCGAGGTCGACCTGTAGACGGCACGCCATTCGTAAGTGAGGATCCCGAAGAACTAAAAAGGGCGCTGATCGATTTGGGCTTCAGTCATTCAGGGAGAGAAATTCTCTACAACGGCATAACGGGTGAACGGTTCACAGCCGACATCTTCATGGGCATTGTCTACTATCAAAAACTGCATCACATGGTCGCAGACAAGATTCACGCTCGTGCCCGCGGACAGGTTCAAATGTTGACTAGGCAACCCACGGAAGGAAGAGCCAGAGGGGGAGGACTGCGCTTCGGCGAGATGGAACGAGACTGCATAATCGGACACGGAGCAGCCATGCTGCTGCGAGACCGCCTTTTGGAGGAATCAGACAAATACATGCTCTACGTCTGTGAAAACTGCGGTTACATCGCATACTACGACATAAAACAGCGCAAATACGTCTGTCGCGTCTGCGAAGACAAGGCTCAAATTTCACCAGTGGTCGTTTCCTACGCCTTCAAGCTGCTTTTGCAAGAACTGATGAGTCTGTGCGTGACACCGCGGCTCAAATTAAAGGAGAGAGCCTAAAATGGCAATGGAAGAAGCTGTTCACAAAGTCGTTGATCAACTCACCTTTGGCGTACTGTCACCACAAGACGTACGCCGACTCTCTCTGGCGGAGATACAGACCGCTGACACTTACGACGAGGACGGTGCTCCAATAACCTCTGGGCTTATGGACGGACGCCTTGGAACTCTTGAACCTAGACAGAGGTGCAAAACATGCGGCAATACTGCAATACGATGCCCAGGACATTTTGGTCACATTGAACTGGCTGTTCCCATCGTTCACGTGGAATTCACAAAAATAATCGACGACTTATTGGACGCCACATGCAGGAACTGTGGACGCATACTTTTGTCAGAGCCTCGAATCGCCAGAATGAAAGTAAGAATTGAAAGAGCTCGCAAGTTGCTTGGGATTGTTCCAGATGATCTCTACAAACGGATTCTCAAGGAGGCGAAGGGCAAGGAATGCCCCCACTGCGGTGCCCCACAGTACAAAATAGAGTTCACTAAACCCACGACCTTCCACGAGATTTCAGAGGAAGGCGCCCAACGGTTGACACCCAGCATGATCCGCGAAAGAATGGAGCGCATCCCCAACGAAGACCTTGAACTAATAGGATTCAACCCCAAAAGCGCACGACCAGAATGGATGATTCTGCAAGTGCTCCCAGTGCCACCCGTTTACGTGAGACCCTCAATAACGCTAGAGTCAGGCATCCGCTCCGAAGATGATTTAACCCACAAACTAGTCGACGTTATCCGCATCAATCAGCGCTTGAAGGAGAACATAGAGGCTGGAGCCCCAACACTCATTATCCAAGACCTTTCCGAGCTGCTGCAATATCACGTGACCACCTACTTCAATAACGAAGCCTCAGGCATCCCTCCGGCTCGACATCGTTCGGGCAGAGCCCTCAAAACCCTGTCACAGCGGCTCAAAGGCAAAGAGGGAAGATTCCGAAGCAACCTCTCGGGAAAGAGAGTTGACTTCTCCGCTCGAACTGTTATCTCGCCAGATCCGAACCTTGACATCAGCGAGGTTGGGGTTCCGTTAGACGTTGCCATGAGGCTCTCCATGCCAGAGACGGTGACCACCTGGAACATTGAAGAAATGCGCAAACTAGTGGTCAATGGACCTGAAAAATATCCAGGCGCCCTCTACATTGTACGACCCGATGGCAAACGTGTTAGGCTGGAGTTTGTTACAGACCGTGCAAAAATCGCTGAGGCTTTAGAATCTGGATTCGTTGTAGAGCGGCATCTCATAGACGGGGACATTGCCATATTCAATCGTCAGCCTTCTCTGCATCGAATGTCGATTATGGCGCATTATGTTAAGGTGCTCCCACACAAAACGTTCCGTTTGCATCTCACCGTTTGTCCGCCTTACAACGCCGACTTCGACGGAGACGAAATGAACCTGCACATACCGCAGAGCGAAGAGGCGCAGACCGAGGCTCGTCTTCTGATGCAGGTTCAAGACCAAATTCTTTCTCCAAGGTTCGGGGGACCAATCATCGGCTGCAAAACCGACTTCATAACAGCAGCTTACTTACTAACCAAAAGGTCGACTGTTCTCACTGAAGAGGAGGTTTGTCGTCTACTCCTAACAGCTGGTTACCAAGGTCCGATTCCAGAACCCGAAACCAAAAAACCCCAGCCCAAATGGACCGGAAAACAGATTTTCAGCCTCTTCATTCCCAAGGACCTGAACTACGCGTTCAAAGCAACAACGTGCATCGCTTGTCCCAAGTGCACACGAGAAGAGTGTGAATACGACGCGTATGTGGTCATCAAAGATGGGGTGCTCAAGTCAGGCGTCATCGACAAGAACGCTATAGGCGCCGAGCAGTCTGAGACGCTTCTGCATCGAATAATAAAAGACTATGGTTCGGCTGAAGGACGAAGGTTCCTGAACCACATCTGCCGACTCTTAAATCTCTTTATGAGCATGCGTGGTTTCACGTACTCTTTCGACGAGTTGGAACTTTCCAAACCAGTTCAACGAAAGATTTCTCAGATGCTGGAGCAGTCTGAGGAGCACATAAACAAACTGATCAAAGAATTCAAAGATGGAACCCTATCTAGACTTCCGGGTCAAACTTTAGCCGATTCGTTTGAAATTTATGTCATGAACGAGTTAGCTGAAGCCAGAGACAAGGCGGGAAGAGCCGCTGAAAACGATTTCCAGCCTGACAACTCGGGCATGATTATGACCCGAACTGGAGCGAGAGGTTCTAGCCTAAACATTGGTCAAATGACAGCCGTTGTTGGACAGCAGTCGGTGCGAGGAAAGCGAATCATGCGCGGATACCTAGAACGCGCCTTGCCGCATTTCAAGTGGGGTGATCCGTCCTCCCGAGCTCGGGGCTTCGTGGACTCTTCTTATCGAGACGGACTCGATCCGGTGGAGTTTTTCTTCCACTCCATGGGTGGTCGTGAAGGACTTGTGGACACAGCCGTGCGGACACAGCAGAGCGGGTACATGCAGAGACGATTGATAAACGCGCTTGAACATCTGCGCATCGAATACGACGGAACAGTTCGAAACTCAATAGGCGACATCATTCAATTTCGTTACGGAGAAGATGGAGTTGACCCCGCCAAGAGTGATCATGGAAAAGCTGTAAACGTGGACAGAATCGTGGAACAGGTGAGAATCATGGTGGAAAAAGGAAAGCCCGCGCCTAAAGAGTATATCAAAGAGCGGGTTGAAGAGGTTAAAGACAAGCTCACTCCTCTGCTTGTTGAAGAGTTGAAGCGTGGCTTGGGCAAAGAAGAGTTGACTCGAAAAGGTGTAGACAAAGTCATAGAACTGACTTTGGAAAACTACAAGCGGGCTCTTGTTGAGCCTGGAGAGGCTGTTGGAATCGTGGCGGCACAATCAATAGGTGAACCCGGTACACAGATGACGCTCAGGACGTTCCACTACGCTGGAGTTAGAGAGCAAAACGTCACCCTGGGCTTGCCAAGACTCATCGAAATTGTGGACGCGCGCAGGATGCCTTCAACTCCTATTATGTCGATTTACTTGGACAAGGAGCACCGAGAAAGCAAGAAAAAAGCCACAGAGGTTGCGAGAGAGGTCATTTCAACCAGCATGGAAGACATAACCAAAGCCATGTATGTAGACCCGGAACTAGGCGAAGTCGTCATCAAACTCGACCCAACAATGATGGAAGACCGCGGTGTGACTGCCAAGGAATTAGAAGAGGTGTTACGCCTGCCCAACTGCACAACTAGAACCAAAGAAGACCGTGTGTATCTCAAGCCAAAGAAGATTGAGCCACGCAAGCTGTTGGACAAGGTGAGTGCGCATCACGTCAAGGGTATACCTGGAATTCGAAGGGTTCTGGTCACTGAGGAGAA
>Ga0315308_1001363_pt1 | contig 14081 bp, 10 predicted proteins | sample TDP3_MG_FD_203078 | JGI IMG/M metagenome (GOLD analysis project Ga0315308, IMG submission 203078) | Freshwater sediment microbial communities from Lake Towuti, South Sulawesi, Indonesia - TDP3 | ecosystem: Environmental > Aquatic > Freshwater > Lake > Sediment | place: Indonesia: South Sulawesi... | reverse complement strand
GAGCATGATAATTTGCCGGTTATTCTTGCCTTCGCTGCCAGCCATTCTGACACGATTCTGTATCCAATGCTTGAAAAGTATTCGAATCTTATTGTTGATTGGTCGAGTTTCTGGCGGTATCGGGCTCTGGAAGCCATCTGCAAGCTGTACGGTCCAGAACATGCGATCTTCGGTTCTAATGCGCCTTTCTACTATCCTGGCGGAGCTATCACAGACATTATCTATTCCGAGATTAGCCAGTCGGAGAGGAAGCTTGTGGCCGGTGACAATCTGCGGAGGCTTACAGGAGGTGTCAAGAAATGAAAACTAAGGATGCAATCCTCGAGAATGTCATGAATGGTCGGCCAATATCCGACCTGGTAATAGACTGCCACACCCACTATGATGGTTTTCCTTTCTACTCTCTGATTGCAAAACCGTACGAAAAACAACTAGTTTTTCATCAAAATGCTTTTGAGTGGATTTTCTATCATCCAGGCCTGAGGGAGCTAATTCGTTGCATGGACTCCCTAGGGATAAACAAAATCTGCATGTTCGCCGAACCCGATGTCTGCGTTAAGAGTGTCAAAAAGTGCCCTGGAAGGTTCCTTCCATTTATCACCGCTCCTGGGCGCGATATTCTAAACGATATTACTCTCGGGGTCTATGGAATGCTTCGGAAGCCGCCCGCAAGTACCCCTGATGAAATAGAGGAGGAGCTGCAGAGAGACTATGATCTCGGTTTTCGCGGAATCAAGCTCTGGTGGAGCAAGGTTAGAACTCCTGATATTCCCCAGTATGCACGACTCTTGGAATTTTCTAACAAGCATAAATTTGTCATTGTTAACCATAATTGGATAGACTATAAGATCCTTTCAGAGATCGCTTCTAGCTATCCTAACATAGCCTTCATTATGGGTCACGGGTTAATGTTCGACAAGGAAGCAGTTCCGGTTCTTCAGGAGAGGGAAAACGTATTTCAGTCAACCACTAACCTATGTGTACGAGAATCATTGGAAATGTACGTCAAGAACGTAGGGGCTGACAAACTAGTCTTCGGGTCCGATGCCCTTCTCCATTCCTTCGCCTTTACTCTGGGCAATATCGCCTATGCCAAGATTAGCTACAAAGATAAGTGTAAGATCCTTGGCCTTAACATGAAGAAGATCATTTTAGACCGCGGACACTGGGAAACTTGGGGATTCCACCAAGAAAGTACATCACAGCAGAAATAACCCTTAATGATAAAAAGGGGGAAGCCCATTACATTAGACGTAAATGTCTCCTAGTCGCTGAAAGGGCCAACATGATCTTTCTCGTATACAGCTCCAGATCTAGCACGTAAGCTAGCAGTGAACCAAGTCGTACCCTGTAGTGGCCATGGATTGTTTGGGCTGTTGGTTACAGCATTGCCTCCTCCAGTTGTTGTCCCAGCGACATTCTCTATTGTGACTGGGCCGCCGTCCACATAGAATGTAATTCTGCATTGTGCGCCCGGCGGTATGACTATGTCTTGTGTGAACGTAGCAGTTATGTTATACATATCTATCTCGTAAATTTCGACGGTCTTTGCTCCAGTGTTCTTGACTTCTACAACGATATAGTTGTGTCCAGATACTATGCCGTGAAATCCTGTTACACCTTCAACAACACTAAGCGCCTCAATCTGAGTAGACATGTACCATACTGCGCCGCCACCCACCGCTGCGATGACCACGATGATCCCTATTATGGCTATCCACAACTTCCTCATTCAATTCACCTCGAAATAGTTTTTCGACGTCTATTATAAGTTTTTCTGTTATCAAAACATTCAAATGAAGAAATTTCAAATGAGTGGACTGGATTCAAGAATACATAAACGCAAAACTGTAGTCAATATCTTCCCGCAATTTCTCGTTTTCTTGCTTATAACTCAAAGTTCTGTCTTGCGAAAGTCTTATATAGATAAAAGGTGGACTATGCGGTACAAAGAAAGGAAGGAAAATTACTTTGGAAAAAGCAGAAATAAAAGCAAAAAAGATTCCATGGATCTGGATAATCCTAATGGTCGTAGTGGTAGCGGCTCTTAACCAAGTCAGGTATGCCTTTGTCCCTGGCTGGTGGGCGTCAAGGTACAACATGACCGGTTGGCATCACTTAGCTTGGGCTCAAGGCGCAGCGATGTTGGTTGCTCTGACAGCTCTCTTTTACCTAATCCCACCTCTGGCCAAAAGGGGGATCAATACTGAGACCTTAGTATATATCTTCACTGGAGGTACGGCGGCACTTTTGATGAGTGCAGATGTCCCATTCGGAGTAGGAAGTGCAATGTTCACCTCGCTCATATCTGGTATAGTCTATAGTCCACTGCATGCTCAATATATGCCATGGTGGATGCCTAAAAAGGAAGTACTTGAACCAATGTTGCTGGGACATGCATCTGTTCCTTGGGGCGAATGGATCATTCCGGCTTTCTGGTGGTGTGGTATCGGTTTGGTGATGTTCCTATTCTTGGGTTCTGCTTGTGCCATTTTCAGGAGAAGGTGGATTGAGATTGAACGTATACCTTACCCCTTCGGTCTACAAGCCTATTATGTCACTGCTTCAACGGTAACGCCTGAAGCCAAGACTAAAGGCGAGGCTCGCATGTCCCCGCTTCAAGTCTTCCTCATCGGACTTGTCGTAGGATGCGTCATCTATGTTCCTGTGCTATTGAATCTGATGATACCATGGATTCCAGACATTTACGGATGGACGAATCCAACCAGGTTCACTATATGGGGTGTTCCAGGCGGAGCAGTTATGCCAGCAAACTTTCCAGCTTTGTCCCGCATGATTGTAGGTTTAACAAACATTCAAACAAATCCCATCTGGTTCAATCTGTTCTTCCTTGCGCCGCTCGATATGTTGTTCAGCTACTGGTTCTTCTGGTTTGCAATTGTCATAGTCGGTGTCCAGATTGCCTTCGTAATGGGCTACTATCCAGGTATGGATACAGCGGACATATGGACTCGACCCGGTCTGATCGCGAGTAACCCACCTTTCAATCTTGTATCCCTCGGGATGGTAGGCGCAATGTCGGGAGTACTGTTCTTCACAATAGTTTTCAGCCGGGGTTACTTTGGAGCCACTATAAAGCACGCCATCTATGGAAAAGACGAGACTGTAAAGAGCTGGGAAAAGGACGAAGTCATGTCATATAGGAATATGTACATACTCTTTGTCCTCGCCACAATACTCCATGTAGTCCTATATATGAGCCTAGGCATGAGTGTAGCAATCGCGCTTCTATGGACCGGAGTCGTAGCCATGAATACTCTAGCCATAGCAAGATGCCACGGCCAACTCGGCTTCACTGCGCATTGGCCCTATTACTATAATGCTTGGTGGAGGCCCGTATGGCCTATAGCCCCAGCACAGCCGAGCACTGAATTCTTTGTAATAAACGATATGGGAGGATGGTTTACCAGTGGCCAAGGTGCACCCATCCAGGACACGGCGCTTTACACTATGGACAACTTCGCATTCGGATTTAGAGCCGGAGCCCCAGCTAGAAACATCTGGAAAGTCTATCTTGTCTCCATAATACTAGCACCTCTGATAAGCTACCCAATTGGCCTCTCGATCCTATATCACTTTGGCATACAGCCTTTGGGAAAGGGCATGGAATGGGATATGTTCACCCTCGGCGACCCAGAAAATTACAATGTAAACACCCCTGGAACAGGCCCCTGGGCATATTGGGCGGTACTAGGCTTCATACTCAGCGGCGTTCTCATCTTCTTGAGGATGAGGTTCGCATGGTGGCCTCTGGATCCTGTAGGTCTAGTGTTCGTATCATCGCCTTGGCAGCTTATGTTTGGAGGACTATACTTCGCAGCTTTCGGTGCATGGGTCGTAAAGTTCCTAGTGATACGGCTCGGTGGCGCAAAATTCTACGAGCAATACGCTCTTCCATTCAATGTCGGCATGAGCGCTGGATGGCTGATGGTAATAATGTTCATAGGGCAGATCGTAGCACCGTTCAAGTACTTCTACCCATAAATCCCAATTCCCTTTTTTTTGAAAAAATGCACCACGATCCACGTTTGCTTAATAGAAAAATGGGTGAGACAAAAGATTGGTTAGATTCTTTGACACAAACTGCATGGTTGGAAGATACAATATATTTCGCCCAGGATCATTCTACACTAGCGAACAGTTGCTTCAAGAGATGGAGTACTATGGCATCTCCGAAGCCTTGATCTTCCACGCAGTCTCGATGGAGAACAGCCCCCAACTCGGAAACAAGCTCACGCTGAGAGAAGTGTCTTACGGTCCGTCACTTCATCCCGTCTGGACCTTTCTCCCCTCCGTGCCCAACGAAACCAGTCCCCCTGAGGCCATGGTTGAGGAAATGAAGAAAGCCAACGCCTACGTCGCACGGCTATTTCCCTTACAGTTTCACTTCGACTTGGATGATTGGTGTTTAGGCGAAGTCCTCGAACTACTTTCGGAGCATAGGATCCCAGTCATCATCGACTACTTTGACTCCTTCATGCCCCATGCCGATCGAACAGATTGGAGATCCGTAGTCGATGTCTGCAGAAGATATCCAAACCTTCCCGTAATCGTAACCGAGTTCAGGTTTCGAACCAACAGACGCCTCTACCAAGCTCTAGAAAAGTGCCAAAACCTCCATATTGAACTTTCAGCCCTTTGGCTCTTCCGTAGTGTAGAATCCATCTGCCAAAGGTTTGGGCCAGAACGTCTCCTGTTCGGCACCCGCCTCCCAATAAGAGATCCCTCATGCGCACTGGGCATGGTGAACTACGCAATGATCTCAGAAGAGGAAAAGGAGATGGTTGCAAGCAAAAACTTACGTAAGCTAATGGAGGGTGTTCGCTATGACTAGGGTTGAAGACAAATTTCTGAAGTTGGCTAAGGCTGGACTGCCAATAAAGGATGAACTCGTAATAGATGCGCACACACACCTTGGAGGCTACATTAACCTATATCACATTCCCTTCGGCGATATTGAGGGCATCTTGGGGCAACTGGACCGCTTAGGGATAGATAAGATCTGCACGTTCTCCTTTGCCGGCGTGAACTCTGACTTTACAGTCGGCAACAATCTTATTGCCGAGGCGGTTAGGGAGCATTCTGACCGCATAGTTGGCTATACGACCCTGAACGCAAACTATCCCCATGAGTGGATGTCTGAGCTGGAAAGATGCAGGAAATTGGGTTTGAAAGGCATAAAGATCATTTGCGAATATCAAGGTAGATCAACCGAAAAGACCGATTTCAGCTCAGTATATCAATACGCCAACGATCACCATGCGGTAATGATTAACCATTACTGGGGGAGCCCTCAGTTCCTGGAAGGCCTAGCCGAGAAGTACCCGTGTATCTGTTTCATTATTGGGCACTACTCAACTGAGTACGCAGAGGTCCTACGGCGGAGGAGAAATGTCTATCAATGCACTTGCGCCGCGCTAATGTACGGCGAAATTGAAAGGCTGCTCAAACTGGTTGACGCCAAAAAAATTGTGTATGGCTCTGACCTCACAGACCTAGATGGACCATTCGGTCTAGCGCCAATCCTCTACGCCAAGATCAGCGAGGAAGACAAAACCAAAATCCTAGGAATAAACATGCAGAAGATTCTCGACGAATACGAGGTCTAACACAACGCCGAACTGGCCGTCCCCTCTGAACAAGCCAAACGCCACAAGCGACATCCCATGATAAGAGATGCTTTGTAAGATCTATCATCCGTCATGGATTCCTACACAGTGAAAAAGAGCGTATGAGAATATATTTATTAATTGGGACATTTTGTTTACACTCTAAAATGATAGGTGCAAGGGATGGGTAGAACACGTAGGCTTCAATTGCCGCTATTTTGCGCACTCATTGTTCTTTTGCTCCTAACTCAAACCATGCAGCTGGCAAGCGCACCCACACAATCTATCTCGATAGAACAAAACGCAAACCCAGTTGATTTTGAGGTTGCCCTAGAAAATATTGATAGGGAGGCAATTCAGCAGCATGTTAGATTCTTTTCCAATCTGGGCTCTAGGGTGACCGGTTACCCAGGTTTTTTCAACGCAGCTGACCATATAGTCTCTAAGTTTGAAGAATATGGCGTGCAACCTTATGGGACTAAGAGTTTTTTTGAGTTCTTTAACGTCACGGTTGCTTATGATCATGGAGCAAAGATAATCAATGATGGAGAAGAGATCCAAGGATACGTTCTTGAGCCTAATTATGTGAATCCCTCTCCATATTCTAGTCCACCAGAGGGAGATACCTTAGTTTATGTTGGCGAGGGTAACTACACATCTTATGACGGATCAGATGTTGGAGGCAAATTTGTTCTGATGGACTTTAACTCTAGATGGTATTTCAGGATCGCCGCGATGTATGGTGTCAAAGGAGTAATCTTTGCAGGCGAAAATGACACCATTAGATCTCAATCTAGTCAGAAGTTTTGGTTTTCACCTGTGTATCTCCCAAGAATTTATGTGAACTCAAAAGATGGGAACGCCCTGAAGATGAAATGCATAAGAGACGGCGAAATCAAAGTTTACGTAACCTCCAACATGACATGGGAATCAATTAGTGTCCCAAATATCGTAGGCTATGTGAGAGGTAGAGGTTCTCTTGCAAATGAAGCTGTCGTGATAACTGCATATTATGATTCGTACTGCGTCATTCCTAAGCTAAGCCCCGGAGCCACTGACAGCTTAGGGATTTCAGTCTTATTAAATCTAGCAAAGTTCTTCGCAGAAAATCCTCCAGAAAGATCGGTTATCTTAGTAGCTCTTGCAGGACATTGGCAGGGCCTTTGGGGTTCAAGAGAATTTGTCGATCGTCATTTTAGCGAAATAGGTATCATAGTAAAATCCTTTGTGAATATAGACCTCTCAACTGATTCAGATCAACTCGGAGTATTCGCTCTTGGTACAACTTATGGTTATACGTACTCAGCAACTCTTAATAGCCGATATGCATGGTTAGTCTCCAAGTTCTTTAAGGAATATATACCTCAGATGCAGAAACTGCATGGAGAAAAGTTTGGAGAAACATTTGTAGATGGAATAATGTGGACTTACCCACCATACATTTTGGATAATCCTCCGTTGTTACAAAGTAGAAGAATGTTTGATTCTGAGCCGTATACGTTAGCCGCTTACGGTGGAGCTTTCACTTATTGCACAGTTAACGCGTTAAGACTTCATCAAATAACCCCCTTAGATTCGTACGATGAAGTAAATTTTGGTAATCTTTGGCCTCAGGTTTCCTTGATTTTTTCTACACTATGGGGATTAGTGAATGAGCCCCACATTGGTCTAGATCAAGCACCGGCAAGATTCGGTCCCGTAGACTGGGGTTACACCACATTAACTGTTCAAGTTTCCGAATATAACGCCACAACCGCTTTCTGGGATCCATTTAGCACAAGACGCCGACCTGATTCGTGGAATCACGCAATTCTCTTCTTCTATGTCAGTGGAGAGGTCGCAGGTGGAGCAGCAGCAGGAGCAACTTCATATGGGTTAGCGGGGCCAACCCTCAACCCCGCTGTGGGCTTCGGGTTGACTGCCAAGCCTGATGAGTATGGTGAAGTTGTCATAAAAGGTTTGAAACCATACAGCATGGGTATGGTTGATGCATACGTAGTGGACAGGACAAACGGCCGTATTGAGTGGGCTACAGATATGGGCGCCTATCAAGCTCAGCCGCCTGGTAGAGGTTTCCTCATGGCTTCAGCTAACTACCGCCGATTGATCTCTATGTTTCCATGTGCGAGTATAGCCTTATTCTCCTTGTGGAACCCTGATGATCTGACAACAGCTCCAGGCGTAGTAATCTATAATCATCTCTCCCACGGACCGATGATTAGACAAAGCTTCTGGGGGGGTATGGGTGAAGGTGTAGCTTTCATCGAGCCAGATACTCCAGCTGAATTACTTATCACTTTGCCAACTCTGAAGTTCCCGATATCTATACTTTTCAACGCTACTCAGGAGAAACCTGAGGGTTATGGTTATGTTATTCCGCAAGGCCATACTGTGAAGATCACCAATACACCTTATAAGCTACTAGAGAACATCTATCTCTTAAATGACGCTCGAACCAAAATAGCTCAGCAACATTCCACAATGAACCCTTCTGTACAGTTGTTCCACCAGTATGCGATAACATTCTTTGATGAAGCTAAGAAAGCAAAGAATGAGGAAAAATATGGTTTACTCACTGGCTACTCTTTTGCAGCATGGTCCTATGAACAACGTTCTTATACGTCAATGATGGACCTAATAATGCAAGCAATAAATACAACTGTCTTCTATTTCGTCTTACTTATTCCCTTTTCAATACTTATAGAAAAAATGTTATTCTCATCTCAGGGATTCAAGCGTATTATATATATCATTCTGGTCTTTGCGATTTCGCTTGCTGTTTTTGGATTATTCCATCCAGGTTTCTATCTAGCTACAAATGTATCTATGGTTATAATGGCCTTTTCCATGATCGTGGTAATAGCACCTATTATTGCCTTCATTATGGCAGAGGTCAACGCTAGTCTAAAGGAAATGAGAGAAAGAGCTATTGGAGTGCACGCAGTTGAGATAAGCCGCGCAAGTGCTCTGGGCTACGCCATATCTGAGGGTATTGAAAACATGAAAAAACGCCATTTTCGAACCATACTCACACTGTTTTCAGTCACAATCGTGGTTTTTGCTCTCATATCTTTCACCTCAATAGCGGCCACTCCTGTTCCCAGACAGGAGACTAAGACAGGCTACGTGCCTTATAATGGGATTCTTATTCGCAGGATTCCTTGGGCAGGAATCCCCGAGGAGATGTATTATCAAACCAAGTCGATCTATGAGGATGTAGCCATCGTTGCACCGAGAGGTTGGTACTTACATCCACCGGCTCCGGCGTCTGGAAGACCATATGGTAACATCGTCTTCTCCACCAAGTTAGCAACCAAGATTGGCGGTCTTCTATTCCTTAGTCCTCAAGAAGATAAACTTACAAATGTTGACAAAGCAGTAGTTCGAGGCAGATGGTTTATTGAAAGCGATCTATACTCATGCATCATAACAAACAACACAGCAATTAACCTCGAAAAAGATCTCGGAAGACCCATTAACATTGGTTCAACAATCCCATTGTGGGGAATGAATTTGACCATAGTCGGCATAGCTGACGGAGATATCTTAAATAACTTAATAGATATGGATCAGGAAAAAATCACACCGAGAGAACCGACGGGCGGGGCAGGTGCCCAAGCATTAATTAGCCCGCCCCACTTCAACAGCGATAAGTGTCTAATATTACCCTACAGGTTAGGTTTCTATATTTTTGATGTAGTTACGAGCGGCACTTTCATCAACCCTGCGTTTCCAATAAGCATAGCGATAAAGCCTTTTGACCCCAAAACTGTTCCAGAAATAGCAAATCTGCTTGCCCTGAGAATGAACCTAGACGCAACTTATGGTATTCCAAAAGAAGGAGAACAAGAGGAAGGAACAATTAATGTCATCAGACCTAGGATGTGGTTTAGCGTAACAGGCCTAGAAACCCTGCTAGTGCCACTGCTAATTTCTACTTTAACAATCTTAAATATGATGCTAGGTTCTCTCTATGAAAGAAGAAAGGAAATAGGAATCTACATGTCAATCGGTCTTTCACCTTTACATGTAGCGGGCATGTTCATGTCTGAGTCGTTGACATATGCTGTCTTAAGTTGTGTAGCAGGTTACTTGGTAGGGATAATGGGTTGCTTTGCTTTCACCCAATTGAACCTATATCCTCCAAACTTTTATCCTAATTACGCATCAATGTTCGTTATGCTCGTATTTGGATTTTCTGAAAGCATTGTTCTGCTGAGCGCTTTGTATCCTGCCATAATGGCATCAAAATTAGTAACACCTTCTCTGGAAAGAAAGTGGAAGCTCGCTCCTCCAAGTGGTGATGAATGGGAAGTCAGGCTTCCTTTTTCCTTTCTAAGAGAAGAAGTGCCAAGTCTATTCCTCTTTCTGAGAGAATTTTTCGCTATGCATACAACTGAACGCGCAGGGCTTTTCACAGTTCAAGACATCACTTGCAGCATAGGAGTATCGAACCATCTAAGCGCCGCAATCCGTTTGGCACCATATGACCTAGGCATACTTCAAAACGTTGATATTACTGAAGTTTCTTCGGAGAAAGACAGATTCGCCTTTTCTATTCTGATAGAAAGAACTTCTGGACTTAGAGACCCTTGGATCAAGTCCAACAGAAACTTCATAGATGGGCTTCGAAAGCAACTGCTGCTGTGGAGAGGTTTGCCGCCTTCAGAAAAAGAGAAATATCTGAAAAGCGCTTCTCAAGAATTGAAAGGAGTTAGCTTGTCATGAATGATGAAGGGAAAAATGAGGAATTCAAACCTCCAAGAGGATTAACTTGGAGATCGGCCTTTGCTTTGATTTTCGCGGTCATATTGATTGAGCCGGTTATGATCTATTTTAACCTCATTACGAATCTAGCCCTTCCTCTGCAAGCCTGGATCATAATTATTTTATGGGTTGAGCTATCTAGAGTCCTAGGATCGCCCCTCACAAAACAGGAGATATTCATTCTTTTGGCCTTTCAGCTAACGGCGACTACGTATGCTTTATGGTTTTTGTCCCCTTTGAAGAATATGTATATGGCTTACAGCCACGAAGCACAGTTCTTAGGAATAACTCCCTATGTACCCTCGTGGTGGGTACCGCGTCTTGAAGTGGCAAGTAGATTAATGGCTGAGAAGTGGGTGTACTTCAGACCGGAATGGATTATTCCGATATTACTAGTATCAATTACCGCTGGTTTAACTCTTATTGCGAACATAGCTATGGGATATTTCTGTTACGGACTCTATGTAAATGTTCAAGAACTTGAATTTCCAGCCGCAACAGCACAGGCACAGACAGTCTTGACGTTAGCTGAGAGGAAACCAAACGAAATTACAATACTTATGATGGGCGCATTAGTTGGAATCGTATACAACGTTGCGGTATATCTCGTTCCATTTCTTATAGGACCATTCATAACAGCTGGAGGCTTGGTTACGCCGCCTATACCGGGATCCACAATCTTCGATCTAACACCATTCTTAGTGACAATCTTACCTGGCGCGGCTTTTGCTTTCTCCTTAGATGCTTTGCCTCTCGTCATTGGATTCTTACTTCCTTTATCAATAACCATACCGCAATTTATTGGAGCCTTTGGTTTTTATTTTGTAGGTACGCATCTGATAACGCGGTTTGATCTGTGGCCTGTGGAAAGCAAATGGAGCAGTTCATGGCCCATGGTTACGCTTGTTGATAGGTCGCAGCTGTACTTCTACATCAGCATAACAATTGGTCTTTCTTTGGCAGCAACTATAATTCCTTTAGCTCTCCGCCCCAAAGCAGTAATACAAGCCTTTTCTCTATTAAGGCGGACATCTTCTAATTCTTACGCGTCTAAAGACTCGTCATTCATCGAAAAGAACCCGCCACTTCTTAGATTGTTGGCTATTTTCTTCGGGGCATCCTTTGCAAACGTACTATTTGTCTACTTACTGGTGCCGGCGTTCCCAATATGGATACTGATTCTATTCACAGTCGGGTACTCTTTTTTCATATCTTTCCTCAGGGCATTTACCGCGGGAGTAACATATTCAAGCTTTAATATACCATATCAGAGAGAATTAATAATCTACAGTAGTGGATACAAACAAAGAGACATATGGTTTGCACCAATGAATGTATTCACCGACGGCGCCGACATAGCTCAATTCTTTAAGATAGCGGATATCACCAACGTAAGCAAAACGGAGTTTGTAAAAACTTATATTATTGTCGTAGCTATGGGTCTCGTAAGTAGTTTCTTATTCGTAACGTTTCTCTGGAATATCTCCCCGATGCCATCAGGCGCCTATCCAGCCACAATTGTTTCATGGCCAGTAGACGCGATGAACTGGGCCAGAACCCAATTATGGGTTTGGACAGGCTATCTATTCCGGTTTGATCTGATAGCTTATTCTTTCATTATTGGAGCCGTAGTCGCTGCGGTATCTGACTTCGTCCTTCATATGCCCGCATTTCTAATCTCTTTCCTTTCTGGGACAATGCTCGGACCGACCGGTATCACGCAATATGGGATACCTTGGAGCATGATGATGTTAGTAGGATCAGTAATAGCTAACAGGATATTGGCTCCGCGTCTAGGGATGGAGATATTCGGGGTCTTCAGAGGACGCTTCGTAATAGGTTTCACGCTTGGCTACGGTTTCGTGAGCATGTTAACCGCGACACTTGTTCTTATCAGCAGATCCATGTGGTTGCTTCCTTTCTGATCTTACATTGTTCTCATAGGGTTCCTCTGCAAAAAGCTTATAAGAAAGGTTTGAAACTCATCCATCTGATCTAAATGAGGAAGTTGTGGATAGCCATAATAGGGATCATCGTGGTCATCGCAGCGGTAGGTGGCGGCGCAATATATTATATGTCTACCCAAATCGAGTCTCTCGTTATTTACTCTAACTCAGGTCTTCGCGGCAAGACCACCCACGAATACTTTTGGGTACATTTGAAGAATAGCGGCGCAAAGAGTATCGAGATCTACCAAATTAGTTTTCTTCCGTTTACCAACCTTACATCTGCGTTCACACAGGATATAGTCGTCCCGCCGGGGGCAGAATGCATCATTACATTCTATGTGGACGGCGGCCCAGTCACAATAGAGAACGTCGCTGGGACAACAACTGGAGGAGGCAATGCTGTAACCAACAGCGCGAACAATCCATCTCCGCTCAAAGGATCAGATGTTTCTTGGTCCAATCTTCAAATATACACTAGATCTGGAAAAACGTACGAGCAGTCTGAAATTGGAATAACGGACTAGAAATATGCGTAGATGGCGTAATAATTCTTGGCGCGCTTTTATGCTTTGAGATCTACTGTAACATTCAGCGCGCGCCAAGCTCTTGAAGTATGTTCACATAATGTTTTCCATTAACCTGCTTCCGAGGCAATCTTCTCATGTATCGACCATAAGAGGATTTACCTTAGAGACTTCAATGTTGCCTTTAGCGAATCATCTGAAGGCATGGTCGGAAAGTATTCAAGGCCGAAGTATCCATCATATCCCAGCTCATCGATACGTCTTACGATGTTCGGATAGTTCAACTCGCCTATGAAGAGTTCATGTCGCCCAGGAACTCCAGCCGAGTGGAAATGCTTGATGATATCGATGTTCTTCTCGATCGTCGCGATGAGGTTCCCATTCATTATCTGCATGTGATAGCAATCGAAAAGAAGCCGGATAGATGGGCTGTCGACGTCCCTAACGATCTGAGCACCTTCATGCGGAGAATCCAAGAAATACCCAGCATGATCAACCAAGGTGTTCAAGGGTTCCAAAAGCAGAGTTATGTCCTCTTTCTCAGCAATCTTGGAAGCCATCTTTAGCGTTGTGACTATGCTGATATGCTGTTTCTTCCGCGCAACCCCTTCGACAAGGTTTCCAGTGCAAGTGATCAGTTTTTGGCAGCTCAGCTTATGAGCGATTGGAGCCATCTTCTTCAGTCTCTCAATGTATAACGACCTGTCTGAGGGCTTGACTAACGATCCGCCGATACTTCCATCCGGCGAATTCAGAACAAAATCCGAGAGGACTATGTTCGTATCCTTGATGATTGAAGCGATGGTATTCGCATCCTTCTCTCGCGGTGTAAGTCCCTTACTGTCGAACCAATGATCTATGTACCAGAACTCGAAAGCGTCGAATCCTAGTTCCGCTGCTTTCTTTATTCTGTTCTCGAATGAATCTTGCGGAAACACCGTCTCTAAACATATGCATAGCTTCACCATTCTCAACTCCTCACTCATCAAAGTAGTGCTTTAGCCACCTTCCTTATCGCTTTAGCTATTAGATCGCAGTCGCTCAAGGGCATTTGTGGAGGTATATCCATATGTACAGATCGACCAAGGTAGTCAAGCGTGTTGGGACACGCATCCTCAGAGTATTTCGGCTCAGGCCCCTTGTAATACGGACATGTAAAGGGGCATCCTTCTTCCGTAGCGGTCAGCTTCTGCATTAGGTGAGGCCAATGG
>Ga0315308_1001361_pt1 | contig 14094 bp, 13 predicted proteins | sample TDP3_MG_FD_203078 | JGI IMG/M metagenome (GOLD analysis project Ga0315308, IMG submission 203078) | Freshwater sediment microbial communities from Lake Towuti, South Sulawesi, Indonesia - TDP3 | ecosystem: Environmental > Aquatic > Freshwater > Lake > Sediment | place: Indonesia: South Sulawesi... | reverse complement strand
AACTCTCCCTGAAGCCTCCGGACTCCAATAGGACATATGGCTATCATAGGGTCGAAATACTCTCAGCTTTTGTGAACGGGGCAACATTGGTGGTCTTGGCCTTTTTTATCTTTTATCAAGCGCTAGATAGGCTGTTCTTCCCGGCAGAGGTTAAAGGCCTTGAGATGCTCATCATCACCTTCATTGGATTGTGCGCGAATTTGTTCTCAATGACGTTCCTCTCTAGGAGCATGATGCGCCTTAATGTAAGGTCGGCTTTCCTGCACATTGCTGGTGACACACTATCCTCCATAGGAGTGCTTGTGGCAGCAGTGATCATTTTGTATACCAAATGGTATCTGGCGGATCCCATAGTTAGCATCGCTGTCGGCCTAATAGTTATGCACGGTACGATTAAGATGTTGAAAGAGGTACTGCAAATTCTACTCGAAGGGGTTCCTTCCAAGATCAACGTCGGCGATGTGGTCACCACGTTGAAGAGCATGCCCGGTATCAACGGTGTTCACGATGTGCACATATGGTCCATTACATCGTACATGCACATGCTGAGCGCTCACATCGTGGTCGGGAAGGACTCCCTCAACTCGATCGGGGAGATCCTGAATGAAATAAAGCAAAAGATCAACGAGAAATACGGGATAAGCCACACCACCCTCCAAGTGGAACCAGAAGCCTATGATGAAGTTGGCGAAGTCCATCAATGATGTGATCCCCCTATAACTGACTCGATGGGGAAGGCGCGTGAGCACTTCATGGAGAATGGATTTAAATGCCATCCGCCAAAAGGTAAAGTGCGAGGCGAACGATTTGCCCTTTGGATCCATTGATTGCCATACGCATATCGGATATTATGAGGACATCTCCAATATCGATTCGCCATGGGGCAAGATAACTTTAGAGGCCTTGATCTCCTATATAGGTGGTTCAAACGTCGCTAAGGCCGTAGTCCTGCCCCTCTCAAGTTGGAATGTCGACGTGACAATGCCAACGGAATACGTGCTCGACGCCTCGAGTAAATATCCGGATAAGATCATCCCTTTCTGCGCCGTCGAGGTCAGGGAACAATGCTTTGAGGAGAAGGTTAAGCGCTATGTGGAAATGGGATGCCGTGGTTTCGGAGAGCACACCTCGAAGTTACCAATAAGCCATAATCAGAACATCGAACTCTTCGATCTCTGCGGGAGGCTCGAGATACCGATACTGCTGCATTTGGCATTTGGCAAATCCGAGACATATGGCGTGATGGATTCCCCGGAACTGGAGGGCCTTGAGGGCATCGTGAAGGAGCATACTAATGTGGATTTCATATTGCATGGACCTGGCTGGTGGAGCTGCATGTCCTCGATCGTGCCTCCAGATGAGGCATATCCCAAGGGCCCGATAACGAAGCCCGGGAGGACGCCATATCTTCTGGAAAGTTACGATAATATTTATGGCGACATATCCGCCGGTTCCGGCTAAAATGCCCTGAGCAGGGATCTCGAGTTCGCAAAGGGATTCGTCAAGAAACTGAATAGGAAGCTCATATATGGAACGGACTTGAACGATTTCTTCACCCCCCAAGAGGTCCACATTAAACTTTTGGAGAGCTTGGAACTTACCGAAGAAGCCAATGAGAACATATATCACAATAACCTTGAAAGTCTCCTACATCCATAGTCTTGAATTAACCTCCCCTTTCCACATAATATCAATGGTATACGGACATAACCGTCGACTTATCTCATCGAAGTTATGGCACCCAAGCCCTCACCCAGGAGGGAACTAATCACATCCCCTTCGAAACCCCTCCCATGGGCTTGTCATCTAGCTTAGCTTCCGCCTGGCGGAGGCGATTCTCCTGGCCTCCTCGAGATCGCCCTCATCGTTGACGTTAATGAAGGAGGCCAATCCGGGATCTATCTCCCCGAGTTCCTCCATGGGAACATAGTGTATCGAAAGGGATCGAAGTGCATCCATTATCCTCCTTTTATCCCCCCGGATCGCCCCTTCGACAGCCGCTGCCAATCTCCTCGTCCTGAAGGCCGAGTAGAGCGGTTCGACCTTTCCATCGGGCCACCTCGGTATGGCGCCGTCGAATGGCCCAATGCTGTTGAATAAGTACTCTAATACCGCGGCATCCAATAGCGGGAGATCGCAGGCCACAATTGCGGTGAGGTCTCGACTGACGATCCTACAGGATTGCCTGATACCCTCTAATGGCCCAATGCCCTCAAATGCATCACAGACGATTATGGCATCGCCGAGGATGCTCCCAATTTTGCTCCTCTGTTGATCATTCCCAACCGATACCACAATCTCATCACAGACCTGACTTATCGCATCCATGACGTGCCTGAGCATCGGTATTCCGGAAATCTCCAGGAGGGGCTTGTCCAAACCCCCGATGCGTTTCCCTACGCCTCCCGCCAGGACAATCGCAGCGCGATCCCTTCTATTCAATGGGTTAGCCCCGATGGGTGGAAAGCGCGAGTGCCCCGATTGTGGCCTTCGGAGGTCGCCGTACATGGTCCGCCAATCCGTTAACGAAATCGAGGGAGGCACGGTACCGGTCGATGAGGAGGTCCCTGTTCGCCCTGACTTCCTCCCAATTGCCGCGAGCCTCGCGTACTCGCCCCAGTGCCGAGCTCAGCTCCGGTCTGGGATTGAGCTCTCGGAACTTCCTCGATATGGCGTCCTTTCCTGTGATGAGCTCACCTTCCGTCACGAGATAGGCCTTGGCTGCCCTGAACGTGCACCAGATCGCGATCCTCAAAGCCCGTTCCAGTGAAGGACGATCCGCGGTTGTGAGGCTGGAGGTCGACGTTAAAATCGTCCTGGCCTCCTCGATTTCCCCCAGGGCGTATCTCCTCATGGCTGGGCTTCCATAGTTTGGCAGCCTGATCCCCCCAATGCCGGTGCCATAGAGGGCCTTTCCAGAGGAAGCGAATTCGTGGAGTGCTAAGGGATTGACCCGCGGATATCGGGACTGGGAGAACAGGCTACTTTCCGGGAGTATGTTTATCCCATATCTCATCCCCCCTTCGCGCTCGCAAAGTTCCCTCAGTCCAGATATCCGTCGAAGGGCCTCGATCATGACGGCCTCATCATCAGGTCGCAAGATGAATAGGAAGTCAAGATCGCTGAAGCCATCGACGAAGTCTCCCCTGGCAGCACTTCCCACCAGGATTATGCCGGCCAGGCTCTCGCCCAGCCGGATCCTGGACTCCTCTACGAACCTTTGGGACCAGACATCTAGATCCGATCGCAAAGCATCGTCCTTGACGAATGGCAATCGAACCCCAATATATTACCATTTCATCGGCCCCAAGGGCTGAGTACCTCAAAGATCGACCAACATCATGGAATGAATGAGGGGGCTAAGGGGGCCGGCCTTTCAGCAACCTTTATTATCGGCTCTCTGAAAAACCTCGAATGATGTCAAGAGGTGACTCACCCTGCCAAGATACAAGACGACGGCCGACATACTGAAGATAGCGACTAACAGGGACCAGGTTAGGAATCTCGGGGTCATAGCGCACACGTAGGGAGCTCCGTCTCTCACGGCGAAGGTAGACCACGGAAAAACTACCATGTCAGACAGCCTGCTGGCTGCTGCTGGCCTCCTCTCCCCTTCAGTGGCAGGGGAAGCACTGGCCCTAGACTACATGGACCTCGAACAACAGAGGCAGATGACCATTAAGGCCGCAAACATCTCCCTCTATCACGAGATCAACGGGATCCCGTACCTCATCAACCTACATGACACCCCAGGCCACATAGACTTCACGGGCAACGTCACGAGGTCGCTCAGGGCCATAGACGGGGCAGTGGTGGTAGTCGACGCCGTTGAGGGCGTCATGATCCAGACGGAGACGGTAACGCGGCAGGCGCTCGATGAACGCGTCAGGCCCATGCTCTTCATAAATAAGATCGACAGGCTCGTCAAGGAATTACGCCTCACGTCGGATCAGATCCTGAAGACGCTGACCGACATAATCCGTGACTTCAATCACCTGATCGAGCTATATTGCGAGGCGGAATTCCGCGAAAACTGGAGAGTCGATCCCCTGTTGGGGACCGTCGTATTCGGTTGCGCGAAGGATCGCTGGGCCTTCACCTATGACGCCATGAACAAGAAGGGCCTGAAGTTCTCGGACATCGTTTCCGCTTATACGAAGGGTGAGGAGAAGGGCCTGTCCGAGGCGATCCCCCTCCACGAGGCGGTATTGGGGATGGTCGTTACCAATACGCCCCCGCCTCACGTATCCCAGAAGTACAGGATACCGAAGATCTGGAAGGGTGATCTCGAAAGCGAGATCGGCAAAGCCCTGCTCGCCTGCGACGAGAAAGGCCCCGCGGTCATGGCCACGACGCATATCCGCGTCGATCCGTCCGCTGGAATAGTCGCCACGGGCAGGCTATTCAGCGGCACCGTGACCGAGGGCGATGAGGTCTTCATGATCAATTCCAGGAGGAACGGCAGGATCCAGCAGGTCGGCCTCTACATGGGTCCCTTCAGGGAGGTGGTCGGATCGCTGCCAGCCGGCAACATCCCCGCCCTTCTCGGATTGGGTGAGGTCAGGTCAGGCGAGACGATCGCCTCCGTTAAGGATCTGAATCCCTTCGAGACAGTACGGTATGTCTCCGAGACCGTCATGACGTTGGCCATCGAGCCCAAGCATCCCAAGGACCTGCCCAAGTTGAGCGACGTGATGAGGCGTTTGAGCATCGAGGATCCGAACATCAAGACGAAGATCGAGGAGAAGACGGGCGAGTTCCTGATCTCAGGCATGGGCCAACTCCACCTGGAGATAGCGACGACCTTGATAAGGAAGGAAGGGGTCGATATCGTAACATCCGAACCCATAGTCGTCTATAGGGAGAGCGTGAGGGGGGGTTCGGGCGAGATCACGGCACGCAGCCCAAATGGGCACAATAAGGTCTCGGTTATAGTTGAATCCCTCGAGGACGGCGTGATGAATTCACTGGCCAACGGCGAACTCACCGAGATGATGGATAAGAAGGTCCAGGCCAGCCTTCTCAGGAAGGCGGGCTGGAGCACCGACGACGCGAGGGGCGTCTGGTCCATCAGCGATAGCCTGAGCATCTTCGTCGACGCCACTAAAGGCGTCCAACGCCTTGAGGAGGTGGGCGGCTCACTCAGGATCGGCTTCGTGGACGCCGTGACCCAGGGCGTGTTGGCAAGGGAACCCGTTAGGGGGCTGAAGGTCAAGCTAACAGATGCGAACATACACGAGGATCCTGCCCACCACGGCCCTGCCCAGATGATTCCTGCCGTCAGGAGGGCGATCTATGCGGCGACTTTATTGTCATCCCCTGTTCTGCTTGAGCCGATATTGAGGCTGGATGTCAGGACATCGGCCGATCTGGTCGGAACGATCACCAGGATCGTCTCGGGGATCCGGGGCAAGGTCCTGAATGTCGAACAGAAGGAGCACCTCACGTACATCGTCGGCGAGGTTCCGGCTGCTGAGACCTTCAACCTGGCGGAGGTGATCAGGAGCTCGACGGGAGGCAGGGCGTTCTGGGACACCTCTTTCTCAAGGTGGGAGGCCGTTCCGAACTCCATAACCTCCAAGGTCATAACCGACATAAGGAAGAGGAAGGGCCTGCCCCTGGAAGTTCCCAAAGTGGAGGATTTCCTAGAATAGGTATTCGGCCAGAGGAACGTTACCTCTTACTGAGCTGCTATGGCTGTGTGGATTCCCCCGTGATAGAGGGGGAGGATGGGGCGACGGCCTCGGATTTCTCAGTCGATATCTTGGACCAGTTTATCTGCTTTCTCACTATGTCCTTCAACAGGCCTTTCAGGGCATCCTGGGCCTCGTCCTTTCCCAGCTGGCTCGAATTCCATGTTACGAATGGCGGGTAGAACGATGCCTCCTTGAATTTGGCCTTGTTCTCTACGACGTCGAACCTCACGTATCCGAGTTCCCTCAGATAGCAGCTATCATTGGGACAAAGCACATCTATCTCATTCAGCTCCTTCTTCAGAAAGAGGAGGTGGAACTCAGACGCCTCAGAGATCTTCCTTCCACAAGGACACTGTACATCGGGCATACGATACCACTAATTTCTACTCGCCCCCGGTGAGGGGTTTAACTCTTTCTATTTGCACGCCTGAGGCCAAGGGACGGCTCGATCCATCGCATGGGATAAACACTTATCTATGGAGGATGTTGCCCCCCGTCCAAAGGAGAACATAGCAATATGTCAACTATACCTGTTACAGGGGCCGGAACCCCGGTCCTCATCCTCAGAGAGGGCAGCAGCAGATCGAGGGGGAGGGATGCCCAGAGGAACAATATAATGGCCACAAAGGTCGTGGCCGAGGCCGTCAAGAGCTCGCTCGGGCCGAGGGGGATGGACAAGATGCTCGTCGACTCGCTCGGCGATGTCGTCATAACGAACGATGGCGCCACGATCCTCAAGGAGATGGAGATCGAGCATCCCGCAGCGAAGATGATGGTTGAGGTTTCCAAGACGACCGACACGGAGGTCGGGGACGGAACGACCTCCGCAGCCGTCCTGGCAGGAGAGCTCCTGAAGAAGGCCGAGGAGCTCCTCGATAACGACATCCACCCGAGCATCATCGCGGAGGGTTACGAGATCGCGTCAAAGAAGGCCCTCGAATACCTGAAGGAGATGGCGCTTTCTGTTAGCCCCGAGGACAGGGAAGTCCTGAGGAAGGTCGCGATCACAGCCCTTTCGAGCAAGATCGTGAGGGATAGCAGCGAATTGCTCTCCGACCTAACGGTGGACGCCATCTTGCGAGTCGCGAGCAAGGAGAACGGCTCCTATAAGGCGTCTTTGGATGATATCAAGGTCGAGAAGAAGGCAGGGGGTTCGATCCTGGATACCAAACTCGTCGATGGCATCATCTTGGATAAGGAGGTCGTCCACTCCGGCATGCCGAAGAGGATTAGGAACGCGAAGATAGCCCTCATCAATTCGCCATTGGAGATCGAGAAGACCGAGTTCGATGCCAAGATCAACATCGATAGGCCCGAGCAGATCAAGGAGTTCATGGACGAGGAACAGAAGATATTGAGGGAGATGGCGGATAAGGTGGTCTCCAGTGGCGCCAACGTGTTGGTGTGCCAAAAGGGCATAGACGATATGGCCCAGCACTTCCTCGCCAAGGCCGGGGTCCTGGCCGTCAGGAGGGCCAAGGAGTCCGACATGGAGAAGGCAAGTAAGGCGACGGGAGCGCGCTTAGTGAGCAGGATCAGCGACCTCGTTCCGAGCGATCTCGGACAGGCTGGTATGGTCGAGGAGAGGAAGGTCGGTGAGGACAAGTGGGTCTTCATAGAGGAGTGCAAGAACCCGAAGTCAGTCACGATCTTCATAAGGGGAGGGACCGAGAAGTTCGTCGACGAGGCCGAGAGGGCCGTCCACGACGCGCTGATGGTCGTCAAGGACGTCGTGACCTACCCACACATAGTCGCGGGCGGCGGCGCCCCAGAGGTCGAGGTCGCCATCAGGCTGAACAAGTTCGCCGAGAAGATCTCAGGGAAGCAGCAGCTGGCCGTCAGGAGGTTCGCGGAGGCGATGGAGGTCATACCGACCGCCCTCGCGGAGAACAGCGGCCTGGATTCTATCGACATACTCACTGAGTTAAGGCACAGTCACGAATCCCAGGAGAAGTGGGCCGGTGTGGACGTCCACAACAGGAAGGTCTCGGACATGTACGATCTCAACGTCATCGAGCCGCTCTCAGTGAAGGAACAGATAATCAAATCATCCAGTGCGGCGGCGTGCTCGATCCTCAGGATCGACGACGTCATCGCGGCAGGGAAGCCAAAGACGCCACCGATGCCACCGGGTGGACCGGGCATGGGCGGAATGGGTGGGATGGGCGGCATGGGTGGCATGGGCGGAATGGGTGGGATGTGATCCCAGACCATCCGATCCCAGTCTCATGAAGGCTTAGACTTATCAATGGATGTATGAGACCATAGAAACTGGCGGCCGTGATCCAGTCTGGTTAAGATCCCAGCCCCCCAACGGCAAGGTGGAGAGCTGGGTGCCCGGGTTCAAATGCTTGGGAAAAACAAAATGAAAATCCCGGCGGCCGCAGCTCTTTCAGGGCAGAGTAGTCCCCCTCGGTCTGTTAAGACAGGTTCAAACAGGACCTCTGCCGCCTATCTTTCTCATCAAGAGGAGGACCGTGACGGAGATCGCGATCAAGATGAATACCGTGGTGACGGCCTTTGTTACATCCGCAACCCCGAATTGTAAGAATATTGCGATTGGAAGCGTCTCGGTCTTCATCCTAGTCGCGCCCGCGAGCATGACGGATGCGCCGAACTCGCCAACAGCCCTCGCCCAGCATAGAATGATCGAGCACAGGAGGCTGGTCCTCGCCAGTGGCAGCGTGACATAGATGAAGGAGTAGAATCTATTGTAGCCCAAGGTCCTAGCCGCCTGCTCGTATCTGGGGTTGATATTATCGAACGCATTCTTCATCAGCCTGATGGCCAGCGCGCTTATGACCGTGAACTGGGCCAATACCAATCCAGCCGGCTCGAAGACGAACTCTATCGCGTTTTGCCTAATGGCTATGCCCAAGGGCGTTGAGAAGAAGATCAAGAGCGCTGCGCCTAATGAAATCGGGGGCATCACGATGGGGATGTCCAGGATCGTGTCGATGATATTCTTGCCTGGGAAATTCGTCCTCGAGAGCGCGTAGGCCGCTGGGACACCTATGGCAATGGAGATCGCCACCGCGAGAGTTGCCGTGAAGATGCTGAGGTTGATTGAGAATAGGACCTCATCGCTTGTCAAGGTCGAGGCGATTGTAGAGGGATTCACGTATGAAGTCATGGAGATTATGATCCCCAAAAGGAAGATGATGATGAATGCGAGGGAGCCTATGCTCACTAAGGCGAAGGTCCTATCGGTTATTGAAGATGCTTTACCCGACATCAAACCCCTCCCTCCTAGCCCTCAATCGGTTCGACGATGGCGATCGGTGCATATTGCTTAGCTTCCCCGACAGTCGCGAAGTAATTGTATTCCTTGAATATAGCCTGGGCCTCATCTGAGACCAAGTAATCGATGAATTGCTGGGCAAGTTCTCGGTCCTCGGTGTATTTGCTGATAGCAGCTGGTATATATGCTATCTTGGGTATTTTATCGGGCATTATCCAGACGATGTCGGTGCTGTTGGGGTTCCAATTATAGAAGACGTGCCAACCTATGACCACGTCGACCGATTTAAGGACTGGTAGAGATGCAACCTTCGAGCAGCTATCTACATACACCACTACGTTTGGTTCCACGGCTTCCCAGAGGTTATTGAATTCTAGGAGATCAACAGCGTATGCCCCTACACACACGGACTTGGGGTCACCCAACCCGATCCTTATTCCGGGCCTTGCCAGGTCCTCCAGCGACGTTATGTTCTTGGGATTACCTTTTTGGACTATTATGGCGGGAACAAGATATGCTATGATCCGTACCGTATCCGCATACGTGACGTTTTTCTTATTGGCACTTGACATGTAATCGGGCGATCCTGGGGCATAGACATCGCCTATCCTGGCGACCATCATGGAGGTGAGCAGCGTTCCCGATCCCCCATATGTCGCCTCTACCCTCACCCCCGTTTCCGCTTCGTATAGCTTGACGATCTCCTGCTCTGGCACCTCGGCCGCGGCCCCGAAGAATACACGTAGAATCCTTGGTCGATGCAACCAAGCGTAGTAGATGCCGCCCTCAAAGCTAACGTACGCCGTTATCGCCAATATGATGATGAGTATCGCAATTGTTTGGGTTTTCATCTAGCATCCCACCAAGATAACCTTACGATGAGAAGTTAATTTCATGCGTTTCACCTAGCCTTCGATCTGCTCAACCTCTGCATTCGGTGCATATTGCCTTGCCTCCTCAACCGTCGCGTAGTAGTTGTATCCCCTGAATATGGCCTGGGCCTCGTCTGAAACTAGATAATTCAGTAAATCCTGAGCTAGTTCCCGATCTTCAGTGTATTTGCTGATAGCAGCTGGTATATAGGATATCATCGGTATTTTTTCGGGTGATATCCAGATGATGTCTGAGGCATTCGTGTTCCAATAATGAACGACTTGCCATCCTATTATGACATCGACCGATCCTATCGTGACGAGCGACGCTAGTTTCGTAATGCTCTCAGCGTTAACTACGATGTTCGGCTCCACGGCCTCCCAGAGGTCGTTGTATTCCAGGAGGTCGACAGCGTATTTACCAACAGCGACCGTCTGAGGATCCCCGATCGCAACCTTTACGCCAGGTATGGCCAAATCCTCCAATGAGGTGATGTTCTTCGGATTGCCCTTGGGCACTATTATGGCTGGGACTAGGTATGCGAGGATTTTAACAGAATCCGCATATGTCACGTTGTCCCTGTTTGCACGGGTCATGAAATCCGGCGATGCCGGGGAATAGATATCCCCCACCTTTGTTATCTTCATGGATGAGAGCAAGGATCCGGAAGATCCAAAGGTCGCCTCAACCCTTACCCCCGTTCTGGATTCGTATAGCTGTATGATCTCACGCTCCGGCACCTCGGCCGCAGCGCCGAAGAAGACGCGGAGCACCCGTGGCCTATGCAACCAGGAGTAGTAGATGCCTCCCTCAAAGCCCATGTATGCCGTGATGCCAACTAGGATCAAAAATAGTACAACCTGTTTAGGCCTCATGCGCCATTTGCCCCATTATATTGACTTCCATGGGGGAATATTTCATATATAAGATTACCCATTATATTGACTCCAGTGGGGGAATAGTTATAGGCAGAGCCTAAAGGGGTGAGGGTCAAATGAGTAGAAAAGTAAAGGCTCCTAAGGTGACGCTCGACGTCTTCCCGACGGGGATCTGCGGGTGCGGCCAGAGGGAGGGGGAGAACGCCGAGCTGTTCAAGCTCATGAAGGACGTCAAGAGGGACTTCCCATCGGTAACGGTTAATATAGCGGAGTACGGGACCAAGATCGACAAGGCCTTCTCAAGGTTGAACGATATACTTGAAACGAGCGGCAAGAAGAAGCTCATTAAACTGGGACTGGGCGCCCAAGTCTTCAGGAGCGTAATTCCGCTGGTGGCTATAAACGGCAAGATCGCTTCACTCACCGAAGTGCCCAAGAAGGAAACGCTCTACGCCAAGATCAAGGTCGCCTTGGAACAACCCTCAAAGAAGTAGAGTCCAGTTAGGATCCGTTAGATAGGGCGCCATCCGGAAGGTGAAGTTCATAGGACTCGCTTTGCCAGAGACGCTTAACGAATGGTTTTTATTCCCTCCCGGGAGTGAAAAAGCAGAGAGAATGACCACTATATCCGAGCTTGAGGAGAGGCTTATCCCACTTCGGAAGATGGGCCTGACGCAGTATCAGGTGAAGGTATATGCTGGGCTTGTATCCTTAGGTTATACGACAGCATATCAGATCAGCTACATTACCAAGGTCCCTTATCCAAAAGTGTATAGTACGCTCGATTACCTCAAAGAGATGGGCCTGGTTGAGGAGAGCCGAGGAAGGCCAAAGAGATTCAGGGCCAAGCCGCCCATGGAGGCCATTACCTCCCTTCAGGATGGATTCGTCAAGGACCTCAAAACTTCGGTAAAAGAAGCCATTTCCGAGCTGAAGACGGTCTACTCTACCGTCGATTTGACAGAGGAACGGGGGGTCTGGAACCTCGTCGGAAAGAGGAATGTCCTGAGCCAGATGAAAGGTCTGCTGAGGGCATCCAAGGAGAGGGCGTTTATGGCATTTCCGGAAATAGGTAAGATCTCCCCGAAGGGCCTAACTCCCATACTAAAGGAGCTAAAGAGGAGGCATATCCTGGTCAGGATCTTAGCGTCTCAAGGTGATATAAAGGCAGTGGAGTGTTATAAGGGACTAGCTGATACGCGATTCGTTCAGGGCGTGGAGAATAGATATGTGATCGTCGATAATAGCGTGCTTCACATCTTCTTAAGTAAGTCCGATCTCGGAATCGATTCATGGAGTGCTATCTGGTCAACGCATAAGAATTGCCTCAAGCGATCGGAGGAACACTTCGAGTATGTATGGAGATATGGCAGATCGAGATCCAAATTGATGATCGGGGAATGTCCCAGCCGAATGCTCCAGATCATGACTGGGATCACTCAGAAGATGAAAATCCAATCTCGTTAGCCCATGTAATAGCCTTTGAATCGTTCAGGAAGCTTTTACGTCATCCATGTTGTATAGATTTAAAATGGGTATGGTCAAATATGGACATCAATTGTGGCACGCTTTATGGACATTAACTCTGTCACTCAACAACTAGGCATTAAAAAAGGATCCGATACAGGCTCATTTTACATAGAGGTGGCAAGGGTTGGGGGGAGAGGATAAAAATTGACCGCGGTATCCTATCCCTGCCACCAATTGAGGGTTGTCGTGCCTGATTATATATTATTTTCCCCGAATTTAATCCTAATTATTTGACTATATAGAGTATATATACTAGTGAAAGTGAATGAATTAAGCCTTCCACCTTTCTTCCTCATAAAAAAAGATAATACTATCCTCATCTATATTTTTGTCGATGGGAAGATGCTGTCAATAGAAATTGCATTAGTGATCGGATTAGAAGCTCTGAACGCATGCATTCTCATGTGGTTGGCGAGCATATATTATCGGAGCTACAGCAAGATAAGATCTGGATTCACCATAAGCCTCCTCATCTTCTCCTTATTGATCCTACTCGAGTCCGTGGTGGCCATAGTCCTTTTCGCTACGACTGAAATATGTAGCATTGGCGTTCAAACGGAGAAGATACGGCCATTTCTGAGCGTTATAGAGCTTGCTGGTTTGATTGCCCTTCTTAGAGCAAGCACAAGGTAGCGAAAAAAAGTTGGACGTCATTCAGCGCCTGCTGTGGTGGCTTCTGGTCGGCACACGGGGAGGGGGAACGAGAGCGAGGATCATCTATTGTCTAAAGGAAAAGCCCCAGAATGCCAACCAACTCACGCTATCGCTTCAATTGGACTACAAAACCATAAGACATCATCTTCACGTCCTTCAAGATAATCACATCGTTATAACTACAGGAGAAGGATACGCTAAGGCATACTTCCTTTCACCGTTAATTGAATCCAATTATGAACTTTTTTTAGATATTTGGAGGAGAATGTTAGTCAACTCATCATAGAGATAAAGCACAGTCCTTTGCTATTAAATTAAGGCTCATTTCGGGCTTATTTATTACAAGCTCATTCATTTCCACTAGTTTTTATACAGTATGAATATAAGAAAGCCCTAAAACAAGTAGACGAGTGGCTTGAAAAAGAGAGACAGACAATCGAAAGAAAAGATGAGTATGAACCGGATCCGATAACAGGAAAGAAATTATTGGATTATGGTAGACCTGATCGCTCAACTAAGCGATACATTGTAGAGTGCGAAAAGGGAACGTATGATGAAATGAAATCGGGTGCACAGTTTCAAGCAGAGCGTTTTGTGAAGCTCATTAAGGTATTGAAAAAGAAGGGGATTAAGAAGACGCTCGTATATTGGTTCCTTGAACACCCCAGTCCTGATTCGGGATGGGAAGCAATTATTGACTTTCTCAAGGCCAATAATGTAATAGTAAAATATGGAGATGATTAACGATGGGGAGTATGCTAGTCATAAGGGCGAATATTTCTGATGCTAAAGATATACTTAAAGTGATAAAGAACCCAAATCAACTTTTCTGGGACTGGGGGCCTCACCACATAGATGTGGCGGCAAGATGGCTTCCGAAGAAGGGATTCAAGATATTACCAAAACTCTTTGATGCAAATTATAAGCCTGGCAAATTTGGTGACAAAGGGGACGAGCTTATTACGAAGGTGCATGGATGCTCACTCAGATCAGAAGACGAAGGGGAACCAATCCCGATCTGGCACGAAATGATTCTCCAACTTCCTGAGATGAAAGAAGAGCTTAGGAAAATAGTGAAAAATAATATACTCGATATGAGGAAGTCGTAAGAGAAATGGAAGATGCACATGAAGAACCTGAAACAGTGTATAAAGCAGACGAGGATGCCCTTGAAGGGGACAATGAAGGACTGAAAAGGTTGGCTAAGATTCTGTTAAGGCTA
>Ga0315308_1001360_pt1 | contig 14096 bp, 27 predicted proteins | sample TDP3_MG_FD_203078 | JGI IMG/M metagenome (GOLD analysis project Ga0315308, IMG submission 203078) | Freshwater sediment microbial communities from Lake Towuti, South Sulawesi, Indonesia - TDP3 | ecosystem: Environmental > Aquatic > Freshwater > Lake > Sediment | place: Indonesia: South Sulawesi... | reverse complement strand
GGGGAGAGATAAGGGACGCAGCCTGGGACGCAGCCAGGGCCGCAGCCTGGGCCGCAGCCTGGGCCGCAGCCAGGGACGCAGCCAGGGCCGCAGCCAGGGACGCAGCCAGGGCCGCAGCCAGGGACGCAGCCAGGGCCGCAGCCAGGGCCGCAGCCGGGGCCGCAGCCTGGGACGCAGCCGGGGACGCAGCCAGGGCCGCAGCCTGGGACGCAGCCGGGGACGCAGCCGGGGACGCAGCCAGGGCCGCAGCCAGGGCCGCAGAGGTAAAATGGCAGACCATGAAATTTCTGGAGGTACTTAAAGCATGAGTAAAACCGTTAAGCTGGACGATGCTACCTACGATAAACTGGAGAGGTTCCGGGGGAAGCGGGAGACGTTCTCGGAGGCCGTCGAGCGGCTGCTAAATATCCGTGATGCCCTGGGGAAGCTCGAGGATATCCTCGAGGGGCAGGTGAGGTTCAGGGAGGAGCAGCGTGAGAAGCTCGAGGGGTTGAACTCGTTAGAGACAGCCTACAAGGTTAGGGACGATGCTGAAGCCTATATCAGGGCGCACACTCAGGCACCAGCTGACTGACGCGGAGATCGCCCTGCGCTGCCCGACTTGCTCTCAGGGGTACTGGTGGCACGGCGTCCACGTCTGCAAGCGTAAAACGTGTAAATATCGTACTACAAAAACGTCAATCTACTTTAAGGATAAGTGAGGAGGGTATGAAACAGTACAGGCTTTATCACCGAAGTAAAAAAGAGTTCGCCGATGTCATAGCAAGCTCAGCCGCCGAGGCTTGCGAGAGAAGGGGTTGGCTAATCGGTGACTGTTGGGTTCGTGAATTAACGCCCGTGAAAAAGGATACCAGGTCGGAGTCCGGTCACAGTGGTGGAGGCTGGAAAAATATTACACCGAGGGAGGTATCGGAATGAAGTGCCCGCTATACTTTATTGGTAGGACGGCAGTTATCCCCAGGGAAGGTGCTGATATCGGTGACTGTCTCAAAGAGAAGTGCGCCTGGTGGAGTAAAGATGATGGGGAGTGCATCGTTCAGTCCATAGATTACCGCCTGGGAGATATTGCCCACTGGCTGGGATCCCTGGCTACTATTATAAAGGAAAGGGGGAGACGATGATAACAGGAGACTATGACCAGCTCAAGGACCTGGCGGCTAACAACGTCTGCGCCGCCGACAACGGTCACCTGGTGGTGTGCTGGGATAAGGAGGCGAATTGTTACCGTCTAAAATGCGGCGTCTGCGATAAGACGAAGACGATCACTCGAGTAATGAGCCTCACCGAGGAGCATAAAGCCGGCACCGAGTTACCGCCGGCCGTCAAGGACCGGGTGGAGAAAGGCATGGCGAAGCGGCAGCCGAAGCCCCCGCCGGCGCCGGCCGCGGTCACCATGGGCGGCGTACCGGCTACGGACCTGGGTACCGGCGAGCTGCTGCTGCCGGAGATAATCAAAGCCCTCATAGATTACGCCCTTGGCTACGGCCTGGACCCGAGGCGCGGGCATGTCTGTCTGATGTACGGGAAACCTTACATAACGATAGACGGCTACCTCTACCATGCTAAAAAGTCCGGGCAGCAATTCACCCTGGCCAGCTCACCACTGTCCGAGGATGCCAGGAAACAATACCAGATAAAAGAGGGCGACTATGCCTGGCTGGCGACCATCACATTGATACCCTCCGGTGCCAGTATGACCGGCCTTGGGATCGTCACTCAGGAGGAAATGACGGCCAAGAGCAAGAAGAACCCCGAGCAGTTGGCGGCGCCGGTGGTGGCCAGGCATCCCTGGCAGCTCGCCCAGAAGCGTGCCGAGTGGCAGGCGCTGAGGCGGGCGTTCCCGATCGGTGAGACGGAGTCAGGTAATGGAGAAACTCATTAAACTATTCGATGTTAAGATTGAGAGCTGGGGGTCGACTATCAGAATTCGAGCCTACGACGCCTTGGACGCTGTCGAGGTAACACGTATCTTGTTCAATATCCCCAGCCACATTAAAATCACGGTGATCGAGGAGGTAGTGGCCAATGGACATGGCGAAGGGTAAAGATAGACATAAAGTATGCTGGTTCTGCGGGAATAACACCATGAAGCTGCGCGGCAAATATTACGAGTGTGCCAACTGCGGGGCTACCTACAATGATATACCGGAGCTGTCTCACCCGGTGATGAAAGTTAGTAAGGGGGCTACCGACGGCGGTACGCGCGGCAGCCCCTTGGGAGCTCCGGAATGAGAGCAAAGCTCTGGTGGATAGCTTTCGGCCTGCTGGCGGCCTTCATGTTCTGGGGCGTGGCACATTTTTTTTATAGAATTTTCTCCGCCTGGCGGAGTAACTGAATATGGTATACTACCTAAGAGTGGAACAGGTGTTCCACTTGACAAATGCCCGCCGACTGGCGTATCTTTTCTACTGGCTAGCCGCAGAGAACACCTTAAAAAGGTACGCCACGACGGGCTTTATTATGTCGATGCCCGAAAGGTGAGTTATTTTTATCATCAGGAGGTAGAACGTCTGTGCTAATTTTGGGAAACCATGTGAAGGAAGGGGTCACCAGAGACGAACAAACAGCCCGACCAAAAGGGGCTTATAGCCCTTTTGTGTCGGCTGTTTTGTCGTTCGATACCCCGGAGTGGGGGGAAGAGAGCGCGAGAGACGGGGGGAGAACTGATGGAGTGTTATGAGTGCGGCGAGGAGGTTGACGATATCCTCGCCCTGGGCCGGCATATTAACGACGTGCACAAAAACTTCAGGGAGAAACGAAAGGGCAAGAAATCTACAACCGGGAGGGAGGGAGACACCCATGCCTGCCCGGTGTGCCTGCTGATATTAAAGTGGACGACAGCCACATCGCAGCAGCTCACAGTCTGCCCGGTGTGCCTGACTTGGTATTGGCTGGACTCGGGCAATCTCGAACAGCCCCCGCCGGAGAAGTGCGTCTCCGAAAGGTCCGGCGACCCCTGCGAAGCCCCCGAGCACAATAAATACTATCGGCTCTACTTTGAGTCACTGGCCACCCATAAGTAAGTCAAGGAGGTAAAGCATGTACCAGGTATGGACGAAAGCGGAGTATGAGGACGGTTGGAAGCTGACGGAGGTCCAGGACGTGGCCGGCGTCGAGGACATCATCCGGACTAACTTCGGCAAGGACGTCGCCGTCAAGGTGTCGACACCGGTGGAGTTCGACGCCCGGATTGCCGTCAAGATCCACGAGCCGAAGGTCGTCGAGCGTGTCAAAGAGACACCGCCGGCGCCACTAGCCGAGCCCAAAAAGGAGGCCAAGAGTGAAGCTGCGAAAGGTAAAACCAAGCCTGATTAAGTGGCCGGAGGAGCGTGTCACCAGCGTGTTCGATGAGGAGACGGCAGCTCTACTTTCAGCCCTGGTAAAGGAACTGGGTGTAATCAGCCCGGTTATCGTGCAGGAGATCGAGGGGGAGATCGTCGGTGTCGACGGCTACCACCGGGCCCAGGAGGCTATCAAGCTGGGGGACTCCCCGGTCGACGTGGCCATTATCGAGGGCGACATGGTGGATCTCCTCTGTCGAAACTTGGTCATGGACCGGGCCCGCGGCCGGCATACTCCCGGGCAGATGGTACGCCTGATAAAAACCCTCTACGAAAAGTACAAGCTCGACTCCGAACAGATCGAAAAGCGGTCCGGCTTCCCCCGGGACTATGTCGAGCGCTACATCAAGATCTCCCTGGCCAGCCCCAGCGTCATGGAGGCCCTCGACCAGGGCGTGATCGGCGTCGGCCACGCCTACGAGCTTGCCCGGCTGCCGTTCCCCGTTCAACAGGAGGAGGTAATCGCGAAACACCAGGTGTGGCGCTTCTCCGTCAAGGAGCTGCACGACCAGGTCGACCAGGTGCTGGCCGCGATGCAGGCAGCCAAGGAACAGCCACAGCCTGGCCAGCCGGCAGCTCCCAAGGTGGCGCCGATCTATAAGTGCGAGGGGTGCCACGAGGTAGTGGAAGCGCGTTACCTGCGGCCGGTCATGGTGTGTCCCGATTGTTTCGGCGAGATCTGGCGCCTGGGGAAGTCCAAAAAGACGAATGAAGCCTCTCCCCCCGAAAGTAGAGGGGGGGGCTAAACAGTTGGGCTGCCGATATGTTTTGTCTCCGCCGGCCGGAGACAGAGGTTTCCTGCGTATTTGAAAAAAGTTTTGAAAGCGCGGGAGAAGTTCAGTCTGGTTAGAAAGCCCCGATTAAATCGGGGCAAGCCGATCTTCAAATCCTTGCTCCCGCTCCATATTTTAATGCTCAATTCGTGGGGGAGTAACCTGCGCAAACCAGCAGCCTATGCCGGCGGATCCACGGGGCTTCCTTACGCAAACGGTGAATTTACCCCACAAAGTGGGGGGGTTACTCAGTTTGAGGGCGGAGGATAGGCTGTACGTTCCAGTCCTTCATAAAGCCGGTTCCCATTTCCGTGATGATAAAGTCGTACTTCTGGTACTCTTTATCCTTGCGGAACGGCTCCAGGTGAGCGGTCAGCTTCTGGGATAACACGCTGAACGTGCGGGCTACTGGCTCGCCGTTGAGTTCGTCGCACCAGAACACCAGGGAGCGTATCGTCTTGGGCTTACCGCTCTCCCGCTCGAGGACGGTCCGCTCGATGATGTAGTCGTCGGTGAAGTGCATTCTCGTAGGCACTCCCGGCGCCAGCTGGATATAGTTCATTAGAACCATTATTTGGCCTCTGCTGTAGCTAAATTCATTAAGAGCCTCTTCACCTGAAAGCGAGCCCCCACTATAGCTTGTTCAGGATGAGAGTAGTCATCCCAATCTACATAGCCCTGCTCGTCGATAACGATAACCCTCCAGTGCCATCCTTTACAGACCCTCAGGCGTGGCCGCGTGGTACGTATGTGCGTTCTCATATCACTCTCCTATATACTCGTCGGGTTTCATAAGGCTCGCCTCCAGCTCGGGGGTCATTTCCCCCTTGAGTATAGTCATGGCGGTGTCGTCGTCGACGTGGTGATAGACCGGTACCGCCCCGGGCTTCTCCCGGGCCTCGGTGAACCAGCCGCTCTCGGCGTCATGGAAAAGTCGTATGGACCCCGGGGAGAGTCCTGCCAGGAGTTTCAAGAGGCTCATAGGCTTCGGCCGCAGGAGCCCCATTTTCCCCATGAGCTCCCCCTGGAGCTTATAGACGGCCTTATAAGGCTCGGTCAGCGGTCCGAACCCCGCCCGGGTGAGAACCCGCAGGGTCCTCTGTACCTCATTGAGCTGGCGGAACTGGTGATAGAGTATCCCGGCCATCATTCCACCCCCAGTATGCCTCGGAGCCTCATCTTCTCCGCCCGGGCAGCCCGGTACTCGGCGGTGAAGTAGTGCTGTCGCTCTTTGACGTAATCATCGATCCACTCCTGGTGAAAAACGACGACCTCGACGCCGGCGGCGTCGGCGGCGGTCCGGATCCAGTCGATCATCCAGGGAACCACCAGGCGGCAGACGACTGGCTGCCCGTCGTAGTACGGCAGGTCCGGGGTGCTGGCGATCATACCTTTATAATAGGAAAGGTCGCCGATGCCGGCCTTGATATCCCGGATCTTGGCCTCCACCAGGTAGTATCTGGAAGGTGTCCACTTCACCGCGTCCACCCTGGGGCGGGTCGGACGGAAAAGGGCGGCAGCCCTCGCCATGCCGTACGTCTGGACGTACTCCTGGGGGATCGGCCCGAGCTCGACGTTGAGCTGCCAGCCGCCCTCCGGCCAGGCGAACTTCATGTACTCGGCGATGTAACGGCGCTCACGCTCCTGACGAGGCATTTACTCTAACCCCCACCATTCAAGATGCCTGGCATACCAGAGGGCATCGCGGATTCCGATGAGGTAGCCGTTGCCATCATGTCTCCAGAGCATCTTTAAAAAGAGTCTGACCCGTAGTAACGCAGTCTGCAACATGTTGTCTCTTGATTATTCTAGTGCAACCGTTCTATCATGTCAATGAATGAGCTAAAATTCCCCTAAAGGTAATGAAGTCAAAGTAAACGAAAAGGAGTCATTATATGGCACTTAACGTAAAACCAATCGACACATCCACTACCAAGTACGCCGATAACGCCAGCCGGGCGGCCACTGAGTTCGCTACCAATGCCGCGGCTGCCGCGGAGACCTGGGCCAGGAACACGGCCGGCTCCGCCGACACCTTCGGGCAGGCGATCTCCGCCCCGGGTATCAAGAACCGCTTTCGCTCCGGCGTGGTGAAAGCCGGCGCCGCCAAGTTCTCCCGGAAGATCAATGACGTGGCCAAGGACCGCTACGGTCCCGGGGTCACCGCCGGCAAGGACGACTATAAGACAGGCGCCGAGCCCTACTTCAGCACCCTGGCCGCACTATCGCTCTCCGCCAGGAAGCCGAAGGGAGATCCGGCTAACTACAAGCGCGTTGAGGAGGTCGGCAAGGCGCTGAACGCCAAGAGACTGGCCATGCTGGGCAGTGCGGGGTAACCTCGCCTGAGTACGTGAGGAGGTAAACTACTATGGGACTCTGGAAAACGCAATATTTCATATCTGACCGGGACTTTAATTCTACCGCTCAGACTGAGGTTTTCGACCTCCCAACCAAGGGTATAATCTCTAACCTGCTGCTAAAAATAGTTATCATGTCGGGGACGACCAATCAGGACATCTTCGTAGCTGATGCCATTACCAAAATCGAGGTAATTGGTAACGGTAGCACCGTAATCAAGAGCTATAATGGTAAGCAGTGCCAAGCCATCATGGCCTATGATGACTTGCAGATGCCTCCCGATAAGGAATACAGCCCCAGTGGTATCTGCTATGGGTACTTCGATATCCGCTTCGGGCGCTTCCCCGGTGATGAGAAGTATGCCCTTGATTGTTCGAAGTGGGATAGCCTGGAGCTGAAAATTACCTACGACCTGGCGGCTTCAGGGACCATTGAGACAACCGGTTTTTCCACGAACTGGAAAAAGCTAAAGGTCTTTGGCCTGTATGCTCCGGTAGAGCCGGCCTTTTCCCCGGTAGGCTATATCAAGTCTGAGCAGAAAAAGACATATACCACCTCAGCAGGGGGAGCTGAAGACCTTGACCTACCCACAGACTATCCATACCGCCGTCTGTTGCTCTTTTCTGACACCCACGGATACGTTCCAAACTCAGCGTATACGTATATCACCATCAATATCAATGAGGGAGCCAAGAAGCCTCTTGATAGGTTTATGGGGATCGATATGTGCCAGTGGCAATCGATACTTCTGAAAGGGGGCAACTTCACGCATACCAAGCGATACTATTGTGGAGCCGCCGCCTTTTATATCCACTCGCCTATCGGGTGGATAGAGAATATCTTCTTCGTCCCCCATAGCGGCTCGGGGCTTGGCCAGCTTGACCCCAACCAGGTTCAGATAACCACCGCGGCTACAGGATGGGATCAATTTACCATTAAGGGTTATTGCCCCTGGCGGTCATTAGTGATTGACCTGGAGAGACAGTCGGGGAAGGATGGCAGAGAGGCCATGCAGAAGTGCTGGGATGCCACAGAGAAGGACGACATCGACCTGGAGATAGAGGCGACAACAGGTAGCCTGGCTGAGTCTATTGCTCTTGAGCAATACGCTCCTCATCCCGGTGGGGTCATCTAGTCATCTTAAGGGGAGGGGACAAGTCCCCTCCCCTTAAAGGAGAGCCATGTACGATAAGCCTGTGCAGACTGACGTGGCCACCGCCGATAAGGCTATTACCGATGAGCCTACCATTCTTTACTGGGCTATGCTCGAGCCGGCGACTCTGGGCGCTAAGGGCACTCTGAAAATAAGGGACGGGCACTCGACTTCGGATAAAGAGGTAGCCAGGATTGTCACCGGGGATGGTAGACCTTTTAATTTCTACCCGCCGATCCGCCTGGCTAGTGGTCTGTACTGCGATATAGACGCCGCAGTGACCTCGTATACCGTTGGCTACCTGTTCGAGAGGATTGTCAAGGGGGAGAGGGGGTAATATACCCATGAACGTTGAAAAGGTGAATGAAAGGCTCGACCTCCTGGCCAAGCTGAAGCGGTGTAAAGAAGAAGGGCTTATTACTCCGGAGCTGTGGAATGATGCCCACACCAAGACTATCGAGGAGATCGAAGCCGAAATAACCGCGTAACCGGTCAATAGCTGAGGCTAATTGTGCTTTTTGAGTGCAGTATCACCATCCCGGCGAATACGACGTCGGCCAGCCCGACAACGGCGATGCTGAGGATCGCTCATGGTATCATCAGTAAAATCATGGTCCGGCCCCGGCCGGGTCACGCCGCCCTGGCCCACTGCGTGATTTTACACCACGAACACCAGATCGCCCCCTCGACGGAGGGCATGGACTTCGCCGGCGATACCTTCCCGATCGACTGGGAGGAATACTACGAGTGCTACCAGCCCCCCTACGAGCTCAAGATCAAAGGCTGGAGCGACGACGATACCTACCCGCACACCTTTGACATTTTCGTGGCGATACTCCCCCGGAAGGGGATCATCGCCACGGCGATCGCCGACGCTATCAACAGTATACTGGGTTTCCTCTCCCCCAGGCGTATCTTTACGGGAGGCCCTTAAATGGCTCACGGTCAGCCTGACTTCGGCATGTACTCTCAGAAGTCTATCACTTACGGCTTATCTGACATGGCGGAGCTGGCGGTACGGCTGCGGTCCCCGGTGATCTTCGACCGTCGCGGTGATGTCATTGTCATCGAGGACTTTTCCTACGGGCTGAACTCGTGGTATATCGCGGCTGCCCCGACTGGTTCGAGTATCACGGTCACCAACAAGTACACTCGGGCTGGGGGCTTCTCGGCTGACGTCGCCACTGGGACCGACAGTGACGGGTCCAAGTCAATGGCCCGCTGGTTTGGCTACCCCAGGCTATCCTCAGTCGGCATCGAAATGTCTTTTCTCCTGAGTTCCCTTATCGCTAATGTCCAGCTTTATCTCTATATGTACGACGGGTCGGAGCTCAACCAGTTCTCAGCAAACTATAACCACGCCACCGGGAAATTAACGATCGTAACCAGCACAGGCGCCTGGGAGGAGACGGACCATGACCAGATCCTCTACGATACCGACCCCTGCTGGCACACTATAAAAATCGTCGGCAACACTGTGACGAACAAGTATAAGCGAATCCTGCTTGACAACTTCGAGCAGGATCTGTCGGCGTATGGGTGTTACGCCGCCGCCAATGCCTCGAGGCCCTGCATGGAAGTAGCGATACAGATATTTCCTACTTCGCTGGCGGTAAGGCACTGCTATATCACCGATCTCATCATCACCCAGAATGAGCCTTAAACAGGAGTGACAATATGACAATAGCTGGAGTTCAACTATGGGGCTGGGACGCTACTAACAAGGTATGGCGGGAAGTGCTGGTCAGCACTGACGGCAAGCTCATCATCGACCCCAGTGAGATATTCGAGAACCCCCCGACAAACGGGGAGACGGCGAAAGCCCCCCAGTCCGACTGGGCTTACGACCACTGGAAGGACCCGGATGCCCACCACGCCAAGCTGCATACCCTGCAATCAGCCTCAGACCATTCCGGGGAGATCTCCGATACCCAGCACGGGGTTCGTACCCTGGCTAACGCCCACGCTCATAGCGCTCTATCGGGTATAGGCTCCAACGACCACCACGCCCGCAGCCATGACCATAGTAACGCTCTTGACGGTTCACCTATCGCCGTAGCTGGACTACCTAACCTTACTCAAGACAAGGTATGGAAGGGGAACGCCTCAAATAGACCTGAGGAGGCAACTATAAGCGCTGATGCAGGTGAGGGTCATATTACCATCATGCCTTACGCTTACCAGAGTATTGGTCAGGGTACATGGGCTTTTGGCTCATCGGCTTCACAAGCTCTCTATTTTTTTTACTACAATGGACTAGGCGTTAATGGGGACAATATCAGCTATAATGTCTACTTGGCAGCGGGGACATATACCTTACGTCTCTTGATCCTCACTTCTACTAACAGTGGTATACTGGACGTTGATATTGATAGTACTGAGGTAGCCTCATTTGACCAGTACTCCAGTCCATCGGTCTATAATGTCCTTAATTCTCAGACAGGTATCGTTATAGCTTCCGCCGGGCTTAAAACTCTCAGGCTGCGTGTGGATGGTAAGAATGCAAGCTCCTCAGGCTGGGTAGTTCGAGTAACAACTATCAGCTTATGGCGTACCGCGTAGAAAGGGGTTAGATATGAAGTGGGAATACATCGATGAGGTAGCCGCCCTGGTAATCATCGTCGGCTGCATCGTCCTGAGAGCTATCGGAATCGACTCCGAGGTAAATAACATACTCTGGCTGGCGGCCGGCTGGGCCTTCGGCGGTGGCTACGCCAGGGTAGTTAAAAAGGGAGGGCAGTAATGGCAAAGGGAGCGTACAGGGTACTCAAGATCGACGAAATGACCCGCCTGGCGGAGGCCGGCGGCGTGGAGAAGTTCTACCGCCACCAGATCAAGACGGCTGGAGGAGTTATCCTCTCCGTCGATATCGGCGCCGCGGACTTCACCCCGGTGAAGGCAGCTCCGATCCTGACCGCCGCTGCCGAGAACGCCGACGCCATTCTTAAAGGCTGAGGTATCTATGAGCTTCATGGCTGATATCATCGACTGGCTCAACGAGGCCACTAACTGGTTCTACGGGCTCTACCTGGACTGCTACAACAGCGTCTGGCCGCTGACCCTGATCGCCCGCTGGTTCTACGAGCTCTGTCTGGTCTGTAACAACCTGGCCTGGGCTTTCTATTACTTCTCGAGCTGGGTCAGCGAAGTCGCCTCGAAAATCACCCAGGTCCTGTCCTGGAGCACGATTTGGAGCTATATTTTAAGCTATGTCCCCAACCTCACCCAGATACGGGACTGGTTTTATAGCTGGGTTACCAATGTAACCAACACCATCAGCTCCTGGTGGTCCGCCACCAGCGTCACGGTCCGGGGATGGATCGATGCCGCCATAGTGTGGCTGAAGGATGCCGCCAGTACCTTCCTGAACTTCTGGGATAACCTCTGGCCCCAGTTCGTCTCCAGCTTCAACGGGCTGAAGTCGGCCTGGGACAACTTCTGGAAGGTGACCCTCCCCGACCTGGTGAGCTTCGACTGGCTCTGGTCCTGGTGGAACTCCACGATCGACGACGTCCAGGGGCTGATCAACAGTGCGTTTGCCGCGCGGCAGAGCTTCTGGGAGGGCTGGCAGGACATGCGAACGAGTGTTCTAAAATTCTTTGAGGACCCGCTGGAGTGGCTGTGGGAGCGCTTCGCCGACTGGTTCCTGGGACCGGAGGGATAGCATGACGGCAGGTAGCAGGTTCAAGAGCTGGATCGAGGGCTGCGCCGACTCCTGGAAGGACCGGCTCGGGGGATGGATGGTTAATTGGGCTTACAAGAGCCTGAACCGCTTCCTGGAGGCGAACGAGCCGGAGGCTATTGACATGGTACGGTCCCAGCTGACCGCTATCCGTGACAACCCGGTTACCCCCCAGGCCATGAAAGATATGATAAACAAGCTCCTTGCCGGCACGAAGCCGATCCCTGTAGTCATTCTAATCATCATCGGGGCTCTCATGTTTATACCCACTATCGTCTCAATATTCCGCCCCCTGGGAAACCTCTGGGAGCAGCAGCAGGAGAAGGTAACAAAGTCATTCCGCCTCGACCCCGGTTACGTGATATCCGCCTGGCGCCGTGACCCGGCGAAGTATGCCAAGTACTTTTCTGACCTGATGGATCAGGGGTGGAGTGACGACCGCCAGGAGCTCCTGAAGTTCGTCACTCAGGTGATCCCCCAGGCCCCGGACATCATCCGCTTCGCCCTCCGGGAGGTCTACACCCCGGAGATCGCCGAGAAGTACGGGCAGTTCCAGGATATCCCCACCGACGCCTATGCCGACGCCGAGAAGGCCGGCCTCCCCAAGGACACGTTCGACAAGTTCTGGGCTGCCCACTGGTACCTCCCCAGCTCCTCGGAGGGCTTCGAAATGCTCCACCGCGGTGTTATCACCGAGGACGAGCTCAAGGCGCTGCTCAAGGCGAATGACATCATGCCCTTCTGGCGCGACAAGCTCATCAATATCTCCTGGAACGTCCCAACACGGGTTGATGTCCGCCGCTTCTGGGAACTGCGGACCATCGATGAGAAGCGGCTGCGGGAGATCTACACCAGCATGGGCTACCATGGCCAGGACCTGGAGGACTATGTTCTGTGGACCAAAATATACACCGATCTCCCCGACCTCATCACCCGTTTCAAAAATGGTTGGCTGTCCCTCGAGGACCTGCGCGCCGAGCTCCAAGGGCTCGGGCTGCCGGCGGCCCAGGTGGAGGAGATCATTCAGACCAAAATCAAAGCGGCCGCCTCAGAGAAGCTGGCCAAGGACAAGGACCTGACCGCCGCGGAGCTTGTGAAGGGCGTTAAAAAGGGGGTTATCACTTGGGACGAGGGGCTGGAACTTCTCCAGGAGTTGGGTTATGATGAGTGGGAGGCCGAGTTCAAATTGGCCATCGATGTCGCTGTGGAGACTGGCAGCCCGGAGAGCTACGCCGATTTCAAGGACCTGACACAGAAGTGGCTACTGGCCACCGGAAGGAAGGGGAAACCTGTGACTGAGGAGATCAAGAAGCTGGGGGCCGACTTGGCGCAGAGGGCGGCCGAGGTCACCGCCCTCGAGAAGGCCGTCGCCGCGGAGAAGGCTAAGCTCGTCCCGGACAAGGTAATACCGGCTGAGGCCACCGCCCGGCTCAAAGAGCTCGAAGGGCTCCTGCACAAGGCCCAGGCGGAATTTACCCGGGTCCAGACGGACTACAGGGCAAAAATAGCGGAGTGGAAACATGCCGGAATTTAAAGCGTTTAAACCCCCTAAACCCCCTCCTGACGATGAGGACGACGATGACGAGGAGGAGGACCAGCTATAACGACACACTACAATCGAAATCTAAGCCCCTCAGAGCGCCGGCGAATGATAGACATCATACTAACCCTCTCCTTCCCGCCGGCTCTTTACCTCATCAAGCGGGAATCACAATACTTCAGCTGGTGGATGGTATTTTTCCTGAACTGACCCGAAGGCGGTAGAAACCCCTCTTTTTAGATTGCCATAACCTTTATTGTTCGCCCATTCTCATATCTGTTACTAAATATACTGTGTATACCCCCTTGACATTCTAGTGCACTGGGTGTATAATGCGGTAGACTGAAAGGGATGGGGTTATGAGGATTTTGGACGCTACTGCCGGGACACGAATGATGTGGTTCGACAAAAAGTTCCCGCTTGCGACCTATATCGATATCCGGCCAGAGGTTGAACCCGATATCGTCATGGACTGTACTCACACAGCGTTTCCCGACAGTACGTTCGACCTGATACTTTTCGACCCACCTCACCAAAACCTGGGAGAATCGACGATACTGCTGCATAAATTCGGTCATTTTACACACGCCCAGATTCGAGACCTGGTAAAGCGGGGGTTTAAAGAGTTCCATCGCATCCTCAAATCAGAGGGTTTCGTGGTGTTCAAGTGGAACACGCACAGCTTCGTTCTTGGTAAAATACTGTCGCTGGCAACACCATACTTCACGCCACTATTTGGGCAGCGGGAAGATACGAAGCCAGAGCATGGCTCACGTACCTACTGGATACTATTAATTAAAAGGAGGTAGATGATGTTATACACCACTTTCAAACTGGCTAGGAACGCTGGCGCCTGTGTAGAATCCTACCGGAAGTACGCCAGGCATGTCGGCGGGGTAAAGAAGCACGGTGACGATACCCCGATACCCCTGACCGATGTCCTGGAGGTCTGCGGACTGTATGACGCTCTATGGTGCCTGGGATGCTGCACGGCCCAGCCGCTAGCGGAAAAACTGGGACGTTTACTGGCCGCCGACTTCGCCGAGCACGTCCTGCACTTCTTTGAGGAGGAGTATCCCGATGATAAGCGCCCGCGCGAGGCCATCGACGCTGCCCGTCGTTTTGTACGGGGAGAGATAAGGGACGCAGCCTGGGACGCAGCCAGGGCCGCAGCCTGGGCCGCAGCCTGGGCCGCAGCCAGGGACGCAGCCAGGGCCGCAGCCAGGGACGCAGCCAGGGCCGCAGCCA
>Ga0315308_1001357_pt1 | contig 14103 bp, 16 predicted proteins | sample TDP3_MG_FD_203078 | JGI IMG/M metagenome (GOLD analysis project Ga0315308, IMG submission 203078) | Freshwater sediment microbial communities from Lake Towuti, South Sulawesi, Indonesia - TDP3 | ecosystem: Environmental > Aquatic > Freshwater > Lake > Sediment | place: Indonesia: South Sulawesi... | reverse complement strand
AGCGTAATTGATGACAACACGATAAGAGGTGTCGATTCCCAGTTGCTCCGCGATTAGGCGTTCGTTGTCGAGTCCGTTTTGAAAGCTGACAATTTTCATTTTGGGCGTGTAGACATGCTTAATCTCTGGAAGAATGTCCTTTAGGTAACAAGCCTTGGTCACGATGAAAACTATTTCTGCACCGTGCTTGGCAAGTTCAGGAATAGAATTGGCGACTCTATCTATTTTGGCGGTTAGTTTGGTAATTCCAGATATGTTGATGCCGTCTTTTTTTACTCTTAACCGAATGTTTGGCATCGCATCCTGTACGATCAGATCTACTTCACTTCTCGCCAAGTGGGCGGCGAGGATAGAGCCTACAGGACCCAAACCAATGATTCCGATTGTTGGCTTTTTCTGCGTCATCTTTCATTCTCCAACTGTTTGTGCGACTTGTTTAATTCCCCATTGTGTAAGTTTAGATTAAAATGTTAGAACCTATAAAAATGTAGGGATTGAAGGAGAAAAAGATTTAGGAGTTTTCAAGCCTTGCAAATCACAAGCGCTCCTTCAGGCGTCATGTCAATGATTATCCTCATCTCTTGACCCTTAGTGTAATTGAAAGCCGCTTGAACGTCACTGCTTAAGAAAATGAATCCATACTTGTTAATCTTGCCTTCAAGTGGGAAGGTCGCAGACTTAGGCTCCACTGCTTGCTTGGGTTCTTTGGCTTTTCGCTTCTTTTCTGTGGGCGCTTTTTCCAATCTAGCTTCTTCTAATTTTTCCATTTTATTCCTCCTGGGCCTGCGCCCTAACAAGGCTTGGACCAGAAAAAAGAAAATGAGGGGTGAGGTTAACCACCCTATGAGGCGCTCACCCGCACACACTCTTAACCTTTGAAAGGTGAGTTTTATCGGTCATATCGAGTGCTTTCTCGACTTTATGACCCGCCTGTTCATGCGTGTGCGCTTAAGGTGATTCACCATCACTTTGAGCGTTGAACACGCTTTGCATGGATGCGCTTATCACCCGTCCGACGTTCCCGAAGGAATCATCCCGAGCGATTCGTGCTTTCGTGCGTTGGGCTTTACGTGTTCATGGAGTGTCTTTGAACGCCCGTTTACACGTTCTCGCTCATTTCATCGCTCCCGTCATGTGCGTGGCGTTCGTTCAAGGCACACGTTTACGCTTGCGTTTCTTTAGTTTTCAAGAGTATAATGGGCAGTTCAACCATTTATAGAGCCGTATCATGAGCCAAATAGAAAATAGGCGAAAAGAAAGGTTTATTTTCTGAAAATAAACCCAAACCATGTCGAGTTGAACCCATCATGGCGATGTTATGCATCTTAGCGGGGGCGCAGACCCTTTAGTTCCTGTCAAAAACTGGACCGTATGAGATAAATTACCAGAGTTTGAAGTTTACGAGGAAAGCTGACTGGCATCACAAAGATTATGGAGCAACCTCCACCCAAGCATGCCCTAGTCATACGAGAAGTGCTATTAAATTTGGGCTTCAATATAACTTTGTTAGGCAGCCAAAAATACGTTCTCAACCAACTCCGTAGGTTATCAGAAGAGCAATTGTGGGAGATCCGCCGTGCCTTCATGCAGAATGTGCATGTGGGCTTTCTGAAAAATTTTTCTACCACCAACCCTACGGAAAGCGCAAGTTGTACAGTCAAGAAGTAGGACTGCAAACCTGGAAAAACTCGCAAAACTCATCCACGTCACAGCACTGCTATTACAGACCAAGGTCTACCGTTTCTGGTAAAATGTTCCACATCTTTCGCTTCCTGGAACAATCAAAAATTTGTCAAATTTAGAAAAATTGTTCGACTCCCCTTCTTCCAGCGCGCTTACTACTCTTTAAATAAGAGGAAGCTGGATTTGTTATTAGACCGTCCTTGCGTTTAATGAGCCGACCGGGATACAAGGTTGCTTGGCTTACTGTTCTTCATATCTGCCTTATTGCAAGTGTGATTTCGATACCTTTTCAACAAACATTTGCTGCCGAGGAAAATGATTGGCTGAAAGTGATTCAAACAGATACTGGGTATTTCATCAATAGCGCTACGCCCAACGGGAACCTGTCCTTCAGGTTTGAGTTCTCTGAACTTAAAGAACCTCAACGAGTGGCTTTCGTTAACAATACTGGGCGTTATGCCATCGAATACATATTACCGGTTGAATTGTGGGAGTATGAAGACACCAACAAAAACGGATATTTCGACTACACTTACTCGGAGTGGGTGTCAAGTCTGTATGGCAAGGTGCTGAATGAAACCGTTTTCGCCTATTACAAGAACTTTTGGTTTTCAGAAATCACCAACGTAACAACTCGTACCGATGATGGTGCTAACGTCGTCTGCGAATGGTCGATAAAAGGATCTGCCGGGCTTTCACATCCATGGCCCGAGAAGGAAGTGCTCGTACCCATAGAATACACGTTCCATTACTCACCGCTCAACGGAAGCCTGAAAACCGATTTCGATATGGAAAACTTCGCATCAGAAAACGAAACATCCCGCCTGTTCATTGAGTTCTCAATGCGCTATACGTCTGAAGAAAATGAAAGTGTTGAAGTCCTGAATAGCCAGGAAAAGCTTGAGGTCAACTCGGTAAACGATCAGCACAAGCTCAATTCAACCACAATCTTCTTGGCAGCCAACGATCAGGTTAAAGGTTTCTTTGATTTTGGCGGGATGCTCAAAATAGACAACTCAACAACCACCCCTGTTGGCGCCGTTGTTCCATGGATTGAACGTGGATATCAGCATTTCTCTCCGACCTATGGTTTCAGCGTTGCTATCGGAATTCAACTAAGCTACCCTCATGTTAGCAAAACTCTATTACATGACCCGAGTTTCGGCCTAAAAGCATCACATGAAGCTCCACCAAATAACCCATCTGGCGGGGAACCCATAACATCACCCAAACTTGAGGGTGAACTATCATGGAAAATGCCCTTGATAGTAGCGACAATGTCATTAGCAGCAGTCACAATAACGATTGTTGTTCTAAGACACAAAAGAAAAAAGACTCTAACTCCAACCGTGCGCAGTGGTTGGTTAAAGCGCGCGCTCGTGGGCTGAGAGAGATTTGAGCCCTCTCAACATCGAGATGTCTCCTGAACTCAGTCATTCTAAGGCTGATGTTTCCAATAGAAAAATAGTCATGACAGTTTATAAAGTCATATGGAAGATATGGAGACTCTCCCAACCAAGTTTCGGATTTCAGTACAACGCATAAATGTGTACACACTAACTATTCTTGATGACGCTCACTTTTCCGCTTCTCCCAACCTTTAACTGACGTACACCTCTAAACACGATAACATTCGCGTTTTCAACTTGAACAACATAGGAGCAGACTCCCTCACGCGTCATAACAAAAGATAGCCTAATTATAATTGTTTTGGTAGCCCGGGATACGTGACTTATCTCGTTTAAATTTTCTCAAATTGCGAAGATTGGAAAGAGTTCTAATCTCTTGCTCTGCCCTAACTTTTTAGCAAAGTTTGGCGCTCGCGTAATTATAACAAAAAACTGATGCTCGGCGCGCACTTCAGCCGAATAACTTATGAGTCTGACACCCGACGTTCCTAGTATTTGACGCTGAGGTATAGCAGTACACCTAATGCTACGCACGTAAATAGGTCTGGCAACAGGGCGAATGGTCCTAGACCAAACGGTCGAAAACCGAAAGCCCAAGTCACCAAGGGATTAGAGGCAAGAGCATTCAGAAGGAAAACCATTGAAAATATTATTAGTCCAATTGTGAACTCCGACCGTGTCTTTCTGTATATGCTAATGTATGTGAGCAATAGGAATATTAAGAGCGTCACATTGATGGTGGAGACTACTGTTTTCGCTGTGTAGAAAAACTCGATGTCTCCTGGAATGTTCTCTGGGGGTCGTGGGCGAGGTTCCCAAGGATAACGTGTAGGCCAAAAGGTGGACGAAGCCCAGATGGCTGCCAAGATAGCTACCACTATCAACATTGCCAGAATTAGCCAAATTCTCATGCTTTTATTCATACGATTCTTCATCTACATTCCTCCTTTTTCTACTTTTTCCAGATTTTCTTCAGAATCTCCTCGAACAAAACGTAATTCTCTTCCATCGCTGGAGACAAGAAATACGTAGTACCATACCTTTCTCCGGCTGACGTGATTATCTTATTTTTCTCAAGCACTTCAAGATGATGCCTGATTGTCCTATAATCCATTCCAAGAAGGTTCGCCAACTGATTCGCATTTTGCGGAGTCTCCTTTAGCGTCTGAATTATTTTGGCACGAGTCACGCCACCTCTCGTACCTGCGATGAGCCAGCCAAGCAAATACTTCAATGGACGCCCGCTAGCAGACATCCATACCGCTCCGCATGCATCAGAGTTTCTTCGTTAAACCTATTTGAGCTAAGGTAATAAATATGCCCTTCCCGCGTCTGAACCAAATTAGGAATGAAATTGGGGTTAATTCTGAAAAATCGATTAATAATTGGCAGTATTTCTACATGACCCGACAACAAAAGGAGGTGGTGTGTATAGATAGATAAAAAAGCATGTCTGGAACGGTTGGAGGAGATAAAGCTTTTTTTAGTCGTCCTCTCTTCTCCTTTCTCTCTTGGGCTCCTCACCCTCCTCCAACCATGACTCAAACAGTTGAGAACCTTATAACAGTTTTTTCATAGTAGATTCATGGTTAGAATAGCTGATATTTTTTGCTAAGCCAGATTCGGAAGAGAATTTGGTCTAATTCTGAAAAACTCCTTTATAATTCTGGCTAGTCTCAATCGAGATGACACCGTTTAAGTTAAAGGTGGTGATTGAAATAGAAAGAAAAACCAAAACCTTAATGATTTCGGCAGTGCTGGTTCTAGCGGTATTGTCTGGAATAGCTTATATGGCGTACGCCAACGGATTAACAAACGATACAAAGTCAACAACCTACCCAACATGGGTCTACAACGAACAATACTACAACGTGACAGGTCCATTCTGTGGACGGCGCGGATTCGGAGGGAGAGGCGGAGGCGGCTTGGGCCCCATCACCGTCAGCCAAGAATACCAAGACAATGTAATCAGCATAGCCAAAAGCGACACAGACGTTCAAAACCTGATAGCAGAGGGCTATAACATTACCGCAGTGAGACCCATCATCAGCACCACAGTCGAAGCAGACGGCACAGTCACCATGAAAGCAACAACCGCCATAGTCACGCTGACCCAGAACACAACAGGCAGAGCGTTTGTATGGGTGAACGTGGAACAGGCAAAAGTGACGAGAATAGAAATCTTGACAATAACCGTGATCGAAAAAACTTGAACATGACGAGTGAAAAACTGCCTGTCCCATTAACTTCTTTTTTCTTCCTCATATTCTTGCTATCACGTAGAGAATGCATTTGATTGGATTAGGAATAGAATTTGGTCTAATTCTGAAAAATTCTTTAATAATCCGCAATCTTTTCAAGAGCTAAGACAACAAAAAAGGGCGGGACAGATGATTCGAGCCATAGCCGTTCTCCTAAAGAACACAACGTGGAAGGGTGGAAGAGTCGAACGCCTCGTGGTCAGCTATCTCCGCGACCAAATCCGAAAGTTTGGGCGTGCGCAGACGCCCGTTAAAGAGATGCTGCAGCACTTCAGATTGAAAGGAGAGCAGAAGAGCGAGTTTTTTGATGCCATAAAACGCCTAGAAAGGCGACGCATAATAAAAATCGAAGCCGATACGTGAGGCGTGTGAGAGCTATTGGAGGGTTGCCGTAAATGTCTGCCTAGAGTATGGCTTTTAGGAGTTAAAAACCGTGACTAATCGAATCGGGAAATGGTTTACTTCCTTCAGCTTTGTTCTGCGCAAGACCTATCGGAAAATAGTAACTGCCAAACCCTCAAGCTTGATCATTGCCATTGTTGTTGTCGCCTTTTCGGTTTTTTTCCTCGGAGGAGGCCTCTACGACATCCTAGAGCAACCCTTATTGGCTATTTCTTACACCACCAGTAGTGGCACCAGTAGTGTTCTCTTTTTCTACCCGTACACGCTGCAGGCACAGGGGGTTTATGAGAGCATTAGTGTCATGTTTGACTTCGCAATGGGAGCTGGGGGAATTCTACTCATGTATCAGAGCACCAAATACACCTACAAGCCTCGTCAAGCGTTCATGATGCTGCTTTCAGGCGTGGTTTTGTTATTGATTGCCTATTTTTACGTCGAGAACCTCGTGTTCTCAAAATTAACATTCACAGACTAAAGCTTAGAAATAAGAATCTTTTTCACCAAGGTGTCTTTTTCACACCCAACAGGTAAGCCACATAATTGGCGAGGAGATAAAGCACGTTTCCGTCAAGATTGAGAGCGTTTCTGGAACCAGAGCGTTTACGGCTTCGACTATAGGCGCCCAGAATCATCATTTTCGGACTTCTCATGGGCTCCATAGGTGTCGCCGAAGCCCTTGCGCGCCGTTTCTCGCGCGCGGATACATTCTAGAACTCTCTTTCCGAATGCATACATTTGATTGAAGATAGATTTGGGTATAATTCTGAAAAACAGTTTAATAATCCCATGCTCTTGAAAAGACCTTGCAACCAAGGGAGATGGCAGCAGTGAACAACCACAAAGTTCTCAATCCCAGTCTAGATGGAACGAAGCCAAAATTAACTGCTTGCCGCTCCCCCCTTTTTGGATTAAACGCAGCACGGATGTGAAGGTGAATCATTTGGGTGCTTTAACGAGAGCAGTCAGGAATGTTTCAAGAAGGAAGGTAAGAGCGTTGTTGGTCGTCATTGCACTAGGCTTCTCCATGGCAATTATGATTTCTATTCCTTCAGGGATCGTGGCAAACCAAGAAGCCACACAGAGTCTAAGTGAGAATTACAGCAGTACAATAAGTAATATGCAAGAGGAAATCAATAAGACAGCTACGTTAATAGAATGTCGAACTACATCTGGACGAGGTACGCCATCGGGTATACCCTCGGGTACGCCACCATCTGGATTCGGACAAGAAGAAGCCTTCGTAAATGAAACCGTTGGCGATGAAATTCGTTCTATTGAAGGCGTCAAGGATGTTGTGGAGTTTCTTGAGAAGTCGTCCGAGGAGACAACGTCGGAAACCATGAGCACACCACGTGGAGATTTCACCATTTCTAGACCTCTCTACACGATTACGGGTGTTCCTCTGAATTCCTCTTTCATCGATAACTATTCTATACTGCCCACAGACATAACATCGGGGAGAAATCTAAACGAGGAGGATACTAGCGTCGTTCTCATGAGTTCGAACCTCACAGACTACCTTGGAGTAGGAGTTGGTTACAACGTGGAAATCTACGGTGAGTCCTTTACAGTTGTGGGAATCTATGAATCAACAAGTCAAAGCACAATGCAAGCAAGAGGGGTGTACATGAACATTTCTGTTGCTCAGACAATAACTGGCAACACTGGAAACGTAAGTAGGCTTGACGTGTACGCCGAGGATGTTTCCTATGTGGATGGAATAGCCGACGTGATAGAAGCAGCGTACTCAGACCTTTACGTCACGACGTACAAAGACCGCTTGGAGCGCCTCCAGAATATGCAGGAAATGTACGAAACCACGTTGGAGAATGCTGAATCAACCCTCAGCCAGACACAAACAGTCGCAACTCAAGAGATTATCATAGCAGTCGTGGCTACAAGTCTAATTGTCTTGTTTGTTATGCTATACACTGTGCGTGAGAGGACCAAAGAGATTGGCATACTTAAAGCGATAGGCTTCAGCAACTGGAACGTTATGAGTCAGTTTATGTTTGAAGGAATATTGATGAGTTTGATGGCGGGAGTAGTCGGCATTGTAATAGGAATCGTGGGAGCACCCGTTCTATCATCGCTTCTACTTCCCAGCGTTAACCTGTTTCAAACACAACAGCGACAGGGATTCCTTGGTCAAACCCCTGGACAAACCATGAATTTCGGAACGACTTTGTCAAAGTCTGCTGCAGCCGCGCCAGACCTACAAACGATGTTGCTGGCATTTGGCGTAGCCGTGGTGCTTGGAGCCATAGGCAGCTTATACCCTGCTTGGAGAGCGTCCAGAACAAGTCCTATGGAGGCACTGAGATATGAGTGAATTAGTTCTAAAAACAGAAAAACTGGACAAGGTCTACAAACTAGGCGGCCGCAAAGTTCGCGCCCTCTCTGATTTAAACCTTCAAATAAAGAAGGGAGACTTCATCTCGATCATGGGACCCTCCGGCTCCGGCAAGTCAACATTACTGAATATGTTGGGTTGCCTCGACAAACCGACCTACGGGAAAGTTATTCTAGATGGCGTAGACGTCACAACGGTGCCAGAGAAGAGGCTCTTTAAAATAAGAAAGTACAAGGTTGGATTCGTCTTCCAGACTTTCAACCTAATGCCATACTTGAACGCCATCGAAAACGTGGAACTGCCAATGGAAGGCACGAAGAAATCGGGAGACGAAAAGAGGAAGAGGGCTCACGAACTATTGAAAATGGTTGGTTTGTCAGAAAGAGAAGGACACAGACCGCATCGGCTAAGCGCAGGAGAGCAACAAAGAGTCGCTATTGCACGAGCATTGGCGAACAATCCCACCATAGTTCTGGCAGATGAACCCACCGGTAACTTGGATTCCAAAACTGGCTATGAAATCGTTAGCCTACTCGGCAAACTGAACATCGACCAAGGAACCACAATTATCATGGTAACCCACGACAGCCGCATGGCTTCACGTGCAGGCAGAATGCTCTTTCTCAGCGACGGAAGACTACTGGCAAAAGAGAAGCAGGGAACGCACCTTTTGAAGAAAGAGCTCACATGTCCCTATTGCGGCAAAGAAATTCAACCAGATGATATGTTTTGTCCCCGTTGCGGTAAAGAATTATGAACACACAATGAGGATCATGATTGAATAACTTTCAAAAGCAAAAGATAACCCGCTTCTCCACAGTCATCATCATAACTGCCATTCTAGTTAGCCTAGTTGCAGGAGGACTTTTAACATATTCAATGGTCTCGAAACAGATCAATGACTTGCAGAATCAAGTCTTGACGCTACAAGAGCAACTAGCAAATCTTCAATCCGTCCAAAATGGCAATCATCAAAATGTCACTTACATCTTTGGAGATAATGCCTCTCTTTCCGAGTTGTACGAAGAAATCAAAGACTCTGTTGTCATCATTCGCGGAGTCATAGTGCAGACCACTTTTTTTGGCTCCTATTACACGCAAGTTCAAGGGTCAGGATTCGTCTACAACTTCATAGGACAAGCAGTAATCATTACAAACTATCACGTAGTCCAAAACGCAATCAACATTACTGTAACTTTCATAAACGGAAACGGGTACGCAGCAACGATTCTGGGCTCAGACCCATACGCAGATCTCTCAGTGCTATCAACAGATGCTCCACAAAGCGAATGCAAGCCCCTCGAAATTGTCAGTTCATCAACTTTAAAAGTAGGCGATCCAGTGATAGCTGTTGGCACACCTTATGGTCTAGCGGGGTCAATGACTACAGGCATAGTAAGCGCGTTGGGCAGAACAATAACTGAAGAAATGACAGGCGGATATCCAATAGCTAACGTCATACAAACGAGCGCTCCTATAAATCCTGGTAACTCTGGAGGCCCGCTTCTGAATTACCTAGGTCAAGTTGTTGGCATAACCACAGCAATTGTAAGCGATTCTCAAGGGCTAGGCTTCGCAATTCCTTCCAGCACAATACTGAGAGAGATCGCATCCTTGGTGACGAAGGGCTCTTACAATCAGCATCCTTGGCTAGGCGCGTCCGGAACAGATATGACCTATGAAATTGCAACAAGGATGAACGTAAACGTCACTTACGGTTGGCTAATCATCTCAGTTCTGAGCGGAGGTCCAGCTGATGAGGCGGGCTTACATGGTGGAACATGGCAGGTCCAGATTGCAGGAAACACGTTAACAGTTGGCGGCGACATTATTTTAGCCTTTAACGGAACTCGCATCGTGAATGGAGACGATCTCTCAACATATCTTGAAGAATACACCTTGCCAAGTCAAAAAATCAACGTAACAATAGTCAGAAACAACCAAACGATGACCATTGAGGTGGAGCTAGGAACACGACCTCAACCCGATTAATCATCTTCAAAACCTTAGCCAGTCTGGAACCTCGGCTGAGCTAACATTAATCACGTCGCGTACATCATCAACGGACACGGCTGCCAAACAGACTCTGGCCCCAAAACAGAAACGAGAAAGAAGCAAAATTTAACCTATTTTGGCGAAAAGAACCATAATCTAAAGACTGGGTTTTTCTGACTTAGTAGAACTGTGACATCTTTTTACAACCAACTTTCTCCGATAAATCTATTCTCGTATTGTTTTCTCATTTCTTCGGTCTCAAGAATGTCTTTTGTGAGCGAAATGAGCAATGCCTTTGTCTCATTTAGATATTCGAATTCGTCTGGGCGTGAAGGTTTTCCGAATGTCTTTGAGGCCAACTGTTTTCCAACTTTTCTTTTAGATTTTTCCATGGGCAAGCGAAGGTGGGATTAACGCACGGACTGAGGCGTCAATCGCATGTGTGCTACTTATCTGATTCTTTCTCATCTTCCTTTTTCTTGCTTGACGTTCGTCTTTCTACTCCTGATTCTTCGTATTTCTCTCCAATGCTTCTTCTTTCTACACCGGACTCCTCTCGCTTTCTGAGTTCTTCAAATTCTTTCTTCTTTTCTTTATCTTTTGACATTGAATCCCCCCTATCCACTTATTAACTTGAAAAGAAGATTTATTACTCCGACTACGATTGCTGTTCCCACCACAGTAAGGAATTGAGCTAGTCGAGTATTCGTTTTGATTCCATAAACAAGTTCCACCGTATACCAGTCATCAGAAAAAAGAGAGGTTCTCCATTCAAGGACTTTGTGCTCTTCGTCCTTACGAGTTTTCTCCTCTGTGGAAAGTTCCGAACCCTTAGGCTCAGACTCATAGAATAAGGTTTGCCAAAATCTTTTTTCAAGTATAGGTAGAACTACTTGAAGTCTTACATCTGATTTATCCGATAGTAGGCTCGAAAACTGCGATGTGTTCATACCTTCAATACTATCCGTAAAAGGCCATATGTCTCCCAGCTTATGAACTAGACTCGTCAGCCGATAGAACAGTGTCATTTTGTAACTCTGTTGTGAACTAAGCGTTGTGGGACGAGGGTCAATACTAATCTTCGTTTTGCTACCAATTCTGGATTGCGTGAAGGATGTAATGGGACCAGAAGAGTCTTCAGCTCTGACATTCGTAACTACACCAGCCACTTCAGTTACGTAAAAACGAAGTTGAGATATATCGATGTCGTTGCCAGCTCGATTGAGCAATGTCCAACTTCTCTCCACATCTACATTGCCAACTCTATCTATTCTGTAAATTTTTTCAAAATCTACTTTTAATGGCGGTTCGGACAAAGTTTTTCAACTCTTAGCAATATCAATAGAAGAAATTGATGAACCTATAAATAAGACATCGCATGCACTGAACCATTTTCATCTAGATTTTTGCATGGTGACCTTGCGTTTTAAGGCAGGGTCTGAGTCAATCAATCTGTAAATGCGCTGGGTCTGTGTGCGCGAAACGTATTCAACAGGTTCACAGTGAGATTTTAAACAACCGTCTTTGATTTCAAAAACTTTCTTCCTCCTTCCCAGCGCATAGTTGATTTCATCTCCGACTCCGCTTGTAATCACATCTAAGAGCCGACTAAAAACAATGATATCACATTCGTCGATGAGGCGGTGACAAAACACCATACCTTCTATCTGCTTTCTTACACTCCCCTCAAACAAGGGAGGATTAACGATTTCCGCATTGGGGATTTCCCTTTCTATGATTGCCATTTCTTTTTTCTCAGCCTCGGTACCGTAAATTTTCATAGAATGTGAGTAGTAAACTTTCGTAGGAATCTCCTCACATCGTTATAGTCGCGTCTTGGTGTTCTTAAAGGTTCTTTTGTTAAATGGATGAGCGCCCAGCCTAACCTGTCAACAAGACGACCTATGTAAACGGAGTATTGACCTAGCCACCCGCTGCCGTGTAAAACTTAATAATTTTCATTGACTAATTATTCTCGATTTCAGTGAGAAAAATAGACGACGAATTGATGAACCTCCTCCATGCCGACAATAACAAGTGGCTAAAGAGAATTGTCAAATTTGGGAATATCAAAATTGAACCATCAGCATTCATAGGAAGCAAAAGGAACGCTGACATCTTGGTTACGATACTAAATTATCACAACAAGGAGCAGAAAGTTGCTATTGAAGTTGAAACGACAGGGAATTCGATGACGATGCGATTTTGGGAAAAATAAAAAAGGACCAACCATATCCCACAATCGTAATAATCCCACAAGAGAAAGAAAAAGACGCTTGGCGTTTTCAAGAATCGTTGATTATAGTGTGGTTTTGGAGAGCGGAATGCAAATGGAAAGGGGAGTCACGTAATCATGTATTCAAAACAACTTCAAGCATCTCGCCAATTAAGTGCAAAACTTGTGGACAGGGCGAGAGATTTACTTTGGAGGGGATAGAATACGACGACAAACCCTTCATGGAGGCTAATAACAATCCCCCTCTGACTTACGAAGAGATACAGGCAAAGTTGCGACCGCCTAGGTTTTTCTTTTGAAGTATCACCGCTTTACGATAACCTCTCCATTGCTTAGCCGGTGGACGATCTGCCAGCCTGCCCTTAAATGAGTCAGAAGGTCGCCCTCTTGAACCTGCTCAAACCGTTCGGCGCAGTCATCCTCAGGCTGTCCACCATTGGTCTCTGTCTTAGGCTTTTCACGTCGCTTGCCTAGCGTATGCCATGTCTTTGCATTAACTCTCTTTGTTCAGGTGTCATGCCTTCAAGGATTTTTTCGACGGCTTTAACACGTTCCTCCATGCCAGCCTGTGTTAAATCAATATTCTTATAGGCTTGTTTGTAAAGGTCAAGTTGCTCAGGTGTGGGTGGAATAATGTAACGTGCCTCTATGTCTCCACCTTTCTTAATCTCATGACCCATCCAATACTTGAGTACAATAGGATGACGCACCGTCAAAGCCATGTAAGTCTCAAAGAATTTACGCAGTCTATGTGTGCTTACGACCTTACCAGTTTTCTTTAAGATTCGTTGAAAGAGTATGCTTAAAGCGTCTCCATCAAGCCTTTTGTAAGGAGCATGCTCACTTGCGAATATCGGCGTCTCATCAATTATGGTTTCTCCACGTTGCCTGCGGATTAACGTGTAGGCCCGTAAAGCCTCCACAGCGTTTGGTCCTATGAACGTTTCATACTCAACGTGTTCTTTCCCTCGATACATGTTTATGTGGACAAAGTCATTTTGCTCAAAACCTTTGACGTCTCCATAGTTAAGTCTAAGAGCGTCATCTGCGCTCATGCCACTATCTTTCAATATACCTATGAACGCTCTTTCTCGGTCATTAGAAGCCGCATAAATCTGCTTGAGGTCATCCATGGGTACGCCTGCGATTGTTCGACTGTCATGCTCCGGCGTCTCTGCTTGTAATCTCATGCTTCTTGGAACGTTGGCGTTTATGAGCGCTTTGGCGCCTGCGTGGTAAAAGGCGACAGATCCACTTTTGTATTTTTTCTCAAGCCATGTTGTAAAGTCTCTAAAGATTTCTTCCCACTTATCCGCGGCTTCATACATGTTCGCCTTCACGTCGCTTACGTATTCATTCACAATGTCATCAATGGATTTATTCAAGAATTCACTTAACATGAGACTCGCCTTTGCATACCCAAGTTTGGTGCTCACTGCTTTGGCTTTTCTTTCAAGTAGGCGTTTACCTGCGTTAGTCTTCTCAACCTTTTCAATGGTTTCCTTTTCTTTTCGTGTCAAGTCATTCCATTCGGTCATGCTATTTTTCGCCTCCATTAGGCTTTTATGTTACGTGTGATAATCACGTAACTATGATACATGGAGTTATTTAAAGGTTAAACCTAACAAAAATGCGATAATTAAAATGTTAATTCGAACATTCTTATTAAGGGTTTATTTTCTCAGCAAAATTGAAAAGGACAAATTACGCAACGACATCTGGCAATAACACTTAAAAATGATTCTGGGACGCTGTAGTGTGAGA
>Ga0315308_1001356_pt1 | contig 14112 bp, 10 predicted proteins | sample TDP3_MG_FD_203078 | JGI IMG/M metagenome (GOLD analysis project Ga0315308, IMG submission 203078) | Freshwater sediment microbial communities from Lake Towuti, South Sulawesi, Indonesia - TDP3 | ecosystem: Environmental > Aquatic > Freshwater > Lake > Sediment | place: Indonesia: South Sulawesi... | reverse complement strand
ACAGCACGTGAAGTACGAGGACTACGCAAGCCGCGTGGTCATAAAGTGGAGGGACCACCAGGCCGAGTTCACCGGAAAGAGGAGCCCGTACCTCGCCGAGGAGGAGGCATTCATGTCCTGCGTCAAGGCGGGCAAACCAACATCCGTGGACCTGGAGGAGGGCCTCAAGTCCCTGGAGCTCAGCCTAGGGGCGATCGCGGCCAGCAAGAGTGGCCGCCCGGTTGCCCTCCCCCTATAGGCTGGATGCAGCCAGCAGGTAGAAGGAGTTGTGGGGCAGCCAGGGCTCGTTGCTCTGGTAGTCGGGCCGTCCCGATGTCCTCAGGTCAAACCTCGGCGCGTCCTTGTCCACCGAGATCCTGACTATGCCATTGGGAACGCACCCCGGCACGGCCCCCCGCTCCTTGCCAGGGATGGCGTTGTACCGGTGATGGTAGACGGCGGGGTTGACCGATCCCTTGCCCTCGAACATGCATATGCCGAATGGGTTTGTGCCCAACACCCAGTTGAGCTGGGCCAGCGCATATTTCCTGAACATCCGCCGACGCGTAAGCGCAAAGCCAAGGAGGGCTGCCCACGCCTGGGAGAGGTACTGGCTGTTCTGTCCGACGTACCAGCTGGCGGGCTCGGGGTACCTGTAGAAGAAGGTGATTGATCCATCCTTGGAGTAGGTCGTTGAGATCTCGAACGGGTTCCTGGCGATCTTCACAGAAAATTGGAGATAGCGTGTCAGTGCGTCGGTTACCTCGGGGCTAGCCTCGGATTGAACGGAAAGGTTGAACTCGGCCAGGCAAGCGGCCGGGAAGCCAAGATGGGTTATGGAGTAATGGGGGGAACCGTTGGGCAGGGCGAACCATCCCTCTTTGGTCTGCGCGGCCAGGATGTTGCCGGTCCTCCTTGAGGAGTCGTCGAGGTAGACCTTCCGGCCAGTCTTCGCGTAGAGGGCCTGATCGGCGAGCAGGAGGGCGGCATCGGACTCAAGGTGGCTCTTGCCGATCCTCGCTTTCTCCCACAAGGCATTGGCAACATCAAGGTAGAACCGGCCTTCGCCCCATGGTGCGAGCCTGGCAAAGGCTGCAGATGCCAGGGCGCATGCCCACGGGCCTGCCTCGCCCAGGATCGGGCGGTCATCGCGGTTGCCAGGAACGTTGTCGGTTTCCTTCTCGGGAGGGCCCCAATATGAATAACCCGAGAACACCCTGTCCAGCAGCCTGCCGGGCTCCGGCTGCATCTTCAGCAGCCAACGGGCTCCCCAAAGGGCCTCATCCACGATCGTCGGCGTTCCCGCAGGTGTCTTGAACCGGTCGTAGTAGGCCCTGCGCTTCTCATAGGCGTAGATCAGCGCAAAGACCGAGAGCGGGGTGCAGCCGTTGTACTTGTTGTAGTCGCCCGCGTCGTGCCAGCCTCCCGAGACGTCAAGGTGCGACCCATCGGGCATGGCTCCATCGTCCAGATGGCAGGGCGCATGCCAGCCCTCCACCTCCGTGCCGCACCGCTGATAGTAGAAGAACCTCTGGGCGAGCTCGCCCGTCTCTTCGAAGATCAAGTCTCGTCCGACTCGGAAAGGATGGGAAAGGATGGGACCCTTGCGCCTCCGGACGAGGATCCGCAGGGTGCCTTCCCTTCTCATCGCCGAGAAGTCTCCCGTCCAGTAGCAGGCTCCCCACCCACCGATGGCGCCGGCTTTCCTCAAGACACCCCTGTGCACGCATTTGCCCTGAGGGTTGATCACCGAGAAGCTGGCGGGCATCCTTTCCTCGCTCGCTTGGACGAGAAAGCGCTTCTCCTTCTCCAGGTCGTACCCGACCTGGTTGACGAGTATCTCTGCCGGTTCAGCCACGAACGATCCTCCTTGCCAGTGCCATGGCGAGCAGCGCGAACGAGCCAAGCAGGGCGTCCTCCCGGATCCTAACGTAGTCGATGTAGATCGCGGCATCGGCCATGTTCGTGGGATCGAGCCTAATCTGCGTGATCGTGCCGTTCCACTCGGGGCTCTGCCCGACCATCACCTCGTAGGTGTGGAACTGTCCGTCGGGGTTCACCGTGAAAACCATGCTCTTCGACTCGCTGTACTGCCCAGCGCTCTTGCGGATCCAGAAGATCTGTGCCTGTTGTCCGGCGGAGAGCTTCATCCTGATCGTCACGACATCATCCGTCCGTGCCTGGATCTGGATGCTGGGCCCGATCATGTATGGGTCGGCGCCGGTGGATCTTGTGGCAAGCGTGCCGTTCCCCACCGCGAAGGCCATCAGCATGTTGGTGTTCATCCAGCCCTCGGCCTCCTCCGAATCAAACTCCCAGACGGGTTCCGGGGCGAAACGGCTGCTCGGCTGGTATCTGACTCCTCTCACCTCAACGCAGTCCGTCGTTGCGTGAAGCATCCTGATGACCAAGACGCCATCGCTCCTGTATGTCCAACCCTGGCTGACCTTGGAAAGGTCCTGAGTCTGATTCAGGCTCATCCCGTTGACTGCGACAGCGGAAGGTCTCGAGACGCCGCCGACGATGGCATAGGATGAGTCGCCTGCCGGGTATTGGACGTCAAACGCGAGAACCCCTCCCTGCAGGCTTGAGTTGCCGATCCTGCCGGCTGTGCTGATGTGAATCCTCCCGTCGCCGACGGAGACGATCTCGGTCTGGGCAGTTTCATCGTATCCCATCAGGCCGAAGATACACAGCGCGATGAACCGCGGGTTTATGTCGAAGTAGTAGGCATCGTCCCCCTTCACCGCGCTGTAGGCATCCGGGTACATGCCGAGGACCTCGGAGTGGGGGCCGCCGGGGTAGCGCTGCATCTGCATTCCGCAGATCGTGATGCCCTCCGCGATCGTCCTCCAGGGCAGGGATTCGTCGTACCTGGAGAGATCGCAGAGCTTGTAGGCATAGTCCAGGCCGTTCCACTGCACGATGTTGCCGAACCAGGTGCCCGTAAACCATGTGGCGCCAAAGACGGGTATGGATCCGTACCTCATGATCGGCCGGTCGGCCGGGTTCCAGAGGTAGATGAAGGGCAGCCCGGTAAGGGCCCAGAACCTTGCTTTCTCCAGGTAGTGATCTTTGCCCGTGATCCGGTAGGCTTCGAGGTAGCATTCCATGACGTAGGAGGAGGCCAGCACATCGGGGACGTGCAGCTGGAGTTCCCAAGTCTGGGCTCCCTCAGGCCTTGCCTGGGTATCCAGGTACTCGAGGGCCTTGAGCCCTGCCCCGATGGACTTGAGGTCGCCGGTGATCCTACCGAATTTCAGCAGGAACCTCGCCCTGCTGGCCGTCCACCCCGACGACGTGTCCCCGGGGCGTCCGAGCAGTTCGTGCTTCTGGTCGCTTGCCACGTAGGGCCATGAGCCGTCCTCGTTTTGGGAATCTATCAGGGTCTGCACGTAGTTGTACCCGCTGGCGAGGGCCTTGTCGACCTCACCAAGGTGCAGCGCAAGATCCATGTCGACTCCCCATCCACCGGTCGCTGCCAGGGCCTCTAACACCTGGGCGCGGATCTCGCTTCGAAGGGTCAGATCCGTGGACAGGGCCGACTGGTGCCAGAGGGGAAGCGCGACCAAGGTGTCCCAGAAGATCCATGAAGGATCGGTCAAGTGGGTGTGCCTCCAGGCCTTGGCCGACTCCACCCAGCAGATGTCCTTGAAGCACTTGGTGCAGAGGTCTATGGTGTCCTCGAAGCTTCGGGGTTTGTTGGGAGGGGACGGCACCCCGTGCTCCCCAAGCCACCACGCGAGGGCCCCGAGGATGTCCGCCTTTGACTTTGCGAACAGCTGGCAGTGGATCGTGACCGGTCGATCCAGGCTGTAGGGAGTGCTGGCTTCGTCCTCGTTCTCCTTGAGCCAGCCCGGGATGGTGGGGATGAAGAGGGCCATGACGTGGTTTGACTGGTTCTGAGGCCAGTTGGGCGAGAGGTACTTTGCCGAGACCATGCTGTTCGTCCCATCCCATTTCTCCAGCGGGTTCCATGAAAGGGCCACGCTGCAGTTGGCCTCATCGATCGCCATCAGAGGAATAGTCACCTTCAGGGGATCGGGCACAGTCCTCAGGTTCCCTGGGGGATATACGAAATCGGTCCCGGAGGATCTCTCGCCGGGTAGCAGGTACTCAAGCCCGCAGAAGAGGCCCTTGTCCCTGTTGGCACCAAAGCTGCCCTCTCCGGCCAGGATTTGTGGACCCGACAGCCGGAGTATCTTCCGCTTGGCGCTCGTCTGCACGGAGAAACTCACATTGACGTGCGGGGCGGCGTCCCCCAAGTCGAATCGGTACGACGCGGCCCAGGTCACGCCGTCATCGTCCGCGACCCACCCTTGGAGCAGGAGCCATGCCCCCGTTGCTGTGAGTCCGCAATCGTATGCCTGTGGCGTGAGCAAGAGCAGCGTCTTCTCGCCCGAAGTGGGCACGAACACGGCATGGCCCAGGGGCATGGACACGGCCATGTCCCTCCAAAACCCGTCCCAACACTGCAGGGCGAACAGGCCGTAGCCAGCCTCCGTGGCCGGGAAGGACAGGCGCAGGAGTGGGTTCTCCAGAACTATCTCCTTCTCCGTGACCGAACATCTCGCCCGATCCGCTCTTGACTCTGGATGGGAGAACTCCGCGACTCCCACAGCCGTGGCCATGGCCTCGGGGGAGAAGGCCTCATCATCCGGACTGAAGCTGCTGATTTCCACGGCGTACGCGCCGGGCCTGTCGGCGACGAGATTCCAGCTAACCTCATAGCCCAACCCCGGCTCCACAACGCCCAAGATCTTCTCGACAGCGTCGCCTGCCGCCCGGAGGCCCGCGGGGAGCTTGATCCGCGAGTGGAGGTCGTGGAAGAAGCCCCCTCCCTGGTTGCTCAGGTTGAAGCCGATGGAGAAGGTTTCCCCGACCCTGACGACGGCCCGCGCGCATCTGATCGATCCTATCCTGAGCGCAGCCGGGGCTTCGAATATCTGCAGTTCGTCCACGATCCAGGCCCCGGGTGCTTTGCTCTCTCCTCCATTGATGCTGAAGGATAGCGCCATGTACTTCGCGGTCCGCGACTCGCGAATGTCTACCTTGAAGGCGTGCCGGTGCCATGTACCATCCCCCACGTGGTCGGAGGGAGGGGAGAACTGGGCCCCCGCCACGGTCCTGCCGTACTCGTCCAGAAGGTCCAGCCTGAACGCAATGTTCCTGCCGGATGCCCCCGACGAGAGGACCTTGTAATAGAACTCGGCCGTGCCGGAATAGAGCATTCGCAGGGCGTTGAACTCAATCGGCATGCCGATCCTGGCTGAGGCGCTGCCCGTTCCAAGGCTGCCCAGGTACAGGGCCTTGGAGCCCTTGTACGAGTCGTCGACCAGGGCTGCGGTGGTCTTCAGGCCGTCCCCCGAGGGGGCGCTCGCGAGGGTCCAGTTGAACGGGTTTCCCGTGTCATCGTACCTCTCGAAGGCTCCGTTCATCGGCACGTAACTCAGGTAGGCTCGGACGCCCCCTGCGGCGATCAGGACCAAGACAAGCACGGCCGCGCCCAGGACGGGCTGGTTGAACCTCGTCGACAAGCTCATGTCCTCCTATCTGTGGTAGGGGCGATTGTTCAGAATGGTCAGCGCCCGGTATATCTGCTCGATCAGGATCAGCTTCGCGAACTCCCTTGTGAAGGTCAGCCTCGACAAAGAAAGGGAAAGGTCGCTTGACCCGATCACCTCATCCGACAGCCCCTCGGGTCCCCCGATCAGGAAGTCAACCGCCTGCTTGTCCCGCAACAGCTCAGCAAGCTCCTCGGAACTCATCTCCCTGCCCTGGGGGTGGAGGGCCACCCTCACGCCCTTTTTGGACCTGGAGATCAGCGCCGCACCCTGCAGCGCCTTGCCTCTCTTCCGATCCCTGGAGACGGGTTGCTTCAGATCGACCAGCTCAAGCCTTGCGAATGGGGAGATCCTCTTCCGGTATTCGTCGATCCCGTCCATGATGAAACGGTTCTTGACCTTCCCAACCGAGATAACCCGGATGTGGAGCAGCGTCCCGACCCAAGACCCTCGACCCGGCATCGTGGAGAAATATGTTCGCACGGCCTCGTGGTTGGCCCGAAAGATAGTTCAGATCCGCGCCTGAGCTGGCTTGAGTGGTACGGATGACCATCGGGCTTGGGCTTGTCGGGACGGGAAGACATGGAACCAGGTATGCCGAGCACATCCAGAGCGAGGTGAAAGACTCGGCCCTGGTGGCCGTCTGCAGAAGGGATAGAGAGAAGCTTGCGGAATTCGGCCAGCGGTTCAAGGTGGCCGGACTTTACACCGATTACCGGGACCTGGTCAAGGATCCGAAGGTTGACGCAGTCCTCATCGTCACGCCCAACGACCTTCATTTGCCGATCGCCCTGGCAGCGGCCCAGCGCGGAAAACACATCCTAGTCGAGAAGCCCATCGCAAGGAACGTCAACGAGGCAAGGGCGATGATAGATGCCGCCCGCAGACACGGCGTGAAGCTCATGGTTAGCCACAACTTCCGCTTCCATCCCTTGGTCAGGAGAGTCAAGGCCCTGCTTCCCTCGATGGGCACGCCCTACCTCATCTCGATGTGCAAGAGGCAGCAACGGGCGTCGGGATGGAGGGAGGACCTGAAGGCCTCGGGCGGCGGAGCCCTCATGGATCTGGGGGTCCATCTCTTCGACCAAGCCCGGTTCCTTCTGGGGAGCGAACCCAAGGCCGTGTTCTGCTCCACCAGAAAGGTGCTGGGGACACCCATCGAGGATTCCTTCGCGTCCGTGCTGGAGTTCCCGGGCTGCCTGGTCTGTTGCGATGCCTCGATGTGCTCCGGAACCAGAATGGACCTGATAGAGGTGGCTACCGACGGAGGCCAGCTCCTTGCCGACAGGTACGGCCGTCTGATAACCGTGGCACAGGGGGCCGAACGGATGGAGGAGAGACTGACGGAGCCCGACTTCACTGTGGGGCTGGTTCTCAAGGACTTCGTCAGATGCATAATTGAGGACGGGGAACCGTCGGTGACCGGGTTGGATGGGCTGAGGGCGGTTGAGATCGCCCAGGCATGCTACGAATCAGCCAAGTCCGGCAGGAAGGTTGGAGTGGGATCGGCCAAGTCTTCCCGACGGCCCCGCAAGCGGGGCAGATGACAGTCCGCCACGCCACCCTAGCGGGCGCCTTGACCCTGTACCCCAGCTTGTCCTGGTTAACGCTCTGGCTGAATCCACTGGGTTTGAGGTCGGACGTGTACCTCTGGCCAGGGGCAACGCAGCGCCGATGCGTGCCCCTATGGGCCTCCTGTCCTTTCTCGATCACCCATGCCTCGACCTTGAAAATCTGCTCGGCTTGGTCAAGACCGGTGACCTCGATGTAGACGTGCCGGTCCGAGGGGACCGTCCCTCGATCTGAGAGCCAACCGTTGGCGGTGTGGTTGAACTCCTCGGCTTTGGGGATGCTACCGGTCCACTTCAGGCGATCAGCGCCGATACTATTGCCTTCGAGAAAGCGGGCAGATCCTCGGGAAACCTTGAAGTTATGAGGTTGCCGTCCCTCCTCACCTCGACGTAGTCGAAGTCCCCTCCGGCATTGACTATCTCGTCCTTCACCGCCCTGTAGGCAGTAAGCTTCTTCCCCTTCGCAAGCCCGGCTGAGACCAGGACTTGGGGGCCGTGGCATATGGCGGCTATGATCCTTCCCTTTGCATGGGATTTCCTCACGAAATCCAGGACTTCCCTGCTCTCCCTGAGCTTCTTCGGCGCGCTTCCTCCCGGTATGATGACGCAGTCGAAATTCTCGTTCAGTATCTCCTTCACGGTCCTCGAGGGGGTGAACTCTATGCCATGCTTCCCCTTGACCTCGTCCTTCGTCAAGCCCGCCACGACCACCTCGGCCCCGGCCTCGGCGAACCTGATCAACGGATAGAAGAACTCAAGGTCCTCGAATCCTTCGGCCACCAGGATGGCGATCCTCTTCCCCTTAAGCTCGTCCAAGCGTCCTGCCTCCGCCTGTGGATATACGCCCTTGCCTTGAAAAGCTTGGTGTGGGCTCGTGGTGGTGGCTTCCGCGCCGGAGCCTGGTTTGCATGTAACCATTTTAGGTGCTCATCAGACCGGTATCCGATGCTCCCCTCGAGCCTGCTGGTGAAGCCCGTATCGGCACGCTGCAACCTTGCCTGCCGGTATTGTTTCTACGCCAGAAGATCGTCCCTCTACTCGCCCGGCCGCCGGGTCTGCATGAGCGACAAGGTCCTGGAGGGCATGATCTCGCAGTACTTGGGGATATCGCCCGGGCATGCATCCCTCAGCTGGCAGGGCGGAGAGCCGTTGCTGGCCGGCCTGGATTTCTACAAGCGGGCAGTCAGTCTCCAGGAGGCACACGGGAGAGGACACGTCGTGTCGAACGCCTTCCAGACAAACGGCACCCTTCTGTCGGAGGACTGGGCGAAGTTCTTCAGGCGGTACAAGTTCCTGGTGGGCATAAGCCTGGACGGACCAGCGGATCTCCACAACGCCTACAGGCGCACGCGGCCTGGTGGCCCGACCTTCGATGTGGCGATGAAGGGCCTCAGTGTGCTGAAGCAGGGCCATGTTGAGTTCAACGCCCTTTGCGTCGTGACCGATCTCAGCGCAGGTCGATGGAAGGACATCTACGCGTTCTTCGCCGGCGAGGACATACGGTATCTGCAGTTCGTCCCGTGTCGCGAGCGCGACGCAGCGGGCAATGCTGCACCATTCAACGTCGGGGCCAACCAGTACGGTGAATTCCTTTGCCGCATGTTCGATCTCTGGAAGGCCGATTTCCCCAACGTCTACATCAGGCTCTTCAACTCGGTTCTTGCCACCAGACTCGGGGGCGAAGGCGGGTTCTGCACGCTGGGCCCCAGATGCGCGGAGTACGTGGTCGTGGAATACAACGGGGATGTCTATCCATGCGACTTCTTCGTGGAGAAGAGTATGCTGCTGGGGAACCTGATGGTGGCTTCTCTGGCCAAGATCGTTGAGAGCACGGCTCTGGAGGAGTTCGCGCGGGCAAAGACGAGGCTTGCCCAGGAATGCAGGGACTGTCCATGGTTGGACCTGTGTTTCGGTGGCTGCCAGTACCACAGGCCGGATCTCACTCATCCGAGCCGCAGCGATCTATGCGCCTCCTACCGGAGGTTCTTTGAGCACAGCGAGGAAGGCTTCAGAGAGCTGGAGCGTCGGTTGTAGCCAGACCGAAGTTAAGCACCAAGCTCCGCAACAGGCTGCCCGGCCTCCTAGACCGGTGAAACCTATTTGAGGCGCTGAGGCGTGGACGCAGGTCGTGGCGGGGAAGGCCGGCGACAGGCTCGCACGCTGCATAGAGGCCGGGATGAAGGGTAGGCGCGCCCGGCCGAAGGAAGCCGCGGACAAGCTTCGGCAGAAACTTCAGCGCATGGCCCCCGACCAGGACGCTGTGGGTGCGGCCAGGATCGCAAGGGCCATTGGGGACCCCATGAGGGTGGCGATGCTTAGGGCCATCGCCGCCGAGGGCGAACTATGCGTGTGCGAGATCATGCTCGTGATCAACCGCTCGCAGCCCTCGACCTCGCACCACCTCGGCATCCTCAAAGGGGCAGGTCTGCTGAAGGAATCAAGGAGGGGCAAGTGGGTCTTCTACTCTCTCGCCGACAGCTCCATCCTCGACCTCCTTGAATCGCTTCGCCAAGTTGGTGCCGCTCGCAGATGAGGCCGACCGGCCATACTTCCGGTGTCTGTTCCAGACGTTGTGCTCCACTCAAGAGCCACGACCCCGGGATGATTGGGTGTCCTCAGGCTAGAGCGCCTTGGTGGCACCGAACCAGCCACGTGTGCCGAGGCAGAACTTCACCAGCATCAGCATGACCGGCACCTCGATGAGGACCCCAACCACGGTCGCCAAGGCCGCGCCCGAGCTGAGCCCGTAGAGGGTGGTTGCAGTCGCTATCGCGACCTCGAAGTGGTTGCTTGCGCCGATCATGGCCGAGGGGGCGGCATCCTCGTAGGTGAGATGCAACAGCCTGGCCGCCCCGTATGTCAAGAGGAATATGAGCCAGGTCTGGATGAAGAGCGGGACTGCTATCAGAAGGATCGTTTGCGGGCGTTCGACGATCATCTTTCCCTTGAGCGAGAAGAGTATGACCAACGTCGCCAAGAGCGCCGCGATGGCAACCGTGGTGAGCTTCCCAACGAATTTTTCCCTGAACCATTCCTTTCCCTTCCTTCTGATGAACCCCCGCCTGGAGTAGTAGCCGACGAGCAGGGGGAGGGCAACGTAGATTGTCACCGACAAGGCAATGGTTTCCCACGGGATTGGCATGCGGTTGACTCCGAGAAGGAAGCCGCCCAGAGGGGCGTAGAGGAAGAGCATCGTGAGTGAGTTGATGGCGACCATGACGAGCGTGTGGCCATCGTTTCCCTTGGCAAGGTAGCTCCACATCAGAACCATGGCCGTGCAGGGCGCGACGCCCAGCAGTATGGCGCCCGATATGTAGGAACGGTGGAGGTAGACCTCGGCGCCGCTCTTCACGATCTCAGTCCCTGGAAGCAAGTCCCTGAACAGCACCGAGAGGAAGAAGGTGGCGATGAGGAACATCGTGAATGGCTTCACCGCCCAGTTGACGAAGAGGGTCAGGGCAACGGGTTTCGGGGTTCTCCCCGCCTTCACGACCTCGCTAAAGTCTATCTTGACCATTATGGGATACATCATGAAGAAGAGGCATATCGCGATGGGTATGGAGACCTGGGCCACTGACAGCCGGTCGAGCGCCGTCGAGAGGCCGGGCGCCACCTTGCCCAGGCCGATCCCAGCCAGTATGCAGAGGCCCACCCAGATCGTCAGGTACTTCTCGAAGACGCTCAGCCCTCGTTTCGCCGGGGCCGGCTTCATATTCACGATTTTCGATTCGACAATATGTGTCTCAAAAATGTTTCAAGGGCCCGGCTCGGCAGCGGTTCCGCTAGACTTCATCGGGCCCGCGCCCCGACGTCAAGCATCTCAAGCAGCCTTCCCCGCGCATCCCTGAACTCCTGGATGCCCCTCTCGTAGTCGGTTGGGGATCGCACGATTCCATCGCAGATCTTGGATGCCGCCTTGGGCTTTCTGTGGGCGAGCGTCCTGAGCAGTTCGTAGTCCTCGACCCCGTCCCTCATCGCCTCGTACCGTAGTGACTCTATGGGTCCCTTGGGCCCAGGGTATACGATGCACATGTCGCCGGCGGGCAGCGGCGCCCCGTGGCTCCACATGGGCTGGGTGTCGTTGAAAGGATCATCGGTCCAGTGGTTGTAGCCCCAGTGGAGATAGCCGGACAGGCCGTACTTGAAGTTCAGCCAGTGCAGGAGCCTGACCTTGAGCAGGGAGAAGTCGATGAAGCGATTGGGGTACCTGCCCACCGGCCCCAGGCAGGTGTAGAACCAAACCTCGTCCCCGGCCTTCATCCTTTGCTGGTAGAAAGCCATGTTGCCGTCGAACTGGTCAAGCACCGGCACCCAGATCTCAAGGCATCCCTGCACGTTCGGCGTCATGGTGGCGTCTATCCTGCGCAGTCGGGGAGCGTACCTCTTCACCAGATCGGCGAGGCGCCGGTAGCTTTCCGCGTTGGCGTCTATGGGCTCATCTGCCAGGTGCTGAACGTAGCTGTCGACCCAGCCCTGCTCCTCTAGATGCTGCTGCAGTGCGGGAAGGAACTGTGACAGGAAGGCCTCGCACTCCTTGGACTCGACCGCAACTGCGGGAAGGGTTGTCTTGGCTCCATCCTCAATGATCTCCATGCTTCCTAGGTTGAAGCCCGACTTCCAGTCGCCGGACCTCCCGGCCATGTGGCCGCCCTCGATCAGCCCGTCCACGCCGGATTCCCGGAAGAGCCTCACCCAACGATCGAACTTGGCAAAGTCGAAGGACATCTTCCCGCCCCTGCGGTGGATCTCGATCAACCTCAAGGGGGTCAGGATGACGTTCTGTCGGTGCAGGGCCATGCTTGCGGCGTGAGAGGCTAGGAGCTTCCAGTGCTCATCGGTCCACGGCTCAACCTTGGCGAACTTCGCTATGTTCCCCGGGTTCATCCAGTTGGTGAGGTACAGGGACTTCCCGGCCGGCACGGTGGCCTTGTGTACCGCGAGTTCGATCCCGGTGGTCTCCTGTGCGTTGCCCGTTCGTACGGCGACAGTTCCCCTGTAGGTACCGGGCGACGCCGATGCGGGGATGAAAATGGTCAGCCAGACGGGTTGGGTCTGTCCTGCCTGGATGCCCAGCCGGCTCTCCTGCATAAGGTAGTCGGGGAACCCTGCCGGGGCCGGGTGGATGATTTCCTCCGGTGGCGTCTTTCTCACGTTTTCCTTGACCTTGACATACCCCACGAACCTCGGCATGCACTGGAGCCTTTCATCCTTTGACTTGTGCTTCAAAGGGGTGCAGGTGAGCTGTAGCTCGGCGTCCTTTTCGGATCGTACCGCGATCTGGGCGCTTTCGAACTCGTTGCGGGCCGATTCGATCAGGACCTTTCCTTCCCTGCCGGGTTCGTCCTCCCTGAAGACCTTGGCCAGGGCGTCCACTGGCCAGCAGACCAACTGGGGCAACCTGCTCACCGCTCGAGGAGGCGGGGCGATCTGCCTTTAGACTGTTTCGGGCGACGATGATGTGTGCGGCGCTAGGCCGTCTCGTTGTTGGCGATGATCGCCCGCGAGCCCATCTCGTTGAGGATCTTCACACCATGGGCACCGTTGTTCTCCGTGACGATGGCGTGCTTCACCCCCTCCTTCAGATGGATCGAAGGTTCGCCGGTCGCGAAGGTGCAGCCCCGGATCTGGATCCTGCCATCGCTTGCCTCAACCAGCGCCCTGCCAGGATGGTTGTGCCTGCCGCTGCTCATGTAGCAGTCGTTGAGCGAGAGGTATCCCTTCCCATTGGACACCACATTCTGTACCGACGGCCCCCAGAAGGCGCAGTTGACGAGCCGGACCGAGCCCGTGCAGGTCGGGTTTATCACGACCGCGATTGGGTCATCGCCCTTGAATGCCACGAGCTGGCCGTTGGTGATCAAGAGCCCCATGGGCTGTATGGCGTCCACCACGATGCACCGCTGGGCCTCGTCGGCGCCGATCCCGCAAAGCTGCCCGTTCATGGCGCCGTTCTTGGTCTGGATGAAGTGGTAGCCGATCTTGCAGGGATAGACGAAGGTGTTCGTGACGTACTCCCAGTCCGTGCGCCCAAAGGTGAAGGCCTCGCAGTTCTCGGTCATGTAGGACCTGACCTTCTCCCAGTCGCCGCCCAGCTTGGGCGATGACCACCAGTGGCAGTGCAGTTGCACGTTCTCTATCCTGCCTATGTCCGTCGTCGTGTCGACCAGGATGCCGCGGCGCAACGTGCACCCGTACACGCTCCGGATGCGGTGCCGCACGTTCTGCTCGGGCCCCACGCTTATCCCATTGTAGCTGTTGATGAGGGTGACGTTCTCGACCGTGTTGTCGCCCCCCTTGAGGTGGAAGGTCCACGGGTAGGGGTGGATGTCATCGGGCCTCTGATCCGGGTAAAACACCGTCAGGCCCTGCACGGTTGATGAGTCGTCCATTTCGAAGAGCGCTGGTCCTGCCTCGTTGTCGCGGCCTGCCGTCGCACATATGACGGTTCCGATGAGCGGCTGGATGTACAGTGGCGCCTGCGCGATGCCGACCAGGGCGACGCCCGGCGGTATCCTCAGGCTTCCTCCCACAAGGTAACGTCCCGCAGCCATCTCCACTATGCCCCCCTTTGTCCCGGCTTCTTCCAGCGCCTCTTGGATGGATGCCGTGTCGTCCCTGATGCCGTCGCCCCTTGCGCCGAAGGTGCGAACGTCGAGCTCGTCAACCATGGATGATCCCAGCCGTTCTCGTTCGGCGGAGAACGAGCAAGGGCTGAATATTAGTATGTCCCCTGCCGGGCCTGTACCGTCGCCTGAAAGCGGCGGTACTAGTCCAAGATCTTGCCGGGGTTGAGTATCTTCTTGGGATCGAAGAGCGTCTTGATCTCCCTCATCAGGGCCATCTGCTCCTCGTCGAGGGCGATCGACATGTACGGCTTCTTGGCCGATCCTATGCCGTGCTCGCCGGACACGGTTCCCCCGAAGCTGACGGCGGTCCGGTAGATGTCCTTCATCACCTCGGGGAGCAGCTCCTGCCAACGCTCCTGACTCAAGTCATCC
>Ga0315308_1001354_pt1 | contig 14114 bp, 16 predicted proteins | sample TDP3_MG_FD_203078 | JGI IMG/M metagenome (GOLD analysis project Ga0315308, IMG submission 203078) | Freshwater sediment microbial communities from Lake Towuti, South Sulawesi, Indonesia - TDP3 | ecosystem: Environmental > Aquatic > Freshwater > Lake > Sediment | place: Indonesia: South Sulawesi... | reverse complement strand
GAATTTTATGTCTTTGTACCCGTTTGCTGCATAAGAGTCGTGCCCAAACAATGTCCCGTCAGCACCGGCGTCCATGCACCCTGTTGCGCCAAGTTGGAAGGCAACCCATGGGTTGTTTGAGTCCGCTGTGAACTGCAGGGCTATGTACAGGTTGGTTCCATCGTTCTTGACCCAAACGCTAGCGGTTCCAGATGGCGTTAATGGAACATTGGTATATGCCTTGGCGTCGTTCCATTCTGTTCCTATAGTGCCATCAATGCTTGCGTCAGGGATTGCTGCACCCTTCTGCGCGATTAGGTCGGCTCCTCCAGCGCCAGCGATTATAACGTTGACGTTGATAACTAATACTCCAGTGATGGTTAGGTGTGGGTCGACGTCTACGTCGTACCCCTTTGTTTCTCCGCCTTTTAAGCTGATGTCAACTTTGTATTTCTGAGAGTCAACTATGACTTCAATGTAACCAGAGTAGGCGTTGCTGGGGTCCTTGTTCTTCACATAGACAGTCAACTCGTGAAGTTTGCCATCGCTGTCGTAGAGGAAGTCGCCTACGCGGTCCACAACAACTTTTGTGTCATCGTACTGGAAGGCGAAGCGCCCAGCCGAAAAGAAGTAAGACTGGACGATGATGTTGATGGCTGAAGCCAAGAATAGGCTGTTGGCAAGTATGAGTCCAATGATTGCATATAACAGAATTCTTTTGCTCTTCAACTGGTATTTTTCCTCCTCTCTTTTTCCCACTTTAGGTATTTATATTAGTGTTATAGGAATCATACTTATGAGCATATTAACCTTACTAGAAGATTATTCTATAGGTCTATTCCTAACACACGATTGGTGGGCCGGGCAGGACTTGGACCTGCGACCTTCGCCGTGTAAGGGCGACGTCCTACCAAGCTAGACGACCGGCCCGATTGCTGCTCGTCTTATATAACTTGGCTCGGTCTTGATAAAAGAGTAATGGCTTCGTATCTATAACAGTCGGTCTGAAGACTTCGGCGCCTACGGAATTTATCTTCCGTGTCTGGCGTTTCGACGGTCTCTCTCTTCTCTCTTTCTCCAATCCTTCTTTCGCTGAGTCTCTATGTAGCTTTTCATGCTCGCGCCGCCAGTGAAGTGTTCGGGATTAAACTCCACTCTGTATTGGTTCATCGCGCGATAGAAGTTTTCATAGTCAATCTCGTTTCTGGAGAGTGCTTCCATTATCTCGTTCAGTTTCGTCCTAACCTCTTGTGACGTATTCTTGTCCCACGCGTCAAAATAAATGAGGTAAGCTGCGTGGAATCTGAAATCAGTGGGTCTGTCAATCAACAGTTTGGACACGACTGTGCTTGTCGTCGGTTTATCTTCAGCGTTTGGTTCTTGGGTCATAAGGCTCTAGGCTCAACTGATGAATACTGCAATGGTGAAGCAGCATTATAAAGTTTTTTTATGGCAAAGTGCACGAAACACAAAAATAACCATTCAACAGAACAAATCTGGGCTGTCATCTGCGGGGTTGCCCTAGCCTGGTAGGGGGCAGAACAGCGTCAAGCTGGGTCTAAGCCTGCTAAGCCTGTGGTCCTAACGGGCCGCGCGGGTTCAAATCCCGCACCCCGCGCCAAAGATGTTCTTTCCCAATTTAGGAAGAGGATATAAAGTAAAAGTGAAATACGTGCTTGTTTGGGGGTGATAGCATGCCACCGCATTGTGACACAATGGATGGACCTGTTGTGAAGGCTGCGAAGATGGCTTTGGAAACTGGAAATGTCAATCTTATACTCCCTTGGGTGCACAAAAAGGCTGAGGATGAATTAAAGAAGGCCTTTGATAGAACTCTTCGCGCAAGAAGGCAGGGCAAAGAAGCCAAGGAACTAGCCGACTACTGGTTCTTTGAAACCGCTGTGCGTTTGCACAGAGAGGGGGAAGGCGCGCCTTACACTGGTCTTAAACCTGCTGGTCTGGACTGGGGTCCTGTGGTGCCCAGAGCTGACAAAGCCATCGAGCAAGGAAACCCAAAGGAAGTAATACAACTCTTAACGCACGCGGTTGAAGAGGAACTGCAAAAAAGGTTCAAACACGCTATGGCTAAGAAGAAATACGACGAAAACGATGTGGATGCCGCGAGAGAATACGTGCAGGCGAATCTTGGATTTGTCTTGTATTCGCATCACTTGTACACCAACGTGAAGGGCGGCGAAGAACACGGAGAAGAAACAATGGGCGGACACGAACATTAGTCTCATCTAAGAAGGCTCTGTGGTTGTTTAGATGACTGAACACGCCACAGACTCTCGCGGCTTAAAAGTCGCTTTGACTGTCAGTGTGATACTAGTTATTCTGCAACTAGCAACATACTTTTCAACCAACATTCTAGTACTGCTAGCCTCCGCATTTGACTCGTTGAGCGACGTCATAATTTCCACTTTTCTCTTGCTCTCTGTCTATTGGTCGCAGAAACCGGCAGACGAATTTCACATGTTTGGCCATGGAAGAGCCCAAAACGTTGCGGCACTGGTCTCGGCCACCATTTTCATTTTCTTACTGAGCTTTGGAACTGTTCAAGAGGCCATTCCAAAATTCTTCCAAGCCGAACCCAGCGAATTCCAAAACGCAAATCTCGCCGTGATAGTGTCGGTGGTAGCCATTATTGCGTACGCTCTTCCACTCATAGACATTTTAAGAGTTAAAGGAAGAGGTGCTGCAGCAAAGGCGCAAGTGGTCGCACTTCTAGAAATGGAAGTTGCTTTCGTAGCGGCACTAATAGGTATCGTCCTCGTCGCACAAGGATATCTCTGGGCTGATCCGTTAATTTCGATGTTTGTAGGCGCAGTTATTGCCATCAGCGGTTTATACCTCTTTAAGGACAATGTCCCCTACCTTGTTGGCAGAGCGCCAGTCGGGAATTTATGGAAAAAGTGGAATCAACAGCCAAGTCGGTGAAAGGTGTCTTGGGCGTCCATGATTTGAAGGCCGAGTATGTCGGACCAAACATTGTTCACACGGGTTTTCACATTGAAGTGGCGAAGGGCACACCGATAGAAGAAGCGGACAGAATAGCCGAAGAGGTTCAGAAAAAAGTAAGTCACGAGACAGGCTGTCAACACTGCGTAATTCACATCGAGCCAGCAAATAATTCACTTAGCCAAAATCAAAGGAGATGAAAATTCTGTTTGTGAATTTAGTTGAGTTCCCACCTATTGAGAAGGGAAAGAGGATGAATTCAAGAAATGGTTTGAATGGTCAAACACCGTCTACCAGAAATTTTGACGGATTCTTATCAAGGCGACTATTGAAATCTACAAAAGGCAAGGGAAACTATGCCGCAATTGTGGAACATGAAAGCGAGAGGACTTTTATGTCTATGCACCTGAGCGATGAACGACAAAAAGCATGGGCAAAAGTGGAACCATTGTTAGAAGGTTCACCTACACCCAGTTTTTACGAGGTTATGATTACTTCGGGGAAGAAAAGAAAATAAGACAGGGTCAAATCACGCACTCGCGCCAACAGTCTATTTTTTGAGAAGGGAGATGAGTAGATCCCTCAACTTCTTCTTAATTTCCTGTTCTTTAGCAAATTCTTTATTGGACATGGAAAGAATTTCTACATACTCTTGAACCGTGAGTTTTGCCGGAAAGTCCAAGTCGTCCAATTCTGAGATCGCGTCCTCAAACTTGCTCGAACTGCAACATTTATCGATTTCAGCCCTTACATCGACTAACTGAGAGATCTGAGTCTCATTGAATTCAATGTCGAAACCAAGCTTCTTCAAAGCATTGAGTACAGCAACCTCTTGCTCCAGAGCGAGTTTTCTATTGCGATGAGTCTGTGTGCGTGTTTTTCCTATGCTGAAATTGAAACTCTCAGCTGTCGTTCTGTAGTAGCTTTCTATGAGATGGCCAAGTCGTTCTTCACGCACTACCTCTACCAAGTCTCCTTTCAGAAGCTTCTTTGCGTGATGATAAACCGCTTGGGGAGTAATGTTCAACTCTGCAGCTATTTGGCTTACAGTCATTTCCTTAACGCGTAGCAGAAACACGATCTTTCTTCGAGTTTCGTCGGCTAACAGCTGGAATGCTTCAGGATCAGTTATCGTTTTTATTGGTTTCATAGAGCTTTACCTAACAAAGTAGTAGTTTAAATCAGTATAAAAGTCTTTTGTTCATTAAAACAAAAACTTTATAAGAGACCTAGCCTTTAGTATTAAAATAGTGATTTGGTTAGGTAAATGGTGATTGATATGGTTTGTAAACAAGAGGGGGAATTTCAACATGTCCGTACGGGTAGCAGCAAAACAGTCGAGCACAACAGTTTCAATAGAGCTCTAAACATCTTCGGGCAACTTGGCGAAGAGGTAGCTAAGAACTCCATGGCATCGTTAAGCAAGGAGACAAACGTTTATCAAATTCAACAGCTAAGCACTGAACGCGGGCGATATAGGGCGATCGAGTACACGCGCTACAACACGTATAGATAAGTCTGTCTGCCTCTAAATTCTCTTTTTTCTTTTTCCATTTTTTCGGTAATATGCTTGCTATTTAAGTGGTGAATCTCACTATAAGCAATCGGTGCATGCGCCAATCCACCACCTCACATTTTAAGAGGATTACGGAAGAAGAAAACGGGTTTGCGGGTCATGCTCCCAATCGGTTATCGAATGTTATGAAGGGGTAAAGTTTAATTGAGCGTCGTTCTTATGGCTAACAGCCGCGGAGGTGAATCAGTCATCATCATTCCAGTGCGCTGTTTCAGTTGCGGTTATTTGATCGGCGACAAATGGGAAGATTTCGCCAGACGGGTTAAAGAGGGCGAAGACTCAGGTAAAGTATTAGACAGCTTAGGCGTCAAGCGCTACTGCTGTCGCCGCATGCTGCTTTCGCACGTTGAAGTCATCGACGAGATTCTCAAGTTTTACGAAGAGGCGAGCAAACGAAAGCTTGCCCGAACAGCAGAGTAAGAGAGGACGAAAACGCGTGTCCACGCTCATTAAAAGAGTAGTTGCTCGTAAGGTCTTCAACATACGAGGAGAAGAAACAATCGAAGTTGACGTAATTACCAGAAATGGATTTGGAAGAGCCTCAGCTCCAGCTGGAGCCAGCCGAGGCAAAGAAGAAGCTGTTCCCTATCCTGAAGGCGGAGTAGACGCCGCCATAAAAAAGGTTGAGGAGGTGATAGCGCCCAAACTGGTCGATGTAGACTCGCAAAGACAGGGAGAAATAGACCTCCTCCTTCACAAGATAGACGGAACCGAAAACTTCCAAAACATCGGAGGAAACACTTCTTACGCCGTCTCCTTAGCCATAGCCGAGGCAACAGCCTGCTCGTTGGGTGTTCCACTATTTCAACATCTAGCTGGGCGCCTGTTCAATGAACTTCCTCATCCATTGGGAAATGTTTTAGGGGGAGGAAAACACGCTCTGGCAAGGGCACCAGACATACAAGAATTTCTTGTTTTACCCGTCAGGGTGGGTTCTTTTTGGAAAGCTGCGAAAACAAACGTTTTGATTCATCACAAAGTCGGAGCCTCGCTTGTGAAGAAGGACCCAACGTTTACTGGCGGTAGAACAGACGAGGGAGCTTGGGCACCCAACCTCAAGAGTGAAGACGCCTTAGAAATCGTTGTTAAAGCCAGCGAAGAGGTTTCTGAAGAAACAGGTTTTCAGTGCCGAGTGGGCTTAGACATGGCTTCCTCAACTCTTTGGGAGCCCAAAGAAAAATGTTACACGTACAGTCGGGACGGCGTCAAACGAGACTCAGGAGAACAGTTGGACTTTGTGCTGAGTCTCATCAAAAAATATAATCTGGGCTATGTAGAAGACCCGTTCCACGAGGAGGATTTTACAAGTTTCGCCCAACTCATAAAGAAAGTCAAGAACTGCTTAGTCTGTGGTGACGATCTCTTTGTTACAAACGAGAAGCGGTTGGCAAAGGGAATAGAGATGGGTGCTGCAAACGCCACCATAATCAAGGGAAATCAGGTTGGAACGCTCACTGACGCTTGGGAGGCAGCCCTCTTGGCGCAGAAGGCAGGATACGTAACGGTCATGTCACACAGGTCTGGAGAAACAACAGAAGCGCACATAGCGCATTTAGCCGTGGCCTTCAGATGTCCAATAATAAAAGCCGGCGTAGTCGAAGGCGCACGTGTGGCAATTATCAATGAGCTCATACGGATAGAAGAAATGATGGGAGAAAGTGCTAAAATGGCGAATCTCGCACTATAAGGGAGAAGAAATCAAAATGTCAGAAGAAGAGAAAAAAGAAGAAGAAAAGCCAACAGAAACAACAGATGTGCCCGCGAGTGAAGTTGGCACTCCGTCAACGACAACCGAGGCTGAAGTCCGCATAGAGGAAGAGCTTCTGTTGCCGCAAGATACCTTGCTTTCGGCTGGAATACACATTGGAACAAGAATGAAAACCAAAGACATGGACCCGTTTATCTATCGGGTCAGACCTGACGGACTCTTCGTCTTAGATGTGAAGAAAACCGATGAACGCATCAGAATCGCAGCTAAGTTCCTAGCAAGGTTTGAACCGTCAAAAGTCGTTGCGGTTGCGGCGAGACTCTACGGGCGAGAACCGGTCAAAAAGTTCTGCGAGGTTACGAATGCCACACCCATAATTGGGCGTTTCATTCCAGGCATGCTCTCTAACCCGCTTTATTCGGGTCGAATCGAACCAAACGTTGTGATTGTTTCTGACCCGAAGGCTGATGCCCAGGCTGTTAAAGAGGCGAGTGCCATAGGCGTTCCAGTGATAGCATTATGCAGTACTGACAACGAATTTGCAGGCGTGGATTTCGTCATCACAACCAACAACAAGGGCAGACGGGCCTTGGCAGTTGTCTACTGGCTCCTAGCTCGACAGATACTCCGCGAGAGGGGAGCGCTTCCACCCGACGGAAGTCCAACGCTCTCTATTGACGACTTCGAGGTAAAACTGACAAAGGAAGAATAAACAGCCAAGAGGACGAAAGATTTGAAGATCAGACGCCCAACTCAGGCTGGAGCGTTTTACGCAGGTTCTCAGCAGTCGTTGAGAGCGCAGATAGAACACTGCTTCAAGCATGAATTGGGACCGGGGGCACTACCAAAGGTTGCAGACAAGAGGCTTCAGACGATTGTCGGATTGGTTAGTCCCCACGCAGGCTACATGTATTCAGGACCGGTGGCAGCCCACGGATACCATCGCCTAGCGGGAGAAGGTGAACCCGACGTAGTTGTGTTATGTGGACCTAATCATACAGGAAGTGGAAGTGCACTTGCGGTAATGAAGGAAGGAGTTTGGCGCACGCCTCTCGGAGACGTTGAAATCGACACAGCAACCGCTGACTCCATATTGCGCGCCTCAAACATTATCGATGCAGATGACTCTGCCCACGCGTTTGAACACTCAATTGAGGTGCAGTTACCGTTTCTTCAATTTCTTTACGGCTCCGCATTCAAGTTTGTTCCCATCTGCTTCCTCATACAGGATTTACAGTCTAGTCGAGAAGTAGGCTCAGCGGTTGCAAAGGCATTAGAGGGTAAGAACGCGGTTGTGATTGCATCAACCGACATGACTCATTATGAGCCGCAGAGGACGGCGGAAAAGAAAGACAAGGCAGCCATCGAAGCCATGATTAAACTCGATGAAGAAGGGCTCTACTCCGTAATTGAGGCTTACCGCACGTCAATGTGTGGCTATGGACCCACAATCGCTGCAATAACCGCGGCGAAGGCTTTAGGCGCCAAAAAAGCTGAGTTGCTGTGTTACAAGACCAGCGGAGATGTTGTCGGCGACTATTCAGCGGTTGTCGGCTACGCTTCTCTCGTGTTTACAAAATAGTTGTGGTGCCTTTCTTTGAAGAGGGAGGCCGTGACCGCTTCTGCACCCGCCAAGGTCATTTTGTTCGGTGAACACTTCGTTGTCTACGGCGAGCCCGCGGTCGTCCTTGCAATAGACAAACGTGCTTACGTCTCTGCACAGTTGAGAAAGGATGAACGAATATACATAAACTCTACAGACCTAAGCGTCTCAGGCACCTTTAAGGGAGAAAGGTTTCAGGCGGAGAAAGGCGGCTCTAAAGCACGCCTTAAACTTGAACCTATAAAAAACGCTGTTCAGCAGGTTTTGGAAAGAGCCAAGAGAAAAGCAGGAGTGAATGTGAGGATTAATTCTGATATCCCAGTTTCCGCGGGATTGGGGTCGTCTGCCGCCGTGGCAACCTCCACCATAGTAGCGGTCAGCAATCTTTTAGAAATCGAACTTTCTCGTGACCAAATCTTTCGTATGGCTTACGAGTCTGAGCGCCTAGTTCACGGCACTCCCTCGGGCATCGACCCAGCCATTTCAACCTACGGTGGCACGCTTCAATTTCAAAGAGGCCAAGATTTTACTCCCTTAAACGTGGAAACAGACATACCGTTGGTGGTCGGCAATACCAAAGTAGAGCGTTCAACAGGCGAGCTTGTTGCCTTAGTCCGCCATATAAGGGAACATTACCCCTCCATCATCGACCCCATTATCAAAACTGGTGGAAAAATCGCCCTCGACGCCGTTGAGGCGCTGAAAAGAGGCGACCTTCCAACTGTTGGTGAGTTGATGAATATTAACCATGCGTTATTGTGCGCGGTTGGAGTGTCCCATGAGTCTCTTGAACGCCTAGTTTACGCGGCGAGAAAAGCAAGCGCACTAGGAGCCAAGCTGACGGGTGGAGGAGGAGGCGGATGCATGATAGCCTTAGCTAAAGCTGGCAAATTGAAGCGAGTCACCAGAGCAATCGAACGAGTCGGTGGCACCGCCTTCGTTGCTCGAAAGACCGACCAAGGTGTTAGAATTGAGCGTTAAGCCAATTGTTCTGAAACTCGGCGGCTCTGTGATAACTCGCAAAGAGAAACCCTTAGCCGCCAATCTAAGGGCGATAAGGCGACTAGCCAATGAGATTTCGTCTGCAGAAGCTGCTCCTCTTGTTGTGGTTCACGGCGGCGGTTCGTTTGGGCATCCGTTGGCTAAGCGCTACGCCATAAAAGAAGGCTACAAAAAAAAGGCTTCTCAAGCCTTCGGATTTGCGGTGACTCATCAGGCAATGGTTACTCTCAACAAAATGGTGGTAGACGCTTTAATACAACATAATGTTCCTGCCGTTGCAGTGGCGCCCTCTTCCTGCATCGTCACCAAGTCGGGTCGAATCACGACTATGTCAAAGGAACCCTTGAAAAAGTTGCTTCAGATAGGATTTGTGCCCGTTCTGTATGGAGATGCCGTTCTCGATGCAGACGTTGGCTTTACTATCTTATCAGGGGACCAACTGATAGCCTACTTAGCCACATGCCTCGATGCAGAACGCATAATTGTTGGCATCGACGTTGACGGTTTATACACAGCCGACCCTAAGACAGACTCTTCGGCGAGGTTGGTTAGCCACGTCACCCTAAGAGAGTTGAAGGTTATGCGACAACACATCGAAGAAGCCAAGGTGGTTACAGACGTAACAGGCGGCATGCTTGGAAAAATCGAAGAATTGATTCCGTCCATTGAAAAGGGCGCAGCCGTACTCATCGTGAACGCCGCAAAACCGAAGAACGTTTACAAAGCTCTTAAGGGTGAGAAAGTCATCGGCACACTAATCGAGAAGGGATGAAAACAAGTGTCTAAAAAAATAAGGGGAAGAAAGTCCGACCACTTAGAAATCTGCTTGGAAGAGAACGTTCAAGCGCGCCACGTGACCACTGGGTTTGAAGAGATCTATCTGGTGCACAGGGCGTTGCCCGAAGTTGAACGCAGCAGAATAGACTTGGCAACAAATGTTTTCAACCACAAATTTTCTGCCCCACTCATAGTCGAATCCATAACAGGGGGCGTCGAAAAAGCCGCAAAAATCAACGCTGCCATTGCGAGCGCGGTTGAAAAACTGGGCTTGGGCATGGGTGTTGGAAGTCAACGCGCAGCCATCGAAGATCCAATGCTGGAGCAAACGTTCACAGTTACCCGAGAGAACGCGCCCACAGCCTTCCTCATAGCCAATCTAGGCGGAGCCCAACTCGTCAGAGGATACGGGGTCAAAGAAGCCAAAAAAGCCCTGAAAATGCTCGACGCTGACGCATTGGCGATTCACCTCAACCCTCTGCAGGAGGCAGTTCAGCCTGAGGGCGAAGCCAGTTACGCTGGTCTTCTCAAAAGGATAGAGGAAATTGTCCACGCCTTAAACGTGCCAGTTATAGTTAAGGAAACAGGCGCTGGAATCGCGGCTGAGGACGCCAAGAAACTAGAAGCTATAGGCGTGGCGGGCATCGATGTTGCCGGCGTTGGCGGAACAAGCTGGGCTGCGGTGGAGTATCATCGAGCAAAACGTCAGGGAGACGAGTTTCACCAACGCCTCGGCGAAGCCTTCTGGGACTGGGGCATCCCCACAACTGCCAGCCTCATCGAGGCAACTCAATGGGTCCGCACACCAGTAATCGCTTCGGGTGGAATACGCTCTGGAATAGATGTCGCTAAAGCCTTGATTTTGGGGGCCAGTCTCGTCGGAATGGCGCATCCAGTTTTAGACCCAGCGTTTCACGGTGCCCAACAGGTTGAGGAAAAACTGCAACTCATCATCGAAGAACTGAGGAACACCATGTTCTTAGTAGGGGCAAATTCCGTTCAAAAACTGGTAAGGGCGCCTGCAATAGTGACTGGAAAAATGGCTGATTGGTTGGTTATGCGAGGATTTGAGCCTCAAAAATACGCGAGGCGCAGTCTATGACCGCAAGTAAGGTAAAAAAGATGAAAACAGATGTGGAGAAGCTGCTCGAAGAAAAGGCTTCGATGATTGACGAGATGATTGAAAAGTACATTCCCAGAGAATATGACAAAAACTCGCTTGTTTTCTCTTTGAGTCCCCCGAGATTCGACTACAACTTAGCCGCCTTAAACAAGGTTGTGGCTGAGCCCATATGGGATTTCTTGGACCGTGGCGGCAAACGCTGGCGTCCCTCACTTTTTCTCTTAGTTGTCGAAGCCTTGGGCAAGAACCCAGAAGAATTGCTAGAGTTTGCCATAATCCCCGAAGTTATTCACAACGGAACCATAATGATAGACGATGTCGAAGACAGTTCTGAGCTGAGGAGGGGCAAGCCGTGCACGCACAAGCTGTTTGGTTTGGACATTGCCATCAACGCTGGAAACGCCATGTACTATCTGCCCTTGTTGCCTATTATCAAGAATCGTGACAAACTTTCGGCTGAAAAATTAAGCAGGATTTACGAGATTTACGTTCGTGAAATGATCAGCATAAGCTTCGGTCAAGCCATGGACATAGCGTGGCACAGGGGCTTGGCAGACGCAGACAAGGTTACTGAGAACCAGTATCTGCAGATGTGCGCCTACAAAACTGGGACAATAGCCCGAATGGCAGCAAAGATAGCTGCTGTCTTGTGTGACGCCAGCGAAGACACCGTTGAACGCTTGGGAAGGTTCGCCGAAGCGATAGGCGTAGCCTTCCAGATTCAAGACGACATTCTAGACCTAAGCAGTGGCGAGTTTGCGGAGAAGAAGGGTGGACGGGGGCAAGACATAACCGAGGGCAAACGAAGCCTGATTGTCATCCACACGCTCGAAAAGGCTGCACAGAGGGATAAGAAGAGGCTGATTGAAATCCTAAACATGCACACAACCAGCCAAAAGCTGAGGAATGAAGCCATACGCATAATGAAAAAATACGATTCTATCAGTCACGCTAAGGAATTCGCTAGAAAAATGGTGGCTGAGAGCTGGAAAGAAGTGGACAGGCTGCTGCAACCTTCCGACGCCAAGGAAAAACTTAGAGCCTTCGCCACGTATCTCGTTGAAAGAAAAATTTAGTTGATTGTTAAAAAAATAAACGAGTGCACAGACCTTGACCAGCAACGAGGACAAAGAGGTCATCAGAAAGATAGCGCTTTTAAACGCGCTTAACTACGGTGGAAAGGCGCAGTTTCAACCCGTTCTCGGAAAACTTCTCACTGAAAGACCTCACCTAAAGGCTAGGATTAAGGAAGTTGCGCCCACTCTAAACGAGATTGTCAGAGAGGTCAACAGGCTTTCGTTAGGTGAACAACGGAGACTAGTTGAGAAGAAGTGGCCAGAAGCCCTAATCAAGGAGAAAATTGAAGCTGAAAGGACTCTGCCGCCTCTGCTTAACGTGGAAAAGTATGAACGGGTTGTGACACGTTTTGCACCCAATCCTGACTGCATGCTGCACTTGGGCAATGCACGGGCTATTGTACTATGTGACGAATACGCCAAAATGTATAAAGGCGCTTTTCGTCTCCGTTTCGAGGACACCGACCCGAGGTTGAAGAGGTCGGCGTTGCCGTTTTACGACGCCATACGGGAGGACTTGAAGTGGCTTGATTGCAAGTGGGACATGGAAACCATTCAGAGCGACCGACTGCCCATATACAACGAGCACGCTGAGAGACTTCTCAAGAACGGAGACGCATACGTCTGCACGTGCACTCCAGAGAAGTTCCGCAAACTGGTCTTGGCTAAGAAGCCATGTGCATGCCGAGACCTGTCGTCTAGTGAGCAGTTGACTCGTTGGAAGCACATGTTGGACGGAACCTACAGGGAAGGGAAGGCTGTTGTGCGCATAAAAACGGACTTGAATCATCCCAATCCTGCGGTGCGTGACTGGCCTGCCCTGAGAATTATTAATCCGAAGAAGTATCCTCATCCTCGTGTGGGCGACAAGTATCGAGTCTGGCCCCTCTACAATTTTTCGGCTGGCATAGACGACCACCTGATGGGAATAACACACATTATAAGAGGAAAGGAGCACTTAACCAACCAAACTCGACAAGAATACATGTATCGTCATTTTGGTTGGAAGTATCCTGAGGCTATTCATTACGGCAGAATGAAGATTACAGGCGGATTGCTCAGCAAGTCAAAAATCGTAGAGGGCGTTAAGAAAGGCGTCTTCACAGGTTGGGATGACCCTCGATTAGCCACGTTTATTGCCTTGAGAAAACGGGGGATGCTGCCTGAAACCATAAGGCGCCTCATAATCGAAGTGGGTCCGAAAACCGTTGACGTTACCCTGAGCTGGGATAACTTGTACGCTATCAACCGGAAACTCATCGACCCTGTCGCTAATCGCTACTTCTTTGTGCGTGACCCAAGAAAAATTGTGGTCAAAAAAGTTTCGAGAGCAGTAACCGCCAAGACACGGTTGCACCCTGAGCATCCTGAGAGAGGCTTTCGTATATTCACAATCAAGCCTAAGGATGGTGAAGTCACTTTTTGGATTTCCAGCCAAGACGCCAATTTGATGAAGAGTAAAGAAATTATACGCTTCATGGGACTCTTCAACATCCAAATCGAAAACGTGCAGAGAGGCGTGATTGAAGCATTTTATCACAGCAAATCTCATGAAGAAGCGAAGAAACTGGAAGCGCCGTTGATCCATTGGATTCCTGCTGAGACTGGCATTCCCTGTGAGGTGGTTATGTCGGACGCCACGACCGCTCGAGGCATAGCCGAAGACACGTGTAGACAACTGAAATCAGGCGACATAATCCAGTTTGAACGCTTCGGCTTCGTGAGAATAGACAGCGTAGACTGGAAAATAGGGGCTTACTATGCCCACAGATAGTTCTGCTTATTTTTTCTCCTTCGCTGGCGTAATCTCCAGACAGAGATTCCTCTTCGTGCCACGTATTTTATCGACAAAATTGCCTATGCGCGTCAGCCAACCGTACTTGCGTTTAAGGGCTGCCTTCACCTGCGCCTCGTGGTCAGCGGGTAGGATGCGCGCCACTCCTTCCATGGTTGGTCCTATCAGTTTGCCTCGTTGCGTGCACGGTGCCACCACCACGTTTGGGTTGTTGCGGATGCGTTTGACCTTTCCCGAACGCAGTTCTGTCGACACGTATAGTTTGTCATTTTCCAGAGCGAACCAGACTGGGGTTGGCACGGGTTTGCCATTTTTTCTGTAGGTTGTGAGGCTGATGCACTTGTGTTGCTTAAGTGCATTAAAAGCGTTGTTTTCTCTTGTCTGAGCCATAGCGTCAACCCGAGAGAACAAACTTCCAGTATCAGATTAGCATGTCACAATAAAAAGATTTTGACTTGAGAATTGGCATCGTAAAGCATAAAATCTATGCGAAACGCTTTAAGTGCGTTGTGCA
>Ga0315308_1001352_pt1 | contig 14132 bp, 13 predicted proteins | sample TDP3_MG_FD_203078 | JGI IMG/M metagenome (GOLD analysis project Ga0315308, IMG submission 203078) | Freshwater sediment microbial communities from Lake Towuti, South Sulawesi, Indonesia - TDP3 | ecosystem: Environmental > Aquatic > Freshwater > Lake > Sediment | place: Indonesia: South Sulawesi... | reverse complement strand
AGCTTTCGCAGACTGGAACAGCAGCGCTTCCACGCATGGCGGAAACGAAATATCAATAAACCAGTAAGCATGTGAAGAATGCGAAAAGTGACGGCTAAAGAGGAGTTGGTCATGTCGAGTGAAGAATATAGCCTCATCAGAAAGGACTTTCAACATATTGTTCTCGAAGGCTCTGCCTATGAAGTTGGACGGCAACAAGCGGAGGTTCTGAAGAGGGAGAATCCGGAGGCTGCGAAATGGTTTGCGTCCGCGAGCGTAGATCCAAAGAAAATGGGGTTTGGCAGTTTTGGGGAACTGCAGGCTTTCTACGAAGAGTATTGCCCGGGAATAACAGATGAGATTGTTGGTTTTGCTGATGGCCTTGGCGTCAAGCCCGATAGGCTTCAGATTTACAATCCGCCGATTTATCATCCTGGTAATTGCAGTCAAATCGCTGTTTTGTCGTCTGTGACTAGTGATGGGCATGTTTATGTTGGGAGAAGCTACGAGTTCAATCACAATGAGAATGATCTTCGTTTATGCACTGTTCGGATTAAGGGAAAAGTCAAACATATCGGATTCACGGAACTGCTTCTTGGCAGAGACGATGGAGTGACTGAGCATGGGTTGTGTGTGACTTTTTCCGGAGGAGGCACTTTTAAGAGAGAACCGAGGAAGAGAGGGTTCAACTTTTTCTTGATAGTTCGAACATTATTAGACAATTGTAAATCAGTGGCTGAAGCAGTGGAACATCTGAGGAAAACGCCAATGAGCGGTTTTTGGAATTTTTTGATGACTGATAGGAATGACAATGCAGCTTTGATGCAGTTTTTTGACGGAGATTACAGTGTGAAACAGATCGGCAAGGATTCAACTGAGCAGATCTTGTTTTCGACGAATCATTATGTTTTGCCGGATATGGTGAAGTATCAGAAGTATGCTCGGGATTGGATTCTGAAAAACTCGAAGAAGAGGTTTGAACTTATTGGTGCAACTTTGTCTCGTGTGGCACCGAATATCAGTAAAGAGGACATTCGGAATTTGCTGTCTACGGAGATATACGATGGCGTTTGTGGACACTATTACACGGATTATTTCGGCACGCTATTTTCAATCATCTATGATTTAACCGATTTGAAGGCAGATATCTGTTTTGGCGCGCCAACTCATAATGCTTGGCAAAAACCATTCTCACTCGATGATCCAATTGGTGTGAATCATTATTCAGCGATTTTTCCTGATAAGTCAATTAAGTTAGATGAATTATGGAAAAATGAATTGAAAAATTCGTGCGCGCGAGGCTCTTAAGTGTCCTAATTGCAGCAGAAAAAACCATTTAGACGATAGATTATGTCGCAGTGCGGTAGAAGACTGGCAGTAGGTAAGGGGTTGACATGAGAGATTCTAAGAGAAAGCGCAAATGACGTCCAAACCGTGTCTACTGGGAGGAGTGTTTTGTGCCTACTTTCTTGATGATTTCGAGGCATTCCCCTGAAGACTATCCAATGAACAATGAGAAAATGAAGAAAATGACTCTGGAAGTTTTGGCTAAAGTTGGAGAACTGACAAATAAACACGGGGTCAAAATAATAAAAGTAAGTATCGCCCTTACGGACAGAGACTAGTGCTTTGTTGCCTCATCTATCTTCAAGAAAGAAGCGCACGCTATAGTATTAGCAGAGTGGTAATAAGGTTGAGTTGAATAGCACTCGGATGGCTGGAAAGCAATACGCGCTAGCATTGGTCAGCTAGTCAGTATTGTGTTGGTGTTGGATAAAATCTTAGTAGACGAACATCTTTTATAAGTCGCTTCTTTGCTGTATTAGTCGCTTAATGGGTTCAGGGAATGATTTGTAAATACTGTCAGATAATTCATTCTTTTGACAGTAGCTACCCGTTACGTGAAGCAACACGAGACCTTAAAAGTGATTATCCTCGATGTGAATGGCACTGGAGGTTTGTGTGCAGCATTTGCAGAAAGCCAAGACACTTCAATGGGATAGCTTGGTGCGAAGAAACTAAAAGATTCATTTGTTTATCCTGTGCAAAAAGGCACAGAGTTGTCTGTCGACCGTTTTGGATGTGGAAAAACTACTATGCTATCCAGTGTGACGCTTGCGACGATTATCATTCAGCCTTGGATTATCTTGAATTTTCGGGTAAGCATCCGTGGCAATTACACTCTGACATGCAGGAGGGACTTGAGGGGTTAGACGATGCAGCCAAATTACATAGGGCTACATCCGTCTATGTGCCTTTAAAGAAAGGCGTAATCAGTGAGAAACAAATCTCAATGGCATGGGATAATATTGCTGATAAATGGAGCGATAGGTATACGGAACACGGCGACATGAACAGAAAATATGTTACTGACCCAGTAATCTTCCGCCTCCTAGGCTCAGTTGAAGGATTATCGATCTTAGATGCAGGTTGCGGGAACGGTTACCTTTGCAGGTTACTAGCAAAAAAGGGTGCAAAAATGGTTGGCATAGACACATCAAAGAGGTTTATCCAGCTCGCAAAGCAAAGGGAGAAGGAAGCACCGCTTGGAATCACCTATCATGTGGGGACCATATGCTATTTGTCAATGTTCCAAAGTGAAACTTTCGACACAGTCGTTTCTAACTTGGCACTGATGGATGTGCATGACTTGAGCAAAGCTATTCGAGAGCTTCATCGGGTTCTAAAGAAAAATGGAAAATTAGTCTTCTCTATTATGCACCCATGCTTTTCAAGCCCACCAGTCCACGGATGGGTTAGGACACCCAATGATAGTGAGCGAAAGGAAGATCGGATCTACTGGAAAGTTGACAGATACTTTGACAGAAGCATGGAAATTTGGCAATTCTCTGATTGGCCGCCCACTTATAGTTTTCACCACCCACTCTCAGACTACATTAAAGTGCTAATTGAAAACGGCTTTACCATCACAGACTTCGAAGAGCCCGTCCCTTCTAAAAGGGCTATGGAAGAACATTACAGGGAATTTGGAAACGAATACGACCGCATCCCATGGTTCCTGATCATAGGAGCAAAGTCCACATTTCGGATCTCGCGGATTTCTCTTGTCATGTATTGAAGGGTCTTCAGCTGAACCAGAATATAGTACTCTTCGCCAACAGTGCTCTCTAGGAGCATCAGCTTTTCAACCAGCGATGACATGTGCTCTCTGGGTATTCTCTCCTTTCTGGTAATCTCTCCTGCAAGAGATGGGTGTGGGTATCTCAGACCTCAGCTAATTCTGCACGGGTGACATCATCTAATGGATACACTCTCCCATCCTTATCGATGAATGCAAGTTCCAACTTCCTGTTTTTCATTGTTTCACCTCCTTCAGATTCTATATTCCTATCTAGCTTCCCACATAAGCTATTTTCGCGCGTCTACATAAGCCAAAGCACTCGCTATTGATCTCACGTCAGACGCGAGCATCTCCATTTTCCTTTTGATCTCAGGCTTCAAACCTGATCGATCGGTATGAGGGCATATCGATCGTCTGACCGTTTTAAAGTTCTTTCAATCTGCTATCGAACTGCAAAACGTGCAGCTTCATGGGGTCAGCAACCTTCTAGACAATGTAGTCAGTTGTCCTTCGCTTAGCGAGTTTTTCACGTTCTTTGTACATCTTATATCGTTTCGCCGTCATGATCGATCGATAGCGTGGTGGTTGGGTCTTGGGTTTGGATAAAATTCTTTTTTTTCCTTCCTATTCACTAATGGATTACATAAAAGATTTTCTCGGAAGATTTAACTAGAATTTGACCAGAACTTCTAGGGACGAGGCGAAGATGAGGGAAGGCAATACCTTGTCTGGCAAAGTAACAATCATCTTTTTTGTTGGAATGCTTTCTTTTTTGATTGCCGCATCAAATGTAGGTTGTAACAATGCAGTGTCTGTTTATATAGTGAAGAGTGAATCGCGCATCGCTCCTAATAATATTCTTTTCAATCAGGCGCGGGCTAGGCTGGTTGCAGCGGCAATAATAAGGCTCTGAAGTGCGCTGTGATTATGGCTAGTGGTTGAAGCAATAACTTCAAGAATTAAAGGCAATCGCTAGCACTCGCGCTTTATGGAAGTTTGTTTCACAAAATTTATCTGCGAGTACACTGTTCAGCATTGTGGAAGAGGAATATGGCAAGATTTCTTTGATGATTTCGTTTGATGATGCTGATATTTTCTGCTACTTCTCTCTTCCAAATCGAGATGAAAATAGGAGAAAGGAGAAAAATGAATTGGAAAAATGTTCTCTACGCCTTAGTGTCAATACTTCTACTGTTCGGCATGTTCCTAACGCCGTTCACATTGTTCAGTCTAAATGTTAGCCTGCCAAGCACTGCATCGCCACGCACCATATGGGTTGATGGACATAACAAAGGCGACCCATCACAAGATGGCTCGTTTGGACACCCATATGCCGAAATACAAAAGGGGCTAAGCGCTGCAAGAGACGGAGATACAGTGAATATCGTTGGCAACTACACTTATTACGAAGCTATGACCATAGACAAGCCATTAACCATAATTGGAATTGGAAGAGAATCTGCAATCATTGACGGTAGTAAAGCAGGTACTTTAAGCGTCGTTACTATAGATAGTTCCAATGTTAGCTTAGTCAATCTCACAATACAGAATCCTGAATTACCTCCTCAGAAAGGAATAGATATAAAAGGTTCCCAAGGACCGCTTGTCGGAGTAAAACTTGCACAAAACAACATTACAGGTTGCGCCTATGGTGTTATATGCGAAAGCACGAGTTTGAGCGATGTTAACATTAATGCAAACAATATTTCAGCGTCTTTGTTAGGAATCTATTTTTGGCCTCAAGAAGAGCCTAGCAATCACATTGTAATCAGTGACAACATCGTAAATGGGTCTAAAATAGTGGAGATGAACTATGGAATTGTTTTGCTCAGTTCCAACTGTTCAATTTCTAGAAACAGGGTATATCACTATGCCAAAGGCGACGGAATTTATGTGGAGTCCCCTGGTCCGTTGTCATTTTCAAACATCAACTCCAATGAAGTATACGAAAATGGTGGCAATGGAATATCAATAAAAGGAGGATATGTTACAGTCATCAACAATAAAGTGTATAGGAACAATGGCATCGGGATATATTGTGAAACAGATGCCGACACTTACGTTGACAACAATGCCGTACATGAAAACAATAGCACTGGCATATATTGCGTTACAACCAGTAGCCTTAGCATTAGCAACAACAAAGTATACAGAAACAATCGTAATGGTATAGAATGTCGGGACAACGGTACAATCATCAACAATACAGTATATAGCAACAGCGGCTATGGAATAGGGTGTTGGGACAACAATGCCATCATCAACAATACCATAAGCCATAACCTTGGCGTTTACACCAATGATTATAACGCAGCGTCAGGGAATGTCTTCTACAATACAACAATAGCCATGGACCTGTGGGGTGCGAGCTTTAACTCTGTCTCAGACAATTCATTTCTTAAATGCCAATATGGGGTTCTTTCGCGCCCATGGTTTTCACAAGGCGGGTTTATAAACTCAACCTTCAACAAGATTTTCTCGAACGTCTTTAGTTCCTGTGCCTATGGTGTGTACATTGAAGATAACTGCACGAAAAACGTCATCCACCATAATAACTTTCTGGATTCCAACATATTAGATGTCAGCGGCCAAAATGCTTGGGACAACGGTACTGTTGGAAACTATTGGAGCGATTACCAAGGTGAAGATTTGAACGGCGATGGCATCGGAGACACCCTTACCCCTCATTACAAAGACCAACGCCCAATAATTATTCCTACAGCACCTATTCCAGTCTACTGGAAAGAGAGCAGAGCAGGGTCACAATATGAATGCCGCTCGAGCTGCGTTGTACACGGTAATGTAACTATATCACGGTTCAATCTAGACGAAAAAACAAAGGTCATAAGCTTTAACGCTACCGGACAAGGTTACTGCAACCTCACAGTTCCTGAAGAGTTGTCATACGGTGCTTTTGAGGTTTCAGTCGATGATAACCCAGTGCCATCCGTTCTAACGTGGACAGGACACGATACATCAATATCCTTTACATGTGGAAGCTCTACTGTCCACCGTGTTAAAGTCATAGCACAAGTCAAGCTCAAAGGCGACTTGAACGGTGATGGAAAAATAGACATTAGGGACGTATACATAGTGGCGAAAGAATTTGGGAAATCACTTGCAGAACCGTAGAAAGAACCGATAAGGCCAAATTTCCCTCTTTTTTAATTGAGTCGTGTGACATTGTTTCACAAAATATTAAATTGGTTGCTGATAGAGAAAGTGTAGGGGGATAGGAATTGCAAGCAACCAAATTCTTCAGTGTTCGATCGATCGTGGGGGGGTAAAGTTTTGTCCCAAACCCTTGTATGCTTTGACTTTTGAGCTTGAACGCTATAAGGAGACAGTGTTGCTACTCATCTAAGTCCTCTTCGTCTGCTATTGCATCATAACTAGTTTCTTCTCTATAGGCTCCACACTCCTCACAGATATCCGTGTCCTCTGGATTGAGGTGATCACAAGGTGGGCATTTCCATTTCACTCTTTTCATAGCTCTCCTCTCTTTTTCAGAAACTCCTTAAGGCGTCTCTTAAGTTCCTCTTCATCGATCAAACCGTTCTCATCCTTCAGTTCATTCGCTATGGCTACAAATGCTCTCATTCGTTCTCTCTCATCTTCAGTCCACTCTGGTACCTCATAATGTGCTCGCATGGCAGCCTGGTGTTCCAATAGTTCCAGAACTCCCATCATTTCGTTATTCTACCCATATTCATGATAGCAACACTAGGTCATAGTCTGCGGAAGAAAACGCCTCTACCAGGCAAGAGAATAAATGTAAAAGCATCGCGCGCAAGTAATATAAAGATAATCCTATAATTGATGCCAAATGTTGGAGGTAAATTGATGCCAATTAACTTGGACTCGCTGGTCATAAGCGTCGTCGTAAACACCATCATAATTTCACCAATTCTTTGGCTGTCAGGAAGGGCACTTGTCGGAAAGGAAAAGGCAAAATTCGCCGACCCATCTGGATAGTCATCCTCGGAACGGTAATTGGCACATTTTTCGGTGCATTCTTCATAGGCATAATCGCTGCCATAATCCAACTAATAATTTGGCTCGCTTTGGTGAAACACTTCTTTGACTGTGGAAGGCTAAAAGCACTCGCCATCAGCATATTGGCAGTGATCATCTTCGCAGCCATCGTCGCAATATTAGCAGTTATCGGGATAGTCATCTGGACCATTTGGTTCTAACGACACGTCAATTACAGCTGCAGATACAGTAGTGCACGCATCTGCTGAAACCTCTATCCTTTCTTTTGGCTTCGTCAAGTGCCAAAGCGCGCGCTTGAGCAACCATTTTTTCCGCATTTCCCTGATAATCTGTTGTTCGGTGTACTATGGAATGATTCCACAAGTATTATTAACATGGGAAATACACAAACCCTTTTTGGGTTGAATATATGACAGAAGTTGAAAAGAAAGGAATCGGAAAATCAAAAGTCAGATTGGAAAAAGAGGAGGTGCAAAAGTGAAGAAATTGCTGCTAGCTTTAACAGTTGTTTTCGTGTTGACAGTTCAAGTCTCAACATCGTCTTCTCATTCCAGAGAATTTCATAATGTTGACCATTTCAAGCTGATGGAAGAAACAAAAGTCTATTATCCGTGGCACAACCTTACAACGAAATGCGTTTTCATTGGCTACGAAACTTTAATGGATGTCAAGCTTCCACTGACCGTATGGCTGTGTCTCTGGATAGAGCCCTTGAACAAAGACGTGGCTGCTATGCTAACAATCACGTCAAGATTGGACGGTGGATTCAGCATAGAAGTTTGCCGTTGTGACGGTGGAGACGATGCCTTACAACTATGCTTAGAAATTCGTGGAGTTAAACACTATCCGTTTCAACAGATACCAAACAAGGATAACTTGGGATATATCCTTATAGTCGTGTCTGAATGATGTTGGAAGAATCTATTTAGACAAGGTTCGGCACTTAACAAATCGCATTCTTCACGCACTTCGCTTTTCTGTTCGGAGGAATGCCTGTCTTTGATTTCTTTCAGCCTTTCTTTCTACCCTTTTTACCATATTCCTCTGTTTGCTTCATCCACTCAGAGTACTTTTCCAATAAGCTTTTAATTTGCTGGTCTATGAAGTCGCTTGCACTTAGGAATGGCATTCCCATATCTTTTATTGCCTGTTGCAGTCTTTCGTACTCTTCTTTTGGAACTTCTATGTATTCATATTCCTCCTTTAGAAAGCGTAGACGCCACCTTACAGCGTCGCGGATAAATTCTTCCCGTGTCGTGTAGCCCATATACCTATTCTCATCTATGAAGCCTTCAATTTGTGCGAGCACTTCAGCCGGCAAAGTTACAGATTGTGAAAGGAGACTTTCTATGGCGTCTGTATAGGTTTGCATCTTCATCGTTTGGGCTGTTAGCTCTCCCAGCAAAGCCGTGAGCTTCTGGTGAGCATCATCGGATATTCTTAAAGTCTTCATCACCTAAGCCTTCCATAAAACTAGTAAGTATAATTTGTTGCGTAAGACTAATAAAGCTTTTTAGTATACTGAATATACAGATTACACAGAGGCCACAAAAATGAAGCATCACATAGGCTTAACAATAGACACAAAACTCTTCAGAGAAATTGAAAACCTTCGCGGAAGAGAAAAACGCAGCACCTTCATTGAGCACTTGATTCGACTTGGACTCAAAATCTACAAAACCGAAAATTATCTTTCCATTGTTCAACCCAAGCCCTGATTTGAACCCACCGCTTTCACATCGCCGATGCAGTATTTCATTTCTCTGAATAATCAAGGCATGTAAGATGCGGTTAGTAAACTCTTCTACATCTTCTTTATATAATCAAAAATGCAAAAACTGGAGGAACAGAGGCAAAGCCTATGAAAAATAAAGTCTACCTTTTATTTATTCCAATTCTGCTCACGATAACACTGGCAATGCCCGAAGTATACCCGTCACTGAACCTTCTTTCTCAAGAAACTACGTATCCAGCGCTAAACCGCCTTCTAAATGATCAGCAACCCCTGAAAACCCAGTTCAAAAAGTACGTTGATCCGGAGCTGTCAAACGCCACGGAACCCACGAGAATAATACTATTCACCGCAAATGATGACCTAGCCTCCATCACTGAAAAAATGCTCACAACCAGAATCACTCCATCAATCGGAGGCCCTCGCATGCTCTTAGGAGTCGCAGACGCAAAAACCATCCAATATCTCGTTAACCGCCCAGAAACAATGGTCGTACTGAAAGATCGAAGGATAGAATACTCCAAGCCAACCGACATCCAGGCCCAAAGTTCTCTCCTAAAAGGAAACCTATTAGCCATCCCCTTGAAGAAAAGCAAATTCGTCCCAACCGATGAACCTCTGATCGGCGAGCCAGAAACAACCCTCAGAGAAGCAGTTGACATCATCGGCGCCCAAAAGGCCTGGACAGACTTGGGAATAGTAGGGGCTAATACAACCGTGGCAATCGTGGACACTGGAGTAGACTATAGCGCACTCAGCATGGGCTACTGGGACGCGATTGCGAGAGATGATATGGGCAATCCCGCGGCGTTTGATGCTGACGCATCGGGTCTAGCGCTTGCCAACACTACCGTGACAGCCACCCACATAGCCGGCGGGAGAAAGTACCTAGAAACGTCTGGCATTGATCCTGAGGTATACTTCTCTCTGGGTCCATGGTTAAACACCGCTTTAGTCATCAAATTCTCCAATCTCACTGGCTCCTCATGGACAGAGGACATGGAAATCACTGGTATCACTTCTAAAAGCGGGACTTACCACTTCGGCGTAGCGTGTCAATGGTGGAATATCGTGCCAGAATGGTTAATATCCCAGATTTTCCCCGTGTTAATCGTAGATTCTGCCAAAGCAGGAGTATACGATACGGTTTATGTGGACCTTTCTTACGACTGGGCTTGGCTTGGATTATTCAGCTCAGAAAATCCGGATATTCTACCTTACTGGCCTAGCGCATGGCCTCCTGAATTTAGCTTTGCTGATGAAACGCCAATTAACAAAAGCCATCCTCTAGCTGCAAGAGACTTTAACGGAGATGGAATTTATGATCTGTCGGCTGGAGCCCTAGGCTACTTCTTAGATATATGGAGTGCCTCTCCCAATATCGCTGATAGAAGTCTCATCCTCAAACCCCTCGATCCAGCTGGCAACTACGTAGTTCTTGTGAATGATTGGTTGGGACACGGAACATTCTGTGCAAGCGCCGCTGCAGGCAGAGACTTTACGCATCCTCTTTCAGGATCAGGAGCAGCTCCAGCAGCGAAAGTGATGGGAGTAACTGCACTTTTCTTAGGCGACATAATTGAAGGAGAGCTCTGGGCAGCAGGCTTCGACCTAATCCCAGGAACAGAAGGTTGGCAGAACGTACCTAGCTATGGAACAGTCTACGGAACTTGGCAGTACACCGGAAACCACAAAGCAGACATCATAAGCAACAGTTGGGGCATTTCAGAATGGGCGCCATGGTTGCAACAACAACTTCTTCCATGGTACGACGTTCTATCAATGCTTGAAGATGCGCTCATGGTTCCAGGCTACTTAGACCCTGATTATCCGGGCACAGTTATAATTCACAGTAGTGGAAATGGGGGTCCAGGCCATGGAACAGTGACAAGCCCAGCCTTCGCAACCCTACCAATAACAGTAGGCGCTACAACCTCACTCAACACAACGAGCAAAACCCTCTTCGGCCTCGCGGGTGGAAGACATAACGACGTAATCTCATGGAGCGCAAGAGGACCAACACCAATAGGAAACGTGAAACCAGACATAGTCAACATTGGGGCTTGGGCATGGACAGCTGGCCCGACTTGGCTTGGAAACGGAGATGGCTCCAAGTCTTTCGACGCGTTCGGAGGAACAAGCATGTCCGCTCCGTTGACCGCAGGCGTAGCAGCCCTCACAGTTCAAGCTTATCAACAGGCATATCAAGTGAAGCCTTCGCCTGAGACTGTAAAAATTCTTCTGAAGTCCTCGGCTGAAGACCTCGGGTACGATCCGTTCGTTCAAGGAGCGGGAAGAATAGACGCCTTCGCCAGCGTCAGACTGGCTTCAAGCATTTCAGGTATTCAGATATCTTCACCAGCCACATGGGAAAATGTCAGAAAAAAGATAGAATACTCTTGGACTTTCTACCGGAGCATTGAAGAGTCGCAACAAAATAGATTTGTTCCCCCACAAGGGCCGATAAATGATTTTCAATGGTTCGCTGGAACAGTTTCTCCAGCAGAATCTACGGCATCATCTTTTGTTGTTGAAAATCCGATGAATGAGACTGTGAGGGTCACAATAAGGCCCGTAAGACATCGCCTAATCACAACCGAGACCTATGCAAATCAAACAGAAAAACTGCTAGATATATGGCAAACAACTAATTTGACATGGGGCAACCTTCTTTTGTTGGATAAAGCCTCGATACCAGAAGAGGCGGATTTCATGGTCGTATCCGTCAGCGTACCCTACGAGGACTTTGACCCTGACGGAGATTACATTTGGAACCAGCGATGCGGCGTCTTCATACTTGACTGGATAGACCGAAATAATGACTCAAAAGTCGATCCAGACGAAAGCTACAACCTAAACTATGGATATAACTATGGAACGACCAGCGAGGCAAGAGTAGGCTTTCCAAACTCGCGAATTCAAGGTCAACCAGTAATCCTCATCTATCAGAGGAACCAAACCGAAGATTTGCGCCAGATGCCCTTCCAAGTTTCCATAGCATACTATTCCAAGGATATTTGGGATTGGATAGAGACCCCAGAAGAACTCAACGTTGAAGGAAAGTCCTCAACAATTTTTAACGCCTCAATTATAATACCTGAAGGCGTAACTCAAGGAGTATACGAGGGACAAATAGAAGTAAGTGTCGAGCAACCGTACAACAAGACCATGATGATCCCTGTTTCGCTGCAGGTTTCTGCGGCTCTTTCAGGAGAAAGCTTAACGTACAACTTTTCATCGTCGCCGCAGATAGAATTGTACGACCCATATCGAGTGAGCGGATACTTCGACTGGAATTGGAGATACGAATCTGGAGATTGGAAACAATGGGTCTTCGACATTCAAGATAGGGAAGTGGTAAAAGCCTTCGTAACCTGTGATTGGGCGGAAACAAAAACAGACATTGACATGTTCACCATAAGCTCTCTAGGATTTCTAACAGACGCCTCAGTCAGTCCATACTTAGAAAGCGGACGTTTCCGATGGAATACAAGGACTGAAATAACCGAGGATTACGCGGTGTTGGACGCAAGTTGGATATACAACCCTCTACCGGGAACATACACAGTTCTGCTTCATACTGTTCTTTTCGATGGGAAAAGCTTCCCAGAAGAAGTCTCAGGCAAAGTCCAACTGGTCAAACTTTCACCAAGGGGTTCCGTGAGCCTTAAAGCCAAGCCGGGACAAACTGTCTCGCAAAACTTCACAATAGCAACTGGAAGGCAGCTTACAGATTTGGTAATGTTTGGATTCTCTATATTTCAAGTGCATGTCGCACCGGATGAATTGCCGCAATTGGACGCTGAAGAATCAGGTACATTCGAGGTTGAAATTGACGTTCCAGAAGATACACCAGAGGGCACTTATGTTGTTGTCGTAGCGTTCGCTGCACAGGAGTTTCTAGATTCACCAGCTTACGGGGTAATCAACCTTTCCGTGGACAACTCTACACCTAAGCTCAACGTACTATCACCACAAAACAAATCGATAGTCGCTGGGAGCATCGCCATCGAAGCCTACGCCGAGGATTCGAGCGGAATCCAAAATGTAAACTTCACTGTCGGAACAGTCTCCTCTGAAATGATTTTTGACAAAGTAACCGGCCATTATACTTTAAACGTTTCACCAACAGAACTTTTTGATGGTCAATACACCATCGATGTCACTGCAACCGACAAGGCTGGGAACGCGGCAAAGTCAAGCGTAACATTGACTGTGGATAACACGCAACCTATCGCCTTGATAAACGCGCCATTAAACAACACCTACCATACAGCCACGGTTCTCATTGAAGTTACTGGACAGGATACAAATCTCGACAGAATGGAACTCTATGGCAACGATACCATGCTAGCCGAATGGGTCTCAGGCGGAACACATACCCACGCTTGGAACACGACTAACTATCCGGACGGAGTATACACTCTACTGCTAAAAGTGTATGACAAAGCTTTCCATGGGTCACAGAGCCAAATCATAATAATATCAGACAACACTAGCCCAACTGTGCTTGTTAGCAGCCCAGAAAACCAGACAATTGTTAAAGGAACAAGTGAGCTACGTTTTTCAGCTTGGGATGAACATCTTCTTAATGTTTCGTTGATCGTCGATGACCGCACACCTTTTAATGCAACAGGATTAGACTCGGTTCAGTTGGACACGAAAAATATGACAGATGGACCGCACGTGCTCAGGCTTTCGGCTACAGATTTGCTCGGAAACGAAGCTGAAACGTCCACATCAATAATCGTAGACAATACTCAACCAATAGTGCACATTACAAGTCCAGCAAACCAAACAAAATTATCCGGCGTCGCAGCCATTCAATTCTCGGCTCAGGACCAAAATCTGCACAAAATCTTTCTGTACGTAGATCAAGCAGCCTTCGATGTCACTGGGCAAGCTTCTCATCAATGGGATACCAATAAGGTTGGCGACGGAATCCACGCAATACGCCTAATTGCCACGGACCAAGCGGGAAACCAAGCGGAAGAACAAATATCTATCACGACGAACAACGTTGAGATGGCTACCGAGCAAAGTCGTCAAGCTGGCTACCAGTCTGGTATAAACTTCGGTTTTGTGGTTGGAGCAGTAGGCGGATTTATTATTGGTGCGGTAGCTATCTACATTGTCATTAAGAGAACGAAGAGCAAATAAACATCCTCTTTGCAAATTCGGTTTTTAATCTTTGAATAGGTGTAGAAAGATAAGACGTTTAAAGTTTGAAGCTACTTGGTTTATTCTATGCCCCATTTCTTGGTAATCTTCACTAGAATGAAGATGACGAAAGCTACTATTATGAAGGTTATCAAGGCCACTATGAAGTCTCCAACACCAAAT
>Ga0315308_1001350_pt1 | contig 14164 bp, 13 predicted proteins | sample TDP3_MG_FD_203078 | JGI IMG/M metagenome (GOLD analysis project Ga0315308, IMG submission 203078) | Freshwater sediment microbial communities from Lake Towuti, South Sulawesi, Indonesia - TDP3 | ecosystem: Environmental > Aquatic > Freshwater > Lake > Sediment | place: Indonesia: South Sulawesi... | reverse complement strand
CCTTAAGATTACGTTGGTCTACGGCACCGGTGGAAACATTACCAAAGTAATTGAGGTCTTAGCAACCGACGCGCCTGGAGATTTATCTGTTACTGGTGGCTGGAGAGATTTCGCAATAAATATTATCGCTCCGGGCATAAAATTGATTACTGGCAATGTCTTCTTCTATCGTATAGTGTCCAGTGGTCCTATTCCAAAAGGCGACGTTAGCGGTCCCGGAATTGGTGTGCCAGATGGGGAAATCAACATCTACGACCTAGTTCACGTAGCTCGTGCCTACGGAGACGCTCCTGGAAAACCAATGGGAAGATACGATTTCGATATTGACTTTAACTTCGACTTCACTATAGACATCTACGACTTAACTACTATTGCAGCCAGCCTAGGAAAGAGCTATTGACATTCTGTCCTTTCTCTCTTTTCTCGAGTGGAAACAAAATAAATTAAATCGTAGGAAGGATAAAGGACATAGGAAGGCTTGTCATGGTTGCAGTAAATAAAAGAGTTTTTCCTTTTGTGGTTTTTTTAATTGCCCTGTTTTTTACAATATCTGTTCCCGAGGCCATAGTCTTTTTGGACCAAAACGCGGCACTAGCAACAATGTCAGTGGATCCTCCCACCCTTAAAGCACCAGTAGGTCAGTCTTTTACTGTTAATATTAACATCTCTGGCGTTGTTGACCTTTATGGTTGGGAATTTAAGTTGAGATGGAATAATTCAGTTTTAGATGCTGTAGAAGTCACAGAAGGACCTTTTCTGAAAGGAGGAAGTAACACCTTTTTCACATTCACAATAAATAACACTGCGGGTTACATCCTTGTGGACTGCACGCTTTTGGGCAATGTGCCCGGCGTAAGCGGCAGCGGAATACTATTAACTGTTAAGTTCTATGTGAAGAAAATAGGAAAATCGATTTTAGACTTATACGACAGTGTACTCGTCAACTCACAGGAACAGCCTATAACACACACAACAACTGATGGTTACTACTATACGCTTGTACATGACGTCGCTATAATAGGTCTCTCATCTTCTCAAACAACTGTTCTTGTGACTGCTGAAAATCAAGGTACAGAAACTGAAACTTTCGATGTCAGCACATACTATGTGCGCTTGGCAGACCCTCTGATCGAAACCCAAACCATAACCTTAGCAAGCAAAACCAACACTACACTAACTTTTTCATGGGCACCACCTTCCCCTGGACGATACGAAATAACTGCACAAGCGAACACTGTTCTAGGAGAAGTGGACACAGCCGACAACACTCGCTCAATAATTACCCTCATCGGCTATGGTGGAGGGAGCTCACAAAGCCCGCGCGCTCGCTACGATTCTGCGCGCGGCTCTAGCATAGCCGCTTTCATATCCACCCTGTTCGCAACGGCTATTATTGTTCCCAAGTTTCGAAGAGAAATGAATTGTCGGAGATGGACAGAAAAAGAAAGAGTCTGGCTGATGGTCGCTACCCGGAAGAGGTCAGAACTAGAATCTACAAGTTCAAGCGATGCAGGAAGAAGTTATGCTAGTAAACCTGTGTTCAAATTGCAGCCCCCACTCACAAATGTCAAAATTGAGTCTCTTTGACGAAATTGTGCTCAAACTATGGCTAAATTGGAGTGCGGGGGGTGGGATTTGAACCCACGAACCCCTGCGGGACAGCCGCCTCAGGGCTGCGCCTTTGGCCATGCTTGGCAACCCCCGCTCTGCTAGCGACCATTTTCATACTTTAAAGGGTTTCAATTAAATGTTGCTTGGTCTCATCCTAAATTAAGCGGAAGTCTTCTTTTATAGTTGTTAAGACCACATGCGTATTGGTTCTTTCCACGAATGGAAGCCCCAACAAGCGTTTGGCAAAAGCACTCAGTTCTTCTCTGCTCTTGAACTTGGCTACTATAAAGGCGTCTGTGAGGCCGGTTACATCGTAAACGCAGCAGACATTGGGCATTCTTGCGATTTCATTTTCCACCTCTAGAAGACGGCCTTTAGAAACAGTTATCTCAGTAAGCACCGTCAACTGGTAGCCGAGTTTCTCGTGGTTCACAACGGCGGAATACCCCCTTATCACTCCCTCTTTCTCCATCTTTTTCATCCTTGTCAACACTGTGCCGATAGAAACACCTGATCTCTTTGACATCTGCCGTGAAGAAAGCCTCGCGTCGGAAATCAGCGTCTTTAGGATCTTGACATCTGTCTCGTCCACATTCATGCCTTTCTCACCCCCATTAAACAATTATCTACTTTTCTAAATTTTTTTCAACATTTGTTCTATATTATGCTGAAAAGCTTTATATTTTAATAGAAATAAATCTTTCTGTCGAAACTATGCAAAAAAGCTGGTTTCTAAATGAACGGTGAGGATTTTCGGGCAAGAGAAAACATGGCGGTATGTTTGTCGTTGATCAAACACGCCGATCACATAGTGTTGCATTTTGTGGATTTGATGGGCACCTTGAAAGGGAGAACAGTCCCTGCGGAAGAGGCTGAATCTGTCCTCAGAGATGGCGTTGGCTTCGACGGCTCTTCCATTCCGGGTTATGTAAGCATTCAAGAAAGCGACATGGTGATGAAACCAGACATATCAACCTTTGCGGTTTTACCCCGATACTTTTATGACAAGGCTGTCGTCAGCTTCATCTGCGATGTTAACAATCCAAATGGTAGGCGTTTCGAAGGTGACACACGGTTTATTCTACAAAGAAAAGTAGATGAAATGAGAAAAGAGGGCTCTGAACCAACCGCAGCGGCAGAGCTCGAATTTTATTTGGTTGAGAAAGATGCGAGTCGGCAACTGCGCCCCGTGGAGCACCGCGTCAAGGAGAACCCCAGGTATTTTGACATATCGCCTGACAAAGATTTAACCGAAACCTATCGCATGGATTTGTCTGACACCCTGTCGTCTATGGGAATTAGGGTTGAGAGGCAACACCACGAGGTAGGTTCAGCCCAGAACGAAATCACGTTCCAGTATTCAAATCCGGTAACCACTTCAGACAATATCACACGCTACAAGCTAGCTGCCAAAGCGGTTGCCGACCGAAAGTACAATTGGACAGCCACCTTCATGCCAAAACCATGGTTCGGCAAGGCAGGCAACGGCATGCACGTGCATTTGGGGTTGTTCTCTGCAAAGAATGGGAAGAACCTGTTTTTCGACCCCGAAGGATACGCTTGTCTATCGCAAACATGCCGCTACTTCATAGGCGGTCTGCTCGAGCACGCGCGGGCTTTGTCAGCCATAGTGTCGCCCACGGTTAATAGTTTCAAAAGGTTGGTGCCAGGGTATGAGGCGCCGGTGTACCTTGCTTGGAGCCGGAGAAACCGTTCGGCTCTGATAAGGGTGCCTGAATATTTTCCAGGCAAAGAAAACGAGGCGAGAATAGAGTACAGAAGCCCTGATGCCTTGTGCAACCCGTATCTGGCGTACGCTGTTCTTTTTGAAGCCGGGTTGGAAGGGATAAAGAAGAAGATTGAACCGGGAAAACCCTTAGACGAGAATGTTTACCATCTCTCGGAATCGAGGCGAAAAGAACTGGGCGTAAAGACGTTACCAGCCTCGCTCAAAGAAGCCTTGGAAGAATGGAGCAGCGATGACATCTGCGTCAAGGCGCTGGGTAAAGAAAACGCTGAGAAATACGCGAGATTGAAGATGGATGAGTGGCTGGACTACGAATCCTCAGTGCGCGTTGCTTCCAACACAAACAAGGTAACCAAATGGGAACTACAAAAATATCTTCTCGCCTAAGCATGGGCGTTTAAACAAATGAACCAAAAAAAGCGAAGAGAGTTAACCTTGGTCAAAAAGTCCAGAACAAAAAAGGCAAAAGGAGGCGGGGTTTCGCAACCGAGTCTAGTTTGGGAGTTTGAAAACTACATCAAAGAACGACTGAGGGCGTTAGGTATCATTCAATAAGCGCAAAGTATAAGATGTCTTTTTGAGTAGTCGTTTAGAACCATCCTAGCAAGAAGACTCGCTTGAAATGAGATACGACACGATCCTTGTACTTGACTTCGGCGGGCAATACTGCCATCTCATAGGGCGGAGAGTGCGCGAGCACGGCGTCTACTCAGAAATCGTGCAGCACGCTATCACACCACAAGAAATCGAAGCCCTAAAAGAGAAGTTTAACGTAAAAGGTTTGATTTTGTCTGGTGGACCCGAAAGCGTTTATGGAAAAAACGCTCCTCGATGTAACCCATCCCTCTTCGAGTTGAATCTGCCTATCTTGGGCTTGTGTTATGGGCACCAACTCATTGCGCATATGACTGGGGGAAAAGTTGAGCCCGCCATACGCAGAGAATACGGCATAGCCCACGTTATCATCGATCATCCAGTTGGTGTGCTAAAGGGACTGGGCAAAAAAGAACAGGTTTGGATGAGTCACGGCGACATCGTTCTTGCTCTGCCAAACGACTACGAGGTTCTGGCTCACTCAGAAAATACTCCGTTTGCGGCGTTTCGCAGCAAGGAAAAGCCTGTCTATGGGTTACAGTGGCATCCAGAGGTGGTTCACACACAACACGGAGCGCTAATGCTGCGCAACTTTATTTTTGAGGTCTGCAGGTGTGAGCCCAACTGGCAAATGGAAGACTTCATTAAAACCTCTGTCGAAGAGATAAGGCGAACTATTAACCAGCGAAAAGCCATAGTCGCGCTTAGCGGTGGCATCGACTCCAGCACAGTCACAGCTTTGGCAGCCAAAGCCTTGGGAAAAAATTTGACAGCGGTCTTTGTCGACCATGGTTTCATGCGGGAGGGTGAGCCTGAGTTTGTTGAACAAGTCTTTGGCAAGGTGGGCATCAATTTTGTTTCCGTTGACGCACACGAACAGTTTCTGCAGAAGTTGAGGGGCGTCTCTGACCCTGAAGAGAAAAGAAAAATTATCGGCAGAGAGTTTGTTCGGGTCTTTGAAACCCAAGCCAAGAAGGTTGGCGCTGAGTATCTGATTCAAGGCACGATTTATCCCGACCGCATTGAGTCGGGTTTCAGGAAGTTTTCGGACAAGATTAAGACGCATCACAACGTGGCTGGTTTACCAACGAAAATGGAGTTTAAAGGAGTGGTTGAGCCCCTGCGCGACCTCTACAAAGACGAGGTGAGAAAAGTCGCTGAAAAGCTAGGTCTGCCAAAAGAGATTGTTTGGCGACAACCGTTTCCGGGCCCCGGCTTGGCGGTTCGAGTAACAGGAGAAGTGATTAAAGAGAAAGTTGAGGTTTTACGGAAGGCAGACAAGATAGTCACAGAAGAGATCGAGAGGGCTGGCTTAAAGGATGGTTTATGGCAATACTTTGCGGTTTTGACCGACACGAAGTCAACTGGGGTGAAGGGTGACGCCAGAGCGTATGGCTACGCGGTTGCGGTTAGAGTGGTAGAGAGCCGAGAAGCCATGACCGCCAGCTTCTCAAAGGTCCCGTACGACGTTTTGGAGATAATTTCGACGAGAATAACCAATGAGATACCGAAGGTTGTGCGAGTTGTCTACGACATTACACACAAGCCACCTGCAACAATAGAATGGGAATGACCAGCATAACGAGCATTTGTGCTTGTGTGCGCTCAGCCGAGATGCCCCTATATCTGGCTCAAATAAGAAGCCTACCTAAACAAGCTTGCACGAACAAACAAAACAAAAAAATAAAAGAAGGGATGGCGGAGCTTTTCACTGACGCCTGGTTTGTTGCTTTTTCAGTTTTTGGTTTAGCGTGCCAGCGTTATTTCGATGGTGCTGACGTTGCTGGGCCCGCGTCCCTCTTCGCCTTCTCGAGCTGGTAGTTGTTGAGTGCCGATGCCCACAGCCTTGACCTTGACGTCTGGCAGGAACCGGCGTTTCGTAATCTCACACACGTCTACTGCTCGGCTTATGGCTCTTCCTCTTGCTTTCACTATTACTTCATTTGCTCCGCCGTGGAAGAGGGTTATGCAAGCCAACACGTAGTTCATTGCAGGCTTTCGCCCAATCAAAACGCTGTTGCTTTCACGCATCTCTGACATTTCGTTGCTTCACTCCTTGGTATTTCTCTACTTTTGCAAAGGTGTTTTCTATGCTCCTTGCACACTCAACTACAACGTGCTTTTTTATAACTGTTACTCTTAAAAATCATCATTAGGAAAATAGAAGTTGGCGGGATAAACTATATAAGTTGACTTATGTAAAAATTTGCTTTTAACTAGGCAAGGTGTTGAATGCTGTGGGTGAAGAAATTCCGACTGGACGACCACTCCGATTGCTTCGTATGCTTTACATGAGGGGCAAACCCACAACGACATACAGCATAAACGTAAAACAGAGTGAATTCGCCAAACAACTCGATATCAGTCGTCAAGCATTGAACGTGCACCTGCGCAAACTTCGACAAAACGGATACATACGCACAGGCAGAGGCTTCATAGACGTCACAGAAAAAGGATTGACGCTTCTAGGTGTTTCTGTAAACCCCGCCTTCGTCTTCATCAAAGTCTCTCCGCTAAGACGAGGCGACGCCTACCGGAAGATTATGGATTTTCCGATTCAACGAGTTTTCAGAGTCACAGGCGATATGGACGCCATCCTCTTGGTGGAACGCGACAAACTGGACGAAGCCCTCAAAAAATTAGCAGCAATAGATGGAATTCAGGACACAAAGTCCTACGTGACAATTCAAACACTGAAATAGAACAAGAATGAGGAGAGCGAACGATTTTGAAATTGTTCGAGTACGAAGCCAAGGCAATTTTCAAAAGATACGATATACCAACGCCAAGCGGAGGTTTAGCAACCAATCCAGCGGAGGCTCGAGACATTGCGACCAAGATAAACACACCAGTCGCGGTTAAAGCACAAGTGCTGGTTGCTGGTAGAGGAAAAGCAGGGGGAATACTTTTCGCCAATTCCTCAGCAGAAGCTGCGAGTGCAGCTGAAAAGTTATTGAAAACGAAGATAAAGGACGTCAAGGTTCAAGCGGTCTGGGTTGAAGAAATAGTCTCTGCCAAGAAAGAACTGTACTTCAGCGTGGCTGTAGACCGCTCTAATCGTTGTTACGTGGCAGTGGCATCTTCAGAGGGAGGTGTAGAAATAGAGGATGTAGCAGCCAAGGCTCCGGAGAAGATAGTCAAGGTATTCATTGACTCAGTTTATGGTTTTCGTTCGTATAACGCCCGTCAAGTCGCAAAGAGGCTGGGCTACAGTGGTTCTCAGATGCTTGATTTAGCCTCGATTCTTCTAAAGCATTATCAGATGGCGGTTGAACACGATGCCGAACTTGCAGAGATGAATCCCCTCATTGAAAAGCCTAATGGAAATTTTGTGGCTGTGGACACAAGAATTATCATAGACGACAATTCGTTGTATCGTCATCCGGAGTTCAAGAAACGACCGTTCGAAGAGGCTGAACTGACGCCACAGGAGTTAGAGGCTCAAAAGAGTGGATTAGCCTACGTCAAACTAGACGGCGACATCGGCATCATTGGAAACGGCGCAGGCTTGGTTATGGCTACGCTCGACGCTATTCAACTTTACGGGGGCAGTCCTGCCAACTTTTTAGATGTGGGTGGAGGCGCCTCTGCAGACATGATGGCGGTGGCTTTGAACATTGTTTTGTCTGATCCGCGCGTTAAGGTTGTTTTTATCAACATTTTGGGGGGCATAACCCGTTGCGACGAGGTGGCGAACGGCATTCTGGAGGCTAGAAAGAGAGTTGGCTTCACGAAGCCCATGGTGATAAGGCTTGTGGGCACCAACGAGGAAGAAGGACGACGCATCTTAACAGATGCGGGAATCCATGTTTTGGACAGCATGGAAGAAGCGGCGAAGAAAACTGTGGATGTCGCCAAGGCTGGTGGCGAATGAATTGGGCATTTTCGTGGACAAAGGAACAAAGGCTATAGTTCAGGGCATAACTGGGACGCAGGGAAGTTTCCACACAAAACTGATGCTTGAATACGGCACAAAGATTGTTGCTGGCATGACACCTGGAAAGAGCGGAACAGAGGTTTATGGAGTTCCAGTGTACGACACAGTTGAGGAAGCGGTGGAAAAACATGATGCAAACGCGTCTATAATTTTTGTTCCGGCACCGTTTGCGGCTGACGCTGTCTTTGAAGCGTTAGAGGCTCAATTGAGGATGATTGTAGTAATTACGGAGCATATTCCTGTGCGTGACGCCATTCAAGTGATGAACCGGGCTAGGCATCAGGGAGCGGTGATTGTTGGACCAAACACGCCTGGAATAATCACAACTGACCAGTGCAAGCTTGGGATAATGCCTGTTCATGTTTTTAAGCGTGGTGTGGTGGGCATCGCTTCGAGAAGTGGCACCCTAACTTATGAGATTGCGAATGGTCTGACTGTTCGAGGCTTGGGGCAGTCAACTTGTGTAGGCTTGGGAGGCGACCCGATTGTGGGCCTGAGCTTTGTGGATGTGCTCCGAGAGTTTGAAAAAGATGAACAGACGCAGGCGGTTGCGCTTATAGGTGAGATAGGAGGCAACTTTGAGGAACTCGCAGCCGAGTTTGTTTCTACTGAGAGCTACTCTAAACCAGTTGTTGCTTTTGTGGCAGGCAGGACGGCGCCGCCTGGCAAGCGTATGGGACATGCGGGCGCTATTATTATGGGCAAGACGGGAACAGCAGCAAGCAAGATTGAAGCCTTTGAGAAGGCTGGGGTTAAGGTTGCGGAGAGGCCCAGCGATGTGGCTAGGTTGTTGGCTGAAAAACTTGGAAAATGACTTGTCTAAACTGAGAATGGAAAAGGTTATCTGTTTGGTTGAATCTCAAGCGTAGCAAACGTTTGGGAGCGTAAGCCTAGTTGCCCATTACCGATCCGTTCAAGAAGACTATCGCTCAGCAGCATCGTTTGTACATGAAAATATGTCGTGACTGTGGCGCCAGAAACGCGGCGTCGGCAGTTAAGTGTCGTAAGTGTCGTGGCAAGAGCTTGCGTTGGAAGAAACGAGAAATAGTGCGCTAGGATGGTTGTTTTGATCAAGGTTTAGTGTTGCGCAATTGTATGTGCACAACTGACCTAGCCCCTTTATTAGGATCCAAATAGGCTCCAAATGTGAAATGTTTCATTTGAAAGAGGGATGTTGTGCTCGGCTGAATTAAGTTGGTTGAGTGATTCCGATGCCAACAAGTTAGATTCGTGGTTGGAGCCCCGAGCGGGATTTGAACCCGCGACCTGCGGTTTACGAAACCGCTGCTCTACCGACTGAGCCACCGGGGCACTGAGCACGAATACTGAAGATGTACCCCGTTTTTAAGAGGTTTGGTATTTAGAATCAAGATGCTACTTGATGAGTTCGTATTCATAAAACATAACAGTTGTAGTAGATTCATTTTGTGTTGTTGGGTTTGGGGTGAGCAAATCAAGTCAAAAAACCGATACTAATCCACCGGCGGTTAGACGAGACCTAAGAATTGCGTACTTGTTGTGCTTGATAACTGCCATAGGACTCGCTATGATCTATATCTTTCAGAGTTTTTACTTCGATTTCATGTACACTTTTTCAAACATTTTTCCGCCAATTATCGCTGGCGTAGCTGTGCTCTCGTCTTTTTTTGCAATGCGAAGGTATTGGGACAGTATTAAAAGTCAACTGTTTAGGATTTGGCTATGCTTCACTCTTGGGATGCTGTTCTGGTTTTTGGGCGAGCTTGGATGGGCTATTTACACGATGGTTTTAAACATTGAGATTCCATACCCTTCAATAGCAGATGTCTTCTGGCTCATCGGCTATGTGCCGATGTTTATCGCCCTAGTATTCTATATTGAGATCATTCAACCTGCAATCTCTGTAAAGTTGTTTTGGGTGGCAGCCGTCATTGTTACAGGTGTGAGCGTTATAGGCTTTTCTACACTCATGATTCCTGTTCTTGCAGGGGCATCTGAACAAGATTTCGTCACTATTGGGATAAGTCTCGCTTATCCAGCCTTAGACCTCGCCTTGTTTCTTGAAGCCATCCTTGGACTTTTGGTGTTCAGTGTTACAAGGCTGAAGGGTCGTGTTGGGGTGGCTTGGCGTTTTATTAACGCCGCTATTCTCCTAAACGTAGTTGCAGACGGAGTCTTCAGCTACACAACCATGGAAGGCACCTACTACAACGGGCACTCCTTAGAACTGCTTTTCCACTTTGGCTATCTGTTGTTCGCCCTAGCCTTCTTCGTTCACTCAAAGGAACTCTAAACCGTTTAGCTAGGCGCCTACCGCAAAAACTTAAGCCATTTTCCACTCATAAGAAGCCCCAAGGGAACCATAACTTGAAAAGCGTCGAAGAACTGGGTGAGCGCAGGATAATCGACATAATTCTGAAACATTTGGAACCAATGCCCAATATGCCCATACCGTTCGGCGACGATGTCTCCGCAATTGACGTTGGAAGCGGAAAACTCGCGGTTATTAAGACTGACATGCTGGTGGGCAAAACCGACGTGCCACCCAGCATGAGCCTCCTACAAGCAGCCCGCAAGGCTGTGGTTATGAACGTAAGCGACTTGGCTGCAAAAGGAGTGAAGCCCATAGCCCTACTCACGTCAATAGGCGTTCCACGTGGCTTGAAAAAGCGGGACATTGAGCAAATAGGAGAAGGCTTAAACAAGGGAGCGCGAGAATACGACGCTTACATTCTAGGCGGAGACACAAGCGAAGCATCTGACCTCATCATCAGTTGCGCCGCGCTTGGAATAGGGGAAAAAAAGCGTCTCATGCTTCGCAGTGGCGCTAAAACAGGTGACATTGTAGCGGTCACTGGTCCTTTCGGCACAACAGCCGCTGGTTTAAGAATTCTGCTTCGAAACCTCTCTGCACCGTCTAGAATGAGGAAGGCCCTTGTGAATAGCGTTTTGATGCCGCATGCACGACTCAACGAAGGCTTAGCTCTAGCTGAGACGAGCGCCGCAACCGCCGCCATCGACTCCAGCGACGGACTAGCTTGGAGTCTGCACGAAATTTCCAGAGCCAGCCACGTGGGTTTCCTAATAGACAAACTTCCAATTGCAGAAGAAGCGAGAAAACTCGCAAAAATACACAAAATTGACCCGATTGAACTCAGCCTCTATGGTGGAGAAGAATATGAACTTGTGGTAACTGTTAAGCCAAAGTTGTGGAAAAAAGCAAGTAAAAAAGTGTCTTTGATCAGGATTGGACGCGTCATAAAGGAGAAAACTCTCATTTTAAAAGTAGGAAAGAAAGCGTTTCCGATAGAGGCTCGTGGATGGGAACACTTTAAAACAAGGCTTCCAGAATCATGAATAAGGCGAGGTGAAAAATTTCCTCTATGGTTGAATCTTGTGACGTTGGCAGTCTACCTTTCGTCGGTGACTTGCAAAAGTTTTTAGAGGGCGCTTCCAACTACGGTCGAGTTGTTAACGATTCCACTGAGTTTTTTGAGAAAAAGGTGGTGAAAGGCTTTCTCGATAAGGTCGAGGCTGACATCGACGTGCCCAATTATCCGCAGCACAGAGACATGACCCAGATGTTTTTTGACATGATCGAAGGCGTTGAAAAAGTCAACGGAGGCTACATTGAAACAGCCGCATTGAACCTGAAAGAAGGAAAGGGCGCCATTCTCGAAGTTTCAGCCATCAGGAATCGTTCACATGAGATTTATGAAAAACTGGGAGAACCCTTTCAACTTCGAATCTGCGTCACAGGTCCTTACACTCTGTCTTCGCTTTTCGCCTACAAAGATAAGGGAACTTTCACTCGGCTCGGCAACTTACTAGCGCAGATGATTGAAACCAATGTATTTAACAACAAGCAAGGAAGCGTGCGGCTTGTTTCTGTGGACGAGCCAGTCCTCGGCTTTGTCGACGACCCGCTGCTTGACCGTGGTTCTGAGGGCAGAGAAAACCTGTTAAGGGCTTGGGAATCCATAATGCAGAAGATTAGAGCCAGAGGAGCCCAAGCGTGCTTACACACACACAACACGTCTGACGAGTTATTTTGGGAAGTGAAAGCCCTCAACGTAATCGAGTCACACGTCGATGACCCGTTTTATCAAGCCAAACGAACCAGAGAACGCTTAGAGTCAACTGACAAGTTTTTGAAAGCAAGCGTGGCTGTGACAGACTTCGACCAGTTGATAAGAAGCAATGTAATCACCATGTCAAAACAGAAAATGAACGAGATAAGTATAAACGAGAAAATTGCCGAAATATGGAAAAACCTCTCAAAAAACCAGATAGACCCGATGACTTTTGTTGAAAACGTTGAACTGATGAAAGAACGGTTGGTCTCAATTATTGAGTATTTCGGCGAGAACAGAGTTCCATACGCGGGACCAGAATGTGGGTTGAGAGGCTTTCCAACCTATGAGTCCGCCTTGGAATGCTTGAGAAGAGTGTCAAAAGTCGTTAAGAGTAGCTAAAAGGTTATTTTATTCAAACTCTCTTTTTTGTTTTAGAAGTGCCTTAGAAGTGCAAGCGCTGGAAGAGTTGCTGCATTTACCCTCAGTTCGTGAAGCCATTTTCTACGAAAAACTGAGGGGTTACAAGGTCAAATGCGGCTTGTGTGAGAGACGTTGCACCATTGAATCTGGCAATAGAGGCACTTGCAAGACGAGAGTGAACATCGACGGCGTGCTCCTGACTCTGGTCTACGGCGACCTCAGCGCCCTAGAGAGCCGCCCAATCGAGATTAAACCGTTCTTCCATTATTGGCCAGGCTCATCAGCTCTCACGTTTTCCACATGGTCCTGCAACTTCGACTGCGTTTGGTGTCAAAACCATCATCTGTCAAAGGTTGAGCCAAACCCAGCTAAGTCAAGTCACTTCTTCCCACAAGAAAAAATTTTGAACGTTGCGTTGCACAATGGAGACAACGGCTTGTGCGGCAGCTTTCAAGAGCCCACCCTCTTGACTGAATGGGCTTTGCCGCTGTTTGAGCGTGGGCGTGAAAAAGGCTTGTACTCGTGTTACGTTTCAAACGGATACATGACCTTGGAAACTCTAAAACGTCTGAAACAAGCGGGCATGGATGGATTAAAAATAGATGTCAAGGGCGACAAAGAAACCTACAAGAAATATTGTGGCGGAGCCGATGTTCAGAAGGTTTGGCGAAACGCCCGCGAAGCCAAGAAGATGGGTTTTCACGTGGAAATTGTCAACTTAGTGGTCACAGATGTCAACGATGATGAAGAGTGTCTGCGCTGGGTAATAAAGCAACACTTGAAGTCTGTTGGACCTGAAACTCCTCTTCACTTCACGGGGTATCAACCAGCGTACAAGTTCTTTAACCCGCCTATTAGAGTTGAAACACTGGAGAAGGCTTATGAAATGGCGAAGAAAGAAGGTGTTCTGTATCCTTACCTAGGAAACGTTGAAGGACACAGATTCGAAAACACCTACTGTCCAAAATGCGGAGAGATGTTAATTCAACGTCTCAGCCACACCATTATGAAATACAAGGTTACTGAAGAAAAGAAATGTTCAAAATGCGGTCACACAATTCCAATCACAGGCAACCGGGTTAGGAAGTGGCAAACACTGGCCTAAAAAAGCCGGAAGCAAACAGACTGACCTAACAACTCGCCGCTGTCAAACTGGACTGTTGCAGTTCCCTATGGAAGGACCCGTTGCCTCTCCGTCAACGCCTTTTCTATTCCTTCAAGCCTTCTTTCGATAGCATCTAGTCTGTCCAGTATCTGTCTGAGAAGCCGACCCACATCTTCGGACGGAACCGTGGGCAAAGGTGTTGGTGACGGCCATCTCCCCTCTTCTGGTCTCTCTGGACGCCTGGGCGTTGGAACGGGTGGGCGATACGCCCCTTTTTCTTCTCCTTTACTTCTACTCAATTTTCGTCCTCAAACTAACTATGCAGTTTTGAATATTAAACCTTAGATGGTGATCATAGGTTTGCAGGCTTCCTTTTTGTTTCTTGGGATCCTCGTTTTTGAGAAAGCATTTTTTTATGTTTATGTGTGTGCACGGGTAGATACGCCCCTCTATTAGGAGCGTACAGATAAACTTATTACATCTTTAATCAGAGATTCTACAGTCAAACAGTAGAATCCAAAACCCGCCATTGAGAAACTAAAATTGAAGGAGGGTAAATATGGCATCCCTGCTACCGACGATTATAGCATTATTAGCAAAAAATGAAAAAAGCGTCTTTAGAAAGCTCAGGGAACTGAAAGCATTCTCTGAAGAAACAGCTCAAAGACCGAACCTGACACAGGATGAAATGAGAG
>Ga0315308_1001349_pt1 | contig 14167 bp, 9 predicted proteins | sample TDP3_MG_FD_203078 | JGI IMG/M metagenome (GOLD analysis project Ga0315308, IMG submission 203078) | Freshwater sediment microbial communities from Lake Towuti, South Sulawesi, Indonesia - TDP3 | ecosystem: Environmental > Aquatic > Freshwater > Lake > Sediment | place: Indonesia: South Sulawesi... | reverse complement strand
TGTTTATTTTGTTGGTGGCTTCCTTTTCATCAGCATGTAGCCGGCTGCCGCGACTATCACTATAGCTACTATTGCGGCGCCTGCGTAGACTATTTCTGTTGGTATGGCGGCTGCTGCTGGCGTTGGCGTTGGAGTTGGTGTCGGAGTTGGTGTTGGCGTTGGTGTTGCTGCTGGGCTGGCTACTCTTAGGGGCATGTCGGTGCTGTAGGCGTATGTGTAGTACTTGTAGCCGCTCCACCAGGCGGTGACCGACCAGTCGCCGGCAACGTCTGGCGTGTAGGACGCGGTGAAGACACCTTTGTCGTTGGTTGTGGCTGGCAGGTTGACCTGGGTGCCGTCGGGCTTGACGAAGGTCACGGTTGCGTTCATGTTGGGAACCTGGATGTTGGCGGTGACGGTCACGGACTCTCCCAAGGTGATAGAGTCGTCGCTCAGGCTGGCAACAACATCCGTAGTTACCTGCGGGGAATCGTCGAAGCAGTAGACGTACCAGTCAGCCGATCCAACGTATAGTTTGCCATTCCAAATGGCTGGAGAAGACTGGACTTCTCCCAAAGTTGTGTATACAGACAGGGGCTTTCCGCTTGAGGCGTTGAGGCAGCTGATGCTGTAGGTGTCGCAACCAACGTAGACCTTTGGGCAGCGTATGTCGTCGGCGTAGGCGACTGAAGAGTACAATTCATGGCCAATCCACTGCTCCCATTTGAGAGCTCCATTCGTAGCGTTGCGGGCGGTTGCACGCATGTACTCTGAAATATAGAGTACGCCCTTGAAGTATGTTGGGGTCCAGATCGGTTGGGTGTTTCCCATCAGTGGGACATTCCAGACGAGTTGACCGGTCGTTGCATTAAGGGCTATGAAAATTATGAAATAAGCGGGAAATCGTTTGGGGTCGGCGACACCGCCTCCAATGAAGACTTTGCCCTCGGCTACTGTTGGGGTGCCAACGAGAAACGGTACTGCGTAACCTTCCGCCTTCACTGCCGGCGTCTCAGTTCTCCATATACGGGTTCCTGTTGTTGCGTCTAAGGCGTATATGTATCTGTCTGTTGATGCGATGTAGATTACGCCGTTGAAGTAGGCTGGGGAGCCGCCGATTGGACCTCCGGTTGTATACGTCCATTGTATCACTCCGGCTGTGTTGAGGCAGTAGACCTTGCCGTCCAAGGCTCCCACGTAGAGCCTATCGCCAACAACGATGGGGGAAGAACGCGGCTGCCACATTGCGTTGAACAGTATATCCAATTTTCCACCAATGTAACGTTTCCATATTTGCGTGCCGGTTTCGGCGTCTAAGCAGTATATGTTCCCGTCGTCAGCACCGGTGTAGACTCTGTTTCCAACCACGGCGGGCGAAGACCTGAGTTTATACTCGGTCTTGAATTTCCAGACGAGGCTGCCAGTGTAGGCGTCGAGACAGTAGAGGTTTTCGTCGTAGGATCCGATGTATACTCTGTCATCAACAACTGCTGGCGAAGAGGTGATTGATCCACCTGTCTTATAGGTCCATTTGGGAGAACTAATATTCTTTGGAGCCGACTGTCCTACAGCTACTCCAGGAGTGTCGGTGTTTCCACGCCACATAGACCATGGCTTTGTAGAGTCCCTAATGCAGTACACCCCTGCGTAAAGGTTTCCATAAGCAACTATGGGATGACTAACTGACATGGGAAGCTCCCAAAGTTTTGCACCGGTGAACGCATCAAAACATGTAAACTGATATCCTGGCATCACTAATCCTGCAGTCACACTTCCTTTTGCGCTGTCACATGTGGTCACATAGACTTTGCCGTCAGCCACTGCAGGGCAGACATATGCAATGCGATACCATGCGGGTGCCTTCCATAGCATTTCTCCTGTTTCGGCGTCCCAGCAACCAACAAAAGCGCCATAGGGGTCAATGTTTTTGTCGTAGTATCTTCCGTAGGCCGCTGCGGCGCCATAGGCAAAGAACGCCCTGCCACCATAGTCAATGTCCCATAGGATTTCGCCGGTACTTCCGTTGTAGGCGGTTAGTCTTGTGCTGGCTGCGCTGTGATACAGTACGCCATTGTAATAGGTTGCACTGTAGCCTGCGAGTCCAATTTTAGGCGATTTCCACAGAAGTGTTCCATTTCTACCGTCTAAGGCATATACAGCAAATTGGTATGATCCTATGAAGACTTTTCCATCGCCGCAAGCGAGTATTTCAGATGGTTCATCGGTTAAGACGCTCCAAGCTACTGTCGGATTCGACGGGTTCGACAGGTTGATAGCAATGATCCGGTTTTCTAATGTGGTATTATCGTAGACAGTTCGATATTTCATTTTCAATTCACTAGAAAATCTAGCAGGAAAATAAGGTGGAGCGCCCCCTGGGTGACGCCACTCAAGAAACGCGCTAAGGCGCGTTACATAAGCGCCATTGTCTATCCTGTAAACCGCCACGCCACCGGTGATGTCTACGAAGAGGTAATTTTCGTCGATCTTAGTTGGCGCGCTTCCTCCGTACGTAAGAGCTGTTCTCCATATTTGCGTACCAGTGTTGGGATCAAGCGCATAGAGATAACCACCGAATGTGGTGAAGGCTTTCCCATTAAAAACTGAATACACACTGCCAACCGTAGATCTCCATAGTATGTCAGGTCTGTCCGGCGCTGGTCCAGCAGAAAACCTCGTATATGATTCGTCATGTCCCAGCATTGGCCAGTCGTATTGCGTTACGTCACCGTAATCGCCACCGAAACCAGCCGCTGCTTTGACGCTGGTAGGGGCTGGAGAGGTTGAGAACACAAAGAAGGGCGAAGAAGCCATTAGTAGGGCTAAGATCAATGTTACAACTATCGCAGTTACACGTTTGAAGTTTTTCATTTTTTTCACCATTACTGGTGTTTGTTTGCGGTGAGGCTAGCTTCTCCTTTCTCCTAGACTCACGCGCAACAACCAATAGTAACCCGTTGTATTTATATCAGTTTTGCCAACACGCGCGACAAAAAAAGGTCAAGCGGAAACCTTGCACAAACAGAGAAACCGAGACGCTATGTAGGAGTAAAGTGAAATTTACCTAAGTAAAGTTTATTAGTTTGATGTGCTGTTTACGTTTGAGCGCGCCCAATAAAATGGGAAATGTATGCGTGAAGACCCGATTTTTCGGGTCGGATGACGCCGGCCCGTTGGAGGAAATCTGGTTTGGAAGAGTTTAATCTCGTCTTTTCTGATGTTTTTGTAATTGACGGTTTATTGCGGAGGATGGGGTAAAAAATGGAGATCTCTCAAGATGACTTCCTTCTGCTGCAGAAAGCCTTCTTTCGAGAAAAAGGTTTGGTTCGCCAGCACCTAGATTCTTACAACGAGTTCATCGACAGAGGCCTTCAAGAGGTCATCAACGAAGTCGGCGAAATCGACATAGAGGTGCCCGAGGCGCCCTACAAGATAAAACTTGGTCAAGTGTGGATCATTGACCCGCAGTCAAAGATAAGCGGCCCGTACATCACCGAAGTCGACGGCACAAAACATGAAATATACCCGTTAGAAGCGCGTTTCCGCAGCCTCACCTATTCTGCACCGTTGTCTTTGGAGATGACTCCCATAGTTGACGGAAGGGAACAAGAAACAGAACTGGTGCTTATAGGTAACTTACCTGTCATGCTTAAGTCGAAGCTCTGCGTTCTGTCCCAACTGCTTCAGGAAGAGCTGATTGCGCAAGGCGAAGACCCGAACGACCCGAGTGGTTATTTCATAGTCAACGGTTCTGAACGGGTCATAGTCGCCCTTGAAGACCTAGCACCTAACCGCATTATCGTAGACATAGACAAACGAGGCGCCACACCAGTCTATCAAGCCAAAATATTCTCTACTACAGTTGGCTTCAGGGCACGCATCGAACTTCACCTAAAATCAGATGGCGCCATCTACGTCTCTATGCCAGGCGTTCCAACTGAAATCCCGTTGGTTGTTGTGATGCGAGCCTTGGGATTAAAGTCTGACAGAGAAATAGCTGAAGCCATTTCACCCGATAAAGTCATACAGAGTGAAATAGAGCCGTCGTTTGAGAAGGCGTTGGGAATCGATTCGGTAGCCGAAGCAATTTTATATATTGGCAGTCGAGTTGCTCACGGGCAAGTTGAGGAATACAGACGCCAGAAAGCAGAGAGCATCCTTGACCGAAACTTCTTGCCTCACATTGGACGAACCCCGGACAAACGCAGGGACAAGGCACTGTTCTTAGGCGAGATGGCGAGTCGCGTTGTGGAGTTGAAATTCGGCAAACGAAAGCCCGACGACAAGGATCATTTCAAAAACAAACGTTTGAAACTTGCCGGTCCCTTGCTTGCTGACTTATTCAGAATAGCCTTCCGTAACCTCGCACGAGACGTGAAATATCAGCTTGAACGCATGGGCGTCAAACGCCAGTTTCTAACAGTTTCGGCTGCGGTTCGTCCGGGCATAATCACCGAAAGGCTTCAACACGCCATTGCTACTGGAAACTGGGGACGTGGACGAGTAGGCATCACACAGTTGCTTGATAGAACAAACCACACCGCAACCTTGAGTCACCTTCGAAGACTGCAGTCTCCTCTAAGTCGCAGTCAACCCAACTTTGAGGCTAGGGACCTTCACCCGACGCACTGGGGTAGACTGTGTCCCAACGAAACCCCGGAAGGCTCAAACTGTGGTTTGGTGAAGAATCTTGCATTAGGCTCAACCATCTCTATAAGTGTAAACGCAGATAGAGTGAAGCAAACCCTCTACAGGATGGGCGTTATTCCCGTTTCAGACGCAAACGAGTCACTGCATGAGCCAGGCGCCAAAGTTTTCGTTGATGGCACCCTCATAGGCTATTGTTTGTCACCCGAAGAGTTCACCACCGACTTGAGAAAGAAGCGGAGAACGGGAGAGATCTCCACAGAGGTTAATGTTGCCTATTTTTCCAAGACGTATGGTGGGCAGAGAGAAGAAATCTACGTAAACTACGATGAAGGACGTGTACGTAGACCCCTCATAATTGTGGAAAAGGGCGTTCCAAAATTACTCCCAGAACACGTAGAAAAGATTCGCGCCGGTGAATGGGCTTGGAGTGACCTCGTAAAAAATGGCATCGTGGAATACATCGACGCCGAGGAGGAAGAAAACCTCTACATCGCATTGAATTATGAGGGGGTTTCACCAGAGCATACACACATGGAAATAACAACTTACACTATTCTCGGCATCTGCGCTTCTGTGATCCCCTACGCCGAACACAATCAGTCTCCCCGCAATTCTTACGAGGCGGCCATGGCGAAGCAAGCGTTGGGAATATACTCAACCAACTTTCTGCTGCGAGTTGACTCGCGCTCTCACATTTTACATTATCCTCATAAACCTCTGGTTGACACTCGACCCATGGACATAATCGGGTATGATCTGCGACCCTCGGGTCAAAACTGCATAGTCGCAGTGGTGTCGTTTGAAGGCTACAACATGGAAGACGCCCTCATCTTCAACAAAGCATCGCTGGAACGTGGACTGGCTCGTTCGAGCTTCTACAGAATCTATGAGGCGGAATGTCGTCAATATCTGGGTGGACTCAAAGACAAATTAGTCACTCCAGAGTCTGGCATCCGCGGTTACCGAGGTGAACAATATTACCGCCTGCTTGAACCAGACGGCATAGTCAGCCTCGAATCGAATGTCACCAGTGGCGACGTTCTCATCGGAAGAATCAGCCCACCTAGATTTCTGGAAGAATACAAAGAGTTTGAGGTCAAAGGACCAACCATGCGAGACACCTCGGTTGACATGAGAACCGCCGAAACAGGAATTGTAGACGCCATTTTCATCACAGAAACACATGATGGAAGCAAGCTCGTAAAGGTCAGAGTTCGAGACGAACGCATCCCAGAGTTGGGCGACAAGTTCGCTTCCAGGCACGGACAAAAAGGCGTCATAGGAATGATTGTGCCTCAAGAAGATATTCCCTTTACTCCAGACGGCATCGTTCCTGACATTATCATCAATCCCCACGCCATGCCTTCGCGCATGACAATCGGGCAGTTCCTTGAATCTATGGCTGGAAAAGTAGCAGCGGCTCGAGGTCGACCCGTGGACGGCACACCCTTCATAAGCGAAGACCCTCAGGAACTTAAACAAATGCTCGTTAATCTAGGCTTCAGCAACACGGGCAGGGAGATTCTCTACAACGGCATAACGGGTGAACGCTTTGTAGCCGACATCTTCATAGGCGTCGTGTACTATCAGAAACTTCACCACATGGTTGCCGATAAGATTCACGCCAGAGCTCGAGGGCAGGTTCAGATGTTAACCAGACAACCCACAGAAGGACGCGCCAGGGGTGGAGGACTTCGCTTCGGCGAAATGGAACGAGACTGCCTGATTGGACATGGCGCTGCCATGTTACTTCGAGACCGACTTTTAGAAGAGTCAGACAAATATCTCCTGTACGTCTGTGAAAACTGTGGTTACATTGCGTACTACGACATAAAGCAACGCAAGTACGTCTGCCGCGTCTGTGAAGACAAAGCACAGATTTCACCAGTTGTGGTTTCATACGCCTTCAAACTGCTCTTGCAAGAACTAATGAGCCTATGTGTAACGCCTAGGCTCAGATTAAAGGAGAGAGCGTAAAATGGCAATGGAAGCCATTCACAAGATCGTCGATCAAATCTATTTTGGCATACTATCGCCACAGGAAGTTCGCAGACTCTCCGTGGCTGAGATACAAACGGCTGACACCTATGACGAAGACGGCGCCCCCATTACCTCGGGGCTTATGGACGGCCGCCTAGGGACTCTTGAACCGAGACAAAGGTGTAAAACCTGTGGCAACACAGCCATACGATGTCCAGGTCATTTCGGACACATTGAACTTGCGGTTCCCATTGTTCATGTGGAATTTACAAAAATCATCGATGGCCTTTTGGACGCCACCTGCAGAAACTGTGGGCGCTTACTATTGTCGGATGCTCGAATAGCTAGAATAAGTATGAGAATTGAACGGACTCGCAAGTTGCTGGGAGCCGTGCCCGATGACCTCTACAAACGGGTTTTGCGAGAAGCTAAGAGCAAAGAGTGCCCCCGCTGTGGCGCCCCACAAAATAAAATAGAGTTCACCAAGCCCACTACCTTCCACGAGATTTCAGAGGAGGGCGCCCAACGTTTGACCCCCAGCATGATCCGCGAAAAACTTGAACGCATCCCCGACGAAGACCTTGAACTGATAGGGTTCAATCCGAAGAGCGCACGCCCAGAATGGATGATTCTGCAGGTGCTTCCAGTGCCGCCTGTCTATGTGAGACCTTCCATAACGTTGGAGTCGGGCATCCGCTCTGAAGACGATCTAACCCACAAACTCGTCGATATTATCCGTATCAATCAGCGCCTAAAAGAGAACATGGAGGCTGGCGCTCCAACACTGATCATCCAAGACTTGTCAGAACTGCTGCAGTATCACGTCACCACATACTTCAACAACGAAGCGTCAGGCATCCCACCAGCACGACATCGTTCCGGAAGAGCCCTCAAAACCCTGTCACAACGTCTGAAGGGAAAGGAGGGGCGATTCCGAAGCAACCTTTCGGGAAAGAGGGTTGACTTCTCCGCTCGAACGGTGATTTCTCCAGACCCGAACCTTGACGTCAGTGAGGTCGGAGTCCCATTAGACGTTGCCATGAGACTTTCCATGCCAGAGATGGTGACCGCTTGGAACATTGAAGAGATGCGCAGGTTTGTGCACAATGGACCTGAAAAGTATCCGGGTGCTCTTTACATTGTCCGACCTGACTCCAAGCGCGTTAGATTGGAGTTTGTCACCGACCGTAAAAAACTAGCTGAGGCTTTGGAACCAGGATTCGTCGTGGAGCGTCATCTGAAAGACGGAGACATTGCCATCTTCAACCGTCAGCCTTCCCTGCATCGGATGTCAATAATGGCGCATTATGTTAAAGTGCTTCCCCACAAGACTTTCCGTTTGCATCTCACTGTTTGTCCACCCTACAACGCCGACTTCGATGGAGACGAAATGAACCTTCACATACCTCAAAGCGAGGAGGCGCAAACTGAAGCGCGTCTCCTGATGCAGGTTCAAGACCAGATTCTTTCGCCGAGGTTCGGCGGACCCATCATCGGCGCCAAAACAGACTTTATAACTGCGGCTTATCTGTTCACCAGAAGATCAACTGTTATCTCCAAGGAAGAGGTCTCGCGACTTCTGCTTGCGGCTGGTTATGAAGGCCCGATTCCAGAGCCTGAAGTCAAAAAACCCGAGCCAGGATGGACCGGAAAACAGATCTTCAGTCTGTTCATTCCCAAGGATCTGAACTACGCGTTCAAGGCTGCAACATGCATCGCCTGTCCAAAATGTTTGCGGGAAGAGTGTGAACACGACGCCTACGTGGTCATCAAAGACGGCGTTCTCAAGACTGGTGTCATCGACAAGAACGCCATAGGCGCAGAGCAGTCTGAAACTCTTCTGCATAGGATAATAAAGGACTACGGTTCGGCTGAAGGACGGAGGTTTTTGAATTACATCTGTCGACTCTTGAATCTTTTCATGACCATGCGGGGCTTCACCTATTCTTTTGACGAGTTGGAACTGTCCCAACCGGTTCAAAAAAGAATTCATCAGATGCTGGAGCAGTCGGAAGAGCGCATAAACAAACTGATCAAAGAGTTTAAAGACGGAACCTTAGCTAGACTCCCCGGCCAGACTCTCGCCGACTCCTTTGAAATCTACGTGATGAACGAGTTAGCCGAGGCTCGAGACAGGGCTGGAAGAACCGCTGAAAACGATTTCAAACCCGATAATTCAGGCATAATAATGACCCGAACTGGAGCGAGAGGTTCAAGCCTGAACATTGGTCAAATGACTGCGATTGTAGGACAACAGTCGGTTCGAGGAAAGCGAATAATGCGAGGTTATCTCCAAAGAGCTCTACCGCACTTCAAGTGGGAAGACCCATCTCCAAGAGCCAGAGGCTTCGTAGACTCTTCCTATCGAGACGGACTAGACCCTGTGGAGTTTTTCTTCCATTCAATGGGTGGTCGAGAAGGTCTTGTGGATACAGCCGTGCGGACGCAACAGAGCGGATACATGCAGAGACGGCTGATAAATGCGCTTGAACATTTGCGCATCGAATATGATGAAACCGTTCGGAATTCCACAGGGGACATTATTCAATTCCATTATGGAGAAGACGGGGTTGACCCTGCCAAGAGTGATCATGGAAAAGCCGTGAACGTGAGCAGAATCGCGGAGCAAGTTAGAATCATGGTGGACAGGGGGAAACCTGCGCCGAAGGAATACATCAAAAAACGGGTTGAAGAGGTCAAAGACAAGCTCACACCGCAACTCGTTGAGGAGTTGAAGCGCGATGTGAGCAAGGAAGAGTTGACCCACAAGGGCGTGGACAAGGTCATTGAACTCACGCTGGAAAATTACAAGCGAGCTCTCGTGGAGCCTGGCGAAGCCGTTGGAATTGTGGCGGCGCAGTCTATAGGTGAACCTGGCACACAGATGACTCTGAGAACATTCCATTATGCGGGGGTGAGGGAGCAAAACGTCACCCTTGGCTTGCCCCGACTAATTGAAATTGTTGACGCTCGTAGAATGCCTTCGACGCCGATAATGGCAATTTATTTGGACAAGGAACACAGAGCCAGCAAGAAAAAAGCCACCGAGGTTGCGAGGGAAGTAATCTCCACAAGCATGGAAGACATAACTAAAGCCATGCATATTGATCCGGAACAGGGTGAGGTTGTCATTCAACTCGACCCAACCATGATGGAAGACAGAGGCGTGACGGCTAAGGATCTAGAGCAAGTTTTGCGTTTACCCAACTGCACGCTGAGAACCAAAGATAGACATGTTTATCTCAAACCTAAGAAAATTGAGCCACGCAAACTGTTAGACAGAGTGACAACTCATCACGTTAAGGGCATACCAGGAATTCGCAGGGTTCTGGTCACCGAAGAGAAGGGAGAGTGGGTTATTCGTACAGACGGTTCGAATATATCCAAAGTTTTGGATGTTCTCGGCATCGACCCCACGCGAACAACGACCAATCACATTCACGAGATAGCTAAGACGTTAGGAATCGAGGCGGCTAGGAGCGTCATCATCAAGGAAGGCATGGGTGTGCTTGAAGAACAGGGCTTAGATGTTGACATCAGACACATTATGCTAGCCGCTGATATCATGACCGCTACAGGTGAAGTGCGCCAAATAGGTCGGCATGGAATAAGTGGAGAAAAATCAAGTGTCTTGGCGAGAGCCGCCTTTGAAATCACGGTGCCCAACATCGTTGAAGCTTCAATTAAAGGCGAAAGTGACCCATTAAAGGGTGTAACCGAAAACGTTATCGTAGGGCAGTCAATACCCATCGGCACAGGACTAGTGGATCTTTACATGTCAACAGCGAGTCGAGGAAAAACCGAATGATAGATGTGGACAAGGCTCTTGGAACAGCGGTGAAAACTGGCAAGGTTCTTTTGGGAACTAAAAAAGCGGTTGAAAGCGTCAAGTTGGGCAGAGCGAAACTTATCGTTGTGGCGTCAAACTGCCCAAGGAACATCATGGAAGACATCACATATTATGGCAAGCTTTCAGGTGTTCCAGTAGTTATTTATAAAGGAACAAGCATAGACTTAGGCGCGGTTTGCGGCAAACCATTCCCGGTTTCCGCTCTGACCGTTCGTGAACCTGGTGATTCAGACATACTGAGGCTTGGTGAAAGGGCAAGAGAAGACTCATTTGAGGGCAGCGAGGCGGCGGAGGGAACAGATGCATAGTGGCATACGATTAACTAGCAAAGAGATGCGTTACATCGCGTTATTCGAGAGCATAACGAGTGCTACTGTCAGAGACTGCATCGTTGACGACGAACTCAACCGCATAATTTTCATTGTGAAAGAAGGAGAAATAGGCGTCGCTATTGGTAAGGGCGGCAAAAACATTCGCCTTTTAGAAAAGATGACGGGTAAGAAACACGAGATAATCGAGCATTCCGAGAATCCAACTCAGTTCATCAAAAACGCGTTGAAGCCAGCGCGTGTCAATGAGATTCGTATAACGGAGCGCCCTGACGGTAAGTCAATTGCTGTTGTTTCGGTTAATCCCCGCGATAAAGGTGTCGCTATAGGTAAAAATGGTCGCAACGCTGAGCGCATCCGGTTTTTGGCGAAACGCTACTTTCAGATACAGAACGTAAGTATTACGTAGTTTTTTGATTCTCGTTTATGTGCGCATCCTTAAAAATTGAACAACCGCTCCAAGCTCCTAGTTGATTCAATTAACATTTATCCTCAAAAGATTGTAAGCGCTCGCAATCCAGTGGGTTTGAGATGTTGCACGATGATTGGAACTGGTTGTCACTTTCCGTAGACTTTTTCGATGATGTTGGATGAATAAAGGCATTGCAGGAGTTTGTGACAGCCGTAACATTCGTTTGGTATAAAAGTGCTATCGCGACCCCTTTTCATATACAAATATCCTAAATAATGAGGGCAGTCTTTCGACCTGTTTTCCTCAGAAAAATGGACCTGCGTTTGGTTTTTCTCTCCCTCAACTGCCCCTTTTCGCGTAACTCCCCTTTCAGAAGGCCTCGCTTCTTCTTCCTCCTCAAATTCGTTATCAACCCGCTTGTCCATTTTTTCCTGCCTAAGTTTTATCAAAACCAGTATAGAAATTAAGGCAGTTGGTACGACTATGCAAATCCACAAACTTTCAATAGGAAACATAGCGCCGCTTGCCCACCCAGTTATTCACTATTTTTTATCCAATGATTTCATTTAGGCGTCTACAACCCAGATTCATAACAGTTATGAACTCAAAATCTTAACATGAAATAATGCACTAGCTGAAAAAAGCAGAGCCAGAATCACTAATTAGACAGAGAGCCCGGCAGTGACGAAACGTGCAGGTGGTTAGAAGGCTGAAGCCTCGAGTTTTTTCTTCACTTCTGCAATCTTCTTTTTCAATTCAGCAGCCTTCTTGCCTTTTTCTTTTCCCGTCGCCTTGTAGCAGTCTAGTGCATATTCCAAGGCGCCAAGCCCAAAGCGGTCGTAGCCTTTCTCTAATGCGATGTCAGCCGATTTCACGAAGCGTTCTGTAGCGGTGTCGTAATCCTTGAGAAGAAAGCTACACTCGGCTGCCTTGAACAACGTGTAAGAGGCGTCGAAAAAGTTGTTCACCTTCTCGTAAAGTTTAGAGGCTTCCAGAAACTTGTCAATAGCCTCTTTGTACTTCCCTGAGTCGTACAGGCTGGTTCCTGTCTTGTGAAGTTTCACTGGGTCTTCCTTAATCTCTTGACCACTGCTCAAATCATTCACCGACCTTACAAATGAGTTGTTGACTCAGCATTTTATATTTTCCGCCACAGCATCATTCTTTCCCTTGCCAACTGATGAGACTGAAAGTTTAAACCCAAACACTCAAATTTTCATTTTAATAAACATACACTGGAAATCTATGCCAACAAAAATCGAGACAGCAACTCTCGAAGACTTGGACGCGCTTCAAAGCATCGAGAAGGAATGCTTCAGCGAAGAAGCTTTCACTCGAGAACACTTGGCCTACTTACTTGAGACTCCGAACGCGATAAGCCTAAAGATGAAAGCAGACCATAAAATCGTGGGCTTCATCATAGGACTAATCGAAACCTTCGGCAAGGTCCGAGTGGGCCACATTTACACAATAGATGTCGCTGTCAAACACAGGAGAACCGGAATCGGACTTAAACTTCTCGAAGAGCTGGAACATGTTTTCTTGGAGCGAGGCATCAAGACGGTTTACCTCGAGGTTCGCGCAGACAACAAGGCGGCACTGGAACTCTATCGGAAGAAGGGCTACACTGAACTCCAACCATTAGAGAACTACTATTCGAAAGGAGCGCACGGACTTCGAATGAAAAAAGAATTCAAAAAGTAGAGACTTTTGGCTTCAGACAAAACAAGTTTCCAGCTGCAGCGATTAAGAATTGAGAACGCAAAGTTAGGTCAAAAAAATTCGAGACTAGGGATTTTTCGCAGGGCTAGGACTAGTGGAACGCCCACCGCAAATGAAACTATCACAACCAACACGTCTTCGATGTAAGAATCAATGGCTCCAGCCACGAATATCGCATAAACCACGTCAGGAGAGGAAGTGAACAATATGTACAATCCGCCGGGCACCAACAAAAACACACGCACAAGCGCGTCTGTTGCGATGCCTATGAAAGAAATGAGAACCAACGATATAGACAAGTGCAAGAGGTCACCCTTGAAGACCCAGTTACCGATTTTCCCAGCCGGATAAATGAGGAAGAAAGCCATCAGGGTATCCAAAATCGCCCAAAGGGGAAGCCATCTCCCAAATGGATGAATAAAATACGCCGCCAACATGACAGCATAAATTGGCATAGCGGACCGCCATTTTCCTCTCACTAGAAGGGCACAAATCAAAACCCCTAAGGGCTCGGCGATAACGCCAAATATTAACAGAGTTGGGTCGGTGGGCTTGATGGTTCTGCCAACTATGGTGCCTATGAGGGCGGCGTAAAACCCGGATGTTGGACCAAGGATGATTCCTTCGATTGGTTCTAAGTAGATTGCCCAGTTCCTCCACAGGATAGGAGGCGACAAAAAATACAAGGTTGTATGTAAAGCTGCGAAAACTGCGACGAACCCTACGCTCAAACTTTTTTTCACAGATTATCACGGCATTGAGAGTTAGAAAGTGTGTAATTTCTACACAGCATTGATAAAACTTGTGTTAGAAACCAATGTCTTTCAGAGCGTCCAGTAAAAAGCTGAAAATAAACTTTTCATCGATGAGTTCTCCATCGTGACTACTTATTCCCAAGCAGGGCATGATTTTTAACAAGAAACGGTGTGGGCTTGCTTTTTCAAAGTGGAATGGATAAAGCCTGCACAATGCTGGTCGATGGTCGTAAACCATGCATTCATAGGCGTGTTTTTCTGCGTCGAATCTGAGAAAAGCACACGAACCATTTACTGTGCTCTTTAGCCTTCGGCGAGCGTCTAGAAATCCAGTCTCAACAGTCTCAGAGTGACCTGCTTTTTCGAGGCGTTCAAAGTCTTTTAAGGAAAGCGTCGGACCGCCCAGTTTGCAGCAGAAGGTGGCGCAGCGTTTGCATTTGAATCGAAGATTCCTAATGTAGAATGTAATGTTTTTGACGTTGCGGGTTCC
>Ga0315308_1001347_pt1 | contig 14170 bp, 14 predicted proteins | sample TDP3_MG_FD_203078 | JGI IMG/M metagenome (GOLD analysis project Ga0315308, IMG submission 203078) | Freshwater sediment microbial communities from Lake Towuti, South Sulawesi, Indonesia - TDP3 | ecosystem: Environmental > Aquatic > Freshwater > Lake > Sediment | place: Indonesia: South Sulawesi... | reverse complement strand
CGTGAAATACGATAATCACCACCTTGGACGGGTCGTAGTTGGCCTTGACGTATTTCACTAGCTGCGTCACTGGAGCAGGTTCTGTGTGAAGTCTTTCAGCCAGAGGCATCGTATGTGCTATGAGAGTGAGGACAAGAAAAGAGGGGCCGATGTATCGCGCGAGTTTTCGAGTTGTGTTTGGAAACCTGAGCAGGCTGCCTCCTCTATCAATCAACATCATTAGTGACGAAACCACAAGCAGCACAAGTGGTGGGAAGATCGGAAGATAGTACCGGTGATGAATGGGAGATCCGAAGAGGTATACGAAAACAAAGTGGGGCACAATCCAAAGAAAAGCAAACATTTTTTCCACAATCTTTCTGAAGTTGATAGCCGCGCAGAACAATGTACTTAGCCAGACCGTGTCGTGAAGGATGTAGTACGCAGGAATGTTTGTTGAAGTAAATGGGAACTTGAGACCGGGAATTGGAGGAAGCATGCCGCCCAGCGCAAATGTGAACACAGAGGCGACCGCAAATAGAAACCTCTCGTAAGGATCTAGCCCGAGAGGTTTCGCCAATATGAAGTCCGTATTTGCTGTTCCGACGTACACGTGCCTCGTTGCTGACAGAAACTCATCCCAGCCGGTTACCCAGACCACGGGCACAAGCCATGCTGCAACCGTCAAAAGGAAGACCAGTATCGACAAGACAAGATCCCTAAGATTTCTTTTGCATAGCCCAACGTATAGCCAAAGTGCGAGAAATGCGAGATTGGGCGGCCTCACGCCGATCGAAAGCGCATAGACCATCGTGGAGAGCAACATTGCTCTGCTATTTCCCTTCCTGCCAAAGTATAACAGAACTACACCTAGGGTCAGGAGGAAGGTTGAAAGAGCGTCGGTTGTCGCCTTCTCGTTGAGCAGCCAAAATCCGGGAAGGACCATTAAGACAAGACATGTTGTAACTGCGATTGCTCTGCCGTACATCTCTTTTGCCAGGAAATAGAGGGGAAGGAGAGTAAGAGCTCCACTTGCAACGCTGATCCAGACAAGAGCATTATGTTGGTTTCCGGTCAGCAGGAAAAAGGCGCGTCCCAGAAATATGTACAATGGATACCCGGGGGAATGCGGTTGCTCTGCAACAATATCGAACTTCACTAGTGCCTTTGCAAAGTTGAAAGAGTCTCCCTCGTTGAAGGAACAAGACGCGAACGCACTGTAAAGCAATAGAGCAGTGGCGACGATCACCAACGGTTCACCTTTCGTAGCTGCTCTTGCCAAGCGCCTGAGAAGCGCAACATTCGGAGAGTTCGGTTTAGCAGAGATTGGCGATTCTCTCACATCTTCTCTCCATACCTGTAGGACAGATATCTGAGGTTTGCCATAACGGTTTTCGAGACCTTGAACGTCGGAGAGCGAATCCTTGATACGCTCGATCATGCGTCATTATGACGTTGTGTCCTGGGTTGGGCAGCTGTCAGGTGTGCGGCTCGACAAGCCCCAGCATTTCGAGAGGCGTCAATGTGTGTTCACTATGTCTTTCGACAAAAGCCGACGAGGCTTTGGCAGTCACCGACAGAATCCATGAGAATAGTCGCGCCGAGTTTGGCCTGCCGCCTTTTCCGCCAAGGAAAGGCCTACCATGCGGAGTGTGTGCAAACAACTGTTTGATCCCAGATCAAGAGGTGGGCTACTGCGGCCTCGTGTTCAACTCACAAGGGAAGGTCGAAAGAAGGGGAGGAACTTCCAACCGAGGAGTGCTTGAGTGGTATTATGACAGCCTTCCTACCAACTGTGTTGCGTGGTGGTTTTGTCCGGGATGCACTGGAGCCGGATCTCCCAAGTATTCGCACACTTCAGGAAGAGCTGAGAAAGGCTATGACAATCTGGCAGTCTTCTATGGAGCCTGCTCGTTCGACTGCCTTTTTTGTCAAAACTGGCACTATAGAAGACTTGCATTAAGCAACCTTCCTACTGTCAGTTCAGAAGCGCTAGCCTCTAAGGTGAGCGAATCCGTTTCATGTATATGCTTCTTCGGAGGAGATCCGTCGCCTCAGATGCCGCACGCATTAGAGACAAGTCGTCTGGCAGTGGCTGGGGCAGGGCGTGACCAGCGCATTCTGAGGATCTGCTGGGAGACAAACGGCCACATGAACCCTGACTATCTCGATCAGGCCATGGAACTATCTCTTCAGACGGGCGGCAACGTGAAGTTCGACCTCAAGTTCTGGACTGAAGGTTTGGCTCGGGGAATCTGCGGGATTTCGAACATCCACTCACTCAGGAATTTCGAACGAGCCGGAACAAAGTATTTCGAAGCGCGTCCCGATCTCCCAGTTCTCGCAGCCAGTACACTGCTGATTCCCGGTTATGTTGATGAGGCGGAGGTAGGTTCCATAGCCGAATTCATCTCAAGCATTGATGATAGAATTCCTTATACCCTGCTCGCCTTCTCCCCTCACTACATGATGACTGATTTGCCAACGACATCTCGGGAGCAGGCCTTGCGTTGTCGGGAAGAAGCTCTCAAGCACCTGAGAACGGTCAGAATCGGGAACGAACTTCTTCTTTCATGAGTCTGAGACAGACTAGCCCCAGTATGAGTGTAGGAAAGTAGAAAATACAGATTTCAAACTCGACAGCAAAGAAGGGTGTACGCAAGAACCTAGTGGACACAACTATCAGAGAACCCAGCGACATGACGGCAAAAGCAATGACCCAGTATTTTCGCTCACCCATACCGAGACCTCTCTGATAAGAGCGTCCAGAATGACACTATTTCTTAGATTGACCTTCAAGCAAGACTCTTAGCGGAATGTTCTGGCTTTCTCCGTCTGGAAGAGTCCTCCTAATGCTTATCGGAAGAACTCCCTGCTCCAGCTCCATGAGGGCAATGTCAATGGGTGATTTTGAGGACCGCGATACATCTATGAGCACGGGAGCACCCATGGATATCTGCAGAGCCCTGGCTCCTACAACCCTCGCCCTCTCGAATCGAGTAAGCTTCTTTGGGCCGATTAGCCGGATGGCCTTCGGTTTCCTTGAACTCAAAGGCGGATTCCTCACACGTCTGTCAGTAGGAACTTGCGCGGCCAGCCTTCTTTCTCGATCCTCAATTTGTCGTTGCCTCTCACGTGGACAACTGTTCCTCTTCCCTGCAAAATCTGAAAACCGCCGCGATTCGCGTGGAAGTCGTCATACGACTCAATGAGTCTGGCCTCTGGCGGAATTACCCAAGACACACGACAGAGCTGATATAAGGTTTACTGCGAACGGTTCTGTTAGAAGATGGAAAGGCGTGAACTCCCGATGCGAAATCGATTCCGGCTAGACCTCCACAATCGACATATTCAGCTTGCTTCCTATTCTAAGAAGAGTCTCACTCCAGTCACCATATGCCATCACGTGATGGTTACCCGTAAACTGAAGAAGCCGGTCAACACTCCCTGAGAGCCTGATCTTTGCCTGCGTTCTGCACAAGGAAAACTTGCCGATTTGAGACTCGAGAAGCTCTCCTCTCGCAACAACCATTTGAAGGGGGTTGAACTGTAGATTCGCGATGGTCAGGGGCAACCGTCTAAGAGGAACATCAAGGGATACCCCCTCACCAGATTCAAAATGGCTTCTAAGAATAACCCTGCCCCCGGCTTCGGCGAGGGAAGTCGCAGCAGTGCAATGTGCAAGAGTTATCGTGTTGAGGCTTCGATCAACCTGCACAAGGTTTCCGAGCCAGCTTGGTCCAACGAGTTCCTTGAAGATCATCATCAGGGCCGAGGATCGAAGGTCACCTTCGCACACTGACACTCTTCCTTCGTCAACCAAAAGAGAAAATGCCAAGCACGCAGAGGTGCCGGTTCTCTTGACAAGTCGAAAGCAATCAAGAGAAACCGCATCAATCTTGCCCTTGAGAAACAGAGACTTGAAAGCTAAGTACATTCTTGCGGATTTCTGCAGATCCTTTCTGCTAGGCTCCATCACCGAAGCCGTGGACAACTTCTCGTCCACGATCTTGGAAGCTTGATCATCGGTCTGACTTCTAAACTCAGATATCAAATCGCTAATGGGAATCTTCATCACTTCTGTGCCAAGGAGCTCAAAGAGGGCTTTAGCTTCATCCCCCTTATCGTCGAAATATTCTTCATCTCCTATCAGACCGATTCTCAACTCTCTTGTTGACTTCAGGAGACGCGATGCTCTTGCCTGGGCTATTATGCTCTGTGGAGCTTCATCCAGACTGTTATACGCGATCTCGCCGCGCCACGCCTCAATTCCCCTCAACTTCTCCCTTACGCTCAGCGCTGAGGATAGGCTGTTGACTTCGTCGTAAGCCCAGATGAAATACTGGTTGCCTGCAACAATATTCGCTGCAAGTTCAGATGTTCCGCCGCTCGCCAAGAATACCACTACTGCGTCGTATTCTTCTGTAGGAAAGTGAGGAATATCCTCAGCTTTCAATGCTGGCGATTTCCGTCCGAACACTTTGATTCCAGATCTCTGAAGCAGCTCTCTAGCAAGATTCACTGGCTCGATTGCTCTGTCCATATGCATCCTAGTTGCGAGAGGAATCATGAATACTGAGGGCTCGTCCATGTCGCATGATCTCCTATTTGATGATCACCTTCAGCTTCGCTTTCTTAAGCATACCTGATTATTGTGTGATGTTTTGCAGTCTGAGGACCGATCGTGCTTTCTCGAAACCCTTTTAGACACAGTTCGCAGATCAGTTGCCGGATTGAGATGAGGAGAACTTGAGAGACCTCATCAAGCTGAACGAGCCACTAATAGGAAAAGACGAAATCGAGGCTGTTACCGCTGTCCTGAAGAGTGGAATTCTCACGCACAAGAGCGGAACAGGTCCTAGGGTCTTAGAGTTCGAACGGGAGTTTGGAAGGTTTGTCGGAGTGAAACATGCTGTCGCAGTGAGTAGCGGAACCGCTGCGCTTCACTGTGCTTTGCTTGCAGCCAGCGTCAAACGTGGAGACGAAGTCCTCATTCCTTCTTTCACTTTCGCAGCGACCGCGAGCTCTGTTTTGCTATGCGGAGCTAGGCCTAGATTTGCTGATGTCAGGAGTGATACATACTGCATGTCCTTAGATGAGGTGGAGAACTCGATCAGCAGGGAAACGAGGGCGATAGTACCTGTCCACCTTTACGGTCTGCCATGTGACATGGATCCAATAATGGAGATCGGCAGGCGAAAGGGAGTAATGGTGATTGAGGATGCAGCCCAAGCACACGCGGCAACGTATAGACAAAGGAAGGCGGGGTCGTTGGGAGATATGGCCTGTTTCAGCTTCTACTCGTCCAAGAACATGACGACTGGAGAGGGAGGCATGATCACGACGAACGATGATGACTTGGCTCAGATTCTCAGAATGGTGAGAACCCATGGAGAAGAAAGGCCCTACTGGGTTTCCAGGATTGGCAACAATTATCGCATGACGGAGCTAGCTGCTGCAATGGGTACCACCCAGCTGAGAAAACTCTCGTCTCTAGTGGAGAGGAGACGTGAAAACGCTAAGGTGTTGACGGAACAGCTTGGCACGTCGGGTAAGTTGATGACCCCGATTGAGCCTAGCGAAATGAGACATGCTTGGTATCTTTACACAGTTCGGGTCCGAGGCGCGAACGCAGGCAAGAGAAACAAGATTGTTGAGAAACTACGAAACAAGAATATTGAAATCGGCGTCTACTACGAAACTCCTGTTCACCTTCTTCCTCTGTACAGAGACGTTTGTGGTGGAAAGAGGGGAATGCTGCCTGAAACTGAGAGAGCTGCGAGGCAGGTATTCTCGTTACCTGTCCATCCAGCGATGACGCCTGAGGATGTGATGTATGTTGCCGATAACGTCAAGAAGGCAATCGCCTGAGCTTCTGAGAGACTATCTCTTCTAGAGTTGGTTTCGATCGTTCCTCTATTTCGTATCTCACTCTCACTGTCGGCCTATCGAGCTTCATGATCCTTGTGATATCTATTGGCGTTGCGACTACAATCGTATCACAGTCGGCCTTCGCGATTGTTTGTCTTAATTCACTTATCTGCTTCTCACCGTATCCCATTGCCGGAAGAACAGACTCCAGATGCGGATACTTCTGGAAAGTTTCTTTGATTGAACCTATAGCCAATGGCTTGGGGTCAACAAGTTGCCTTGCTCCAAACTTCCGGGACGCCATCATCCCTGCACCATAGGGCATGTCCCCATGGGTGACCGTAGGGCCGTCCTCCACGACGAGAACACGCTTGCCCTCAATAAGCTTCGGATCATTCACTCTGACTGAAGATGCGGTTTCAACGATAGGTGCGTCAGGATTCAGTTGTCTCACGTTTCTTCTCACAACTTCGATTGCATCTCGGGTTGCAGTGTCGACCTTGTTGAGAACTATGATGTCAGCCATCCTCACATTGACCTCCCCGGGGTAGTAACTTGTCTCGTGCCCAGGTCTTAGAGGATCTGCTACGACTATATGTATATCAGGCACGTAGAACGGAATATCGTTGTTTCCTCCATCCCACAATATTATCTCTGACTCTTTCTCTGCTGCTGAGAGAATCCTGCCATAGTCAACACCTGCGAAAACAACGTTTCCCTTCTCGAGATGTGGCTCGTACTCTTCACGCTCCTCAATAGTGCAGTTGTACCGATCAAGGTCTTCGTATATTGCGAACCGCTGAACTGCTTGGGCCCGCAGATCTCCGTAGGGCATTGGATGGCGGACTACGACTACTTTGCGATTCAGTTTCCGAAGCATGTCTGTTATCTTCCTGGCGACGGTACTCTTGCCAGCCCCGGTTCTTACTGCACACACGGAGATAACCGGCACCTTCGCATGTAGCATGGTGCTCCGCGGCCCCTGCAACACAAAGTCCGCTCCTGAAGCGAGAACAACAGATGCCTTGTGCATGACTTCTTGGTAGGAAAGATCACTGTACGCCAGCACCACCTGCATAGCCTGCAACCTCGATATTAGCTGTGTCAGTTCTTCTTCAGCGTGGATTGGGATCCCGCTCGGATACAGCTGTCCAGCCAGTTCAAAGGGGTAGACGCGTCTCTCTATTCCCGGGATCTGTGACGCCGTAAATGCCACTACCTCGAATCGGTCATCCTCCCTGAAGCAGACATTGAAGTTGTGAAAGTCCCTTCCAGCTGCGCCCATGATTATTGTCTTGATCCGCCGAGGTGGAAATGAATACATTCTGATTCCCACTCAGGCCCTACACGTCACACAGAATATTATAGGTTCTTAAGCTGCAAAAGCCCAGCGGACACAGGACAGCTTCAGGGCACACTATGTTTGGCGCGAATCTCGCCGGCCGTTCAAGAAGACAAGGAAGACGGATGAAATGCGGCAGAGTTCTATGGACAACACGATCCATAGTGGGGGGCTTCTCAGAGAAATCATCACTAGTGCAACTTGGGACATCACGATCAAGCCAAGAACAGCTTTCAGTGAGGACTCTCTGATAGAAAAACCAGCCAAGCCGACAGAGACGAGAATGGCCAAGGCAGTCTCTGTGGGCTGAAGTTGAACAAGGATGCTCATCGTTAAGGCCGCCACCACGTGAAGCGCTACCGTTGACACCTGAAAGCAGCCAATTTCTCTTGTCGCCCTCTCCGCTTTGTCGAATCTTCGCGCAAGTACAGAAGGCAAGAGCACCCCTGATGAAAGAACTAGGGCAAAGCCAGCCAAGTGTTCGCCGTGAAGATATGGGACCAGAGAAGATAGCAGTCCTAGGAAGGCCAGTGCAAACCGGGTCGTGACTGAAGGGCTCGCCAGAACAGCGACAACGGCTGATATCACAGATAAGAGAAGCAAGGTCTCAGATATCAGTGTCTAGGCCCCCCATATTTACATGGGAATTGACATAGTCTATGCTGAACATTTCGTATAAGCAATTCTTGTGCCGAGTACTGTTCACAATAGCTGTTGATGGTGATGGCGCAAGAGCTTTCTCGGTTCAAAGTGAGGTTTCTGCTTGACGGAGTTGGTGCGGCAACTGGTGAGCTTGTAAGATTCCTTGCTCCTCGTACTGTTGAGGCGTTGATGAGAGCAATGCCGCTTGAAGGTAGAGCTGCTGTCTGGAGGGAGGAGGTCTACTTTCAGACGAACGTTACTATAGGTGCTGAGAAGGAGAAAACAAGAGTTGAGAAGGGAACGATAGCGTACTGGCCGCTTGGCTCTGCTGTCTGCGTGTTCTATGGGAACTCGCAGCCTTACAGCCCGGTCAACGTCATCGGAAGGATCGCTGAAGGGTTGGATCTGTTCAGGGAAGTCAAGCAAGGAACGAGAATAACTCTTGAGAGCCTCTAGGCGGCCACTGCTCGGTATATCCTTATCCTTGCGTTTCCCCCGACAGGTACTAGAACTCCTCGTTTCTGTAGCTGCTCAAGAAGGTCCTTGGCGGTCCCAACTCGCACGTTGAATTGAGAGGAGACGGCATAGGGGGTTATGGCGCTCATCTTTGCGATCTCGCTGAGGAGCTTCGAGTCATCAACGCCCTGCAACTCTACTCCTCTCAGCTTCTTTTCTACTGGCCCCGATTTCGCCTTACCTTTCTTTGGCTGGCCTGACTCTTTTTCCTGCGTGACTTGTGACTTCTCCATCTGAGCTAGGCTCTTCTTCTTTGCTCCTCCGATCGTCTATACCTCCGTTAGGTTGGTAGACGATCGAACGGACAGATAAAACTGTAGCGGTCCTGTTTTGGCGAGGTCGTTGGATTTTTGCGGCGTACACCAAAGCCGCAACAGAGGCTCAGCAATCAACGGCGCGAGGCTTGGACCACTGTCTTGAGTGTGCGGACATTGCCAACATTAACCCCATGTCTTGCTGACGAGCTCCAGAACTGTCAAGGGCTTGAGTAGTCAGTCGCGCCTCGGGCAGGTCATTCTTTCCACATGCCTCAAGCCGTGTCTCTGTTGTCTGAGGGTTGGCCGATTCTTGGTCTTCGTTTCCTCTGGACAGCGATTATTAGCGCCAACATTATGAAGAGACACATGGCTGTCCATATGGCCGCAATGGTCAACTGGTCGAACTCTGTGCGAATCTGCTCCTTCCATTCTGCAACAATCGTCATTGGACGTTCGACGACCACAGAAATGGACTCTTTCGGAGGAACCGTGGGGCGGTATTCTTGCGGCTCTACTATCCACCTATCGAATACATACTCTGATGTCCTCTTGAAGAGTAGCATGAATCGAGAAGATTCTCCAATTACAACATGCTCAACCGAGATCATAAGCTGGCTTCCTACACTAAGCTCAAGTGTTGCAGCCACCCCTCCGGACGCAAGAACTCTGGGAATACCGTCAATCACTACGTTTGTAGATATTGAAGAGGGGATTCCTACTAGAAAGAATTTGATAGGATACCTAGACGCACAGATCGTGACAGCCCTTTTTGCATCGGGTTTTCCAAACCCCCAAATGTAGGATCCGTTCATGTTGATCTGGCCTGTGTGGGAATCCTGCCTGGCGGCGATCCTCAATATCTCTCTAACACTTGAAGAAGAGGCGTGAGGGTTGCATTGCAGGATTAGTGCTACGACTCCTGTGATGTGTGGTGCAGCCATGCTTGTACCTTGCTTGATAGAATATGCATCGTCAGGATCTCTTGCAGATCTGGGAGAGTCCGCTGATCTGGACGAGATAATCCCTTTGCCCGGGGCAGCTATCTCTGGTTTCAGTCTGCCATCTCGTGTGGGGCCCCAAGAGCTGAAGCTTGCAATGTCTCCTATATTCTCGCCACTTGTGTAGTTGTCTTCGGTTCCGTTCATGGTTGTCCATCGCATGCGTGTCACGTATGCGCCGACCGTGATTACGTTTCTACCGGTTCCAGGTACATTGACAGTCTTGTCTCTGGTGATCTCGTATCCGGAGCCTAGAAGGAACTGTCCTTTCGAGCCTAGCCACGCATTCCAACCTCCTTCGTCGCTTACCGATCTTCCCTGTATCGTGATCATCCAAGCTTCACCCGTTAGGTTCATGGAGGAGCCTACACTCAGCTTCCAAGCCTTTCCGCTGGCCTCGATATCGTGACTCACGTGTACTGTGCCGCTTTCCATGGAGACGCCCTCTTTTGGCGTAGAGCCATTGATGACTAGGCCACTTGGAGATCTGATCGAGAGGTCAAAAGCGTTAGATGTAGAGTACCACACTTCAAGATATATCTCGTCTTCATCGCTTTCGGGCTGAACCGAAAGACTGGCGGACTCCCCCTCTTTGAGCTTTCCTTCAGCGTGGGTTTTCTTATCACCCTCATTTCCAGCCGAGACAACCACAACAAGTCCTTCTGAAACAAGATGGTCCAGGGCCCTCTCGACAGGTGAGGAGCCATCGTGTCCGCCAGCATTGCTTCCTATGCTGAGGTTCACGGCTGCTCTCTTCCCGAGAAACTTGGCTTTTTCCCAAATGTAGTTGACTCCATCGATTACCTCCGCCCACCTGAACCTCCAGCCCTTCCGTGTGTTGAAGCCGCTCTTGACAACGATCAGCAAGGAGCCGGGGGCCACGCCAACATATCTTCCGGTCAAGCCGCCTGTTGCAGATGCTATGCCAGCGACGTGAGTTCCATGGCCGATTTGATCCTTCGAATCACAAGCGCCCGCCTCTATCTGCTCTCTGGTCCATTCCGTTCCGTATCGGTATCCTGCAGGTTGAACTCCTGTGGTCGTTTGATCCCAAAGGTAAAGGATCTTTGATGACCCGTTTTCAAATCGGAAGTCCGGATGCTTCAAGTCAATTCCAGTGTCTACGATGCCAACTATCACGCCAGTGCCGTTCAGAGGCGCTTCTCTTCGTTCCGCGGTCTTCTTCCCGATATCAACTCCCCAAATCTCGGGAACGCTGACATCCAAGGCTGGCGCTCCATAGCCAGATTCCACACGAGTCACAAAACCAAGGTTCCCTAACCGATAGATACGGGCCCTGACCAGACGCACAGTTGCTATGTTGCCTATTACAGTGCTTACCTTGCCGATGCGGTTCAGCTGTTGAATCTCTGGAAGAGACAAGCCTGAACTACCTACGACGACCACGGGAACCTCATCGTTCTCGTTGCTCGAGATGTCTTCGGCTTGCGTAAGCAGTCTGCCATCTACACAGGCGACGTTTCTGGTTGGAACACTCGCCAATGTCGATATGACCGCCGAAACGAGAACTAACGTAAGAATGGTCGTCCTAGCAACCAAACGAAGAAGCGCTTGGCCCATGTCAGACACCAAGAATGCGCTGAATGAGATCCCGCATCAGAAGATCACGTTCCTCCAACCGGCCTCTCTTTGGCGCCTCCTATATTACCCAGCTGCAAACTTCGGTCCACACTTCACAACGCTATTCGTTGGCTAGGGGCCCATTTCTCTATTTCGCATGCTGAGGTGCATAAGATATCAATCAAGGCATGCCCCTCTCTCAACATATCTGAATGTGTTAGCCAAAGTTTAGGGATGTGGGAACTTGTTTTCATATCTACAAAGCGATTCTCGGAGAGAGATTTTACACAAATGTGTTGCAAACTATCTTATCGCTAGGAAGCAAGTGATTCGCTAACGACCTCGTGAGGCGCTTCTATGAAATTGGTGACAGTGAAGCTTCCGGAGGCGATCTTGGATGGGCTGGATGAGCTAGTTAAAGCTGGGATGTACCAGAATAGGAGCGCAGTGATTAGAGCTGCAGTCAGGGACCTCCTGAAGAAGGAGCTTTGGAAATCTGAGGCTGATTGACTATTGCTTCTGTGTTTTCGACGTCACCTGGCCTGATAGCGGCGTGGCGCAATCCCAGCGACTTCAACCCAGACCTATCGGTTCGAAGCTTGATAGCAATCTTCGAAGAGACATGTTACTGTCTTGCTTTCCCGATCGATCCTTACCCAACCATTGATACTTCTTTGGGAACGATAGGGAAGTCTTCTACACCTACTATCTTGACGTAGAAGTATTTCGCGTCGGACGTGTTGTTGGAGAATTCGAGTTTCTCTCCTGCTGGACGCGAGGCAGCATATTTGATGAATGGAGCATTCAAAGGCTCGTCCCTAATCACATAGAAGAACACAGGTAGCGCGTCCGCTTCGTAGTAATGTTCAAAAGGAATGCATGTCCCAACTATGTGTTTTCTGTTCCGCTTAAACTGCCAAAGAGGGAATATCGTTCCTTCTCTAAAGGAGAGGGGAAGTAGAATCCTCACTATGGAGTTCAGGTTCTCAACCTCAGTAAGCATAGGCTCAGGCGGAGATGGATGCTCACCCCTGAGAGAATCTTCGAAGAACTTGGGTGTCTTCTTGACCTCTACAAAGGATCCGTACTTGTACCTTGTATCATCGACATCGTCACAGAAGGCTACCTCCTCGCCTTTCGGCGAGTCACTCTTGTATGCGAGGAATGGTTTTGGCCTCTGATCAGAATCGACATATGCTAGGAGAGGAAGATCACCGTTCCAGTACATATACGCAGTGAAAAGGGCTAGGATGTGTCTTCCTCCGAATTGCATGTGCCAAAGGATCTGGGATCCTTCGCTCAAGGCTAGACCTAGTCTTGCAAAACTCAGCAAGTCTTTTACTCGAACTGGAATTGGTGGCTTACCGACTTCTGGCAACCCATGCATCACATATTTCACCGCAACCTTGTTGCGTTCACATTGATGTTTCAGTGCTACGTATGAAGCAAATAAACTATCTCGTTGAAGGTCATAACAAGGTCGTTGATCGGTTTCAGAATCGCGACGTTGTTGTTCGCAGGTGATCCTGGCGATCCGCGTTCGCTTGACCATTGAATGGTCTCATTTGACCCGACGGAGATACTGACGAGCTTATCGAAGTGTTAGAGAGATGGCGGGGATTTCGAGAGAAGTTCCATGAATCGAAGGCAGTCCTTCGCCATAGTCATGTTGTTAAACATCACATACGTTTGCTTTACGTCCAGCTTCTTCACTCTTTCAGTGAGAATCTCCAAATCCTTGTCGACATAGGAATACTTGTAGCTTAGTTCCTTGGGTAGCCCATGAAGCCTTATGTAAACTATGTCTCTCGATGATTGGGGTTGTCTCTTGAATATGTCAACCACATGGACAAGATCCAGCTCTGTGCATAGGGTCTTGACGAACTCTGGATTGTCATGCCAGCTCTTGTGGCGAGGCTCCCAAGCAATGGCCAAGTCCTCCCTTGGAGCCTTGTCAAAGAATCTTCTCATGTTCCCTACATTTTCCTTGTTGTAAACAAACGAAGGAGGGCACTGAACCACGCATATTTTCGAATATAGCTGTCTGCATATTTCTAAGGTCTTCTTCCATGCCTCTAGATTTCTTGGAGTGGGTTTCAGATGGCCGTAGTGATGCATCTCCCATTTGTGTGCGACCGCCCCCGCGTGTCGCCACGTAGGACTTGTTCGCGGATGTGTCACTGCCTGCCAAGCCTTCCACGAACTCAAACCATTCAGGTGCTTCTCTTCTCCATCTCTCCGCCGTCTCAATCTTGGGCAATCTATAGAATGTTGACTGAAGTTCGACTACGTCGAAGAGCTTGTAGTACGTCTTCGCCCCACCTTTGACTGCGAACCCGCAGCAACCCGCCTTAATCAATCGCCTCTCAAGACTGTAATAGACACGGCCAAGAATAAGCTGTGCGAACAACCTGAGAATCATATGCTTGACTCGAGTCAAATCGTCTTGTAGAAGGATGCCACCATCGCCATTCTGATGCTTCTAGTCCATTGTGTCTATCGCCATAGGCGTCTTCGCTCGATGTCCGGAAGCGCAATAAGCTATTCAAGGCAAATAGTGTAGTCACTACTACCATCAGGACACACTAAGGAGCAGCTGGCAAGACTAGCCATTGAACGTGCTATGGCCAATGAACTCTGCAATAGTACTTGCGGGCGGGCGTTCAACTAGGTTTGGCAGAGACAAGGGACTCTGGGCGATCGGCGACCAGACATTGGTCGAGCGTGTTCACGGTAGAATCAGGAATGTTGCGCAAGAAGTTGTGATTGCTGTTGGTTCCGAGAAACAGAGACAGACTTACTCACAGATCATTAGCAACTGCGTCTTCGCTGTTGATGAATCACCTGGAATGGGGCCGCTAGGTGGCCTGTGGTCAGGGCTGCGAAGAGTGACGGGCAAGAAGGTTGCGGTAGTTGGCTGTGATATGCCCTTCATATCTGCAGAGCTGATGAGTCTTCTCTATGACTTGTCAGAGGAATATGAT
>Ga0315308_1001346_pt1 | contig 14172 bp, 15 predicted proteins | sample TDP3_MG_FD_203078 | JGI IMG/M metagenome (GOLD analysis project Ga0315308, IMG submission 203078) | Freshwater sediment microbial communities from Lake Towuti, South Sulawesi, Indonesia - TDP3 | ecosystem: Environmental > Aquatic > Freshwater > Lake > Sediment | place: Indonesia: South Sulawesi... | reverse complement strand
AGGTGACGCAGGTCAGGAAGGGCGTGATCACAGCTCAGGTCAAAATGCGGATAGAAACCCCGGCTACGTTGACAGCCGTGATAACCAGAGAAGCCGTCCAGGAAATGAGGATCAAGAGAGGGGACGATGTGCTCGCCGTTATCAAGGCGACGAGCATCATGGTGTCCAAATAAAGCACAATGCACCCAGAACTCCTTGCAGACAGATCCCTGTGCGCAAGACCGCGAGAACGAGATGCAGAGAAGCTAACAAACGCTTGGCAACCAAGCTCCGCCACACACTGAAGTATTGGGAGGACTGCCAAGCTTCCATGACCGATCGATCGATCGAGACACTAGAAGACGCAGCCGAACCGTACAATGATGCCAATGTTCGGGTTATCTCCTTCTTTTCGAGGACACCTGGAGTCACATCCGCCGGACGATGACGTCTGCGCAACTAAGCGACTTATATGATGGTGCCGCCGTCTTTCTGTAGAGGAGCGTGGGCTTGTGTCTTCTCTGCCCGAGCACGCCAAGAAAATCTTGGAAGCGGCAACAGATCTGCCATACAGGATAGAAGAAGTTCAACCGGGATCCGGCGATACTGCTTGGGAGGTACTGCTCGATCCCAAGGCCGAGACCGATCGACGCCTTGGAGGCTACGAGACCATAGCTGGAGCAGGGGGGCACATAGGTGGGGAGATAACCCTGTCGCCGCGAGTGAAAGGAAGCTTAACGCTTCTGACCAGAAAACTAGACGGCAAGGAGGTGCAGGCTCATCTGCTGGCAGACAGAGATAAGTGGAGCGGCCTGAAAAGGCGCATCCCCCACACACTGAAATTCCTCCGAGACATGGAATCGACTGTGGAAGGGATCAACCGTGAGCATAACTCGGACGTTCAGGTTCACCTCGACGAGGAGAAGGCCGAATGGTGGCTTCAAGTGCGTTTTAGGGCTTCTGGGCTGAGCGCGGATGAGTCAGTGGAGAGACTTGAGAGGAACGTAAGAGCTTTCGGAAAGGCTTTGAGAGAGTACCATGTAAGGATGGAGTCTCTCAAGATCTAGCCCTCACCAGCAACCTGGATTCCTCCGATCATAGCAACCGACAGAAGAGTCACTTCGGTAGAACGCCGATCAAGCTTCTCTCGGCTGGATCAGATTCTTGAGACCATTCATGCTGAACCTGGTGCCCGAGCAGCCATTCTTGGTCAGAGGAAGGACCTGGCCGCTCACTCCTATTGCTTCAGCATACTTCTTAGCCAGCTTCAGCTCTTGGCAGCAGGCAACTCCTACCACACCCTCGTAACTAGATTTACGAAGGATCTCTGGGATACACGATCCTCCTGCCACCACGTACACGTCGTACCCCATTTTTCGAGCTAGGCTAGTCGCCTGATTTACCTGGCAGTCAGGAGAACAGGCATGACAGAAATACGAGGGTTGGGTCGCGTCGAAGTGAGCTTGACACTTATTATCCATGTACTTTCGCGCACAGTGTGGGAGGAACAGGGCTCTCTTCTCTGATTTGAGGAAGCGCTCTCTATTCACCAGATTCGTGAGGTTTGCATCGATCATATCCTCAACGACCGTTAAGGCGTCTGACACGTCTAGGCCGGTAATCTCATGTAGCCTAAACTTCTCAACCAAATACCGCGCTCTTTCTCCTATTTTCCTGTGGAGCCCCGCCTGGGTCGAAATCTTGGCTAGTTCTTTGAAGAATGAACGAGATAGTCGGGATAGATCGAAGCTGAACGCGTACGGCACGATTCGAGTGAGACTGCATTAGGATATAAACCTAGATGGAGACATCCATGAAATGCACTCCTAGCCTGGTTGCTCGCCCATTAATCGACGAAGCCGCCGTGAAGGTTAGGTGGCTGGATATGGTCGTAGCTTGAAGTGTGCGCCTGGAGCTGTGGAAGCCATGTGAAGCACGACTTTCAGGGTCCGTCAGACCGGGTGGAGACGTTGCCGGAGCCATCGATCAGGCCTAATTCTCAGAGCAATATGTGTGAAGCCCATTCCTCTCTATACGTACATGCTCCTCTGCCGCGGGTGATCCCTGAACTCAGGGCCCGAGAAGTGTAAGCGCAGTTCTTCCTGAACGCCGATACCGATGAAGGCGAAAACGCCAGCGTCTATCCGGCAGTTCTCGGATCAGGAAATGGGAACTACCGGTTCCGTGGCGTTGAGATGGCTGCTGAAAACACGGAGCGAGGAGGAAACCTAATCAACCCAGCGTATCTATGACCAGTCGGGTGGTCTAATGCCCATAGCAGAACTCAACGGCAAGAAACCCCAAGTTCCTTCTTCCTGCTACGTGGCATCGAGCGCGACCATAGTTGGGGATGTTGTTTTGGGCGAGAGATGCAACGTGTGGCCCAACGTTGTAATTCGAGGGGACTTCAACAAGGTACGAATAGGCTCGGAGGTAAGTGTCCAAGACGGTTCTATGCTTCATGTAGATCCTGGCTTTCCTCTCACTGTAGGAGACAGAGTGACCATAGGTCACGGGGCAATACTGCATGGTTGCACAATAATGGGAGATGTACTCATCGGGATGGGGTCCATCATACTAAACGGAGCCAGACTGGAGTCGAACACGATTGTTGCAGCAGGAGCCGTGGTTAAAGAGAACAGTGAAGTGCCCGGTGGATCCCTGCTGGCTGGAGTACCAGCAAAGGTAGTTAAGAAGCTGACCGCTTCACAGACCGAGCTGATTAGAGCCTCGGCAAATGTGTATCTACATCTAAGCGAGGAGTATCGCAAAGCATGTCCAGGGGATAGACCGTATGAATAGGAGCCCTGAAGATCCAGTGCTGGAGGGGGAGGTAGTTCTCTTCCTGACGGAAAAGGGTAAGAGACACCTTGTGCAAGTTGTGGAGGGCAAGAGATTTCACAGCGAGGAGGGTTATGTTGACCTCTCTTCGGTTGTCGGCCTACCATACGGCAGTTCGGTCAGAACGAACATCGGATGCACGTGGTTTGTGTTATTCCCTAAGTTTGTGGAGGACCTCATGAAGGTGCCGCGGGTTACCCAGATTGTCTATCCGAAGGATCTCGGGGCAATAGTAGTGATGGCTGACATCCACACGGGAAGCCGCGTGGTTGAGGCCGGAACAGGCAGTGGCGTTCTAACAGCCAGCATCGCAAGCTATGTTCGGCCTACAGGGGAGGTTTACAGCTATGACGTGAGCGAGAGGAACATAGCTGCTGCTACGGCTCAGCTCGCCAGGCTTGGGTTGCTGAGATATGTGAAGCTCAAGCATGGAGATGTTACCTCTCGAATAGATGAGCTGGATGTGGACGCGGTGATACTCGATATTCCGACTCCATGGTTGGCGGTGAGCAAGGCACATCAGTCATTGAGCGCCGGCGGAACGCTTCTTTCGCTGAGCCCCACAATAGAACAGGTGGTGGAGACCGTTGAAACAATGAAGGAAACCGGCTTTATAGATATCGAGAGTATTGAGATTCTCCTTCGCCGCCTCCGCGTAAGGAGAGGCATGACCAGGCCGGAACACATCATGAGAGCGCACACAACATATATAACGTCGGGTCGAAAAGCATTAAAGTCGGCACCTGGGTAAGCGGGCAGGGGGTAGCACCTTCGATCATGACCGAGGAAAAGCGCAACACACGTGAATTCATCCTACTCATGATCGGAGCTACTCTTGCTTTCGGAACACCTTATGTTGTATTTGTTCTGAACAGACTCCACATTGCCTCGCCGAGCACCGGGCTTCTCCTGGCAATCCTGGTCTTTGCCGTGGGATCGATCATGATCTACCGCTCAGCGAAGAGAATAGGGATGGAAGACTAGCGCACATCTCCATAAACAGATAGACCCTAGACTTCGCGGTAGACAGAAGGTCACAGCTCGAGAGACAACAACCAGACTCAGCCCGATGCGTTTCCTTTTGTTCGGACTGTCTATTGTTGAAACATACCTGTCCAGTCTGAGGGCTACTCCAAGTTAAGTTCCTTTTCGAGGCGTTGCTTCTGAGCTGTGTAGTCTTCCTCTCTGAGCTCGCCGATCTTGAACTTGACCTCGAGCTTCTCGATCTGCTTCTGGATCTTCTTCTGTTCTTCCAGTAGTCTCTTGATCGAATCCAGTTGCTCACTCAGATCCTTGGCCACCTTGCTCGTAGTCTGCTTGTCTATCCCCAACGATGGAGCTTCCTTCTCGAATTTCTCGATCTTGTCTACTATGGATGATTGGAACTCAGATAGGTCTGCTGGTTTGATTTTGAAGGGGTTCTGGAGAAGCATGAGCCTTGGCTTCTGCTTCGAAAGCATCCTGTCGGTCTCAAGCTTGGATGTTATGTACTGCTTATCCGGGATCTCTCCAACCTCGTGACGTATTTTCAGTTGCTCAAGCTGCATCGAGAGTTCTTTCACCTTGTCGGAGGTCTTCCCCAGTTCTTCCAACCTCTTTTGCTCCAGGTTTTCCTTTCTGCCCAGGTACTCGAGGTACAGCTCGGTAAAGACATCGGCTCTTGTTTCATGGGTTAGGACCATGTCCACCAACTTGAACCGCCAGGTATTTAGAAACGCCAGTTGATCGATCAACCTCTGGATGTCCGTTTCCTCGAATGGCTTCTCGACTGCCACCTCAGGGGCCACGGAGGCTGGCGCAGCCTCCTTCGCCTCAGGTACGGCGGGAGCCACCTCAGGCGCCGCTGCTTCCACCTCTTCCTTGGGCAGCTCTCCCCCACAGAACATGCAGTATGTGCCCTTCAGGGTGAGTCTGCCACAGTGCGGACAGAGTGTTCTTTCGCTAGCCATCGAATCTACACTACCTCTCTAAATGCTCCTCACCATCCGCTAAAAACGTTTTCGCAGACGAAAGCTTGACATACCTCGACCGTGCGTATCCGACCCATCCGCATGTATGACTGGGCGAAGCGCGAGGCTGGCGCGCTAGTTTTTTAGCTAGCTTCGCACAAAGGACCCTGAACCGGCGATGCCTCAGCCGATCATCTCAGTTTCAGGGGTGAGGGGAGTATTCGGTGAGAGCTTGCTGGGCACAGACGTGCTAGGAATACTTTACGCCTTTTCACAGGTCACCAGCAGTGCAGGCATGATCGCCGTTGGACGCGACACCAGGCGCTCCGGTTTGCCCATTTCGATGCTCGCCGAGTCCGCGTTGACGGCTATGGGTCACGATGTCTTGGATCTCGGGATTCTCCCTACGCCGGCTCTTGCGTTAGGAGTTAGGAAGCTCGGCGCCAGGTCTGGAGTGATGATAACTGCCTCTCATAATCCTCCCCAGTGGAACGGACTGAAGTTTGTGAACCGTGACGGGACTGTTTTTGGGGAAGATCAGATGAATCAGGTGGCTGAGTTGAAGTCGAGAGGTGGCGAGGTCTTCCACACATCATGGAACCATGTCGGACGTCTAACAAGGTACAGCTTCTCGGATCAATATGTTGAGGCAGTTTTGAACTGGGTAGACCGCAAAAAGATAATGAGGACCAAGCTGTTGGTGATAACCGATGCGGGGGGAGGAGCCACCTATCAGACCACCCCGACGATGCTGTCCCGCTCAGGTTGCGGCGTCCTAACATTAAACAGCACACCCGGGAGCTTCAAGAGAAGAATCGAGCCTGTGCCACGGGCGTTGTCGGATCTCAAGGCCATAGTCAAGGAAGTTGGTGCTTCGTTTGGTGTAGCTCACGATTGCGATGGAGACAGAGCTGTGTTCGTGGACGAAACAGGAGAAGTTCTTAGCGAGGATCTTCCCGTTGCCGTTGTCCTTGATCGCTATCTCGACAGGATCAAAACTCCCTTGGTGGTGAACTCAGCTTCTTCACAGGTCTTTGAGTATGTGGCTGAGAAACATGGGGTTCAGATCCACGAAGCCTCAGTCGGTGAAGCGAACGTTGTCCGAACGATGATGGAGCGAGGCAGTTTGGCAGGTGCGGAGGGAAGCAACGGGGGGTTGATTCTGAGGAAGTTTAGCCCAACTCGCGATGGAGGTCTCTTGCTGATGATGGTTGCGGAGGCCGTTGCTCTAGACGGAAGACCACTGGGGGACCTTGCCTCCGATTATCCGAAGTACTTCATGGCAAAGCGTAGCTTTGCTATCCCGAGCCTGCTGAAAGCCACTTTCTATAGAGAGCTAGCGCGGCAATACAAGTCCTACCAAAGCGATCTACGCGATGGACTTAAGACAAAGAGGCAACATGAATGGATCTTCTTCAGGGCGTCCAAAACGGAGCCGATACTCAGAGTCATGGCCGAGGCGAAATCGAAGCAAAGAGCGGAGGAGCTGATCAACGACGGAGAGAAGAAGGCCATGTCTCTTCTAGCTGAGAATGAATCGTAACATGGGCCCTCTAAACAACGTGTCTTCTAGAGACTTTCAATAGCTCATTAATCGATCGCCAAGCGGGGTAGCTTGGCTGAGTCGTTCTCCGCTTCCCGCAGCTGCATGGAGGAATGCGGAAATCAGAGTGTGTCGTCAAGTTTCTGCGATCGATCCATGTCTTCTCTTTCATGCCGTATGAAGAGCAGCTCGCCTCTTGATCTGGCCTGCTATCTGGGCGGCGGGAAACCAGTTTCAGCTTCGCTGGATTGCCCCTCCTCGTACACCGCGATGCGCGCACCCAGTCCTCTCAGCAAATCAAGAAAAGCCATGAAGTGTGGAGACGTGTATTCTACGTTCGCGATCTCCAATCCGTTTCTTATTCCCAAGGCGAGGCATGTGCAGGCCATCGAGACAAGGTCGTCTGCATGCGAGCTCAAGGTGGCGGGCTTCAGGTCGCCTCCCTTAACATACAGGTTCCTCTCATCGTGGACAACCTCCACGCCCACTTTGTTCAGCTCGATCATCAACATCCTAAGAGCATAGGGCAAGTCCCCTCTCCCGTACTGGAATCCCCTGAAGGTACTCCACTTGTCACTGAAGCTGGCAAGAACCGAGGCTGGAAATAGCAGCTGTGGTTCAGCTGCTTCTATAGTTACCGGAAGTCCCTTGGCCTCTTTTGCATCAATCTGGACAAATTCTTCTCCAACGCGAACACTCGCGCCGAATTGACGCAGAGCTTCTATGAGTTTGACTTCCGGTTGTAGACCGCTAGGATTCACGCCGACTACACGTAGAATGGATTTGGAGACAGCGGCAGCAACAAGGACTAGACCTGCGATGAGGAAGCTGCCCTCGATCTTAACCTCTGATGGTGAATACCTCTGGGGAGCCGGGATTAGAAGCTCGCCCCTCTTTCCAACCTCTTCGATTTCTATCCCCAGTTTCCTCATTGTGTCAAACGTCATAGCCACCATGGAGTTTGAGGGTTTCAAGCTTCCTGCGAAGTCTATCTTCACGTCACCATCAGCCATGGGTGAAACAAGCATGACCCCTGAAACCAGGTGTGCATCCGCGTCTCTGACCCTGATTTGACCCTCCTTGAGAATTGGTCCTTGTATAGAGGGCAAGCCTCTACCCCTCACCTCAATCGTCTTCAGACCAAGCATTCTCCTTAGAGACACAGCCGACTCGCGCAGCATCTTGCTGCTCCCGCTGAAGCTGCATTTCCCCTTGGCCACAAGAGACATCGGCATCAGCATCCCTACCGTTTGCTCGGATGCATCGCATTCAAGAGGCTCGTAAGGCGCGGCTAGATCTTCCTTTCCTTCAAAGACCCACCCCTTGTTCTCGTCTTCTATCCTGGCGCCGAAGGCTTCGCAGCCCTTGCGTGTCAGAATCGTGTTGTTGTTTACCAGGGGGTTCATTATCCTTGACTTACCCATTGAAAGCGACAGTGCCACTGCATACCTGTGAGTATAGTTCTCGGAGGGAAACGCCTCCGCCGTGCCCGTAAGTTCCCTGCCTCCATCGATCTTCAGAGACTTCAATCCAAGTCTACCTCTCTCATTCGCCCTTAACGCGGCATTAGTATTTGCCTCGAGTTTATTAAATTTCTTTGCATATCATCCCGCGCTTGGTTGTCATCCTGCAGGAAAATCCGCCCGGATTCCTATGGGAGTCTGGAGGTATTCCGGCGTCCAATTCCACGGCCTTTCCGGTGGGCCGCGTTGTCATGTCGGATGGCCCTGGCAGTTCATCGCCCGTTGTAACGACCTTACCCTTTCAGCCGCTGATTACAACCGACTCCCAGTCCGGCGATGAAGACGTATATCCCCCCACCGACCTGGACGAGGAGACGGGCCTGGTGTCTCCTCAGCTCATCCACTTCTATCTCGCCAGATCGATGGAGCCACCGGCCCGACATCTACACATTGAACCTAAGCGACCGAGGAGGAGCCAGGCGGCCCTGGTCCAGACTGATGAGTTCACTCCAGAGAGCTCACAGCAAAGTTTGCATTGGGCCTAGGGCTTGGCGGCGATGGAAACCGCACACTCTATTCTTCAACCTCGCCCATGAAAACTGACCGACAAGGCGGAACACTCTTTCTCAGTTACAGCCTGATCTGTCCTTGCGCGCCTTTAACTGCGTTGTGGCGGAAGAGTTCACGAAAGCGGCTCGATGTCAAGTCAAGGACTTGTCACACACCTTCTGTGACCGCAGCCTCAAAAGCATCAACAGAGCTGGTCTTGAGGATCCCCTAGTTTTATTCATCCTTTTGCTCTTCCATCTCCTCAAGATACCTTCGGTACTCGTCTGGGTCCATTAGGTTCTCCAGCTCAGGCTCTCGAGCGATCTCTATCCTAAGTATCCATCCCTCCTCATAAGGAGATTCGTTGATTGCTTCGGGGCTATTCATGAGGGTGTCGTTCACTTCCACGACCTTTCCGCTGACGGGGGAGAAGATGTCGGATGTAGCTTTGACAGATTCCACCGACCCGATTGGCTCTCCTTGGTTAACCCTTTGATTCACGTTTGGGAGTTCCACGTAGATGATTTCATGGAGACTCTTCTGCGCATAATCGGTTATCCCCATCAAAGCATGCTTGCCCTCGACTTTGAGCCACTCATGGTCTCGAGTGTACAGTAGGTTGTTTCTCACCTCATACTCTTCCGACATTGCGTCTCATCCCTCTTCAGAGACGAGTGCTGCTGCGGCAACTGCACTATATAGCACTTTTTCTGGCTGAGTGTATCTTGCTTTCACTCCCTCCGACGTGCTCCTTGAGAAGACTCAGCTTGACTCATCATGAGATGTAGGTCGATCCTAGACCAAGCGAGAGTTCGTTTTCAGTTGGCTGTGCTTCGACCGAGACTTGCCCAGACAGCGTTCAGCCGAAGAAGATCTTTGCCGAATCGTAGAGGCTCCTGTCCACGGTCTTCAAGCCACTCACGGCGTCCTTCAGATCCACTGGAACTATGTCTGTAGATCTCAGGCTCACCATCTTGCCGAACTTTCCCTCCTTGACCAAATCGACGGCGGCCAAACCGAACCTCGTCGCCAGGATTCTGTCGAACGATGAGGGGGAACCACCTCGCACCACATGCCCCAAGGCAACCGACCTTGTCTCTATACCCGTCCTCTTTTCGATCTCGCGCGCGAGAAGTTCACCTATCCCCCCGAGCCGGACATGTCCGAACTCGTCGACCTCCCCTTCCTTGAGAAAAACAACCTCCTCCTCAGCGAGCTTCGCGCCCTCAGCTATGACGATGACAGCGAAGTTCTTGCCTTCCAACCTTCTCTTGCTCACGAGGGCGCAGACCTCATCTAGGTTGAACGGCTCTTCGGGTATGATCACGTAATTGGCTCCGCCAGCCATTCCTGAGAAAAGAGCGATCCAACCTGTGCTTCGGCCCATCACCTCTACCACGATAACCCTGTCGTGCGATTTGGCGGTGGTGGAGAGCTGCTCCAGGGCCCGGGCCGATATCTCCACAGCTGAAAAGAAACCAAAGGAAAAATCTGTGCCAGGGATATCGTTGTCTATGGTCTTGGGTACACCTACGACCTTGACTCCCATCCTGCTAAGCCTATACGCTACACCCAAGGTGTCGTCCCCGCCAACTGCAATCAACGCCTCGATCATGAACTTCCTCAAACTCTCCAGTACCTTAGCTGGGCCCCCCTGCGTCTTGAACGGGTTAGTACGAGACGTCTTCAGGATCGTCCCTCCCTCGCTGAGTATGCCGGACACCTCCTCATATCGAAGAGTGGTTATGTCCTCCTCCAGAAGCCCTCTCCACCCATATCTTATCCCACAAACCTCAAACCCGTAGTCAGATGCCTTCTTCACAACAGCTCTGATTACAGCGTTCAACCCTTGAGCGTCACCTCCTCCCGTCAGTATTCCTATCCTCATCTCCCTTCACTCTCCCCTGACAACTTCAACGTCACTCAGGGTATCGACGTATTTTGCGTACCACGGGTGAGCGGCCTTGTCTACTATCTCAGCCAGCTCATTCAGCCGGGACACACCGGTCGTAGCCAAGAACTGATCCATGTCATTCCGGCCGACCGCTTCCTTCCAGATCGCTCTTCCGCCCAGAAAACCTGAGGCTCCGTTCTCAACGGCGTGTCTTACGTTCTCCCTAAACTCGGGGAAATCCACAGCTGCGCTCAGAACCACCCACGGCGTCTCACTCGCCTCGTCCAGCGTCCTGCAGGACTCTACTGGATCTTGCCCAAGTTGGTCTGCATACTTTAGCTCTAGTGGAAACTCAGCCTTCAATACATCTATGCTGTATTCAGGCTTTGTCAGCTCAGCTGCTGTTTTCACTACAATGTCGGGCTTTTTCTTCGCGAAGGCGATCGGGTCTTTCTTCTTGTTCGGCTCACCCGCTAGAGGGTGAGACAGAGTTTCTAGGAGGAAGGCGATGTCGTACCTCTCGCACGCTCCGCCCACGGCTCTAACCATCGATTCTTGGTGCTTATGCGTAGGGCTGTCTGCTCTGTAGTAGATCAACATCTTGACCGCTGCCGCCCCCCTCTGCTTTATCGTTCGAACAGCTTCATCCACTTCCAAGCCGTTAAAGATCGCAACTTCAGGGGCAAACTCTCCCTGTCCACCGTAGCCGGTGGATTCTATCCCCATCAATAACCCTACGTCAGCCCTGATGTCACAAGCCGTGAGGAAGGATTTTTCGAACGAATACTCGGGGTCAACCAACACACCGGTCGCCTTTCCACCGCTCCCCCTGCCCACAAGGTTCTTTATCAGCGAAAGCTTTGTGTGTTTGATCTCCTCGTCCGACACGCTGGCCGGGCTCTGAGGATTAAGCATGCTCCTCAGAGCACCTCTTTGGTCCGTAGCGACTATGGAGAAGAAACACCTTGGGCTGGAGATGTGTAGGAGCCCTTCAAACTTGCCGTTGCTCATCATGCCTGGCCGCCTCAATTCTGGCGTCACCGGTTTTACCGCAGCTTTCCATGCTAGCGGTATATAGATTTCTCGTTGTCTACAGAGCCCGTGCAATGCCTGTGGCGCATCCTTCTCTACAAGGCAATGAGTTTGAGGAAGAGGCTGCCGGCGTCACTATATGAGATGACCAGAACGACCATCTCAAAACCGAGCCCAACCGCTCCACTGCCTCCATGCTTCATGCACCGGCTGATTCATGTTTCCACACCAAGCTCATGGTTCGCAGAGCCCTGTGTCGATTCCGGAGATGAGGAAAGCAATATGAGGTAGCCCCAAGATGCCAAGCAGTCGGTCCTCACTGTGACTGGAGGAGATGTCAAGCGAGGCGGGGCACGAGCTGGCAAGTCTCCGTACCTCGCTCTCGCCATAGCCGTTTCCGCCGTCTCCTTCGCAGCTGTACTCATTAGGCTGAGCAGGGCTCCCCCGATGGCAATCGCGACCTACAGGATGTCCATTACCACGCTGATTCTATGTCCTCCTGCAATTCTTTCAGGTGCGTATTCGGAGGTGGCTAGGGTCACGAGGAAAGAGGCCGCAATAATCTTCATCGCCGGGACTGCCCTGGCCGTTCACTTCGCCTCTTGGATATCATCGCTAAGCTTCACCTCCGTGGCTAGCTCAGTAATCATAGTCAATTTATCCCCTGTACTCGTGGCTGTGATAGGCCGTTACCTCCTTCGAGAACGCGTAACACCGAGGATGGCTCTGGGAATGGGCGCGGCGTTGATTGGATGCTCAATTATTGCCTCCGTGGACCTTGGGTCGGATGAGATCAATCTTCAGGGTGATATCTACGCGTTCGCGGGAGCTCTCGCAGCAGCAGTATATGTCCTAGGAGGCAGGATGATCAGACAGAACATCGGGCTTTTCGCCTATGTTCTACCTGTCTACGCCGTCTGCTCCTTGATCTTGGCAGGAGCTTCGGTGCTCCTCAAGACACCCCTCTATCCATATCAAGAGCAAGAGTACTTGATCTTCCTGGCTCTGGCTATAGTGCCAACGATCTTCGGACACACCATGTACAACTGGGCTCTTCGATTCGTTCCAGCATCGCTTGTGGCAGTGTCGCTTCTCGGAGAACCGGTCGGGGCCGCTGCGCTAGCTGGAGTCATACTTCATGAATACCCTCCCCCAATGGCAGTTCTTGGAGCCGCCCTGACCTTGATCGGCATATACATCACGGCCAGGAGGTAGCACTTCAGGCCTGCTCTCAAACGTGGGGAGGCGGCGGAAACCGTAGACTCAACACGCCTACGTGGTCCGAACCCATGACTTTGTGGGTGCTTAAAGGTCGTGGTGTTTTGACAGACGGTATGGAATGAGGTTGATGGAATGGATCTTGGTGGCTGTTCTGGTCGCGGATGCCCTGGTTCCCGCGACGCTGGGACAGAGCATGCTTGATTCCTTCAGAAGCTTTCTTCAACAAATCTCCGCGTTCCTCGACGAGATGTTCCAAATCCTGAAATCGATGTTTGCCAACATATTTAGAGTCTCATACAACCTGATGGCTCTCTTGGGCGTTGCATTCTGGCTGACAGGCTATAACCGGTATCAGGGTAGAAACCTGATCATAGGTGCGGTGATCCTCGCTTTTGCCTCTGAGTTCCTGATGCGGCAGGTAGTCTAGCTAGCAGAGCCTAAGTTAGGTCCACCAGGGATACTCTCCGCTTCCCCATGTCACCTTCTAGAACAGCTGCCCTGGGAGTCACGCCGTAGTACCTGCAAGAGAAGAGTCCTAGAAGCCTACCTCCGAAGAGATACGCATATCCCTCGGGGTAAGCCTCATGAGAGCGAAGCATCAAGCTAAGCTTGTTCTCTTCCATGAAGGTGTCGAAGACATCTCTCCCGAAGTATCTTATCCCCTCTCCTCTGAAGCTCTCCTGAAATCCTGAGACTCCCTCTTTGGGATCGTTCCAAAGCAGCTGCGTCACCAAAGGCGAGGCAGGCTCCACCTCTCCCTTCGGCAGAGAGGCTATCTGGCTCAGGCTCTTCAGTCCTTCAGCCAATCCTCCGTGAACACAGAGAATGCTGAAGCCCAGCATCGCTGCGTACGGCATTTGGGCAAACAATTCGCTGTATTTTCTGTAGAGCTGCGGCGAGTATCTCGACGATACCAAGTTGAAGAAGCCGTAGTTGAGGTTTGCCGTCGGCGTCTCGTGGTTCCCTCTGATCAGGTAGATCTTCTTCGGGAACTTGGTCTTCAGATCCAGCAGGAAGTTGATGTTCTCGATCTGTTTCGGCCCTCTGTCCACGTAGTCCCCTAGGAAGAGAAGAACCGTATCCTCCTTGCCTAGGAAAGTGTCGACTGCTTTCCTTGATGTGTCGTAGTCACCATGAGTGTCGCCGACAACCACCACCCTCTTCGAGGATATCTCCAGAAGCTGAGCCTCTGCTTCCAGTTGTCTCTGTGACTTCTCTAGCAGTTTAGTCGTTTCAACCTCGCTCAGCTTCAAGCCTCACACACTGGCTCCAGGCCGTCTTGTTCCCACCTGCCTCGGAAGCACGTCGCCATACGTTGGGACTCACCCTCGACGCTATCTCAGCGGCTCCCCTTTTTTCTCCACATCCTCCAGCTCAGGCAGATGGTTCTGGGGTGAGAAGCCCTAACCTCATCCACTCTACTGACGGCAGTGTTGTAAGGTGCTCCCAAGACCTTTTGAGGATCGTTGTAAGCCTCTTCCACTATCTTCTCCATAGCGTCAACGAAGGCGTCCAGCTCACGCTTCGACTCGGTCTCCGTGGGCTCAACCATGAAGGCTTCATCAACCGTCAAAGGAAAATAGATGGTCGGTGCGTGAATGCCAAAATCCAAGAGTCGCTTTGCAACGTTCAAAGCTCTTACCCCTGTCTCCTTGGCTAGTCTTGACAAGCTAAGAACGAACTCATGCTTTCTGGGACGAT
>Ga0315308_1001345_pt1 | contig 14173 bp, 13 predicted proteins | sample TDP3_MG_FD_203078 | JGI IMG/M metagenome (GOLD analysis project Ga0315308, IMG submission 203078) | Freshwater sediment microbial communities from Lake Towuti, South Sulawesi, Indonesia - TDP3 | ecosystem: Environmental > Aquatic > Freshwater > Lake > Sediment | place: Indonesia: South Sulawesi... | reverse complement strand
CTCGGCCTGTTCGGGTTGTCTCTTGTATTCTTAATTTTTCTCCACCATGCGGGTCTCCGTTATGAAAATTTTCTTGATCGGGTAACTGAGGCAACCCAGCTTATCGTTGGTTTTAGTATGGGAGCTTCGTCTGTGGCTCTCTTCGCTCGTGTGGGCGGAGGGATCTATACCAAAGCTGCAGATATGGGTGCGGATTTAGTGGGCAAAGTTGAAGCGGGCATTCCCGAGGATGATCCCCGCAATCCAGCGGTCATTGCCGATAATGTGGGTGACAATGTTGGCGACGTTGCCGGTATGGGAGCAGACCTTTTCGAATCATATGTCGGGGCAATAATTTCAGCAATTGTTATAGCGGTTGCGTTTCAAAATATTAAGGGGATGATGTTAGCACTATTTCTGCCTGCCTGGGGAATTATTTCTTCCATTATCGGGGTCTTCTTTGTCCGAACTGCTGAAGGCGAAGACCCTCAGAGGGCTCTCCGCAAAGGAATGGTAGCCAGCGCTTCTCTTCTCATAATTGGCGCCTTCTTCCTGGCGACTTTCTGGTATGGCGAAGTCAATACTTTCTTTGCCGTTCTTTCAGGATTAGTTGCGGGAATGGTTGTTGGATTTACTGCGGAGTATTACACATCAGGCAAAGTGGTGCGCAACATAGCGCAATCGGCATCTACAGGTCCGGCTACTAATATCATTCAAGGTGTATCTTCTGGGATGTTAAGCGTAACAATCCCTATAGTAGCTATAGGACTGGCGACGATTGTTGCTTATAAGTTTGCAAATATTTTTGGCATAGCTCTTTCAGCCGTGGGGATGTTATCCATTACGGGGATGACCGTGGCCATAGATGCCTATGGCCCAATTGCTGACAATGCTTGCGGCATAGCCCAAATGGCAGGAATGGCTCCAGAGGTGAGGTCGCGCGCGGAAAGACTCGATGCAGTGGGTAACACGACTGCAGCCATCAGTAAAGGATTTGCTATTGGCTCTGCTGCTTTGACCGCTTTAGCGCTTTTTACTGCTTTTGCCCAAACAGTTGGGTTGAGTGTATATGACGAAGTGACAATGAGTTCACAACTTATCTTGAACATAATGAAACCGCAGGTCGTTGCCGGACTCTTTATCGGCGGTGTGGTTCCTTTTCTCTTTTCTGGAGCGGCAATGCAGGCAGTCGGTAGGTCGGCTTTCAGGATTGTGGAAGAAGTGAGAAGGCAGTTCAGAGAGATTCCTGGGCTTATGGCGGGGGTGGCAAGACCAAATTCGGCTCGCTGTGTAGATATTACTACTCGAGGAGCTTTGAAAGAGATGGTAGTTCCCGGAATCGCAGCTATTCTCCTGCCTCTGATTATGGGAACTATTCTGGGAGCCGAAGCACTAGGTGGTTTCCTGGCAGGTTCGCTCGTTACTGGAGTCCCTCTGGCGATATTTCTTGCCAATGCTGGAGGAGCTTGGGACAACGCCAAAAAGCATATTGAGGAAGGCAATTTAGGCGGAAAAGGTTCTGAAGTGCATAAGGCGTCTATCATCGGCGATACCGTTGGTGATCCCTTCAAGGATACAGCTGGCCCATCTTTAAATATCTTATTGAAGTTGATGGCAATTGTATCCTTGGTATTTGCCCATGTAATTTTGAAATTCCACGCCTGGTTAGTCAGTCTCTTCCTATAAGGAAAAAAGTGACGGGTACTTTTTTGACTTTTGGGGTAAGAAAACGGAAGGCAGGCAACAGGTAGGAAAAAGTAGCCTTCCCTTTTTTTGTTGAGAATATGGAACTGGCAATTATTGGTCTTCCCAACGTAGGTAAATCAACGCTATTTAATGCTCTGACTGCAGGCCACGCGCCCGCTTCTAATTATCCGTTCTGTACTATCGAGCCTAACATTGGAGTTGTGGAAGTTCCTGATGAGAGGCTGGAAAAACTGGGTGAGATATATAGACCCCAAAAGTTGACGCGTGCTACAATAAGATTCCTGGATGTGGCTGGATTAGCAAAGGGGGCGTCAAAAGGAGAAGGCCTGGGGAACAAATTTCTCTCCCATATTAGGGGAGTTGATGCTTTAGTTCATCTGGTTCGCTGTTTTCAAGATGAGAAGGTAGTTAATGTTATGGGCGATATTAATCCGGTGAGGGATATCGAAGTCGTGAATACGGAACTTATGTTAGCGGATTTGGAGGTGGTAGCCCGAAATATTGAAAAATTGAGTGGTGCGGCAAAAAGTGGCGATAAGGAAGCCAGAGAAAGAGTGAAAGCACTGGAGGAGATAAAGGAGGGACTGGAAAAGGGAATTCCGGCAAGGAGAATAGAACTACCCGAAGATTTTGTGGTGTCTTATAATCTACTTACAGCGAAGGCGGTTTTATACGTGGCTAATGTGGATGAGAAGGACCCCAGTTTGGGGAAGAAAGTAGAAGAATATGCTAGAAGTGAAGGAGCGGAGGGGCTCAGTGTTTCAGCTGAACTGGAAGCCCAAATTACTCGGTTGGAGAAGGAAGAAAGGGAGAAATTTAGAAAGGAGCTCGGGATAGACAAGGGCGCATTGGAACGTCTGATTCACTCTTCCTATAAATTGCTCGATTTGGTTACCTTCTTCACTGTTGTGGGTACTGAGGTAAGAGCCTGGACAATAAAACGAGGCTGTCCAGCGATTATTGCTGCCGGGAAGATACATTCGGATATGGAGAAAGGATTTATCAAGGCGGAGGTATTCTCCTTTAGAGATTTGGAGGAGGGCGACGAGAAGACCTTGCAGGAGAAGGGATTAGTCAGGATAGAGGGAAGGGATTACAAAATTCAGGATGGTGACATAGTCCGTTTTAGATTTCATGTCTGATTAAAAGAGATGTTAATTTTTTCTTGCAACTGTGAGACCAATTTTATATAATTTTTATAAATTACGTCGCAACGACCATTAACAGGAGAAAGATTTTATGCCTACCTATGAGACTATTTTTATTTGTCCGCCAGATCTTCCGACGGAGGTGCTGGAGGAACTTGCCAAAGGGTTTGAGAAAATCATAACCGAGGGGCAGGGTGAGATCATTGCGCGTGATAAATTGGGACGCAGGAAATTGGGGTACGAAATAAAAGGTTATAGAGAAGGCTTTATGTATTATTTTAGTTTTAATTGTTTGCCAAGTTTAATTCCTGAATTGAGGAAGAGTTACCTCGTGACGGATAAGGTCATCAGACACCTGATTGTAAAAGTAGACAAGAAGAAACTGAAAGAAGGAAAGATAACGAGTGAAGAATCAAAAGTTGAAGAGGGAGAGGAAAGCACAAACACCGATGTCTCAGGAGAAAGGGGGAATCAGAGTGGCTAGAGGTACTGTCAATAAGGTTATTCTGATTGGTCGCTTGGGTAGTGACCCGGAGCTTCGCTACACACCGAATGGCGATGCTGTGGCAAATTTTAGAGTAGCGACTAACAGGGTGTGGAAAGACCAGGAAGGCAATCAACAAGAGAGGACGGAATGGCATAGGATAGTAGCCTGGAGAAAATTGGCAGAAAGGTGTGGGGAGTTCCTCAAGAAGGGAAGCCATGTCTATATTGAGGGGAGACTGGAAACGCGTAGCTGGGAGGACAAGAACGGAAATAAGAGGTATGTGACTGAAATTATAGCAAATCAGATGCAGATGCTTGAAGCCAAGGGCGAAGTGAGGCCTGTCGAGGGAATTCCTGCACCAGAAGGGGTATTGGAAGAGGAACAACTGGAAAAAGGTGAAGAAATAAGAGAAAGTGAATCGGAAGACGAAATTCCATTTTGAGTTAAAATTTTGATGTCGGCTAACTGATGCCGAAGAAGAGTAGGCGAGAGAGATGGTTCCCGATGGAGAAAAAAAAGCTAGGGAAGTAAAAGGAACACCCTTTCGAGGAAGGAAGCGATATCAGCCTTTTAGAAAGAGGGTGTGCCGGTTCTGTGTAAAGAAGATAGGGTATGTTGATTACAAGGACACGGCAGTCCTCAGGACTTACGTAACAGACAGAGGTAAGATTCTATCCAGTAAGATTACTGGAAACTGTGCCAAGCACCAGCGTATCTTAACTAGAGCTATAAAGAGAGCAAGAGATATCGGATTGTTACCATTCACCACGAGATAAGAAATGTCAGTCTCTCCGAAGTATTCTATCTATTCAGAAAGAGAAAGTCACGCCTTTAAATTTCCCTAGCTGTGCACAAATTGAATTTGTGCCTACAATTTGTAGGCACGGTTTCAACCGTACAGAAATGGTTGTAGGCACGATTTCAAATCGTGCTAATTTTGACTAGTATTCCAAAAAATTATAGAGAGAGATGAAAGTTATACTTTGTCAGGCAGTTAAGGGCCTGGGTGAGAAAGGCGATGTAATCCTGGTTAAAGATGGCTACGGTCGTAACTATCTCATTCCGCGACGCCTTGCCTGGGAGGCTACCGAAGAGAATATCCGCAGATTAAAAGAGGAAAAGCAGAGAGAAGAGGAGAAAGACGAGAAGATTTTGAGATCAGCACTCGCATTTGCCACTAACCTAAGTAAAATTTCTTGCACCATTCCTGTAAAAGTAGGAGAGAGCGAGAAGATTTTTGGTGCGGTTACTTCTTCCGACATTCGAGAAGCTTTATTTTCTAAAGGGATAGACGTGGACAAAAAGGATATACTTCTCGATGAGCCAATTAAGGAATTGGGAGTGTATACAGTAGAAGTTAGGGTGCATCCACGCGTTACGGGTAGAGTAAAAGTATGGGTAGTGAAGGAGTAGTCCCGATAGATCGGGACGTTATAACGGCGAAGCTTCGCCACTCCTCGGGAGGGAAAAATGGCCGATCTAATAGATAAGATTCCGCCACAGAATTTAGAGGCAGAGCGCTCGGTACTGGGGGCGATGCTTATTGAAAAGGAAGCGATTGCCAGAGCTATAGACTTCTTGAGAAAGGAGAGTTTTTACAGCGAGACACATCAGATGATTTTTCAGACGATTGTGGAGATGTATGATAAGGATAAGGCAGTCGACTTTGTCACTGTTGCTGAAGAGTTGAGAAAGGCAAAGCTACTGAAAGAAGTGGGAGGCGCTACCTACCTCAGTAATCTGATAAATAGTGTAGCTACAGCAGCAAATGTTGACTATTATGCTAAGATTGTTCAAGAAAAAGCTATTCTCAGAAATCTTATCCGAGCAGCGACGCAGATTGTGACCGATGGCTATACGGATACTAAGGATGTAAGTGAAATTCTCGACCAGGCAGAGCAGGCAATCTTCAATATCACCCAGAGCAAGGTTCAGCCAGGATTTTTGCCGGTTTCTGAAATGGTGCATGGAAGCATTGAGACCATTGAAAATCTATATAAGAAAAAGGAGAAAGTACCCGGGGTGCCTTCTGGCTTTATAGATTTGGATAGAAAAACAGGGGGTTTCTATTCTTCAAATTTAGTAGTTATTGCCGGGCGACCTTCCATGGGTAAGACCTCATTCTGTTTGAGTATTGCGCGCAATGTAGGAATTAGTGAATCCCTCCCAGTAGCAATTTTCAGTTTGGAAATGTCTCGAGAAGAAATAGTTTTGCGCCTTCTCTGTTCCGTGGCTAAAGTTAGTATGCATAAGGTGCGAACAGGTTTTATTGACAAGAAAGATTGGACTCCTCTAACCAATGCAGCTTCTATCCTCTCCAACGCTCCGATTTTCATTGACGATTCTCCGGCAATTTCGGTTTTGGAGATTAAGGCTAGAGCGAGGCGATTGCAGGCCGAAAGAGGACTTTCTCTAATCATAGTTGACTACTTACAACTTATGCCGGGCCGCACGGGAAGAGCCGAGTACCGACAACAGGATATCTCAGAAATTACACGTTCTCTAAAGAACATGGCCAAGGAACTAAAGATTCCTGTTATCGCTATTTCCCAGTTGTCCCGGGAGACCGAAAAGAGACAATCAAAAAGGCCACAACTTTCCGACTTGAGAGAGTCCGGGGCAATAGAGCAGGATGCTGATTTGGTTGCCTTTATCTACAGGGAAGATTACTACGATCCCAAAAATGCCCCTCCCGGAGTTACAGAAATAATAATTGGAAAACAACGAAATGGCCCCACAGGTTCGGTGAAGCTAAAATTCTTAAATGAGTATACCTGTTTTGAGAATTTATCCAAACAACCCGAATAGATTATGCCAAAATCCCACTATCCTTCCCGTTATGCTATTCCTTTTCTCCGACCGACTTGGGCTGAAATCAATTTAGCTGCCTTCCGACACAATTTCCGACAGATAGAGAGAAAACTCAGGAAAGGTGTCTCTATTCTTTCTGTAGTTAAGGCCGATGGTTACGGCCACGGCATGGAAGAGATTGCTCGCGCTAGCCTATCCTGCGGAGCAAAGATTCTGGGAGTAGCCAACATTGAAGAAGGAATATTCCTGAGAAAGAGAGGAATTAGAGCACCTATCCTTGTTCTGGGAAGTGTTTACCCCTTAGCCAATTTTACTTATATCCTGAGATATGATCTCTCGCCCACGATTTCTAGCCTTGTAGCCTCAGAGGAGCTTTCCAAAATTGCCAGGCGAGCGAGGAAGAAAGTAAAAGTTCATATAAAAGTAGACACTGGGATGGGACGCATCGGGATTTCAGCCGAGAACGCCGCGGACCTTGTCCGGAGAGTCCTTCAGTTGCCAGGGATAATTGTTGAAGGAATCTACACTCATCTTGCGGCAGCAGATAGCGATTATGAGTTCACTGTACAGCAGATTAGAAAGTTCCAATCAGTTATTGATGAGCTCGAACGAGATAATATAAGGATAAAGTACAAGCATGCGGCTAACTCTACAGCTGTCCTGTCTTATCCGGATGCCCATTTCAACCTGGCGCGGCCGGGAATATCACTTTATGGTCTTGCTCCTTTTGAAGGGGCAGAAAAAGAGATAGATTTGAAACCCGTAATGCAACTCAAGACGAAAATCGTGTTCATTAAGAGAGTGAAGAAAGGAACAAGCATAAGTTATGGCCGAACCTGGAAAGCGGAGAAAGATTCTGTAATTGCCACCCTTCCCATAGGCTATGCCGATGGATACAATCGTTTGCTCTCAAATCGGGCTGAGGTCTTGATTTGTGGGAAAAGAGTTCCCATCGTGGGAAGAGTATGTATGGATATGTGTATGGCAGATGCTACTTCACTACCGGATGTAAAGGTTGGCGAGGAGGTAGTGTTGATTGGTTCTCAAGGAAAAGAGAGAATAACTGCGGATGAGATTGCCAAAATAATTGGGACTATTAGTTACGAAGTAGTCTGTGGAATAAGCAAGAGAGTCCCCCGAATTACGAATTAAGGAGCAAGAAAATGAAGAGAAACAAAGTAAAGGAAATAATAGAGAAAGGTAAAGTTGCGCTGGGTCCATTTATGAAGTTTACTGACGCCGCTTCGGTGGAGATTGCCGGGAAGGCGGGCTTCGATTTCGTCATAATTGATATGGAACATGGACCGGTCTCGGTGGAGACGGCACAGAATTTAATAAGAGCTGCAGAGTTAGTAGATATCACGCCAATCGTAAGAGTGACTGAAAATGAGCCCGGATTCATACTGAGAGCCTTGGATATTGGTGCAGGAGGTGTGGAAGTTCCCCAGATTGGAACTAAGGAAGATGCCTTAAGGCTCGTTCGGTCAGCAAAGTTTGCCCCACGGGGAAGTCGCGGAGTATGTCGCTTTGTACGAGCCGCTGACTATTCTGCCTCTGACCGCTACAAATATTTTGAGGAAGCCAATAAAGAAACTATAACTGTCCCCCATATTGAAGGGACCAAGGGAATAAGTAACCTGAAAGAGATATTATCGGTTGAGGGTCTGGATATCATATTTGTTGGACCTTATGACCTTTCTCAATCCCTGAATATACCAGGACAGGTAGAAGACCCGAGAGTTGTGGAAAAGATGAGAGAAGTAGTCAATATGTGCAAAAAAAGCAGACTTGCTGTGGGAACATTTGTAGACGATGTTAAGGCGGCAAAGAAATGGATTGCTCAAGGCGTTCAGTATATCTCTTTTTCAGTCGATGTGGGAATCTTCTACGAAGCCTGCAGGAGCATAGTTAGAGAACTTAAGGAGTAGCGGAGCGACAGCGCCGCACTGTGATAGCGAAGCCCTGCTTCGCTACTCCAGATGGAGTAGGGGATGCTACCTAGAATTGTCATAACTATGGGCGATCCTGCAGGGATAGGCCCTGAGATTATTATTAAGGCTTTGAGTCTAGCGGAAATATATGAGATTTGTCAACCTGTTGTAGTTGGTAGCGCACAGGTTTTAGAGGTGGCTTTAGAATTTTCCCGGAGTCCGGCATTGATAGGGAAGCCAAAACTCAATCCCATCACGGAAATCAGAAAGGCAAGATTCAAACATGGGGCTATTGACCTGTTCGATTTAGTAAATATAGATGGGGAAAGACTAAAACTAGGGAAGGTAGACCCCATGTGCGGTAAGGCATCATTTGAATATATTAGGAAGGGAATCGAAATAGTCCAGAGTGGAGGAGCTAAAGCTATGGTTACTGCTCCTGTCTGCAAGAAAGCGATGGAAGAAGCGGGACTTTCTTATCTCGGGCACACAGAACTCTTAGCCGAACTCACAGGCACAAGAGATTTCGCAATGATGCTTGTGGGCGGAAATTTGAAGGTGGTCTTGGTGACCCGACATCTCCCGTTAAAAGATGTAGCCTCTTCGCTTACTAAAGAGAAAGTTCTTCTTGCCATAAGATTAGGAGTGGAGGCAATGAAAGCCTTCGGAATAGATTCACCCAGACTAGAGGTCTGTGCTTTAAACCCCCATGCCGGCGAATGGGGAGTTCTGGGAAAGGAAGAGATTGAGACGATTATTCCTGGCATAGAAGAGGCAAGAAAAGAAGGGATAGAGGTTGATGGTCCCCTTCCCAGCGATAAAGTATTTTATGATGTCGCTGGGGGTAGGTACGACTTAGCTATCGCAATGTACCATGACCAGGCACAGATTCCCGTGAAGCTTCTATCATTTACCAAGAGTGTTAATGTTACTTTGGGGTTGCCTTTTGTCCGCACTTCACCATGTCACGGTACAGGTTTCGATATTGCCGGGCAGAATAAGGCAAATCCCCAGAGTTTTATCGAGGCAATAAAACTAGCCGCAAAGCTAGTACAGATGAAGGGATAGTTTTCGGAGTCGCTCGGTTAGAGCCTCGCTCAAAATCGGCCAGCGCTGGGGCCAACCCTGACCGATTTAAAGCTCCTGCAACTATCCCTTCATCCTTGAGTAATTAAGAGGTGGGGATAGTTTTCGGAGTCGCTGGAATAGCTGCACAGATTGAATCTGTGCCTACGATATGACCGAACATTTGTAGGCAGGGTTTTAACCGTGCAAAACGCGTTCGAAAGATGATAATGGAAAGATTCAGGCCGCGCAAGCGGTGGGGACAAAATTTTTTGGTTGACCATAATATTGCGAGGAAAATGGTCTCTTGCGCCGAACTGAGTCCAAAAGATACGGTTTTGGAAATCGGTGCAGGAAAAGGAATTCTGACTGGCAAGATTGCCTCGCTGGTAAAGAAAGTCATTGCTATAGAGATTGACAAAAAACTATCTAGTTTTCTTCGAGAGGAGCTGAAAAATTACAGAAACGTGGGGGTTATAGAAGGAGATTTTTTAAAATTGGATATTTCACAGTTTTTGGGCTCGGTTCCAGAGAGGTCGGTAAAAGTTATTGCGAATTTACCTTATTATATTACTTCACCAATAATCGTGAAATTACTAAATATGAAACGGTGGTCCGAGGCTATCCTTATGTTGCAGAGGGAGGTCGGAGAGAGAATTACGGCTAGTCCCGGGGGCAAAGATTATGGGGCATTATCTATTCTGGTACAGTACCATTGCGATGTAGAGAAGCAATTCAATGTGTCGAGAAATGTGTTTCGCCCCAGGCCGGATGTCGATTCGGTGGTCGTTAAGTTGAAACTTTTGAAGCGTCCCAGAATAAAAGTAAAAGACGAAAAGCTTTTTTTTGAAATTGTTCATGCAGGCTTTTCGCAGAGAAGGAAGAAATTAAGTAATTCCATAAGTAAAGTCTTAAGAATGGATAAGCATATCTTAGAGGAAAGTTTGGGAAAATTGAATATCTCGCCATTCAGGAGGGCAGAAACCTTAAGCATAGAAGAGTTTGCTCGAATTTCCGATTCCTTGAAGGCTGGGTGATAATCTTTATGATTGCGTAGCTTGAGAGCGAAGAGAAATATGTCTGCTCCAATGAGTCCGGGCTAAAGGAAGCAAAGCTTAGGAGGCTGTGTCGTAACCCCCAAAGCGACCATTTTTCGTCGAAAAAATGATAATAGATGGTAAAAGACGACACATAATAACAAATCAAAATTGGCAGAAATGACATTGCGACACAGCCTCTTAGGCTTTGTTGCTACAGCTAAGGAATGTAACTGCATAGCGATAACTCTGGGCTACGTAGGGGTTGGCCTTGACCGGCCCAAAGGAAGGGACGGCACGGAGACTGTCCCCTACAAGAAGGGGAAGATAGCCCTTTCCGACTACAAAAAGCCAATGAGAATGTACCTGCAAAGTGAACGATTTCGTCAACATAGATACGAATGGAAGAGGACGAGAGTTTACGCTTTGCTGGGTTTTCTCTTCCTGATAGGCTCGGTCGTCCTTATCTCTTTTTTTCGGAATAAGAATGTGCCCAATATAGCTCCTCCGCAAGTTGTGATTTCCACAGGGACATTTGCCCAGGGTGACTCCCTTTACAGTTGTCTTAGTGAACAGGGAATCTCTCCCAGCGAAATTCTGACTTTGAAGAAATTGCTCGATCCTATTTTTGATACTAGAAAATGCTACCCAGGTGACCGTTATGAGATAATAACTTCTACCAGCGGAGTTCTCGAAGGTTTCAATTACCATCCAGGGCCTCTCGATATATATGGGGTCAAGAAATCTACCTCTGGTGAACTAATCGCTTTACACCAGAAAATACCCTTAGAGAAACGCATTATTGGACTGGTGGGAAGAATAGAGGCTTCCCTGTATGAATCTATGGTTCAGCTTGGACAATCTCCAGAACTTACTATGAGGTTTGCAGACATATTTGCCTGGCAGATTGATTTCTTGACCGAACCCCGTCCCGGCGATACTTTCAAGTTAATCTGGGAGAAATTTTATAAAGAAGGAAAAGAATTTTCTGACGGAGCGATATTAGCTGCCCAATATCTGGGTAAGGAGGCAAGTCATACAGCAATAATTTTTGAAGACCCGGAAGGCCTTAGAGATTATTATACGATAAAAGGCGAGTCCTTAAGAAAGGAATTCTTACGTTCTCCTCTCAACTATCGTAGAATTAGCTCCTATTTCTCGTACAGAAGGTTCCATCCGATTTTGAAGTACTATCGTCCACATTTGGGTATTGACTATGCAGCTCCTTTAGGGACTCCGGTTGTAAGTATTGGAGATGGAGTGGTAAGTCATGTGGGAAGGCAAGGCGAATATGGCAGGTTTGTTAAAATCAGGCATAAGAATGGTTACTATTCCACCTATGGGCATCTATCTCGATACGGAAGAGGAATCGGGACAGGGGCTGAGGTAGGGCAGGGCCAGGTAGTTGGTTATGTCGGCGCAAGTGGATTGGCTACAGGCCCACATTTGGATTTCAGATTAATTCGTAATGGTAGGTTCGTCAATTTTTTGAAAATCCAAATTCCTGCTGCCGAGTCTGTAAAAGATAGATACAGGAAGGAATTTGAAATAAGAAAAAGGGAACACTTATCACAGCTGGGAATACTCTCCTCCTACCGTTCATTTCCCCACTAAATTGTACCAGCAGAGCGGAGCTCTGCCAACAAACGGGCTCAATTCATCGAACCCGTAGAAAATCCCACCTGTAAACAGCCCACCCAAAAATTAACAAAAAATTAACATTTTCTTAACCTAAACATAACATCAATAGGATATACTTTTATTGAGAGATAATATAGACAGGTGAGCGGTAAGGTAAATTGATGCAGGTTGAGATGGCTATCCTGGGTGTACCTGAAAGGGATATTCAACCAAGCTTACCTCGTGCTACCAAGAATATGGGGAACATACAGCTTAATAGGGATGAGCTTGGATTTTTTTGGCGAGTCAGGGCGACAAAAATTTACAGAAATTTTACAATTTGTTTATATAATTGTTACAAGTTGTGGGTATAGTTGTAAAAAATATCGTTGGTACAAAGCGAAAATCCGATAAAGGCAAACTCCGAGCGATCGGAGGGCGTCCCGAATTTTTGGGATCCCGACTGAGAAGTCGGGGCAAAGCCACGGGTCTTATTTAGACAGCCGGGTTGCTGCACACGAAATATGGGGAGTAAGATAGCCGGGTTGCCGAAGATTAAGAAGTCTCTGAGAACTCGGCTTTTTTCTTGGTTTCGAAGAGGTGGCAGCGGGCGGTCGCTCTGCAAAAGGGTGGCAAAACCTGCGACTTGCTAATATCGGGAAAGAACGGGAGATTTAGCTGCAGAGCGACCGCGTAGCGGTGGCTTTTATGGTCGCCTGCATAAATGAAGGAAACCTTACGCTTTGCTACTACAATAAAAGATTAATAGTAGCCGCAGAAGGATATTGCTGCGTTGTAGAGGCGATGCGCAGTTTATCCCGATATATCGGGATGGCCCCTACAGGGAGGACATGCCGAAAGATGGCATAAAGTGCGTCCGTTCCTTACAAGGAAGATTAATGAAGACATTTGTAGGCACGATTTTAAATTGTGGTGTAAGCACAATTTTCCCGATTGAAAATCGGGGATGCGGTTTACGGAGAGAGGGAAATATGAAGAGATTGAAGATTTTAGAGGCGACTTTAATTACATTTACTTTTCTGTCAGCTTGTGAATTTTCTCCCTTTGTACATGCCTCTGACCCGGGAACAACAGGGGCAAACTTTTTGAAGATAGGGATAGGCCCTCGGGCAGCGGGGATGGGCGAGGCACAGGTCGCAGTTTGCAATGATGTAGCCAGCGTCTTCTGGAACCCGGCAGGTTTAGCAAGGATAGGGAGCCAGGAAGCCTCCTTTATGTACAATCTGTGGTTTGAGGGGATAAGGTCACAATATTTTGGGTATACCTATCCTCATCCCACTATTGGGACATTTGCTGGAAGCATCAATTATTTATCTATGGATAAGATTGAGGGATATACAGCAAATGATGTAAAGACAGGAAAGGTAACAGCCTATGACCTATTAGGAGTTCTATCCTATGGGAGAAAACTCGCTTACGGGATAGACGTGGGGATAAACCTGAAGTTGATTCAACAGAAGTTAGAGAAGGAATCCTCCTCTGCATTTGGTGTTGACATAGGTGTTATTGGTGGTTTGGGCAGATGGCTTAAGGTAAAGGGGATGGAGGAATTGACCATAGGTCTAAATTTGCAGAATCTGGGAAGTAAAGTAAATTTTCAAAAAGAGGAAGGGAATCTTCCGTTGAACTTCAAGTTTGGAGCTGGATTAACGAAGGAAGTATTTGGAGACCCACTGACAATAGCGATTGACGGAAATCTTCCTAACGATACTAATTTCTATGGGAGTTTCGGAATAGAGTACTGGGTGAGGGATTTGATAGCATTGAGGTTGGGATACAGGAGTGGAGAGGATTTAGGAAATGGGTTGGGTTTTGGGGGAGGGATAAAGGTTAACATATTCCAGTTAGACTATGCCCTTGTCCATTTTGGAGAATTAGGATATACACACCGGATAGGGATAGTGACCAGGTTTGGTAAGGAGGCTAAAGCGATACTGATAGAGAGAGCATTTAAGAAGGGAATGGAATACTATAATGGTGGGAAGTATCCTGAGGCGATATTAGAGTTCAACAAGGTTCTCGGGCTTGACCCGGAAAACGAGAAGGCTCTGGAGATGATGAAGAGAGCAAACGAGAAAATAAAATAGGGACAGCGACCATTTTCCAGGAGGTAGCCACAAATGAAAAAAGTAATCTTATTAACTATTTTCGCATTCTTATTTTCTTTAGGTTTTTCCTTTGCTGAAGTTCCCTGCAAGATAAACTATCAGGGGAGATTGATAAAAGACAATGTGCCTGTGAATGGAACGGTGAATATGGAGTTTAAATTATACGACCAACTCACAGGAGGGACTCTTAAAAAGGCGATTCCTCCTATGAGTGTTACTGTTTATAATGGTCTATTCAGGGCAGTGCTCGATTTAACAG
>Ga0315308_1001343_pt1 | contig 14178 bp, 14 predicted proteins | sample TDP3_MG_FD_203078 | JGI IMG/M metagenome (GOLD analysis project Ga0315308, IMG submission 203078) | Freshwater sediment microbial communities from Lake Towuti, South Sulawesi, Indonesia - TDP3 | ecosystem: Environmental > Aquatic > Freshwater > Lake > Sediment | place: Indonesia: South Sulawesi... | reverse complement strand
GCGCCAGGAGGTGGCGGCAAGGTGCCCGTCGGGCCCGACTACCTGATCAGCATGTCCGAAGGCCGGGTGGTGGTGCGCAACTACGAGGGGTTCATGAGCACCTACATCCAGCCGATGGATTACCGGTCCCACGACCCGGCGGCCTGCCCCTACTGCCAGGAACGACGCGGCGAAGGGGGTCAGGAGGGGGTGGCAGGGCTGTTGGTCGGACAGAGCCTGACCCTTACCCCTGAAGGGTGGGAAGCCCGGCACAGACGGCGAACGGCAGTGGTCGAACCGGTCCTGTCCCTAGAGAGGGTGGAGGTGGTACGATGAAAGGGTGGCGGGTTGCTCTGCTCTACAACCTGAAACAGAACGTCCCTTTGGACCTGACTGCACCCCTCGATGCCCTGGCTGAGTACGACTCCATCGAGACGGTCCAGGCCATCGAGGACGCGCTTCGGGCCGGGGGACACCAGGTCATCCCCCTGGAAGGGGACGGGACCCTGCTGAATACCCTTCGTCAGGCCGCTCCCGACATCTGTTTCAACATCTGCGAAGGCTACTGGGGCGATGCTCGGGAATCTCAGGTGCCGGCCCTGCTGGAGATGTTGGGCATCCCCTACACCGGCTCTAAAGTGCTGGCCCACGCCCTGTCCCTGGACAAGGCAGCGGCCAAACACATCTGGCACGACGTAGGCCTCCCTACGGCTCCTTTCCAGGTCTTTCACCGGGGAGACGAGCTACTGGATCGACATCTCACCTTCCCGCTCTTCATCAAGCCGGTGCGCGAGGGCACGGGGATGGGCATCAATGGCCTCTCCGTCGTCCACAATCAGTCTGAACTGCGGGAGCAAGCCCGTTGGGTAATCCAGACCTACCGCCAGCCAGCGCTAGTGGAAAGTTATCTGCCCGGGCAGGAGTTCACCGTGGGGCTCATCGGCAACACCCTGGTGCTAGGAGAGCAGCGGTGGAACGGCCCTTCGACAAACTCAGGACATCGCCTGTACAACGAGCGAGGCTTCCATCTCTTCCCGGTGCTGGAGATTGACGCCAGAGTGGGCGCCGGCCAGGGGCTCTACAACGCCGCTGCCAAATCCTACGTTCCCGGCGAGGAGGGGGCGCCCCTCTACCTCTGCCCGGCGGACATCCCTGCGGCCCTGGAAACCGAGATGAAGCAGTTGGCCGTAGCGGCCTTTGAGGCCATCGGTGCCCTGGACGTGGGCCGAGTGGACTTTCGGCTGGGAGCGGATGGCCGGCCCTATTTGCTGGAGATCAACACCTTGCCCGGCCTGAACCCTACCGTGAGTGACCTGTGCATCATGGCCCACGCCGAGGGGATGCGCTACACGGACCTGATCAACGAGATCGTGTACCTGGCGGCAGACCGCTATGCGAAGGGGAGCAGAGATATGGAACGACAGGTGAGCGAGGAGAAGGGACGAGTCCACGCCTTTCAAGCCTCAGCCCTGCATGCCTGGGCCACTCTGTACCAGTGGGAGAGGAATGGTGAGATCTAGTCAGGAGCCTCTACGCTTTCCTCTCATCGTCAAACTGCCCCACGAAGGCTCCGGCAGGGGGCTCTCTGAGAACTCTCGTGGATGATGGGGCAGCACTGAAACGCCAAGTTGGGCATCTTCGTCAAACGCATCACACGGTCTGCCCAATGGAGATCAACACCCGGCCCGGCCTCTCCCCCGGTTTCAGCGGCCTGTGCATCATGGCTGAGGCCGAAGGGATGCGCTATACTACTTTGATCAACGAAATCCTGAACCTGGCCATCACCCGTTATGGGTTGATCTGGAAACTAGAGATGCGTTCCTGGCCAGCGGACATGGTTTGGCTATGAGGAGGAGGGATGACACAACCTGATGAAGAGCCTCCTGGGGTATTGGTGGTCTATAACGTCAGCCATGAGTTGGCCAAGGGCGAGCCCCAGGACATGATCGCCGAGCTAGGGGTCGTTACCTGCGCCCGGGCAGTGAGCAAGGCATTGGAGGAGGCCGGCTACCGGGTGGTTCTGGTGCCGCTGCAAACCGAGCTGGAGGCAGCTCTGGCCCCTTACCCACCCACCGCATACGTGGTCTTTAACTTCGGTGAAGGGCTGGAGGGGCGATTGTTCGAGGAGGCGCGCATCGCCTGGGCGTTGGAGGCTATGGGTTACTGTTTCACCGGTTCTGACGGCTACGCCATCTCCCGGGCTGTGCATAAGGCGCGGACCAAGGCTCTGCTGGCTGCTGTCGGGGTGCCCACCCCTCCCTGGAGAGTGTTCCGCGACCCAGATGAGGTTCCAGATGCTCCTCTGCCCGGTCTCCCTTTCCCCCTTATCGTCAAGCCGGTGGCTGAGGACGCCAGCCTGGGGGTAGGGCCAGAGGCGGTAGTCCACAATCCTGAAGCTCTGCGCCGCCGGGTGGCCTACGTAGTCGAGCGCTACCGGCAGGCGGCGCTGGCCGAATCTTTCATCTTGGGCCGGGAGTTCAATGTTTCGGTGTGGGGTGAACCACCGCAAGTGTTACCCCTGGCCGAGATTGATTTCAGCGCCTTCTTCGACCCGTTGGAGTGCATTGTGTCCTTCGCCGCTAAGTGGCTGGAGAACTCTTTCGAGTACCACCACACCCCGGCGGTTTGTCCGGCTGATGTGGAGCCCTGTTTAGGTGGGCTCATCGCCGAGACGGCCTTACGGGCCTATGAGATTATCGGTTGCCAGGGCTACGGCCGGGTAGACATGCGGGTAGCCGACGGTGTGCCTTACGTGCTGGAGGTGAACGCTAACCCCGACCTCTCACCCGACGCTGGCTTCGCCCGGGCCGCCTGCGCCGCTGGCTACGATTATACAGCAATGACTACTCACATTCTCTCGCTGGCTTTGCGCCAGGGTGATGTCTATGATTACACGAGCTACGAGGCAAGATCGGGAAGCCCTCTTAGCCATAGTGACCGATGTGGGGATCTTTACCCCGACCGAGATCGCCTGCGTAGACGAGTTGCTGCAAGCCTATCTGACCCAGCCTGATCACGGCGGGTATGATTTTCTGGTCTACCGCAACAGGGAGGGGGTGTCAGGGTTTGCCTGCTATGGCCCCCACCCCCTCACTGTAGGCACTTTCGACCTGTACTGGCTCTGCACCGCGCGGAAGGCGCAAGGACAGGGCATTGGCGGTGCGCTGCTGCGCCGTGTGGAAGAAGAAGTACGAGCCCAGGGCGGGCGACTGTTGCTGGCAGAGACATCCAGTACCCCGGCCTACGCCCCGGCCCGCCGTTTTTACGAGAGTCACGGCTTCCGCTACGAGTCAGTAGTCCATGACTTCTACTCCCCTAACGATGACTTACTCATCTACGCCAAGCGGCTGGATGGAGTGGTGGAGCTTTGCTCCGACGAACCCACACCCAGTAGGTCAGAGAGATCTACCCCCAGGTGATTAGCATGGCCTCCAATGCAGGAAAAGATCAAATGGATGAGCGAGAAGAACTTCTGAAACAGGCGGAGAGGCATATTTTTGCCACCGGTCCTCGCGACTGCGGTCAGAGCCTCTGCGTGGCCAACATGAAATATGGGTTGGCCAAGATTCATTACCTGCAACAGCAATTGGGTCTCCCAGCCGATGCCACCTTCATCGGCGCTCCGGACATGACCGTCACCCGCAATGTCAACCGCTGGAACAGCGGCTTTGGCTATGGAGGCAAACTGATGTGGGGCGATGGTGCTCAAGAACTGATGATCCTGGATGTCAAACCCAATTGTTGCGGGATGTTGGTCGGTGGCCTGGATCACTTGCCAGACTATGACCTGCTCATCGAGCGGCTTGACCATCTCAAACACGATGAGACCTACCTGGACGGCGTGAAAATCAAGTGGGACTTTGATAAGAGCAACCACTTCATTGATGTCTTTCAGGTGAGGGTCCTGGCTGATGTGTTATTACCTGAATACGCTTTCGTCGTCCACTGCGCTGGCAATGAATTGCGGGGGCAGACGCCTCTGGGGGAGGGGTTGTACTGGGATGCCAGTCCCGGCCTGCTGGCCAAGGCCGAGATCATCGCCACCCCTTTTGGGGACCTACGGGTGTTGACAGGGCCAAGGGCCATCGAGTACTACCGCTTCTATCAGGTAGTGGAGGACTTTACCCTGCGCCGGCGCGTTTTAGCCGCCGAGAGGCTTTTCGGTGATTATCAGCTTATTGCCAACCAGACTCATCAGGGCTTGACGAGCATGAATGAAGCGATATTGGGCACGCATCAGGTCGTAGAGGATGGGAAGACCCTCTATCCTATGACATTGCGCGGTGATATACCGGCCTACCTTCTCCTGGGCAAGTCCAACTTTAGCGAAGAAATCCTGGAAAACTATGGCTTTGAGAAGCGGGCCAAAGCCCTGGGGGTCTACGACCGCCTGCGTCAGGCCAACATTCTGCCCCACGGCGGTGGTTACGACTTTCCCCACATGATAGGAGTGACACGGGTAGTTGAATTGGGCGAAGGGCGTTACTTCGAGGTTGATCTGGCCAATGACCACGGCTATCAGCTCATCTCCAACGTGCAAGACATCCCCTTTGACTACCGGGGGAAGACGGTGACCCTCCGCACCCTGGAGTTGGGCCTGGGAGAGCTGGTAGCCAAACTGGTGCCCCTTTACGTTTTGAAGACATAGACATCGTGGGCTGCTCACATTGAAGCCATGGCAGGAGTAACGAAAAGCCGCCAACGAAAATTAAACGTTGGCGGCTTTCGCCACTATTGCGGCACAGGCTTATGGCGAGAATTGGCCTGCACTCAGGCTCAGCCTGCAACGTAGGGCACCGTCTGCGGCCCCTCAGGCAGGACGCAGATAGTGGCATCGGGGCCATATCTCTCCAGCAGTTGGGCCAGGGTTTCTTCGACGCTATGACAGGGCAGGAGCAGGGCTTCTCTGATCTGCTTATCGGAGAGATAGGAGGTCTTGACGTAGACGTCGGCCTTGAGCTGGATCTGAGCCTGCACCTGAGCCTCCCATTGGTCTTGCATTAAAAACCCCGGCGCTCTGATGATCTCCAATAGCTTCTGCGGGCTGTCGGCCATCTTGAGGATGTTTTTGTACTTCCCGTGGTCGGGGATGCCATCCCCACATTCGGCGGCGGCGATGATGCTGCCTCCCTCCTTGACCACCAAGGCGGCAGCCGACATGCCCTTGACCGCCTGGTACAGGTTGAGGTCCAGAGGATAGCCCGAGTTGGTCGTGATCACGATGTCAAAAGTCTGCGGCACAGGCACCATGACCGACTCCCTGGCGAAAGCCGTGCCCGCCGCGTGAGCCTGCCGGACGTCGCCAGCAAAGACCCCCGTGATCTCTTTGTTCTTGTTGAGGGTCACATTGAGGAGAAAGGTCGGCTCGGTCTTGGCCACCATCTCCCGCATCTCCTCCCAGATAGGATTGCCCTCGGTGATGCCCCAGGTGGCTCTAGGATGGCCGATCATCCTGGCGTCGTGGTTGCCCAGCACAGAGCGCTCGTCGGCCAGGCCAGGCAGGACGGCCTTGGGACCACCGCTGAAACCGGCGAAGAAGTGGGGCTCGATGAAGCCGGTCAGGATCTTGACCCTGGCCCTCATGTAGACGCCATTGATATAGGTCTCGTGGCCGAAGCTGGTGGGCCCCAGATAGACCATGTTCCCTTTGTCCCAGGCATCGTGCTGGACGATGCGATAGCCTGCCGCAATTTCCTGCCCCAGCATCTCTATTAACTCTTCCTCAGTGTTGGGGCGGTGGGTGCCCAGGGCATTGATGAGCACGATGTTCTCAGAGGGGACGTGGGAAAGTTCTTCCAACAACACCGGCAGCATCCGTTCGCGGGGCTGTGGGCGGGTGATGTCGCTGAAGACGATGGCCACCGTGTCGTCGGGTTTCACCAAATCTCGCAGCGGCGGCGTGCCGATGGGCTCTCGCAAGGCGCTCCTGATAGCTTCTGTCTCATCGGGGAGCCCCGGCACAAACCGGGGTTCCACCACGGTGATGTTGTCGTCGGGCAGTTCGACCCAGAGACCTTCTTTCCCATAAGCCAGCCTGACTTTCATCTATCCTCCCAAAACGGGCAGGTCTTGCGCCTGCCCAACAGGGCGACCGCAACCCATCAGGGCGACCGCAACCCATCAGGGCGACCGCAAGGGTTCGCCCCTACTTTTTGGTCTGAACCCGCTGCTGCCACCGGCGGAGGGCCTCCCGGTTGCTGGCAAAGGCAATCTCCTGGGGCAACTCGGCGGGGCCGAAGAAACGGGCCTCACTGGCATCGTCGCCGGGTCGGAGCTCACCCCCTACTACCTCGGCCCGGTAGACGATGAGAATGCCCGAGCCCCGGAAATCGGACTGATAGTGGTAGACATCCAGAAGGCCGGTCAAACGGACGTCCAGCCCCGTCTCTTCCTTGCACTCTCTCAGGGCAGCTTCCTCCGGCGTTTCGTCGTACTCAACGAAACCGGAGGGGATACACCACCAGCCCTGCTTCGGGTCCTGCTTCCGCCGCACCAGCAGCACCTTCCCATCCTGCTCCACCAGAACGCCCGTCGCCACTTTATGGTCCCGAAAGAATATGAACCCGCAGCCCGGGCAGACCCGCCGCATCCGTCCGAAGAGGAACCTGTCCGTCAGTGGGTGGGCACAGCGGGGGCAGTAATTCATTTCGAGGATCACGTCTTCAGCTTGGACCATGGATGTCTTCCCCGTACATAGCAAGCCCCTGCGCCGCCGTCGTTTGACGAAACGTGGCTTCAGCGGGTATACTGTTAGTATACCAAAAAAGTGAGATAAGTTCAATGTACGCAACCTCCCGCACGGGAGGCGGGTCTTCGCGGTTCTGGGGCGGTTCCCCTGGGCAGGTGAAAACGGACGATGGCGACCGTTTCCTTACCCGGGATCAGATCAGCGGTGTCGGCGGAGGCAAAGCGCTACCACAGGGGCAGGATCAGACCCTGCCACCACACACGACGTCCACTTTCTGCCTGTAGCCGGGACCCCTTCCCGCTCCGCTAGGGTGGAGAAGTATTGCAGTCCATCAACCAGACGCCATCCCGGAACAACTCCGGCCACTCAAGCCAAGCATCGCTAAAATCCGTGCCCCTGCTTTTCTGAACGAAGTTCCTAAATTCCTTGACATACGGCGTGTTCTGTGATATAATTCTATTTAGTAGAAGCCTTTTTCACTACATGAAACTCCGCTGAACTCCATCTTGGTTCCCCCACTACTGATCTTACTCAGAACCCATCCGAAAGCCTTAACTGGCGAAAACAGAACTGGGAGAAATCAATATGGCTACGCAGCTTCTCAAATACGACATTGCGAAAGACGATTTGAGTGCGTTCAAAGACAAAGGGCCTGCCTTTGTCACCTTTGGCGAGGTGATGGTACGTGATACCCCAAGTGATGCGGAGCGGCTGGAAAGGACCCGCCAGGTTCACGTCTCGCTGGCCGGCAGCGAATACACACTGGCTATGACCCTCAGCCGTTTCGGTATCCCCTCCAGCTACATCACCCGCCTACCGGACAACCCATACGGCTGGATGGTTCGAGATGTTGCCCGCGAACAGGGAATGAACACCGACCACATCGTGTGGGCCCACAGGGCCGAACCGATTGGTCGGTTTCTTTATGAGATTGGCCGGACACCCCGACGGGATACCGGTTGGTACCAACGTATGTACTCCGCCGCCAGCAAGCTGGGCCAGGGTGACGTTGATTGGAAGGTCGCTTTGAAAGACGCCAGGCTCTTTCATACGTCAGGCATCACCTTCGGGCTGAGCACCCACAGCGGCTACGAGTGCAACTACCTGCTGGAAGCTTTTCACGAGGCCACCGCAGCCAAACCGGAGGGTTGTCTGATAGGATTGGATTTTAACTACCGTGCTACCCTGTGGAGCGGAGAGCAATGCCGGGAAGTGATGACCCCCCTCCTCACCGAGTACGTTGACGTGCTCATCACCACCATTGAAGACATGGCCAAAATCTATGGCATGGGCTGTGGCAGGCACAGTGCCGAGGAAATTGACAAAGGGGAGATCGGTATCATCGAGGACGAAGACATCAAAGCTTTCATGCAAGAGTTGCTCCAGCGATTTAAGACCAGCATCGTGGCGGTAACCATCCGCTACCCTGACTCCTTTGAGCAACATCGCTGGGAAAGCGCAGCGATGGACGATAAAGGTAACTTCTTCCGCTCTCCGGCCATTCAATCCATCACCTTGTGGGACCGGTTAGGAGGCGGCGATACCTGGAACGGCGGTTTCTACTACGGCTTGCTGACCGAGACGGACACCGCATCGGGTATCGAAAAGGGCGTGCTGGTAGGTGACGCGGCTACCCGGCTCAAACAAACTCTTATGTTCGACCTGCCGATTGTCACCAAAGCGGAAGTGCAGGCACTAATGAGAGCCGATGTAGCTGGCGGTGGCCGGCGCACAGTCCGCTAGTGAATTCGTAGGTTGGCGGTCTGGTCGTTCCCTTTACCCGAACCTGATCTACTACATTGGGAGAAAGGCTATGGACAAAAGAGAAATGATGGACTTGATCCAGAAAACCGGCGTGATAGCCATTATGCGCGCCAAAAGCTCTGACCAGCTTCTAGCTGCTGCCGACGCCATCAAGGCGGGTGGGGTGCAAGTCATTGAGGTGACGATGACAACCCCCGGTGCGCTTGATGTGATCAGGCAGGCTACCGAGAGATACGGTTCTGACGTACTGTTCGGAGCTGGTTCCATACTCGACCCGGAAAGCGCCCGGGCGGCCATCCTGGCCGGGGCGCAGTTTGTGGTCTGCCCCACTCTGAACCTGAAGACCATCGAGATCTGTCATCGGTACTCCATATCGGTGGTGCCGGGAGCCTATACTCCCACCGAAATCCTCACTGCCTGGGAAGCGGGGGCCGATATGGTCAAGGTCTTCCCGGCCAGCGTCGGCGGACCAGACTACCTCAAGGCGGTCAAGGCCCCGCTCCCCCAGATTAAGCTGGTGCCAGTAGGAGGCGTGGACCTGGACAACACCGCCGACTTTATCCGCGCCGGGGCCGATGCGGTGGGGATAGGCAGCGCCCTGGTCAGCCAGAAGCTGCTCGATGCCGGCGACTTTGCCACTCTCACCGAGCGAGCTCGCCGCCTCTGCCAGGAAGTGGCCAAAGGCCGGGCAGCCTGAGGAGGCCTGAGAGATGATCGAGCGCCATGTGACGTTCAACGTCCTGCCCGGTAAGGAACAGGCCTTTGAGCGCCTCTTCGTCGAAGAGTACAGACCAGCGATGTCCAATATGCCAGGCTTTGTCAGGGTGGAACTGCTGCGCGAACAAGAAAACCCTACCCAGTACCAGATGGTTATCCGCTTTGAGTCACCGGAAACAGCGGCCAACTGGCGTAACTCTGAACAGCATCAAGCGCTGCAACCCAAGATCAAGGCGCTCTACAACGGCAGTTCTTTGAAGGTCTATGACGTAGTGGTTTGAGAGGTGAAACAAACGAAAAAGACCAACCGCTACAACGTCCGGGTTTTGGACCGGGCTATCCGAATTCTTTCCACGCTATCCGATGGTACACCGCGCACCCTGACCCAATTGAGTCAAGCAATTGGGGTGAGTAACAGTACCACTTTCCGCCTGTTGGCGACCCTGTCATTTCATCATTTCGTGCAACGGAACGAGGAATCGGGGAGCTATAGCCTGGGGCTGGCCTGCCTGGAACTGGCACGGGCTTATTTGGCCAGCAGTGACATTCGTCGAGAAGCATTGCCAGAGTTGGAGAAACTGAGGGACGAAACCACAGAGACGGTCCATCTGGCCGTGATGGATCAGATGGAAGTGGCCTACCTGGAGAAGCTGGAGGGCCTCCATGCCGTAGGACTGATGTCATCTCGCGTTGGCGGTAGAGCCCCTGCCCACTGCACAGGGCTGGGCAAGGTACTTCTGGCTTACACTCCGGTCGAGTTGGTGCGAGCTCATTATGAAGAGAAAGGGCCTGAGAGGTTCAGCGACAAGACCATCACTCGCCTCGATGAGCTCCTGGAACACTTGCAAGAGGTGCGCCGCCAGGGCTACGCCTTTGACCTGGGCGAGCATGAACCGGAAATACGTTGCATCGCGGCTCCGGTGCGTGACTTTAGCGGTAAAGTGGTGGCAGCCATCAGCGTGTCAGGAACCGCGCATCGCATGAACCCGGTGACGACGAATCAGGCCCTCATCAACAAGATATTGCAAACCGCTCGCGCCATCTCCGCTCGGTTGGGATACCGGGGGCAAGACCAAAATGATCAGGAGGGTTTCTCTCAGTGAAAGAATCTACTGCTTTGTCAAGGTTATTGTGATGGCTTGTCATTCTGAGGAGCGAAGCGACGAAGAATCTCGTTTTTAGTAAACAGGTGTTCTGCCATGCAAAGAACGAGATTCTTCGCCTCCGCTACGCTTCGGCTCAGAATGACAAACACGTCAATTTAGACAAGTCGTTAACAGGGAGACGCTATGAGAAGGGTTATCAACCAGCGAGAGAAGCAGCCCAACTCTGAGATATTACAGGGATTTAAGGACCTGCTTAAGATCTTCAGTCCCTCCTGTGTAGTGGCCGATGCCCAGGAACGAGCAGGGGTGATGCACAGTGCTATCAAACCCATCACCGATGTTCGTTTCGTGGGAGTGGCTCTGACGGTCAAGCTCTATCCAGGCGACCTGGTGGATTGCCTCGATGCCCTCAAGGTGGCTGGCGAAGGCGATGTTATTGTCGTAGATGCCTGCGGTGACACCGAAACCTCCATCTGGGGCGGCCTGATGGCCGGTCTCTGTCAGCAGAAAGGGGTAGTGGGCGCTGTCGTTGATGGAGCCGTCCGTGACACCGACGAGATCAAGGCTCTAAGCTTCCCTATCTGTACCCGAGCCATCGTCCCTCGCTCGACCCATTCCCCCTACTCAGGGCGCATGGAGCCCATTGAGGTCAATGTGCCCATCACCTGTGGCGGTGTGCCGGTCAACCCTGGCGACATCGTTTTGGCCGATGAGATAGGAGTGGTGGTCGTGCCTCAAGAGGAAGCAGGGGAAGTGCTGGAAAGGGCGCGTGCACAGGCAGCCAAGGAAGAGGAGACCAGAAAGCGGATAAAAGAAGGCAAGACCGTGGAAGAGCTCCTGAGCGAGTTCGGCCGGCTGTGAATAGGGGCTTGCACAGCTTCTCGTCTTAACAGTAAGGCATTTGGTCACGTGAAAGGAGGTGGTTGAAAGGAGAACTCTCGGCGGATTATTAGGACGGAGAGCGTTTGGTTAAATGGGAAGGAGGTGGTTGAAGGGAGAACTCTCGGCGGATTATCAGCACAGAGGAGGATCGCCGCCAGAGCCCGGACAGGGCCTGGCGACAGAGCCTCAGCGCGTGGGAATGGATCATTTCCCCGAAGAAGAATTAAGGAGGATGAAGATGAAGCCCGACGAACTGTTGAAAGGGAAACGTCTTACCAGACGCGATTTCTTGCGGCAGGGGGGAATAGCTGGCGGAGCGTTGCTGGGAGGTAGCCTTCTGGCCGCCTGCGGCCCCACACCGACCCCGGAGGTCGTGAAGGAGGTCGTCAAGGAAACCGTGGTGGTCGAGAAAGAGGTCGAGGTCGAGGTCACCAAGGAGGTCCCGGTGGAGGTCACCAAGGAGGTTCTGGTCACCCCTACTCCGGTCGTGCGAGGCGCTACTCCGGAGGAGCGAGCCCTCAGCGGGATCGAGGCTCTGAAGGCGGCCGGCAAGGTCAAAGAGGGTGATACCTTCAACATCATGCACCACTCCGGCCAGCGGAACAACATCGTCCCTGCCCTGCCAGAATGGAACAAGCTCACCGGCCTCAATTTCCAGAGCGTCGAGATCGGCCTGGAATCGGATATCTACGTCAAGGCCATGAACGAGGCCGTGGTCAGGACAGGCGACTATGACATCTTCTGCACCTTCTGCAACTGGATCGGTGACATGGCCGAGGCCGGCCTCATTCTGGACCTCACAGACTGGTACGCGCAGTACGATCCAGAGGTAGATCATGGCCCTAACGCCTACGTTCCGCCTCTGGACAAATTCACCACTCTGTACAAGGGCCGGCGTTACGCCGTTGGTGCCGACGACGATGCCTACTCCGTCTTCTTCCGTAAGGATTTGATGGAGGATCCCAACGAGCAGAAGGCCTTCGAAGACAAATACGGTCGCAAGCTAGAAGTCCCCAAAACCTGGGAGGAATTCGACCAGTGGGTAGAGTTCTTCGACCGTCCTGACAAAGGGATGCGAGGCGCTCACCTCTATGCGGAGCGCTACTTCGCCTACAGCACCTGGGCCGCGCGTTTCCTCTCCAAGGGTGGCATCTATTTCAAGGATAATATGGATCCCGGCATTGACTCCGAGGAGGGCGTGGCCGCTCTGGAGGAGATGGCGCGCCTGACTCAGAAGCACATGTGGGAGGATGCCATCACCGGCGACTGGTCCGGCGCCTACACCCGCTTCCCGGAGGGGACCGCCTTCTGCGCCATGGCCTGGGCCTCTCTGGGCAAGTGGGCTCAGGACCCCAAGACCTCCAAGATCGCGGGCAAGGTGGGTTACGCAGAGGTGCCCGGTACCATGCACAACGGCACCTTGGTGCGGGCTGCTCCCCACGTCGTCGGCTGGTCGTTCAGCGTCTCCCGCTACGGCAAGTGCCCCGAGGCGGCCTACTGCTGGATCCAGTGGTTCACCGGCCCCAAGACGGGCCTGGAGGCCATCGCCCGGGTGGCTACTCTGGACATCTTCCGCCAGCCCTGGTTCGATGAACCCCTGATGAAACAGGCCTACGGCGAGGAGTTCATGCCCGTCCTGCTGGCCAACACCCAGAACTGCTTCCCGGACATCGCCCTGCGCGGCGCTGCCGAGTACCTGGACAAGCTGAATCTCCATATCCAGGCGGCCAACGCCGGAGACGAGGACCCCGAGGCGGCCCTGAAGGCGGCGGCCAAGGAATGGCAAGAGATCACCGACCGCCTGGGGCGGCCAGCTCAGGCCTGGGCCTGGCGAGAAGAGCGGGCTGGCTACCCTCAAGCCATCCAGGAGCTCTGGAAGAAGCTGGGCAAGGTGTAAACTGGCCCTCACCCACCCCCAACCCCCTCCCTCTCCCAACTTTGGGAGAGGGAGGGGGCAAGGGGAGGGAGAGGGCCAATCACAACACCTCCCTCCCCCAACTTTGAAAGGTAGGGGGCGAGGGGGAGGGAGAGGGCCGAAGGAGAAAATATGACAGATTTAGCTCATAAACCTTCAGAGGTCAGCGCGAAAGTTCGGGCCTCTCGCCTGGGAAGGATCATCAACAAGGAGACCAATTTCCAAATCGCTTTAGTGGCTCCCCTTCAGCTGCTTCTCTGGTTCTTGCTGATTGTGCCCACCATTATCGTGCTCTATTTGAGCATCATCGCCTGGCAGCCCATCCTTGGAGACTGGACCAAAGCCCCCATCGTTTGGCTGAAGAACTATGGAGAGGTGCTGTCAGATCCCGTCTTTTGGGCCGCCGTGGGCCGTACAGTGGCCGTCGTGGCCATTGCAGTCAGCCTGGAATTCATCATCGGATTGAGCCTGGCCCTTCTCTTCCGCGGGGAATTCCTGGCCAAGAGGGTGCTCACCTCGGTCATTTTATACCCTATGATGCTGCCCTGGGTGGTGGTGGGATTCACCTTTTATCTCCTCTTTCTACCCCAGGGGCCGGTCAATTACCTTCTCCGGGAGGTACTGGGACCTAATGCTGTTGTCTCCTGGTTTAAAGAGCCTCCCCTGGCCTTTTCCGCCATCGTGCTGGCCGATGTCTGGCAATGGATGCCTTTTATGTTTCTGATCCTCTACTCGGGTCTGGGGGCTTTGCCGCGCGAGCCCGTAGAGGCGGCCATGACTCTGGGGGCCAAGCGCTGGCAGATCTTCCGCCATGTCACCCTTCCCATGCTCAAACCCATCATCATCATCGCTCTGGTGATCCGCGCCCTGGAAGCTTTCAAGATCTTCGACCTGATCTTTGTCATGACCGATGGCGGGCCAGGCACTTCCACAGAGAGCATCTCTGTCTACATTTACCGTCTGAGCTTTGAGTACCAGCGGCTCTCTTACGCGGCGGCTATGGCCGTCCTCATTCTGCTTCTGGTAACCATCATAACCCGTATGGCCATCCGTCCCCTTGAATATCAAGAGTAAAAGTGTGTTTAGTACCTATCCGAAAACCTGCTCAAGGCGGACCACAGTCCGCC
>Ga0315308_1001341_pt1 | contig 14185 bp, 17 predicted proteins | sample TDP3_MG_FD_203078 | JGI IMG/M metagenome (GOLD analysis project Ga0315308, IMG submission 203078) | Freshwater sediment microbial communities from Lake Towuti, South Sulawesi, Indonesia - TDP3 | ecosystem: Environmental > Aquatic > Freshwater > Lake > Sediment | place: Indonesia: South Sulawesi... | reverse complement strand
TCTCTTGTTTGTGCATCTAACAGTCTGTTACCAAAAATATCTTTCAGAGGCTTTCGGTTATTAAACCTAACGTGTTCACGTCATGCTATGTTCTCCTAGGCCTATTCCTACTTAAAAAACAATTCTCCACTTTGTTAGTGCAAACACCGCCTATTTAACTCCAAATCTGATTACTCTAGACAACGCTATACCTGTCTCAATTTGTCTCAACTTCTAATTGGCTAAAAAACCAAAGTTCATATTTGAAGCCTATTAGGATCCTAATAGAGGGCTCTAGACCCCCCTCTAGGCGTCTCTCTCTGTCTCCCTATCACCCATTTCTCTGTCTCCCTTATCACTCAATCCAGCTTCAACTACGCTACCAGATTCTGTGCAGTTCTTTGCGCTTTCTGCATAACCTCTGCTTCATTCAACGTTTTCACTCGGCGCCCTTCCATCAAAATCTTTCCATCAACAATAACCGTGTCCACATCGCTTCCATGCGCAGAATAAACCAAATTAGCATACAAATTATGCCTAGGAACCAAATGCGGCTTATCAAAATCAACAAGAATCAAGTCAGCTCGCTTACCAACCTCAAGCGAACCAACAGAATTCTCCAATCCCAAGGCTCTCGCCCCATCAATAGTAGCCATACGCAGAACAGTCTCAGCAGGCAAAACCCTCAGGTCTTTACACGAGACCTTCTGCAACAACGCCGCCGCCTTCACACTCTCAAACATATCTAACGTATTATTGCTCGCTGGTCCATCAGTGCCGATGCCCACAGTCACACCTAACCTCAAGAACTCGTCAACTCTAGGCACACCCATCCCCAGCTTCATGTTGACAACAGGATTGTAAGCTACACGAACCCCACGCCTAGCCAAAAGATGCATCTCTTCAGTTGACAGATGAATACAATGCGCCGCCAAAACATCCAAACCCTTCAAAAAACCAATTCGCTCCAAAAATTCAACTTCACCCAGCCCATACTTCGCCCTAAAAGACCTCGCAGTCTCCGTTGACTCAGCTAGGTGAATGTGAACGCCCACGCCCAACTTCCAGGCTGCTTCACGAACTTGCCTCAAAAGATTTGGACTGCAAGAGTAGAGAGCATGAGGACCCAACTGCGCTTTCACTCTACCCTCAGCAAAGCCACCATACTTTTTGACAAAGCCTACAGCACCTCTTAACATTCTCTCGCCTCTCTTTACGTCTCCAGCCTCAATGATTCCATGCGCCAAAACCGCCCTCAACCCAGCCTTTTCAACAGCCTTGGCGACCATGCCTTCGTGAAAGTACATGTCAGCAAAGCAGGTGGTGCCACTCTTAATCATCTCCAAGCAACCGAGCAAGGCGCCTTCGTAAATGTCACTTGGCTTCAGTTTGGCTTCAAGCGGCCATATCGTTTCGCGCAGCCACTGGTCCAGCTGTTGATCTTCTGCTACTCCTCGAAACAGCGTCATAGCCACATGGGTGTGACAGTTCACCAAACCAGGCAGCGCCACTTTTCCCTCGCCGTCTATGGTTTCCTCAGCCTTAATCAGACGCGACGCTTTGCTCTTCTTGCTGACGCTGGTCATTTGTCCGTTTTTTATGGTTATGAAGCCTTTCTCTATGATGGACTGTTTATTGTCCACTGTGACAATGGTGCAATCGTGAATCAGAATGTCGACTTCTTTCAAGCAGAACACCTGCCCAAGAAGGCTAATGTATCATTAGTCTGCTTATATAAGAGCCGCAAAGAGCGTGTCCAAGAGATAGCCGGAAAAGTGATTTAAAAAAGTTTATGAGTAAATTTTTGAGAGGTGCATTGTCTTAGATAATTGCCCACCCATGCACGAGACGCGCCTTATGAAAAACAGCGCATCCTACCGAATGTCTTTGTCGAGATTTCCGTTCAGGTTTTTCTTGTTGCAGGTCAAACCGTTGAGGGTTAGGTTGTTTCCGTTGAACGGAATCTTGCTTGTTCCGATCGCTAGCTTGCGGTAAATGTGGGTCAACGACTCCTCGGTGCAGTTGAGCATGTCGGCACCCTGGTCTGTAATGCTGTACACCTTGCGTGGTCTGTCGTTTTCTAGGTCCCAGTGGCTCTTGATGTATCCGTTTTCTTCCATGACTGAAAGCAACGGATAGATTGTGCTCGGACCGAAGTACACGCCGAATTGTTTGCGGAGGCTGGAGATTATCTGGTATCCGTGCATGGGGTGGGCTTTCAAAAACTGCAAGACCACGAGGTCGAGGAGGCCCCTCATCAACTTCATCTGAACCTCCCTTGCTTTTGGTCCCATTTTGTTTACCCTCTTTTTAGTGTCGGTTTGTTCTACAGTTGTTATGTGATACGCGTATACAATATGTCTATTTTTAGACATATTCAATTCTATAATGCCACAGACGCTGATATAAAGGTTCGCACATAAACCAGTCATATCCACGCATAAAGTCCATGAAAAAGCATGCATAACCAAATAAGCCACATAGCCCTTTTAATATGTACTAAAAAAGACCGACCAAGGTAAACAATAATGGAAAACCAAGAGTCGGTTGAAGTTTTCACACACCAAATAAAACGACGATTCGTCAAAAACTTTCTCGACATGCTCATACTACGCTCGGTAGAAGCCAAACCCACATGGGGCTACGACATCATCAAGGAGACAGAGGCAAAATACAAGGTCAAACTGAGACATGGAGCCCTCTACCCCATGCTAAACAAATTAGAGGCAAAAGGCTTCGTGAAGAGCAGAAAAGAACTACAAAAAGGACGCGTGAGAAAAATCTACCAAATAACCATGAAAGGCAAGCAGATACTCCATGCCTACCATGACTCCTTAAAGGAACAAATCCCCAAAGAAAACATCACAGGAAGGCAGAAAAGAAAATGAAACAAACAGAAATCAGCCCAGAAGAAGCCATGAAACAAATACAAAAAATCTTCAAAAAACGAGGAAACAAAGCCCTAGAAATGGCCAAGAGAGAAATCTTGAAGGAAAAAATTGAATGCAAAGCAGTTAAAGAAGCATTGACTTATTTTATGAATGAATACTGGCTTGACTACTCAAGACCGGCTTTGCTCTCCATGGCCTGTGAAGCAGTAGGAGGAGACCCTGAGTTAACTACATTCATAGCTGTTCCCCTGATATTGATAAGCGGCGCGGCGGACATACACGACGACATAATTGACCAATCAAAAAGGAAAGAAGAACGTCTAACTGTTTATGGAAAGTTCGGAAAAGACATAGCTCTTCTCGTTGGAGACGCTCTCTTGTTGAAAGGTTTCGTCCTCCTTAATAAAATTTCCTTGGAAAAAAAGGACGTTATCCTTGATATCATTAAAGATACATTTTACAGGCTGGGAGATGCTGAAGCCTTGGAACTTGAACTTCGAGAAAGACTTGATGTCAGTCCTGATGTATATTTGCATGTAGTAAGAAAAAAAGCCGCAAATGTAGAGGCACTTATGCGCATTGGTACTATTCTTGGCGGCGGAAGCGACAATGAAATTGATGCTTTGGGTAAGTATGGAACTGTTTTAGGCATGCTATTTGCAATGCAGGATGAATTCGTTGACATGCTTGACTCCAAAGAGTTTATTCATAGAGTCGAATACGAGTGCTTGCCCTTGCCTCTACTTTATGCGTTACAAAATCCAAAGACCAAGGAGAAGGTCGCCCGTGCATTAAAGGAGGGAATAACAAAAAGAAATTCCAAAAAACTTTTGGCAGCTTTTTTCAAGACAGCAGAAGCAAGGGATTTCACAAAGACCGTGCATCATTTAGCAAATGAATCACGAAAGCAACTAAAGAAATTGGAGTTACCTAGTCCCTACTTAGAATTACTTATTAAAGTGTTAGTGGAGAAATGTCAACCACTACAAACTTAAATCCAGAGGAAGACTCTCGTAGGTATCCTGCGCTTTGCCTTCTTCAAATTTTTCACGCTCATATTTACTGTATATATGGCAAACAAATATGCTTAAAAAAATTGTTGTACACATCTACAAAATCACTAACAAATATTTTTAATACAGTCAACCAATTATCAAGAGGAAATCTGACGAGTGTTAGAAATGCCTAAAACATATTCATTAAGTCAGATTGGCATCAACCGAGGGAACTTTCTGGCTGTTTTTACCTTGCTTTTGAATGTTTTCGTATGGATACAAATGACTTTCGTAATTTTGAGTAATATTCTTACCAATCTTGGCGTTAATACTGAAGCTTCGCTCGTTTGGGCAGTGTATTACGGTACCGTTATAGGTTCAAGCCTCTCAAGTTCGATTTTCGCTTATAGAATTGGAAGGCTGCGCTTTCTCTATCTGTGGATGATTTTGGGAACGATCTCTTCGCTGTTACCTGTTCTCTTTACCGTCGATACGATGGCAAAAAGCCTTGGTTTGAGTTTTCTGCTGGCTCTTTCAATGGGATTGGGGATGCCTTCGTGTATATCCTATTTTGCTGATTGTACATCTGTCGAAAATAGGGGACGTTTGAGCGGAATTATATACCTCGTAATCTACATTAGCATCTCCTTTTGTTACTTGTCCATCAGCACTTTGGACTTACCAATGGCTAGCCTTGCTTCTGGGATTTGGAGAGGACTTGGGTTAATCATATTTTGGGGGCTGAGACCCAGAGAAGGATTAAGCAACCAGAAGAGAAAACACCCTACTTACCTGTCTATTCTTCAGAACAAGTCCTTTGTTCTGTATTTCATTCCTTGGTTAATGTTTTCTCTTGTCAACGGATTAGAAGCACCAATTTTAGAACGAGCCTTCGGTCCTAACTTCCATGGCTTGGTTGTTCTGGAATTTATTATTGGCAGCTTCTCAGCACTCATTGCTGGTTTACTATGTGATCTAATTGGGCGAAAAAGAGTACTCCTCTATGGTTTTATCACCCTAGGGTTGGGCTACGCATCATTAGGTATAGCCCCAAACTCATGGATCACTTGGTATTTCTATTCTGTTATTGATGGTGTTGCATGGGGAATCTTCAATGTGACTTTCATCCTGACGCTATGGGGTGATTTGTTCGCCGACGTCACAAGAGAGAAACCTTACGCAATTGGAGGCATACCTTTTACTCTAAGCAGTATGATACAAAAATTGTTATACCCCTATGTCAACATTGCATATTACGCTGCCTTCTCTTTGGCAAGCTTCTTTTTGTTTTTGGCTGTTTTGCCTTTGATGTATGCCCCTGAGACTTTACCTGAGAAAAAAATGGAAATTCGACGATTGAAGAGCTACATTGAACAAGCCAAGAAATTCACCGAAAAATACACAAAGAAAAATGGTAACAAAAACTAGGCAGACAACCCTATCATCCACTGACAGTCTTTCAAATAATTCGTTTTATATTAGAAGCAAAATAGACGGACTCTAGACGATCCTCTACCCGTCTCTCTGTCTTCCACCTAGTATCACTTTCTATTTGACTCCAAATAGAGGGGCTAGGCTAGCCTTGCGCACACACAAACAAAAATTGTTTCACGTCAAAAGTGAAAAAGCCTTTATAAGACGCCAAATGAAATACTGACGGAAACATCCAATGGGAAGATAGACAAACTTGCCCACACCATACGACGTTCCAGCATCACAATTCATCCCACGCCTAGCCAAATACATAAAAGATAACGTAGACCAAGTGCAACCGCCACCATGGGCGCTGATGGTTAAGACTAGCTCTCACACTCAAAGCCAACCAGAAGACCCAGACTGGTGGTTCACAAGAACCGCCTCCATCCTGAGAAAAGTATACTTTGAAGGACCGATAGGCATCGAACACTTGAAAGCCAAATACGGAGGGAGAAAAAGCCTAGGAGTGAGACGACAACACACCAGAAAAGGCGGAGGCTCCAACATCAGAAAAATTCTTCAACAACTAGAAACTGCCGGACTGGTGGAAACCACGAAAGGCAAAGGAAGAATGCTGACCAAAGAGGGAAGACGCGTTCTAGACAAAATAGCTGCAGAAACCAAAGAGGAACTCAAGAAATACCCGTAAGGTGCACTTATAAAATGAGCAACGAGGAAGAAGAGGAAATCGAGGAAATTCGCCGACGCAGAATGCTTGAGTTGCAACAGAGAATAGCCCAAGAACAACAACGCGCGCAAGTGCAACAACAAATCGAAATGCAAAAGCAAGCCATACTGCGCCGAATACTCACTCCAGAAGCTAGAAGGCGCTTAAACAACCTGAAAATGGTTAAACCCGAATTCGCCAATCAACTAGAACTCCAACTCATTCAACTTGTTCAAGGTGGAAGAGTTCAAACACCCATAACCGACGAACAGTTAAAAGAAATCCTCATAAGACTTCAAGCTCAACGCAGAGACATCAAAATAACGAGGCGCTAAAAAATGACAAGAAACAAACCTACCGCCAAAAAACGCCGACTAGCAAAAAAAGGCAAACAAAGAAAAGCGGTTCCCACGTGGGTCATAGCGAGAACAAAGGGAAAAGTGAGAACCAGCCCTAAGAGGAGGCACTGGACACGAACGAAGATAAGAGCCTAGAAGAAGCGAAACCACCTACAGAAGAAGAACAGAAGAAGGAAGAGACCACAGAAGCGAAAGAAGGCGCAGAAAAGGAAGAAACCATTGAAACAGTCAAAGAAGAAGGCGAGGCAAAAGGCACCAAAGAAGAGAAAGAAGAAGTTTCAGAAGAATTGAAAGAGGAAGCGGCTGAAGAAGTTGGAGAAGAAACACCAGAAGAAGTAGCTCCAGCCGAAGCCGAGGAAGAAGAGAAAGCAGAAGAAAAGAAACGAGAAGAAGCGCCAGAAGAAGAAATTGTTGAAGAAAGAATCTACACTATACCGTTAAGCAGGGCATGGATCTCTCCACGTAAAAAAAGGACTCCGAGAGCAGTGCGCATAGTGAAAAGTTTTGTGCAGAAACACATGCAAATTGAAACAGGAGCAAAAGCTGAAGAGGAAGAGGAAGAAGCTGCCAGACTCGTCATAAGCGACGAAGTAAACAAAAAACTGTGGAGCCGCGGAATCGAAAAGCCTCCTAGAAAGATTCGAGTCCGAGCGGTGAAGGACAAAGAAGGAACGGTAACACTCTACTTGGCTGAAGGAGATTGAATTTGTCGATTACTCTCATGGGCGTTTTTGGTAGTGCCAGCATAGGAGTTTTTGCCTTAACCACCGAGAAAATGGCATTTGTCCCACCGCAGATGTCTGAGGGCAAGGTTAGAAGACTTGAAGAATGCTTGAAGGTGAAGACAATAAGAACCACGATAGGTGAATCGGTGCTCATAGGCGCCTTGACAAGCGCAAACTCGAACGGTGTAGTTTTGCCTCACTTCGCAAGAGACGAGGAAATCCGAAACATAAAGTCGACTTTTTCAGGCATCAACATGGCTGTTATGGAAACTAAAAGAACAGCCTATGGAAATATTGTTCTCGCAAATGATTACGGTGCAGTTGTTGACCCAAGACTGAAGGAGAAAGACATTGTAAACATATCAGACGCGTTAGGCGTTGAAGCCGTTCCAGGCGAAATTACTGGGCTCCCATATGTAGGTTCCTTAGCCACAGTAACAAATAAGGGAGTGCTAGCTCATCCCATGATAAAGGAGGAGGAACAGAAACTTTTGAAAGACGTTTTAAAAGTACCAGTTGAAGTTGGAACTGTGAACTGTGGAATCCCGTATGTGGGCACAGGGCTTTTGGGAAACAGCCATGGAGCCCTAGTTGGATTTATGACAACTGGACCTGAACTGTTTATAATAGAAAACGCTTTAGACTTGGTGTAAGAAGGATGAGTGAAATCAAAATCTTTCGAGTGACAGGGAGAATTACAAAGCCAAACTGGCAGACCAATTTTCAAAAAGAGATTAGAGCCTTAAAACAGGAAGAAGCTTTAGACCGCGTGTACAAGGAAATTGGAAGCAAACACAAGGCAAAACGCTTTCAAATCAAAATCTTGAAGGTCGAAGAGATAAAGCCAGAAGAAGTCACAGACCTGACCGTGAAGAAACTGATGCTTGGAGAAAAAGAAAGTGTCAAGTGAGGATCAAGAAAACTTTCGAAGGTTGGCTGTTGAACTTCGAATATTGGAGGGAACAGCCGAAGCAATACAGGCGAGGCTTAACCTTGTTGGTGCTGCCTTAACTGAACTTAACCTTGCTCGAATGACGCTTGAAGGCGTTGAAAAAGAGACACCTGACGCTTCTCTGTTTGTTCCTATAGGCGGTGGCTCATACGTAAAAGCCAAGCTTGAGAGCACAGACCGAGTTATTGTTGGCATGGGCGCCGGCGTGTCGATTGAAAAGACAATAACTGAGGCAAAAGCAACTGTTCAAAACCGTATTAGTGAATTTGAAAAGACACGGGTTTCGCTTCAGCAACAACTCGTTCAGGTTGTGGGCAGAATACAAGAGAATAGGAATAGGCTTGATGACTTGGCGGCTAAACTGAGCCGAACGGAGAAAACAACTGATGTTCAGGAAACTTAGAGAGGGTCTAAGTGGACTCGTTGATAAAATCGCCACAACTGAACTGAAAGCAGAGCAATTGCGTCCTGTTTTGCAAGACTTTAGATTAAACCTAATCGAAAACGATGTGGCTGTTTCGGTTGCAGACCACATTTGTGGTGAATTGGAAAAGAGGTTAGATGGAGTTCAAATAAAACGGTTGGAAGATAAGAGGCAGATTGTGAAAAACAACTTGCGTCAAGTTCTGCTTGAAACAATGGCTACTGGCGAGAAAATCGATTTGTTGACGATTATTGAGAATAAGCGCAAGCTCAATGAGCCTTTAGTTATAGTTTTCGTTGGAATTAACGGAACAGGAAAGACAACGAGCATTGCTAAGGTTGCGAGATTATTAATGAAGCATGGTTATTCTGTGGTTTTGGCTTGCAGCGACACTTATCGGGCTGGTTCAATTGAGCAGTTGGAGGAACATGCCAAACGCTTGAATGTTCGTATGATAAAGCACGCGTATGGGGCTGATCCTGCTGCGGTTGCCTATGATGCAATTGGTCATGCTAAGGCTCATGGAATAAGTGCTGTTCTGATTGATACGGCTGGGCGTATACAGACTGATAGAAACCTTATGAATGAATTGGCTAAGATTAAGCGTGTGATTCATCCAGACTTAACAGTTTTAACGGTTGATTCTTTAACTGGCAACGACGCTGTTATGCAGGCTGATGAGTTTCATAAGAGTGTGGGTATAGATGGAACCATTTTGACAAAGGTTGATGCTGACATAAAGGGGGGTTCAGCTCTGAGCGTAACATATGTGACGAAAAAGCCTATAGTGTTTATTGGAACTGGGCAAAAATATGAGGACCTTCAAGAGTTTAAGCCAGAACAGTTTATGCAGATGATTCTGAAATAGTGTTTTTTGTTTGTGTGTGCGCACAAGCCTAGACCGCCCTCTATTAGGATCCTATTAGGCTCCAAATATGTTTCTTGGTTTTTTAGCCGATTAGAAGTTGAGAGAAGTTGAGACAGGTTGAGACTTGTCTAGAGTCTGTCTATTTGGAGTCAAGTAGGCTTTTTCAATGTTCAAATGCGCGCAGTTTATGCGTCTGTTACGTTATTTGCATCTGTCTTCGTCTGTTTTGGTTAACTGAAAACCTTTTAATAGTGCCTTGTGAGATTTGGTCAAGTTCACGTAGGGAGGCTAATCGTGTCATCGTCAAAGAAGCGTGGTGTAAAAGATAAGTGGCGTGGTAAAGACTGGTACTCTATTGTGGCGCCCTCTTACTTCGGCGGCACAGACTTAGGAAGCATTCCATCCGACGACACATCCAAACTTGTGGGCAGAGTGGTTGATTCAACCCTATACGAGTTGACCAACGATTTCGCCCACCAATATTTGAAAATGTATTTTCAAATTTCCAATGTGGAGGGCAAGACCGCTCAAACCATTTTTAGGGGGCACGAATATTCCCGAGATTATCTTAGAAGTCTTGTTCGAAGAAGAACAACCCGCATAGATGTTTTAGTTAACATCGCAACAAAAGACGGTTACCAAATACGACTGTCAGTCTGCGCCTTCACGCTTTCCCGAATAAGGACAACACAGGAACACGCCATACGGGCTATAATGAGAAGAACAGTTGAAGAAAAGTCGAAAGAACTCAACTTTGACCAATACGTTCAAGAAATAGTCCTCGGAAAAATCGCCTCTGACATATACAACGAAGCCAAAAAAGTAGCGCCCCTACGCCACGTAGGCATCAGAAAGTCGAAACTAATAGCTCAACCTGGTCAAATGATTCAACCAACCATCGCTGGTTAAAAAGCGCCCTTGCAAAAGCAGGCAAAATTTTGAATACCCGCGGTTTAACCTCTCTAAAACAACGGGTTGCACGAGAAGCCGCCGTTCTGCTATATACTTCTCAGGAGAAGGAGTACAAACAAGCAAAACAGAAAGCAGCAAAAAATTTAGGGATACGAGTGCTTCCAAGCAACAGCGAAATAGCGAAGGAGCTTGATAACCTAGCCGACGAAATAGAAGGTTCGGCGAGACAAGAACGACTGCTTCAAATGAGACGTGAAGCACTCCAAATAATGAAAACCATCAGAGATTTTCACCCAAAACTGATTGGAAGCGTCTGGAGAGGCACAGCTCACAAGGACAGCGACATCGACATTGTAACGTTTTCATCCCAACCCACAACCGTTCTCAAAAAGCTTGAACACGAAGGCTTCGAAGCCACGAAAACAGAGTGGCAGTCAGCGCCAAAACTGGACAAGAAGGAAAAATCTTTTCACATTTATCTTAAGCTTCCGTCGGGCAACGAAGCCGAAGTTGTTGTTCGAAGCCTCGAAAGAATGAATCAAAAAGAAAGGTGTGAAATCTATGGTGATACCGTGACTGGCTTGAATACTCTTCAACTTGAGAGGCTCCTCGAAGAAAATCCGCTTCAAAAATTCACGCCATACCCTTAAATATCATGTCGAAGAGTTCGACAACCCTCACAAATTAGTTAAATATAAGTTTTCAATTAAATAAAAAATTGAACATCAACAACAAGACGAGACAAAGAGCTTTCACTAACGCTTGGAGTGGAGCTGCATGGAGATTGACAAAAAACGGTTCAAAACCATGTTTCCAAACTTATCTGAAGAAATAGAAAGCAAACAATGTCAAGTTGTAATTTCATCCATAAGGTCTGACGTTCAAACAGGCGAGCACGCTTCTTCCAAAAGGTTTGACGGTTACGTGCCAGACGCCATAGACTTTATCCGCCGATGCGACAACGAAAAACAGGCAGAAGAAATCATTGACTTCCTAGAAAAGAGAAATGAAATCAACAACGCATACGCTCGAAGATTGAAGAGGCAACTGAGAGAAAAAGGCGTGCGCAGCTTCGGTCCAAAAAAACAAGACGACTACTATTCCAGAGAAGGAATAGTTTGACTCCTCCTTCCAAGTAGATTCGTTTCCTTAAAGCAGAAACATTTTTGAAACATTTTCATTTCAAACGCACCAAATTGTAGGCAGACTTCGAACCCATACTTTTCTATCCTCTAGCTACGTCAAACGGATACAATTTAAACTCTAACATACATGTAAGAATAGTCGTAAGACGAAATTCAAGAGTGGTATAAAGTGTCAATAAGGGCTGTTGTGATTGATCCCAAGGACAATGTCGCGACTCTACTTTCCGATGTGAAGGCAAGCGTAGTTGTCGTTGTCATCTCTACATGCGGAGATGTGGTGAAGGAAGTTGAGGCAGTGCAGTCTATACCCTTCGGACATAAGATAGCCATTACAAGAATAGAAAGGAACGATTTGGTCTTAAAATATGGAGAGGTCATTGGAAAAGCAACGGAACCAATCGAGGAAGGCGAACACGTTCACATTCATAATATTAAGAGCCTACGGGTTAGAGTGGAGACAAAAACCTAGTCAAGGAGGAATCGCATGAGTTTTTTGGGATACAGACGACCAGACGGTTCTGTAGGAGTTCGCAATCACATTGCTGTGATATCCACAGTGGCGTGCGCCAACGAGGTTGCATCTAGAATCGCGAATCAAGTGGAGGGAGCAGTTTCCCTCACTCATAACATGGGATGTGGACACTACGCCTTGGCATCTCTCCGCCCACTCGCAGGGTTAGGGAAGAATCCTAACGTTGCAGCGGTCTTCATAGTTGGTCTAGGATGCGAGGTGGTTTCTGCAAAGCTTTTAGCTGAAGAGATCGCTGAATCTGAAAAACCCGTTGAAAGCATCCTAATCCAAGAAGTTGGAGGCACCGTCAAAGCGATAAAACAGGGAGTTAAGGTCGTAAAAGGTATGGCGCGCAAAGCTTCTCGGCTGAAAAGGGAATCCTTTGATTTAACTAACCTGACGTTAGGTTTAGAATGCGGGGGCTCAGACGCAACCTCAGGGATAGCGGCAAATCCGGCTGTTGGAAGAGTGACAGACATGGTGGTGAAGGCTGGAGGTACAGCGATACTGGCGGAAACCCTAGAGTTGATAGGCGCTGAGCATGTGCTGGCGAGAAGGGCGGTCAACGAGAAAGTGGCGGAGGAGATCGTTGAAGTTATCCGCCGAATGCATGATAGGATGATCAAATCCCTCAACTTATCCATAGATGTTATCACACCTGGGAACATTGATGGAGGCTTATCAACCCTAGAGGAAAAATCGCTGGGAGACAGCTACAAGGCTGGTTCCTCTCCCATGCAAGGAATCTTAGAGTACGCTGAAATTCCAACTAAGAAGGGTCTCTTCATCATGGACGAACCGGGATACGATCCCGAGTCGGTGACAGGCATCGTTGCAGCTGGGGCGCAAGTTGTGGTCTTTACAACAGGAAGAGGCACACCCCTTGGATCGCCAGTAGCACCTGTGATAAAGATTACTGGAAACCCGAGGACCTATAAGACTATGAAAGACAACATCGACGTCAACGCTGGCACAATCATCACAGGCAAAGAAACAATTGAAGAGGTAGGTAAACGCGTATATGAAAAAGTTCTGAAGGTGGCGTCTGGAGAGAAAACCAAAGCAGAGTTCCTTGGTCACAGAGAACTTGCCATATACTGGGCAGGGGAGCCGTATACCACGACTATGATGGGGAAATAATATTGCAGGCGCGAAACAGCTTCAAAATCAGGTGTTCAGCCGACCTTGAACGAGTCGTTGACGCTAGATTTTCTAAAAGGAAAGTAAATAAGGATAATCTGTAATAAATACCCGAAACAACGTAAGAACTCAGCAGTCAACGTGGTGCCTAGTTGAACAAAAGGTCGCTTTCCTTGATACTCGCGTTTGCTCTGCTTCTTTTGTCAACCATGGCTTTATCCATCGCTGATCTTAAAGTCGCCTACGCACAAGAGTCGTCTTCATCCATAGACGTTAAGGTAGATCACCAAATAACAGTTTACGACGGCGGACTTGTGACAATAACCGACATAGTTACATTGTCAAAAAAACTAGGTGAACAACCTCAGCCACTACAGGATTTCCAAATTGGCTTCCCATACAAATACAAATTCAATCTTTACCATGTTTTCGCATACGACTCTGAAGAACCTCCGCAACGGTTAGAGCTTGAATTGGACACAGGGCTAGGAACCGTAGGCTTCTACGGAGTCAAAGTGCATTTCAAAAACGAGGTAAATTTAAACAATGTAGAATCGTACAGCTTCACTTTAGTCTCTGAATTTTCTGATCTAATAACTGCGAGTCCAACTGGTGAAAGCTTTGACCTTGATTTTCCTGTGCATCCGAGTTTGGCTCAAGAGGCGTCGGTGAGTAATACAACGGTTTTTCTGTCGCCAAACGCAGACTACACTGACAGTAATCCCGCTTTAAATCAGACAACAAGTCACACCCTTAATATTGTGAAGGAGCCGCTCGCCGCCTTTACTTCTGTGAGTGGCACGATAACGTTCGAGCCGATTGATTCCTTTAGTTTGCTAGAAGTCAATGAAGTGAGGCGAGACATATTGTTAGACGAATGGAATGAACTTCTTGTTTCTGATTCGTACGCCATAACCAACAGGGCTGCAATAGAGACGTCAACTCTCTGGGCACTGTTACCTCAAAACTCCTATGATATCGAAGCGAAAGACGAGTTGGGTAACATGCTTACAGTTACTCCAGAAAGTGAAGAGGGTGCAATCAAAGCAACTATAACCTTAGAGACCGCTGTCAAGCAGTACGAAACCGCTCATTTTTTTGTTGTATTCAAGCTTCCTTGGAAGGATTACATTCGTGAAAA
>Ga0315308_1001340_pt1 | contig 14186 bp, 11 predicted proteins | sample TDP3_MG_FD_203078 | JGI IMG/M metagenome (GOLD analysis project Ga0315308, IMG submission 203078) | Freshwater sediment microbial communities from Lake Towuti, South Sulawesi, Indonesia - TDP3 | ecosystem: Environmental > Aquatic > Freshwater > Lake > Sediment | place: Indonesia: South Sulawesi... | reverse complement strand
TCAATTCTTTCAATTTCAAGGCGTTCTTTAGGGACTTCCCGCAACAGACTCGGCTACAGTATGGGTGCTCTTCATTTCTGGAGCCCACACATTGGATCATGACCACATGACTACAATGCTCGACTCTTTCAGGTGCGTTGGTCAGAATTCCCTCCAGCTCCATAGCCGTATAGACTCGTTCATCCTGCCCATAGAAATATTCGTTAGGTTTATATTCTCGGCCGCCAATAGCGAGGATAGTGATCCCATGTTTCACCTCTTCCTCAGTTCCATTTCCCACGTTCAATCTCGTAATAAAGTTTCCAATATATCCTGAAGAATCCGCGACGCGACTTCCAAGATAGACATGGATCAAGGGATGATTATTGACTCGAGTGATCAGGTCATTTAAGAAGGACTGTACGTCTCCACCGGTCAGGGTTCGGTAGATATGCCTTCCATGGCCGCCTAACTGGTCGGTTTTTTCGACCAAGCTGACTGGAAACCCCTGATCTGCCAGGTTCAAGGCACTGGTCATCCCAGAAACCCCTCCTCCAATGACCAAAGCTGTGGGGGTTAGGTCAATGGATACCTTTTTGAGGGGTTCAGTCAGCCTGGCTTTTGCCACAGCCATACGGACTAAATCCTTGGCTTTCTCCGTAGCTCCCTTCGGATCCTGTGCGTGAACCCATGAACATTGGTCTCTGATGTTGGCCATCTCAAAGAGATATTGATTGAGCCCTCCCTCCCTCAAAGTCTCCCTAAATAAAGGCTCATGAGTCCGAGGACTGCAGGAGGCAACGACCACTCGATTAAGATGATGTTCCTTGACCTTCTCCTTGATAATCTCCTGAGTATCCTGACTGCAGGTGTAAAGATTTTGATCAGCATAAACGACATTAGGAAGCTTCTTGGCATACTCAGTCACTTCTGGAACATTCACAACCCTTGCGATGTTGATCCCACAGTTACAAACAAAAACCCCAATTCGTGGCTCCTCCCCTTTTACCTCCCTCTCTCCCGGATATTCCTTCTTCTTCGTGAGTGTATGTCGCGCCGAAGCAAGTAATGCCGAAGCCCTGGCAGCGGTCCCGCTCGCCTGCATCACCGTCTCAGGAATATCCTTAGGACCGTTGAATGCACCGCATGCGAATATCCCTTCCTTGGAAGTATCGACAGAGATGAACTCTTTGGATCTGCAAAATCCATAGGGATCAAGATCGATCCCAAGTGTCTCAGCCAGATCCTTGCTTCCTTTAGGTGGATGAAGGCCTGCAGAGAGTACCACCAGATCGAAGGCCTCTCTCTGGGTCTTCCCCCTTTCTGTAGTGTATCGCAAAGAGAGGTCACCTGTTCCATTCAGTTCTTCTACCCCATAGACCTTCGATCGGATAAACCTCACCCCATGGACTTTCTTTGCCTGTTCATAGTATCGGTCAAAATCCTTTCCATGAGTCCTCATATCCATAAAGAAGATAGCCGTATCCAGAGGTATTTCACTATGTTCTTTGGCTATTTCAGCCTCCTTGATGGCAAACATGCAGCAGACAGAACTGCAAAACCCGCAACCAATGGAAGGATCTCTTGATCCTACGCATTGGATCCAAGCAATCTTTTTGGGTGCCTTTCCATCAGAAGGCCTTTTGAGATGCCCTTCGGTGGGACCCGAGGCGCTCAACATCCGCTCAAACTCTGTTGAGGTTACTACATTGCAAAGTCTTCCATATCCCAGTTCGTAGAGAGGAGTGGGTTTGTACTCATCAAAACCGGGACTGACGATGATGGCTCCCACTTCAACCTCTGAGATTTTATCTTCTCGCTTATGATCTATCGCTCCAGCCTTACAGGCAACGACACACTGCAAACACTCACAGCAGATACCACAATTGAGGCATCTTCTTGCCTCCTCCAAAGCTGCCTTCTCCGAAAACCCCAACTCTACCTCATCAAAAACATCTTTCCTGCTTTCCTTTGAAATGTGCTTCATCCGCTGCCTCGGCCTTGTCTCCTGACCGAGGGGGATCCTGCTAAGATCCCATTGCTTAGCTTCTTTGGGCAACGGGCGACCTTCTCGTAAATCCTTACCTTGCAAATAACGATCAATGGACTCAGCCGCGCGCTTTCCTGCATCTACTGCGCCAATGGCTATCCAAGGACCTGTCTGTACATCACCACCGGCGAATACTGCCTGCCGACTCGTGGCCAGCGTAAGAGGATCGACCTCGACCGTTCCCCCTCTGGTCACCTTCACACGACTAGACTCCAAAAATCCCACTTCAGGTGCCTGACCAATGGCGACAATCACCATATCGGCTCCGATAAAATACTCAGATCCCTCGACAGGTATAGGCCGCCTTCGACCGCTTGCATCTGGAGGACCCAGTTTCATCCGGATACACCTCAGCCCTCTCACCCTTCCTTCAGCATCCATCAATATTTCAGCCGGTGCCACCAGATAGACCACTTTCACTCCCTCATAGATGGCTGCCTCTACTTCCTCATCGCTGGCTGGCATCTCCTTGAGTGACCTTCGATAAAGGATAGTCACCTCCTCCGCTCCTAACCGAAGGGCTGATCGGGCTCCATCAATGGCTACATTCCCACCTCCAATAACCACAACTTTCCGACCGACCTCGACCTTTCTCCCCAGATTCACGTCCCTTAAGAACTTAACCCCAGAGACAACACCCTTGGCATCCTCACCCCGGACGTTGAGTGGAAGACTTCCATGAGCACCTATTGCCAAAAAAATTGCATGATAGCCCTCACGAAAAAGGCCATCCAAGGTTAAATCGCTACCAATGGGACTGTTCACTCTGATCTCCACCCCAAGATCCGTCACCCCCTTAACCTCTTCAGCCAGTATATCCCTAGGCAACCGATACTCCGGGATTCCAACAGAGAGCATTCCACCCACGACAGGCAATGCCTCAAAAACCGTCACCCCATAACCACGCAGTGCTAAATAGTAAGCACAGGATAATCCAGCAGGGCCAGAACCCACCACTGCCACGCGCTCAGTTCTTCGCTCCGCCACTAAGGGTTTGGCTTCGCCTTCGGTCACCTTCACCTGATCTGCAACAAAGCGCTTGAGACCACAGATCGCAACAGATTCATCAACCAACTGACGATTGCATACTCCCTCGCAGGGATGGGGACAGATCCGACCCAGTATTCCAGGAAAGGGAAGCTCCCTCTTTATCACTTCTAAGGCCTCTTTATACTTCCCTTGAGAAGTAAGGGCCACATACCCTTGAACGTTTACACCAGCTGGACAGGCCATGACACAAGGCGGCCTCTCCCCTTTATCAATAGTATAGACATTGGGAATCGACTGGGCATAGGGGATGTAGGTCGCTTTCCTCTTAGCCAGACCCTCCTGATACTCACTGGACAGTTCAACAGGACAGACCCGAGGACATTCACCACATCCTGTGCATTTCTGCGGATCAATATATCTGGAGTGCTCCTTTACACGAACATGAAAATGACCTGGTTCACCCTCTACGCTCAAAAGATCTGCGTACGATAAGATCTTTACATTCAAATGGCGACCAAGCTCCACGAGCTTGGGTGAGAGGATTCACATGGCACAATCATGGGTAGGAAAAGTCTTGTCCAACTGGGCCATGACCCCCCCAATGCCAGGAGCCTTCTCGACCATATAGACGAAATATCCTGATTCGGCTAAGTCGAGGGAGGCTTGAATCCCGGCAATGCCTCCTCCCACCACCATGACGGCTCCAACCTTATCGTCCTTTCTCGGTAATGTGACCCGATCCATAGGTTCTCCTTCAGCCTGACCACTAATGAACTCACTCAGAAAATAATTTCTAATCCCCCCAATCCCCCTTTAGTAAAGGGGGCGAGGGGGGATTGAGATTTTCGATTCGGGCGATTTCCTCAACAACTCGAGGGACAGCCTCCTCCACTAATGGTGAACAGTTTTCAGAGAAGGTTTGATTGTCCTCCACTTCAATGGCATAAATCTGGATCTCTTTGGGAATCTCCATGCCCAGCTGCTTCCCCAGCTCCAACGCTGTAGCAAGGTTGATATCATGAGGACAGCTTAGATGGAAACTCGATCGAAGATCGTCTAAACCCAATCGATAGAGTTCCCCTGGCCTTCCATCTTCAGTCTTGATGCTATCAACAATAATCAACCGATGATATGGCCCAATGACTTCAAGGAGATCCATATTCGCAAAACACGCCTCCTTCACGTGGACATGGTCTCCAGACACCTTCTTCCCAAGCTCCCTGACGACCCTCAAGCCTACGGAATCATCTTTCAGGATTGGATTACCTAGTCCTAATAGCAAGGTCTTCATTGTGTTAGTCCCTTGAAACCGTTTTTAAGATCTCCCCTTTGGAATCCCGAATAACCACTTGCAATGGCATCTGTCCCGGCAAGGAATGGGTTGCACAGCTGAGGCAGGGATCATAAGCACGAAATGCCATTTCGATCCTATTCAGCAAACCTTCTGTTACAATGGTACCCGCCTTGATGAGGCCTTGAGCTGCTTTCTTGATGGACATACAGATAGGAGCATGATTATTGGTCGTCCCGACGATGAGATTTACATTTGTCACCATTCCCTTCTCATCTGTTTTGTAATGGTGATATAAGGTTCCTCGAGGTGCTTCGACCACTCCAACTCCCTCCTTGGGGACCTTCGTTGGGATCACCCTCACCTTGGGGTCAGTAATCTCAATATCCTGAACCAGCTCCAACTGCCTTTCAGCAGCATAGAGAAGCTCTACCAGCCTAGCCCAGTGGGTGGCCAAAGTGGCATGAACTGGTTTTCCTCCGAGGGTGTCGAAGTATTTCTCATAGGCTTCCTGAGCCAGTGGAGTAGCCATCCCATCAGCCACGTTCAATCTCGCCAGGGGTGCTGCCCGATAGATCCCACTATTATTGCCTTCTACAAATCCCTTCCATCCAATCTTCTTAAGATAAGGAAATTTCAAATAGGACCATGGCTCCACATGCTCACTGACATGTTTGAGGTAGTCAGCTGGTTTGAACCGATCGATCTCTTTTGCTCCGGTATCCACCACCCGTATCATGCCATCGTAGAAATTGACTTTATTGTTTCGGTCTATAAGTCCCATGTAATTGGTCACTGTCTGATAGGCATCGCTCAGAATAAGGTCCACATAGGCTTGATTTTTCAAAACGACATCTTCAAAAAGTTTGAGTCCGAATTTTGCAAATTCTAAGTTGGTCTTGGCCATCTCAAGGATCTTTTTCCGTTCTTCCTCTGTGATGCCTTTGCTCACACCACCGGGCAGACACCAGACCAGATGGGTTGCCCGTCCTGCGATCATGATCTGAATGCTCTGGGAATAAGCCCTGTTCTTGATGACCTCTTTTCCGATTTCGAGACCCACCTTATTGATCAAGCCCAGGATATTTCGCTCAGCAGGCTTCGCATCAGGACCCAACACGAAATCCGGAGCTGCTAAGGCATAAAAATGAAGGGTGTGGCTATGGACAAAGTGGGCGACATACAAGAGCTCTCGGAGCTTTTTAGCCGCCCTTGGGGGATCAACCTTATAAACGGCATCTACGGCCTTACCCGAGGCCAGATGGTGAGCCGACGGTCAGACGCCGCAGATCCTGGGAACGATCCGAGGAAGTTCTTCCACAGGCCTTCCCAAACAGAAGACCTCAAAGCCCCTCAGTTCAGGGACCTGAAAGTAAGCATTTTCTACATCCCCTTGGTCATTTAAGAAAATTTCGATCTTCCCGTGTCCTTCTAATCGGGTGATCGGATCGATCGATATCTTCTTCATAGAAACCTCTTCTTCCTCAACGCCGAAGCCGGCAACCCGAAACGATAAAATGTCCCTAAAGGGTCAGCAATCCCATGGATGATCTGTTCGATCTTTTCTGGGTCTTGGGAGTCGATGATAGAGCCAATGGCGCTCATCATCTTTACGCCTTGATCCGTGACATCCGGTGGAGGCCCATAGCATCCCCGGCAGGGCATGTTGGACCGAATGCAACGAGGTGGATCGCTACAGCCGCCTCGGGTGGCTGGACCAAGACAGATGAGCCCCTGCTCTAAGAAGCAACGCTCTAAGTCGAATAAAATTTCGTGAGGACGGTAAAAGGCCTTTACCTTCTTCTCCTCCCTCTTCCTTGGACATGTATCACAAAGGGCCTTATCCAGCGCCCCTACCACAGAACCTTTAGGAGGTAGATTTCCCGTCACAATCGCCTGAACCACTTCCAAGATGCGGGCCGACTCTGGAGGACAACCCGGCACATAGTAGTCGACTTCAACCACTTGGTCCAAGGCCATGACCGTTTCATAGAATCTGGGAAGTTTCAGCTCAACTCCGGAGACTGAAACAACCTCCTGGGGGTACACTTCTTTAGGAGAAATCGTAGAAGGAGAGCCATGATAAACGTAATCCAGAATCTCCTTTCCCCTCTTCTCATTAGCCAGCCCTGGAATTCCGCCTAACTGGGCACATGCTCCAAAGGCGACCATGACCTTCGATTTTTGACGGAGCAGGTGCGCGATATGTTCATTCTCGCTATTACGAACGGCTCCATTGAAGAGGCAGATGTCGATGTGCTGATCAGCCATCTCTTCAACATCATGATACTTGAAATCCATGGCCACAGGCCAAAAGAGGATGTCTGCTGCGGCAACGATATCCAGCAACTTCTCATGGGTATCCACCACAGCCACATCGCAACCACCGCAAGCGGCACCCCAATAAAGGGCAAATTTCAGTTTCCCCATCACTTTTTCCCTTGTTGTGCTCAGGCAAGCTGTTTGAATGGGCCTAACTTTCGGAGCTCTTCTGTCATTTCATTCACCAGACAAGCAAAACGCTTTCCTTCAGCAACAGAGACCCACTCCAGCCTTAACCTCTCCTTTTCTAAACCAAACTGCTCCAATGTTTTCTGAAGGAGGCGAATACGCCTCAAGGTATTGTAGTTACCATTTCGATAGTGGCAATTTCCCAAGTGGCACCCCAGGATCAGAACTCCATCAGCTCCTCTTTTAAAAGCCTCAATGACGACCTCTGGATCGATAGAACCAGAACACATCACCCGTATGAGCCGGAGGTTTGAAGGATAAGAAGCACCCTCTACCCCTGCTCCATCCACACCTGTCTGGGAACTCCAGTTGCAATAGAATCCAATAATCCTAGGCTCGAAACGATCCATGGGTGAACCCCTCTTCAGACTCTAGGCCAATGCCCCAAGATAGGCATTGACCATGGCCATCATCTGCTCCTTCTTAAACCCTTTGAGTTGAGCTGCTCCTGTAGGGCAAGCTCCGCAGCAGGTGCCGCAACCTTTACAGAGACTTTCGTCGACCTTAGCAATATTCTTTTCCGGTACCACACCAATCGCACCGTAAGGACAGAGGGCTTCACAGACCTTACAACCACAGCAAACCGATTCTTTCACCGTGGAGATGATCCCTTCGGTGGGCAAGGAGTCTTTCGTCAAAAGTGTGATCGCCCTGGAGGCCGCAGCCTTTCCCTGATAGATGCTCTCCACAATGGAGATGGGGCTACGTGCCATGCCTGCTACAAAGATGCCTTCTTGCATGAAATCCACAGTGCTTAGCTTCTCATAAGCCTCTTTGAAGAACCCATCCTCGTTTAAAGGAACATGAAACAATTTGGCAAGGCTATGGTTGTCCTCTGCTGGAAGGACAGCTGAGGCCAATACTAAAAGGTCTGTATCGATCTCCAAGCTCTCACCAAGGATGATATCTGACACGGTCACCTTCAGGTTATCGCCAACGACCTTTACCTCTGGAATTCGATCTAAATCAAAGCGGATGAAGATGACCCCTTTCTCCCTAGCCTCCTGATAGTAGGATTCTCGAAATCCATACGTCCGCATATCTCGATAGAGGAGGTAGACATTCATTTTGGGGTTCAGAGTCTTCAGGCTGATCGCATTCTTCACCGACTTGGCGCAGCAAAGCCTGCTGCAATAAGGCCTCACTTCATTTCGAGATCCCACACATTGGATCATGACAACGGTCTGGCTTTTCAACACCCTTTCGCTTAATCGATCCATCTCTTCTTCTAGCTCCACTGAAATCAGAACCCTGGCGTCCTGACCGTAGAGATATTCGTCAGGTTTATACTCCCGGCCTCCAGAAGCGAGGATCGTGACCCCGTGCTTGATCTCTTTCTCTTCCCCTGAAGCCATCTTGATCCGGCTGGTGTAATCCCCAACACGACCGTGATGTTCTATCAATTGGGTATTTCGATGGACGTGTATTTTTGAATTCCTATTGACCTTTCCAATAAGATCTGAAAGATAGGCTTGGACGTCTCCTCCCTCCAATGTATGGTGAATTCTCAGGGCATGGCCTCCCAATTGGGAGGTTTTTTCCACGATGTTCACCTCAAACCCTTTGTCGGCTAGGCTGATTGCACTCACCATCCCTGCAATCCCCCCACCCACTACCAAGGCTGAAGGGTTCACACTCATGGAAAGCTGATGCAAGGGTTCTAAATACCGAGCCTTGGCTACTCCCATTTTAATCAAGTCCTTTGCTTTCAGGGTGGCCTTTTCTGGGTCGTTGCGATGAACACGGGCACATTGGTCTCTGAGGTTAATCATCTCCAGCAGGTAAGGATTTAACCCAGCTTCCTGAAGGGTTTCCTGAAAGAGAGAGCCATGAGTAGAAAAAGAACAGGATCCAATCAAGACACGGTTTAGACCGTGAGCCTGGATGGTCTTCTTGATCTCCTCCCGGACCTCCTGCGAACAGATATATGTCCTTTGATCGCAAAACGCCACATCCGGAAGAGAACTGGCAAACTGTGTCACAGATTTGAGATCGACACTTTTCCCGATATGATCTCCACATTGACAGAGAAAGACCCCTATCTTTGGGGTTTCTCCGGATATCTCCCTCTCAATGGGATAGCTTTTTTGGGCAACGCGATCAAATCTATCTCTTTTCAAGATGCACAAGGTATCTGCTGCAGCCCCACTGGCCTGCATGACCGATTCGGTGATATCGTTCGGACCACTAAAAGTACCGCAAACAAAAAAACCCTCCCTTGACGTTTCCAGGGGCGAAAAGGGCGATGTCCAACAGTACCCATAGGGATTGAGCTCGATTCCAAATTCGCGGCTCAATTTCTTAGCCGTTGCTGCGCATTCAAGTCCAATGGAGAGGGCCACCATGTCAAATTCAGCGGTCTTGACTCCACCTTTCTCATCAGTATAGGTGACGACAAGGCCCTTTCCTCCATCCGCCTCTTCAATTTTGGATACCCCACTGCGAATATATTTCACTCCAAACTGGTCTTTTGCTCGATGGAGGTAGCGTTCCGAATCTTTACCGTACGGTCTTTGATCCATAAAGAAGATGGTCGGTTCAAGATTCTTCACATATTCCTTGGCGACAATGGCTTCCTTCAGGGTGAAAGAACAGCAGGCTGCGGAACACCAAGGATTCCCAATTTTGGGATCCCTGGAACCCACGCATTGAATGAACGCGATTCGACGAGGTATCCTGCCGTCTGAAGGGCAAACGATTCCTGCCCGCTCATGAATCATCTTCTCCAACTCGACGGCTGTCAAGACATCCTTATGTTTTCCATAGCCGAATTCAGGCAATGAGATCGGATCAAAGAGCTTAAACCCTATAGCCATCACCACACCAGCTACGTCAAGTTTTATTTCCTCGGGATCGGACTTGATGGGTACATTGTAGAGAGGGAGATTTTCACAAATAGGACAGACTCGTTCATTCAGCTCGGGAAGACGTCGAATCGTGGCAGTGAAGTGACCAACTTCTCCTTCGACCTTCACCACCTCTCCATTCCTAAACAAGGTAATTTGTGGATGAGTGATGACCTGGAGGGCCTTTTCGCTCACTTGGCAAAGCATGCATCGATTACACTCCTCCACCCCTTTACAACAGTTATTCACCGCTGCGCCCATCAAATTACCTTTTCTCTCTATGAGATAGACATGATATCCTGATTCGGCTAAATCCAGAGAGGCTTGAATCCCTGCAACTCCAGCTCCTATTACCAATACGGAACCTATCTTTCCATCCATGGTCCCTGATTCCCTTTCCTTCCAAGAGGAAATGGCCTATGCCATCTCCTTTGCAACTCGGTTTAACAATTCCCCTGGATCAATGTTGAAGGATTTCCCCTTCTTACCCACAATGGATGTCATCAATCGAAATCTCACTTTTTGAGAGAATCTGTCCAGTTCCTTTACCTTTTGCAGAAAAGAAGGATCGACGTATCCCTCTTTGACGGCCATATCCCTTAACACCCGAATGATATCAGTAAATTTTACATTTTGAGGGCAGTGCCCACTGCAAGTAAAGCATTGAGTGCAGTACCAGATAAAGTCGGAGGAGAGCACCCTATCCTTCATTCCCATCAGGACCATTCGAATAATCTTCCTAGGATCAAATTTTTCGGAAATATCGCTGACTGGACATCCTGCTGTACAAACCCCACAGGCAAAGCAGACCTTCAGATTTTCCCCTCCAGGTCGATTCGCCACCTCATACTTGAACTTGGGAACCAACTCCGAAGATTTGATGACTTTTTTTGTGGCCTTTGCTTTTTTTTCAACTTTCGCCAATCTCCCCACCTCCCCCCATTTTAAAAGATACCATTCTTAAGAAATAAACTTGCTCCAAAAAATTTGAGAAATATTAATGAAGGACCTTAGAAATTCTTTCAAATGGCCTTGTGAATAATTTAATTAACCGCCTCATTCCTAAAACACCCTTTATTTTTTGTCAAGGGAAAAATAAATCGCTATTGACAAGAAAGGAATCAATTACATATTCTTATTTTAACTTTCAATTCCCCTCTCTTCAAGGAGGCAAGATGCGCTTTGGATTTCACATTTCAATTGCTGGAGGATTTTCAAAAGTGGTCGATAGGGCGAAGGCTCGGGAATGCGAAACCATTCAATTCTTCTCCCGAAATCCACGAGGATGGAAATATGACCCATTGAATAAAAAAGAGGTGGGGGAGTTCCGTATATCAATCCAGTCATCCGACCTCTTTCCCCTCTTCCTTCACCTGCCCTATCTTCCTAATATTGCCGCCCCGAATTCAAAATATTACAGACGGTCCATCAGTTCGATTGTTGAAGATTTAAACAGGGCTGAGAAACTTGGAGCCCAATATCTGATTATTCATATTGGCCATCGATTGGAATCCGATGAGGATCAGGCCATTGAGGCGGTTTCTCAAGGGATCGACAAGGCTTTTGAAAGGGTGAAGAATTCCGTCATCCTTTTACTGGAGAATACGGCGGGACAGGGAACTGAGATTGGATATACCTTTGAACAATTGAAAAGAATCATCAACGGAGTCCGCGAACGCGAAAGGATGGGAGTCTGTCTCGACACGGCCCACTCCTTCGAGGCGGGATATGACCTCTCAAAAAAAGATGGCATTGAGCGGACTCTGGAATCGTTCGATCAAACGATCGGGTTGGAAAGACTCCATCTTCTTCACCTGAACGATTCAAAGACTCCCCTGGGATCGAGAAAGGATCGTCATTGGCATATTGGTGAAGGACATATAGGGCTGGAAGGATTTCGATGTTTGATCAACCATCCTCTATTAAAAAACCTTCCTGGGATCATGGAGACCCCCAGGAAGGATACCGTGGAAGACCTGAAGAATATGGAGGTAATCCGGAGTCTTGTCGAGTAATTCAAGCGGATCGCTCCCTACGCATAACCTTTAGTCCCATTTCGTCACCCATTCTGACAGCATCTGATTCAGTCTCTTCTTCTGCATAATTGACCAATGCCGGGACTCAAAGGCGAACAATCTCCAGTTACTTAAGCTGCTGTGAGAACCGATTCTCTAAAATCACTTGATCAATGATCTCTCCACAGAAGATGCACCTCCAACCAAAAAATTGTTCGTGAGGACCATAGAATTTTTCAAAAACCATGATACCCCCACACCGATGGCACTTCATAAGAACCCTCCTTAAAATTTTTGAACCTTGGGACAATTCTTGCAGTGGCCGCGGGAGAAGTAAATAAGGTAAAACCCGTATTTTGGGGGGAAAATACTGTATTTAGGGGGTCCAAAAGCATATTATTTCCGACGGGTATATGAGATTTTTATGGAATAGGTTGAAATTGCAGCAGATCTTCTTTCGGATAGAATGAGGACCTCACCCAAAAAAGGACGCAGAGGCAGAGCAAAATGTCGCTGCCCCTGCGTCCTTTTTTCTCAATAAGAGAGGGTCCTTATTTATTCATTAGATAATCGTGAATCGAGTTGGAAGCCTTTCTTCCTGCGCCCATGGCCAGGATGACAGTCGCCGATCCTGTGACAATATCCCCTCCTGCCCAGACCCCTGGTTTGCTCGTCTTCCCCGTCTCAGGGTCAGCTACAATATATCCCCTTTTATTCAATTCGAGACCTGGGGTGGTTGTAGGAAGAAGTGGGTTGGCACCTGCACCAATAGCCACCACTGCCATATCACATTCTAACTGAAATTCCGAACCTTTGATGGGAACAGGCCTTCTTCTCCCCGACTCATCAGGTTCACCTAACTCCATTTTCAAGCATTCAAACCCCGTTACCCAACCATTATCATCTCCAAAGAATCGTGTGGGAGCGGTGAGGAGATAGAATTGGACTCCTTCCTCCTCTGCATGGTGCACCTCTTCAATACGAGCTGGCATCTCTTCTCTTGATCGGCGGTAGACGATCCGAACTGTATCTGCTCCTAACCTGAGAGCTGTCCTGGCTGAATCCATGGCCACATTTCCCGCTCCAAAAACGGCAACATTCTTCCCTCGGGCAATGGGGGTATCATATTTCGGAAAGAGGTAAGCCTTCATCAGATTCGACCGGGTCAAATATTCATTGGCAGAATAGATGCCACAGAAGTTCTCCCCTGGGATGTTCAAAAATTGAGGAAGCCCTGCTCCCAAACCCAAAAATACAGCATCATATTCCTGAAGAAGTTCGTCTATCGTCTCGATTCTTCCGATGACACAATTACATTCGACCTTCACTCCTAAACGCCCTAAGTAGTTCACCTCCGCCTGGACAATATCCTTGGGGAGACGGAATTCTGGAATGCCGTAGATCAGTACGCCACCAGGCTTATGAAGGGCCTCAAAAATGGTAACCTCATGCCCTTTAAGAATGAGATCCCCTCCCAGGGTCAAACCAGCCGGCCCTGATCCCACCACAGCAACCTTCTTACCGGTCGAGGGAGCCTTTTCTGGAATGAAAACCTCCCCTTTATCTCTCTCCCAATCTGCAGCAAATCTTTCTAGTCTTCCAACGGCAATGGGTTGATCCTTCTTCCCGACAATACACACCTGTTCACACTGGTCCTCTTGGGGACAGACGCGTCCACATATTGCAGGAAGGCTGTTTCGTTCCTTCAGCTTTCGAGCCGAACCGATAAAATCCCCCTCATTAATAAGTTTAATAAAGGCCGGGATATCGATTTCCACGGGACACCCCTCAATGCATTTGGGTTTCTTACATTGGAGGCAGCGACTCGATTCCAGTTGGGCCAATTCAGGTGTATAGCCAAAGGGGACTTCATTGAAATTTTTCGCCCTCACCTTGGGTTCCTGCTCAGGCATCTTCTGCCTTGGAACTTTGGGTTTCTCCTTCTTCTCTTTCTCTACCATCTCCATCCCCCTTTTATCTTCCTAATACTTTGAACTGATCCATAGAAACCTTCTCCTCAGTGAGATAGGCCCTTTGCCGTTTTACCAATTCATCGTAGTCGACTTCATGACCGTCAAATTCAGGGCCGTCCACACAACAAAACTTTGTCTTCCCCCCCACGGTGACCCGGCATGCTCCGCACATTCCCGTTGCATCAACCATGATGGGATTTAGACTGACCATGGTCTTGACATCGTATTCCTTTGTCATTTTGCATAAAAACTTCATCATGGGCACAGGGCCAATCCCGACGATCAAATTCACGTCTTTCCGTTCATCCAAAATCTTTCGCAGCACATCGGTCACGAATCCGTGGACACCATAACTTCCATCATCTGTCGTCACCCTCAGATCATGGCTGGCCGCTTTCATCTCATCTTCCAGAATCAGGAGGTCTTTCGTTCGGGCTCCGATAATGGCAATCACATTGTTTCCTGCGTCTTTGTAGGCTTTGGTAATCGGGTACATCACGGCCACACCCGTTCCACCACCGACGCAGATCA
>Ga0315308_1001339_pt1 | contig 14187 bp, 17 predicted proteins | sample TDP3_MG_FD_203078 | JGI IMG/M metagenome (GOLD analysis project Ga0315308, IMG submission 203078) | Freshwater sediment microbial communities from Lake Towuti, South Sulawesi, Indonesia - TDP3 | ecosystem: Environmental > Aquatic > Freshwater > Lake > Sediment | place: Indonesia: South Sulawesi... | reverse complement strand
AGTTGCTATTGACAGAGAAAGTGACGGTTATGCAGAACAGAAATGAAGTGGTTTGTTATTGTCCGCTTGAAGGAGTCATAGATGTGATTAGCAAGAAATGGGCACTTCTTATCATAAATGCAATCGGGAATTACGGCAGTCTCAGATTCAACAGACTCATAGAAGAACTGCATGGCATAAGCCCTAAAACTCTTGCCGACACTCTGAAACAACTTCAAAATGAACAGTTGCTCAAGAGAGAGTCTTTCGCTGAAATCCCACCTCGTGTTGAATACTCATTGACAAAAGACGGGCAAGGGCTAAGAGAAGCGGTTGTGCCTATCCTCAAATGGGCGGCAACGAGGCAAGGCTCAAAAAGAAAAAAGTGCTCCGTAACTTATAGAGAAATACCCGCACATAGAATGAAAAATGGAAGTCACACAAGTTGATGGAACTGGTTCAGCTATAGCTTTTCCTCGAAAACCAAATCAGATTATCCTCAAGCGGTTTTCGTCAGTATTTTTGGTTCTTTCCATTCTTCTCTCAGAATGCTGTAAGAATGCAAAACACCATTAATGCGATAAGATACTGTCAAAATGGAAATGTTCTGGCACATTTCCGAGTTCTTTGCAGTATACATAAACGTCTGCCTTGTATGCTGATAGTGGGACTTGTTCTAGTGAAGTTGCATTCAATACGTATCCTCCTATCTGGAAATACAGTGTCGTGGACTCGTTTCTGGTGAGTTCGGGGATGAACTCGTTTGCAAAATGATTCGAAATAGGCATAGTGTGTGGAAACTGACCATAGTCGAATCTGAAAACAAGCTCTGCCTTGATGTTGTGTGCGTCTGCTGTTCCGTTGTTCTTGATGGCAAGTTCCGTGAACGTCTCGAACAAGGTGAAGTCTGGAGTGGACAGACAAAATGAAGGCTTGCCTTCCTCTTTTTTCACGATTAAGAGGTTGTATGTTGGTTGTCCAATGCTGACAACCAGAGCGATTATGCTCAAAACGATAGCTATGAGAGCCAGTTTCATGTTTCTCACCCCCTAAATTAGTCTGTTTGGCAGTGCTATTAGTCTTTGGTGTACCTCAGACAGTTCGGAGGGTTATGGGAACATGAACAAGGTTCCCATGTTGATTAAGTCAGTTCCTCTTTGGAATATGATGTGAATTCGCGGGGGATGAAGATTTTTAAGCAAATTGCTGATAGCTAGTTCAGGACGCAGGTTGGCGGCATATCTTCAAGTGTTAAAAGATACGGGTGCAAGGGCAGGAGAGGCATGCAGGCTCAAGTGTATTGATATAAACGAAGCAAACAGCACAATAAGCATAAACCATCCTTTGAAAGGCTCCAGATCTAGAACAGTGAAGGTCACAGCTAAAACCACAACTATGTTGAAAGCACTGCCCAAAAAATATGGTGATTATGTATTTCAGCAAAAAAGAGATACATTAGCAGATTCGTTCAGAAGAAAAAGGATCGAATTTGCAAAGAAACTTCAGAACCCTAGATTTATGCAGATTCACTTTCATACGTTTCGGCATTTCAGAGCTACAATGGAAATAAACGCACATTGAACCTTCGTAGGGTTCAGCAATTGCTAGGACATAAGAGTCTGATGAATACTGAAATTTACATGCACTTAGTAGATTTTGAAAATGATGAGTATCATGTAGCGACCGCTGAAACTTTGCAAGAAGCTAAGAAGCTATTAGAATCAGGGTTTGAATACGTCACAGACATGGAAAGTGTTAAACTATTCAGAAAACGAAAATGAGAGCTATGGAAAAAAATGCTGCTTGGGAATAGAAAAAAGGTTATTAAATGTGGAACGTTAGCCTCTAGCGTTTCAATGAGATCTTGCCAGGAACGAAAACCGCCGCAGCGATGACAGTCGTACATAAGCCTGATTTATCTCCAGTTGCCGATTGCGTTATGTTCGCTGTCTTGATTATCATACCGCTGGTCTTGAACAATTGCTCTTTTTCATGCCAAGCTATTTCCGGGTCAAACTGGATGCCCATAGTTGTGGCAAGCATTGTTGCAGCCAAATCTTCTGCATAATCTCCCGCCTTATCATCAGGTTGCCCATAAGAATGATGCTCAGAAAGGTAGCCATAGTTGTGTTTGCCTGAAGGTATCGCTACTCCTATTGATGCAGCAATCAGTCTATGCGGCTCATTGGTTGAATTCCTAGCCAGAACAACAAAGGTTATTTCCCCAGGCTTTATCAGCTTCAAGCCCCGCTCCCTTGAAACGAGCTTGCAACCTGGCGGCACTATGCTAGAGACGTTCACTATGTTGCAATGTTGTATACCCGCATTTCTTAAGGCTAATTCGAAAGACTGCAATTGCTCCTTGTGTTTACCTACGCCTTTTGTTAGAAAGAAATATTTTGGAATCATTTTGCAATAAAAATAACAAAATATATTTATTAGTCTTTTGTTTTCAGGATACTGTCAACCAATTTGCCACAGCATAATAGCTACCTTAACCCATCTAATCTCAAACATGATTCACCCAGCAACTCCACATACTCGGGGCACTATCAAACGAGGTTAACTGTTGCAACAATATTTTCCCGCTTAATTGCAACAAATAAGACAGCACACGCAAAGTGCACAATAAAAAACCGCGAATGGCACACTATAGCACAGACCCCTTTTAGATTGCACAAATGTCTCGACAAAAGTTTTCCGCCTTGCCGAGACAAACAAGCAAGCCTAACAACCTCCACTTTCCATCATAAAATTGCGCATCCTCACATACTCGTGACGTAACAAACAAGTTAACAATATCTGCTCTCCGAAAACGCCATCTTAATCAAAGTTAACTGCACTAGGGAAAAGAATAACAAAGCTCTGCACATAATTAATCTGAGGTTTACCAAGTGTCATCCTACCAAACTGTATTCAGAGACGAAACAAAACTCGACATTAGCTTTGTTCCTTACAAGCTTCCACACAGAGACAGAGAGTTACGCTTACTCATGGAGTTTTTCAATTTCACACTACAGCATCCGGAGAAAATGGCTCAACGTGTTATCGTAACCGGAGATGTCGGTACAGGTAAAACCGTGCTTTCCCAACGTTTTGGAGCTGACATAACTCGTGAAGCAAATAAGCGCGGGATAAATCTACACTACGTTCATGTTAATTGCCGCGAATACCGTGGAAGCCTCTTCCTACTACTGCATCATATAGTTTCCATTTTCCATCCGAACTTCCCGAGACGTGGCTACTCCGCCGAAGAGCTTCTACGCATTCTCTTACAAATTCTAGACGAGGAAAACGCCTACGTAATCCTAACCTTAGATGAGTTTGAGAGCCTAGTTGAACGAGAAGGCTCAGAAGCTGTTTACAAGCTCACTCGTTTGCAAGAAATAAGGCAGAATAAGCCCCAGAGACTCTCGCTGATATGCATTTTACGAAACCTGAAAGCAATTGAACAGCTAGATGCGAGCACAAGAAGCACCCTACAGTCTAATATGCTCAGTCTAGAGAAATATTCAAAACGGCAGCTTATAGACATTCTGAACGAGCGCGTTTCGCTTGCCTTTAAGCCCTTAACCGTGCCAGAAGACACCACAAGCCTGATCTCTGAACTTGCCTTTACTGAAGGTGGAAACGCCCGTTTCGGCATTGAACTCCTCTGGCGGGCTGGAAAATACGCGGATGCTGAAGACTTAGGTGCTGTTACGCCCGAATGCATTCGAAAAGCTGTTTCAAGCGTATATCCTGCGATGAAGAAAAGCGATTTAACATTTCTAAGTCTTCACGAAAAACTCTTTCTGCTTGGCACAGCCAGATTTTTTAAGGAAAGTCAAAAGGCTTACATTTCTCTTGCAGAAGCGGAGCAAGCATATACTGTCGCATGCGAAGAATTCAGTGAAAAACCTCACAGTCACACACAACTATGGAAATACTTGCAGACCTTTTCAAACATTGGTATATTAAGAACAGAGGTTTCAACAACTGGCATCCGTGGAAGATCAACACTTGTTTATCTACCCGGAATTTCGGCCCACGAATTGGAAAAAGAATTGAGCACCCTCTTAGAAAGCGAGGAAGCGTGAAAATGTCATGGATATAGAGGATGTCTTCTCTTCAAAACTCAGAATGAAGATTCTAAAAATCATAGCGCGGTTAGGTGAACTCAACGTCTCTGAAATCGCCCGCAGACTCGGCGTGAACTACGAGACAACCAACAAGCATCTGAAAATCTTGGAAGACGAAGGCATTCTACAACATAAAGTGTTTGGGAGAATCCGCTTATACAGGCTCAATGAACACTCGCCCAAAGCCAAGGCTACACAAAACCTCATTGACGTTTGGGAACATGCAAATAAGCAATAGGATGCATTAATTATCTCTACGAGTGGCATGAATTTTGATCGAAGAGGAATTCGCTGAAAAAATAAGCGGGTTTGAAGAGGCTTTACAGAAAGTCGCAAGCGACATAACTGGCGGTATAATATCTGAAAAGCTTCAACCATCAGATTTACTGCAAAAAACTGAACAACATATTAATCGCTTAATGAGCTTGGCAACAAGCACCGAAGAACTCATGCTCATTCTTAAACCTGAAAAGGCTTCCTCAATCAAATCCATGTGCAAAAGCCTGACACAAACCCTAACAACCTTTAAGAACATCCTGCTCCAGAATACGCCAGACCCACTTGCAAATTCCCGCTTGGCTTTTGAGCAACTAAGAAAAGCTCTAACAGATGGTTCAGATTTCCTTTTTCTGATGCGGGAGGTTAGGGATAATCCTTCCCTACTCATGCATATGATACTCACTTTTAAGAAAGCCTTTGAAACGAAAGGTTCGGTTGTAAGCATACAAGCCTCAGAGGATGTTCAACCCGTCATTAAATACATTTTGAGCCGCATTGACGAACTCAGATCCGTTTTGATTGGTTTAGAAAAGAAAGTTGATGAGATGAAGCAGACTATTAGGGAACTACAAGAAGAAAGCCTAAAAATCCTTTCTCAGAAGAACCCCACCCAACCCAAGGCAACCGAAAACAAAACGGAAAAAAGGCAACTTTCCCTCTCAAGCTTCAAAGCTGAAGAAAACTAAGGAGGGAAAAGACATGGCAATGGTCGACATATCGGATAAACGGCAAGTATATCGTAAGGCAACAGCAACAGGAACTATTAGACTGAAAACTGAAACCATAGGTTTAGTTAGAGAAGGGAAGATTGCAAAAGGAGACCCTATCTACACAGCCAAGATTGCCGGGATCCTGGCAGCTAAAAAAACAAGCGCATTGATTCCGCTCTGCCATCCACTACCGCTAACAAACGTAGAAGTTGAAATAAAAATCTTGGACGAATCTAAGGTTCAGGTAACCTCCACCGTTAGGGCGAAGGCTCAAACTGGAGTTGAAATGGAAGCCCTAGCTGCAACTAGCGTCAGTCTTTTAACAATTTGGGACATGGTCAAGCAATACGAAAAAGACGAAAAAGGGCAATACCCAACTACCGTCATCGAAAACATTCGTGTTGTGAAAAAGATTAAGGAAGGCATCCCCAGTGAGCGAAAGCGTAAAAAGGCATAAAGCCGAAGCGCCCAGAAACCTAAAATTTGCAATTTTTATCTGTAGCACATCTCGCTATGAACAAATCAAAAAAAACGAGAAAGTGAAAGATGCTTCCGGAGACCTAATCGAGTCCCTACTGAAAAATGCCGGGCACACTGTCGCTTTCAGAAAGTTGATTCCAGACGATAAGGCTTTAATTGAAGAAGGTGTGCGGCAATCTTTGGCCTCAACTGACTTGGATGTTGTTGTATTTTGCGGAGGCACCGGCATAGCCCCCTCTGACATAACCATCGAAACCGTTTTGCCCTTCTTAGAGAAAGTGCTACCCGGATTCGGCGAGATCTTTAGACTCTTAAGCTTCGAAAATATCGGCTCTGCAGCAATCTTGTCCCGTGGCATTGCTGGCGTAGCAAAAAGAAAGGCTTTTTTCTGCATTCCAGGCTCGCCTGACGCCGTAAAGCTTTGTTTTGAAAAGCTTATATTAAAGGAAGCAGCTCACATCGTTAAGCATGCACGGGAATAACGATGGTTCTAAAAGACAGCTATGGACGTCCCCTCCTTAACTTGCGCGTGGCAATCACACGACGATGCAATTTGCGTTGCGATTACTGTCACATGGAAGGCGAAGAAAGACTAGCCGAGACTTATGCAGACGAAATGACGGTTGACGAGATTGTACGCATTGCGAAAATCGCTGTTGAGTTGGGCATTTCTAGAGTGAAGTTGACAGGAGGAGAACCACTCATGCGCAAGGACATCACAGAGATTGTCAAAGAAATTGCACACATACCCGGGTTATCAGATCTTTCAATGACTACAAATGGGACAATGCTTGCTTCCCTAGCTCAAGAACTGCATGCGAACGGCTTAAAACGTGTAAACATAAACATTCCAATATCAAATGATGAAGTTTACAACAAGTTAACCGGCGGTAGAGTCGAAGATGCGTTGGAAGGCATTAAAACGGCTGTCCAAGTCGGGTTTTACCCGGTCAAACTCAACATGCTCATACTAAGAGGCGTGAACGACTACGGAGTCATCGACATGATCGATTTTGCAAGAGAAACTGGAACAATCCTACAGTTGATAGAGCTTGAGCCAATAAACATAAACGACGCATACTATTCTGCACACTACAAACCTTTAGACGAATACGAAAACATGTTAGAGCAAAAAGCGTTGAAAGTCGAGAATAGGCAGTACATGCAAAACCGCCGTATCTACCACTTGCCAGATGCAAAAGTTGAAATTGTACATCCAATAGAAAACACAGAATTCTGTATGCACTGCACCCGCATGCGCGTAACAAGCAATGGGAAACTCAAAACTTGCCTCATGAGAAACGATGATCTGATTGACATTTTGACACCTCTGAGAAATGGAGCAGGCGACAAGGAATTAGCAGATTTGATTAAGCTAGCAAATCAGAAAAGGGTACCATACAATAGGGATCAAAACGACTAGGGCTAACAGTTGCGATAGGCATGTAGGAAATCAACCTTCTTTCTGGATTTTGCTTGAAACCTCGGACAAGCTGTAGGCCGAGTTGAGGATTTTGTCCTGTAAAGACTTGGAATCAAAGGATAGGCTAGTACAGGCACATTCTGCTTAAGACCTTTACGTTTTCTAATGCAAAATCCATGTCTAGAGTTCGATTATCTTTGCTTCGCGTTTATCAGTATTAAGCAAAGCAAAGGTTGATTTGCCACTTAGATATCCGCAAACTTCGCCGGGATTCACAATCAATGTTTTACCCCTTCGATAAACCTCAGCTTTATGTGCGTGCCCATGAACTACAACATCGAAGGCTTCACTTTCGATCAAAGCCCTTAGAAGTTCCTCTTCGTCCCCATGCAGTAATGCGATTTTTAGGTCGTCAACTTTCAGTGCTGCAAAGTTTCCATGTACCTCTAAACCCTTGTACTCACTGAATCTCTTCTTCAGAAGTTCGCGATCGCCGTCATTATTGCCAAAAACGCCAGTCAGCTTCGCTTTAAGTTCATTGAACTTTGGAATAACGAAAGGCGCCACATAGTCTCCCGCATGAAGCACGAGCCCAACGTTTTCCTCATTCAACTTTTTTATAACTCTCTCCACCATTGGCAAACAGTCATGCGTATCTGAAATAAGACCAACTAACATTTTTTCACCTTTCCCAATATTCTCTATTTCATAAAAAGTAAAGTATTTCTTAATGTTTTGGCCTATAGAAGCTTGTTCTAGAGAATATTTCGCTCCTTGGAATAATTGGATGTACGAAACACTACTTAAAACACTCCACAGGCCCTTTTCAATTATAGAAAAAGCTTCTAAAAGAGGAAACTAGAAAATGAATCCACCGATTCCAAACCACTCCCCAAAAAGAAGGGACAAACTTTACATAATGGCAGAAATCTTGGAAATAGCAAAAGATGGAACCTTAAAGACTCAAATTATGTACAGGGCAAATCTAAGCTTTACGCAACTTAACGATTATCTCAAGTTCATGCTAAAGATTAACCTTTTAGAAAAGATTGTTCATAATGATAAAGAGATATACAAATCAACTGAAAAGGGCATTGACTTTCTTCAACGTTACCGCGAGATAAATGAGCTCCTCAAAACTGAAAGCGACGATTACAAAAACAATGTTAAGGTGCCGCCTCCACATCTGCTCAAAAGGAATCAATAACTGCACAAAAATTCAATGGTCCAGAAAAGTAAAAGGTAAAAATGAGACTTTAACTGCGACGAGTCATTATCTCAGTTTTTGGTTTCTGCTTTCTCAAGTAGCTTTTAACCTTCTCTTTTAGTGCTGGGAATTCATCCAGCATGGCCTTAATAACTTGCCAGCGGATTTCTTCGCTTTTCGCGTCGGTGTTCATGTTTTGTCAGACATCCTAAATATTGTATATCAATAAACCATATAAACCTTTGTTTCATGAACGAGAACATCTACCAAAAAAGAAAAAGGGAGATTAATGGACGTTCACTATGTTAACTGGTTTCTTTCTCAGTCTGACGGCAGCCACTGCAACAGCTATTAGTATTGTAGCACCAATCAAAATCATGAGCAGATTGGTTGGCAACCATGGGACAATACTTTCAACGCCGACAGAGGGGTCATGCTCCAACGTATTATTGCCAAAATATTGATAGCCAATAAACAAACGCATGTGCGCACCCGCGGCAATGTAAGATGCTGTCACATCCGTCGTGTTGTACGTGGCACCATCCGTCACTATTGCTTGGGGCACAAACTTGAAGAAGCCTTTGAATGTAGCATTGCCCTTCTCAAAGCGTACTTTGAAGCGTTCTCGCAAACGGTTTTGCATTGGCATCTCATCGCTTCCAGTGTTGTTCTGAACAACGGAAACCCTTTCGCCCTCAACATACATGTTTTCAGCGGAAGATGCGCCTTCTGTTAAGTCCGAGTCTTCTATGCTTTCCGCGTCTTCTTCAGCTATTTCAAGTTTTGTCATGTTGATGGAGGCTAAGTTAACCCATAGAGCGAGGCCAGCCTTGCCCTTTGGAATGTCAAAGCCAAGATCTCTTAACTCGTTAATTATTGGTTCGAGTTTGTCTATGTTCCATTCCCAGTGGTTTATCACTATGTCAATTTTGAGTTCGCCACCATTGACCGTGTTAGTATATTTCCCGTAGACATCTTCTGTTGCTTGCGTGTAGTAGAACCTACATCGAAGGATTATGTCATTCTCGGCAAATTGCAGATTTGTCCTATGACCTGGGACATGGACGAGAGTAAAGTTGAAGCTGAGATATTTCACATTGCCATTGGTTACATTTTCTGGTCCATCTAGTCTCCATTGGCAACCACTGAAGGGCAGGTAAGGAGTATGAAGACCTGTGTAGTTTCCAATTTTTGATAAAGCTTGTAGGGCTTTCCCCAAATTTTCTTTTTTAAGCATGGCTTGTATGCGTTCCCTTATTCTCCAAGCTTCGGCTTGACCCTTCCATAAGAAGTACGGTTTCTCATAAGTAACATACTCGATTAGCCCCTTGAACTTCACGACATTTATGTTACTTGGGTCGTTTGTGTACCACCAAAGAAACATCGGCTTTTTGCCACCTGTCGGAAACACTATAGTAATCACGTCATTTTGTACGTACATCCAATCCTCGGAAGATTGCACACTCGCTAGAGTTTCTCCTTCGTCTGCTGCGACAGATGTTATTGATGCCAGTGGGGTTGCAATGGCAAGAAGTAGCATCGCTAGAAAGCTTGTTGCAAACAATTTTTTCCCGTTTTTCACGGTTTTTCACCGAAAATAACTGAGCAGGACGGTCTATTAAGAGAATCGTTTCGAAAAAACCCGAATATCTCCCTCCAAGAGTTCTAGAAATATAGAACTCTAAGTCACCGCTCTTTTCCATTACAAATTGGGCTATTCCCGCGCCCCCGGTTTACATAAGCCAATAACGATCGACCTTAACTTTCCTCTTTTTGTCCTGAGACTCGCATTCATAAAAATATAGATCTAAAACCTTAGGAGAATCGACCTAGCATAAACAATATGGCTATGTTCAGGTACATGGCTGCAAGGCTTACAACTATGGCTTTATCAAGTCTTATGCCCTTTCCAAAGCATAAGGCCGCAGAAACCAACAGTAGGCTCCAAATCTGCAAAACAAACAAAACGTATTGGGAGATAACGTCTAAAATGAAGGAATAGATGTATGGAAAAATTGCTATTGGAAACGTTGCTAGCCCGAGACATGCCAAGAGTTGAAGGCTGTTTCCAACTCTCCGATAGAGCAAGGAAGTGAATACTTCTGAGAATAGGAATAAGCCTATCCAGTTGAAAAAGTATAGTGCCATGATTGTTGAGAAACTGTAAGCAGAGTATGGAAAATAGAAGAAGAGGGCGGAATCAAGTTTTGCATAGCCTGAACCTAAGGCTCCTACAAGCAATATGATTATCGAAACTGGCAAAAATCTTAGGGGTTTAACTGTTTTGGCGAAAACAGGTGACAGGAAGAGCCATTTTCCCAAATGGTGGCTGAAAGCACCGCTTATTTCAAGAGTCGCTGGAACGTTTCCTTCCTTCAACACTCTAAACAACGTATGACCGCGGTCGTTAAGCCTGTACTTGCGTTGCTTGTCTTGAGTTATGAAGTCTGAAAGCATGTCTAAATGATAATAAACTGTGCCTATGCCTAGTCCTAAGTCTTCTTTCAATTCTTTAAACCCAATTTTCTCTTGAGCACCCAAAATTTCAATTATCTTGCGGCGCGCCGGATCTCTAAGCAAAGTATAGTATCGTGACAAATCTTCCAACGGGTACGTTCCCCATGATTCTTAGAACTGTTTTAGACTTTGTATTTATACATTTTTAGCAACTAATGCATATTTGCAATACGTATTGCAACTTATGATTTTTGTTGGAAAGATTATCTTTACCGGAGATCCGGATTTATCCTGTAATTCTGGCGATCATGGAAATTGGCGGAAACCTAAAATTTACTAGTCACCGTTAAATCTCTTTCTTTAAATGTTGTATGGAGGTACGTTGGTTGGTTGTTTCTTTTGACCGTGTCGCGAAAATTTATGACAAAACACGAGATTATCCCGTTTCTGTTATGGACAAAATCATTAAGACACTGATAAACGAGTTAGAAGGCTATGTAAACGTCTTAGAAGTAGGTGTTGGAACTGCAAGATTCGCTAAGCCTCTCCAAGATCATGGATATAACGTGGTTGGTATCGACGTTTCTTTGGAAATGTTGAGGAAGGCCGCTGAGAAGGAAATGCGCAATCTGTTAGTAGGCAACGTTTGCAATCTTCCATTTAAGGATGATTCTTTTGATGTCACCATGAGTGCGGGGTTACTTCACCTAGTGAAGGAATGGAAGGCTACTTTGCTGGAGATATCGAGGGTCACGAAAAAGCTGATGATGTCTGTCATACATACTGGGGAGAATCCAGCTAGTAAGGAATATAGAGATTTGCTCGCTGAATATGGATGCAATCTTTCCCAGCTCGGTATATCCGAACGTGAATTAGGGACAATAGTTAAACCAGTTAAGCTCATAGACGTAACCACCTATGAAACTAGTGTTCGGAAGAGCTTGGCTTCTTTAAAGTGGAAGGCGTATTCATACCAATGGGATGCCCCTAACGAAATCCACAGGCGAGTTATGAAACAACTTAAGACAAGGCCTCTTCCTAAGAATTACTCTGTGAAGATTGAGGTTCTAATATGGAGTATAAATGGTGTACGCGATTTCGTCAAATTCCGCAGAGATTGAACAAATCACAATTTTATTTGTTTGGTGCAAAAACTGTTTTTAAGTTCATTGTTGTTGTGGGTTTTGAGGAATAAAAGTGCGGGTTAAGGCTGTCCTTTTTGATTTGTTTGACACTCTCCTCTTAATTGAGGGTGGTGATGCCTTCTACACGCCTTCATTGCGCATGCTCCACGAGTTTTTGGTTGAAAATGGAGTAAGTGTTTCATTTGAGGATTTTAACCGCGTCTATTTTGAGGTTCGGGATAGCCTTTATTCTGGTGTTGAGAAGAGCCTTGAAGAACCCCACTTTAATATTCGTGTTTCTCGTACTCTAGAGAGGCTGGGCCACAATTTCGATGTTTCGAACACCATTGTGAAAGGAGCCACTGATGTTTTTGCTGATGAGTTTATGCGCTATGTGTGTTTGGACGAGGATACAATCGATGTCTTGCAAAAACTTCACGGAAAGTACAAGCTTGCAATTGTTTCAAATTTTGCAATCCCTGAATGTATTTGGAAATTGTTGGAAAAGTTTGGATTAAGAGAGTTTTTTGATGCTGTTTTAATCTCGGGGGCTATCAATAAGCGTAAGCCCAGTCCCGAAATTTTCAAGCAAGCTTTGAAAGATTTACATGTTAATGCTTCAGACGCTGTATTTGTTGGTGATACACCTAGCATGGATGTTAAAGGGGCAAAAGACTTTGGGATCAGGGCAATCCTCATAGAAAGGAGAACTTCTGCAAAAGACGTACCAAAGTCACTTTATTGGAAACCACCAGAGGAAAATTTGCAGGTAAGGCCGGACAAGGTTATTAGAAATTTAAGAGAGTTGCTGCCTGCGCTTGAGGATTGTTGATCGCCGAATAACAACGTATATTAGCATCGAAAGAAACATTTATATCGGCTGAGACGCCTTCAAATTCATTTTGGCGAATGAGAGCTAAACCCCGCAATTCACGGCGGCGGCTCAACCCCAACTGTAAAGGCGTCCAAGCGCCCCATAGGATGAGGATGGTTGGCCTCCAGTTGCGGGGACAAGTATGTGGACCTGACACGCTCATATATGTTAGGTCTGAATTGGGCTTTGGCGTTAAGTGGTTGATTCCCTCCAAATCCAGTTGGCTTTGCGGCTGTACAGTCAATAAGTATCTGGCTGGCGGTCAGTCAGGAGTCATAACTCCGGTTGATCCTGCCGGACCCTACTGCTATCGGGATGGGACTAAGACATGCTAGTTGTGCGCTTCTAGGCCATGGTAGGAGCGCGGCGCACAGCTCATTAACACGTGGCTAACCTGCCCTTGGGACAGGAACAACCCCGGGAAACTGGGGCTAATCTCTGATAGGTGAGGATTCCCTGGAATGGGTCTTCGCCTAAAGGGCGCTTAGACCATGCTTCTGGGCGTTGCCCAAGGATGGGGCCGCGGCCGATCAGGTTGTTGGTGAGGTAACGGCTCACCAAGCCTTTAACCGGTACGGGCCGTGAGAGCGGGAGCCCGGAGATGGGCACTGAGACAAGGGCCCAGGCCCTACGGGGCGCAGCAGTCGCGAAAACTCCGCAATATGCGAAAGCGTGACGGGGTCATCCCGAGTGCTGTCCGCTGAGGATGGCTTTTCCTCAGTGTATATAGCTGGGGGAATAAGGAGAGGGCAAGTCTGGTGTCAGCCGCCGCGGTAATACCAGCTCTCCGAGTGGTGGGGATACTTATTGGGCCTAAAGCATCCGTAGCCGGCTGGACAAGTCCCCTGTTAAATCCAGCGATTTAATCGTTGGCCTGCGGGGGATACTGTCCAGCTTGGGGGCGAGAGAGGCCGACGGTATTCTCGGGGTAGGGGTGAAATCCTATAATCCCGGGAAGACCACCAGTGGCGAAGGCTGTCGGCTAGAGCGCGCTCGACGGTGAGGGATGAAAGCTGGGGGAGCGAACCGGATTAGATACCCGGGTAGTCCCAGCCGTAAACGATGCAGGCTAGGTGTTAGGGCGGCTACGTGCCGCTCTAGTGCCGCAGGGAAACTGTTTAGCCTGTCGCCTGGGGAGTACGGCCGCAAGGCTGAAACTTAAAGGAATTGGCGGGGGAGCACCACAAGGGGTGAAGCTTGCGGTTTAATTGGAGTCAACGCCGGAAATCTCACCGGGGGCGACAGCAGAATGAAAGCCAGATTAAAGGTCTTGCCAGACGAGCTGAGAGGAGGTGCATGGCCGTCGCCAGTTCGTGCCGTGAGGTGTCCTGTTAAGTCAGGCAACGATCGAGACCCGCATCCCCCCGTTGCTATTGGCCTTGAGTCAAGCACACTGGGGAGACCGCCGCCGATAAGGCGGAGGAAGGAGCGGGCCACGGCAGGTCAGTATGCCCCGAATCTCCCGGGCCACACGCGAGCTGCAATGGCAGGTACAATGGGTTCCAACCTCGAAAGGGGAAGGCAATCCCGAAA
>Ga0315308_1001337_pt1 | contig 14207 bp, 17 predicted proteins | sample TDP3_MG_FD_203078 | JGI IMG/M metagenome (GOLD analysis project Ga0315308, IMG submission 203078) | Freshwater sediment microbial communities from Lake Towuti, South Sulawesi, Indonesia - TDP3 | ecosystem: Environmental > Aquatic > Freshwater > Lake > Sediment | place: Indonesia: South Sulawesi... | reverse complement strand
GCCTCAGGTGGCGAACATCGACGAGGTGAAGCGGCTCTGGGCTGCGGTCACGTATGCGATGATCAACAACGCGGACAGGTTGAGGCGTTGGGGCACAGGCTACGGGGGCTACGAGGTGGGCGCCCGGAGCAGCTCTGAGCCCGTCAGGAACTGGCAGGATGAATGGCATGACGAGCGCGGCCTAGGGGGGCCGAGGTTCGACTTCCGGTACTGGATCAAGCGCTACTGGAGTGACTTCGGCTGTCCCTCGGCGTGCATGAAGGTGGCGATGATAAGGACGGGGCCGTTCAAAGGCGCCATAGGCGATAACCCCGATTATGAACTGGAGGCCTACGAGGGGCCGAACCTGGGCATCTACGATGCGGGCGGCTGCATCTACATGTCCGTTGTCTGCGACGAGCTGGGGCTCTCGGGCATCAACGGCGGCAACCTGCTCGCGTTCGCCGCGGAGCTCTATCAGCGCGGAATCCTCACGGCCGATGAGCTGGGCATGGACCTGAAATGGGGAGATGCGAAGGCCTTCGAGGCTCTGGCGGAGAAGATCTGCCGCAGAGAGGGCATCGGCGAGGTCTTGGCAGAGGGCACCTACAGGGCGGCGCTGCGATTGTCGAGGATGAAGGGCTTGGACGTTACGCCCTACGCGGTCCACGTGAAGGGCGTGGAGGTGGGCGCTCATGGCACGAGAAGCGGCCTAGACGTTGGCCCGGCGGGCTACGCGGTCGCCGTTCAGGGCGGAGATCATACCTCCACGGCGTACGACGCCCATGATGAGATGAACATGGTCTTCGCCGATTCTGCGGTGATCTGCAGCATGAACGCCTGGCGGCCGGGCTACGACCTGGTCTTCAGCTTCTACCGCGCAGTCACGGGCCTGGAGACGACGCGGGAGGAATGGTGCAAGGTGCTGGGGCACAGGATCACGCACATCCAGCGGGCGGCATTGCTTCTAGGCGGACCGGACATCGTCTGGCAGCCGAAGGACGACGATAACCCGCCGAGGTTCTACGAGCCCCTTCCCTCTGGGCCCTACGCCGGCAAGGAGACGGGGAGGGCGACCGTGGAGGAGCTGAAGAAGCAGTACTACAACGCCATCGGCTGGGATGAAAGAGGCATACCGAAGAGCGAGGTCCTCAGGGCGCTGGGGCTGGACGATGTGGACAGAGCCCTAGAGGCCGTAAGGCAGAGCTAGCCTGAGGCCCTCCTTTCTCTACTCCATCTCCCCGGGAAGGACTTAGGCTCGCCTCGCGAGGCTAGCCGCCTATCTCAGGCGGAAGAAGCGAGACGAGGTCGCCGTCCTTCAGTGGCGTCGTGGCGCCCTTGAGCGCCTCGGCGTTAAGCCCATTAACGAGGATGATGAGGCGCGGGCCCATGATCGGCGTGGCAACCGCCTTAGCCAGCTCCACGCCCCCGGCTTTTCTTGAGAGAGCCTCCATTAGGGCTCCGACTGTGGCATTGGCTTCAAGCGTCACCTTCAGCTCTGCGCCGAGGAGCTCCCGGAGCCTGCCGAAAGCCCTGACGTTCACGTCCACCGCGTACACCCCTAGAGGCTAATTCCATAGGATCTTGGCTCTTCTTTAAGGCTACGCCAGAAGACGGTTGCCGCGTGGGTACAGAGCGGGACTCCTACGCAGGCGGGCTCCTTCACATGCCAGCCGGGTATGAGGTGGCTTCACAGCGCCTTTCCCCATGCTTTAGGGTGGTTTCATGCCACCAAACGAGCGCGGCTCAAGCCCTGATTCAGCTGAAACCCGGTGGGAACCGGCTCTGATTGGTATCCTCCTACTACGTGAGGGTGCCGCTTGGAGGGTTCTTGGCTCCGGAGAGCCTTGTCGAAGGGCTGGTTGACGCGGGTTAGGCCGTCTCTGGGTATATAGGCTTCAGGGGCTTCTATCACGTCAGGTCTGCTCTCTGATCTCGCCTGGCGATATGAGGGTGTCTGGCAGTCGTTTGTCGCGTATGAAGTCCTTCAGCTCGGCGTCGAGCGTTAGCAGCCTGAGGTTGAGGATGACTGAGCTGGCGTAGAGTACGTTGTCCACCATGTCCCTGTGGCCTAGCGTATGCAGCTTCAGCGCCTCGATGAAGGTTTCCGTGCTCTCCCTCGCTTGCCTGTATCTGCCGCTTCCTAGGACGCTTCTCAAGCCGGCCTCAAACCTCTCCGCGTCGAAGCCTGGGCTTCTGGAGAGCCTAGCGACCACCCAGAGGGATTCTAGGACGCTGAAGCTGGAGTAGTAGACCTCCGCCTCAAGGTCGGCGAGCTTCCTGAGCGCCTCCAGAACCTCTTGCCCAGCGTCTACGCCGAGCGAGGGCAGTAGGAAGGATGTGTCAAGAAGAACCCTTGGCGTGGCCTGCCTGCTCCTGAAGGCTGATCGCCTCCACCTGCTCCGGCTTAACGGAGGCAAACTTCATCCCGGAGACGGCTAGCTCGATGGGGTCCCGGACAACCTCCAGAATGACCCTGTTTCCGGCGACCTTGAGTAGCAGCTGATCGCCCTCCCTTAGGCCAGCGGCCTCAACCACGGCCTTGGGCAAGTACACGGCGTACTTCTTGCCGACGCGCGCCTCAACCGTCAGGGTCATAAACGGCGACCAGACAATGAGCCGCAAGTCAGACTTAAGAAGCTTTCCCTGACTCAGGCTTCCCTCTCAGGCTCATAAGCCACTGGAGATCGTAGGCCCCGCCCTTCAAGCTCGTCCTTACCGGTGCCGCTCGGCTGGAGGCTTGGCTAGGCGCCTAGTAAGAGCCGGGCTCACCGAGCATCGTGAAAGGGCTGGTCGCTTAGTGAGCTAACTGCCCTAGAGCGTCGGAGGGCCTCTGCCTCTTCTCGCCTTGCCCCACAAGCCTCAGTTGGAGGGCCGTTGTGGCGGCGCTGGCCGCGGCGCCTAGGAAGTACGGCGCGGTCTCCGTGATGCTGGTGAGGGCGCCGCCTAGGAGCGGGCCGGCGAAGAAGCCTGAGCCTAAGGTGCTCTCCCACATGCCCGTGGCTCTTCCATGCCTCGGCCCGCCCTCCCTAAGCAGAAGCGATAGCGATACCGCGTAGAGCAGTCCCGAGGCGACTCCTTGGCCGGAGAAGGAGAGGACGTACAGAGCGAGGCTGGAGGTGAACGGTATCGCGAGGAGGGCGAGGACGAAGATGCCGGAGCCTGTGAGGAGGGAGGCCCTCAGCCCGAGCCTTGGCTCGATCCTGTCGGCTTGGGAGAAGACGATCGTCTGCGCCAGGCCCGAGAGTAGGAAGAGCGTGCCTATCTCGTACGGCTGCAGCCCTAGCCTCGTCGCGTAGGCTGGGAAGAGCGTGGCCATGAGGCCGCCGTTAAAGGAGTAGAGCGTCCCGGAGACAAGAGCCGCGTACATGCGCCTTGATGCCTTAGCCCTCGGCCCCTCCTCCTGCTCTTCCCCGCGAGGCGGTGGCTCGGCCGTGTTTTGCCTCGGCGTTCGGATCGAGGCGAGCAGCGGCAGCATGGCCAGGCAGGCGGCGGCCGAGAAGTAAAAGGGCACATGGATGGAGAAGAGGCTTATGAGGACGCCGGCCACCTGGGGGCCGGCGATGGAGCCTATGCCCCAGCCTAGGTTGTAGCCCCTCAGGCTCTTGTCCAGGCGCCCCTCAGGCGTCAGGTCGGCGACGAGCGCCTCTGCGATCGGCCAGAAGAGCGCTGAGCCCGTGGCCTGGAGGAACCGGGCAAGGGGGAGAAGCTCCGGGACGCTTATGAGCGTGAAGAGCAGGCAGGCCACGGTCTGCAGGCTTAACGCGAGGCCTGCGAGCCGCATCCTCGAGAGCCTGTCGGAGATGGCGCCGAAGACCCGAGCCGTGACCGCGTAGGTGGCCCCGCCCACGGCGCCTATGATGCCGATCAAGAGGTCGGAGGCGCCCAGCCGCAGAGCGTAGATGGGCACCGTCAGGAGCGTGACGCTGAAGCTCATCTGCACAGCCAAGGAGGCGATATAGAGCGCCAAGAGCCCGCTTCCAGCGCCTACCGCTTCGGCTGGCTTCTCGTCCCTGCTCGTATCTGAGCACTCTCCGGCTGGCGTGAGCTCATCCTCCGCAAGGAGGCCGCAAGCCCGCTGAGCTCAGCGGCCCCAGAACAGCCGGAGGGTATATTTACCTTCCGAGTCTCTCCAGCTCGTCTCTCAGCCTCGTGAGGTGGATTCCCAGAACCTTCTCAAGGCCTGGGTTGTAGATCGCCGCCGCGGGATGGATCGTGGGAAAGAGTCTCCGGCCGCCGGCAACCATGAGCTTGCCGCGGATGCCGGGCTTAGCCTCGCCTAGGAAGCGCTCTATGGCCGTGTTCCCGAGGAGACAGATGATCCCAGGCTGAATGAGCGCAAGCTGTCGCTCCAGGTAGGGCTGGCAGGCATCCGCCTCGTCTCTAAGCGGCGGCCTGTTCCCCGGAGGCCGGCACTTCACCACATTGGTGATGAAGACCTCCTCCCGGCGTAGACCCGCGGTCGCAAGGGCCTGGTTCAGAAGCTGACCGGCTCTTCCAACAAACGGCCTTCCCTGCCGGTCCTCCTCCACGCCCGGCGCCTCGCCGACGAAGAAGAGCCGCGCGGCCGCGGGTCCTTCGCCTGGGACGGCATTAGTCCTCGACTGCGAGAGGCGGCAGAGGGGGCAGACGCGGACCTCCGCGGTGACCTTCTCAAGGCTGTCCATGGCGGCGGGTCTCCAGCCGTATCTCGTTCTGAGCCTGGAAGTGGCCGCTTCTCTCCGCGTACGAGGCCTCAGCCTCGGAGCCTAGCTCCTCGAAGACGATCTGGGCGAAGGTCGAGCCTATGGCGAGTTCCACGTTCGCGTGGGAGGCGTTGAACGCCGAGAGCGTTAAGGTGCCTTCGAACCCCGCGTCCACCTTGCCGAAGGAGCCGATGATGCCCTTCCTCGCCCAGCTGCTGCGAATCCAGAGCTGACCTGCGAGTCTCCGGCCTAGCTTGACGCGTTCCAGCGTGCCTACGAGGAACCAGACGCCGGGCGGTACCTGCAGGCGTCCTTCGCGGACGCTGAGCCCCGCGCCGGGAAGCATCACCTCGGCAACGGTGAGGTCGTAGCCGTTCGGCGTCAGGTTCGCCTCCTTGAAAGGCTCGATCGAGAGCTCAGCCGACCCTAGCAGCCTCTTCAGCCCGGCATCGGAGAGAACCGGCAACCACCAAGCCTCCTAGCCTGCCGTAGGCTCTAGGAGGCTTAAGGGTTTCCGGTAGACGCCTCTGGTAACCTACCGGATTCACGGCTAACGGATATGGGATGTACGTCAAATCTTCAGGAACCTACTGTAGATCTTTATGTCCTGGTGGAATTGATGATCTCTCAGGTATCCTTCTTCGGCAAATCCAAACCTTCTATAGAGATTGATTGCCTCTTCTAGTTCTGGGCAAGTGGTTAGGAATATCTTATGCACGCCCTCTTTCTCTGCGATACTGGTGAACTCTTCAAGCAGTTTGCTACCTACGCCTTTGCGTCTTCTGTCCTTCTGGACCCCAAACCACCAGATCTGAGCGAGGCCCCCTGGAAGGATGCGACCAGAGATCACGTCTATAATACGCTCAGATTCAGCGGCCAATATGATCTGGTCGGCTTTTTCCAGGGCTCCTCTGAGATTCTCCGGGGAAGTGGTTTCCGCTGTAATCGCGTCGAGATACTCGTTTTTCAGTATTCCTCTCAATTCGCGGTAGACATTCTTCATAAGGTCTATGACTTGAGGTATGTCTGGCGCCTCGACTTTGCGCACGGACACGTGAAACTCAGCCATGCTTCAAGGTGAGACGTGAGCGTTCTTAAGTGTTGGCTTGGAGCTGCCGAAGGGCTATCAGGACGCGCCAGACCTTAGGTTCAGTGAAAGCCAGATCTACCTACGGCCGTTAAGCCCCTCATGGTCCTTGGGCAGCCTCGTGGATCAATAGTACGATCGAGAGCCTGTACGGGCATCGTCTCTCACATTCGCCGCAGTCGTTGCAGCTCTTCGCTTTCTCCGCCTGCTCGCGATACTGGGTCTCCGCGGCTGGCTGCAGCCCGTAGGCTCGGCGGTAGTAGACGAGGCTCATGATGGTTGGTACGCTGATCCCCTGCGGGCAGGCGCAGGCGCCGCATTCCGTGCAGCCCGTCAGCCCGGGTCTCCTCGCGTCCTGGAGCAACCTCTGGAACTCCTCCTGGGTGGGCTCGGGCTCCACGGCCGCGATGTTCTCGTCTATGATCGCCTTAGAGTACATGCCGCTGAGGACAACGTCGGCACCGGAGCAGAGCGCGAATCTCAGCGACCGGGTGGCGGGCTTGAGGGCGCCGTGGCCTGTGGGCCGCATGATGAAGGTGCCTATGCCGTGGATCTTCGCGTAGGGCAGAAGCTCGTCTAGGGGATAGGGATGGATCATGTTCAGGATGAAGAGCACGTTATCGAACGCGTAGACTTTCAACGCCCTGAGCAGCGTGTCCGGGTTATGGCCTGTGATCCCTATGAAGTTGACCTTGCCCTCCCTCTGGCAGCGGATCAGGCCCTTCAATGCGCCGCCCGGCCTGAGCACGCGGTCGAGCTGATCGGCGAAGCGGATGTTGCCCAGCTCGTAGAGGTCTAGGTGATCTGTCTGAAGCGACCTGAGGCTTTGCTCCACGTCCTTGATGGTCTCCTTCTCGGTCAACGCGATGTTCTTAGACGCCAGCCATAGGTCGTCTCGGCGATGGGCGACGGCCTTGCCCACCATCTCCTCTACAACGCCGTAGGCCGTCCTTGAGCCCGTCTCGATCAGGTTCACGCCGCGATCAAGGGCGTAGTTCAGGGCCTCGTTCGCCTGCTCCTGCGATAGCTGCGAGAGCATATTCGTGCCACAGCTCAGCACGGAGACCTTCATGCCCGTCCGGCCTAGCATCGCGTAACGCATCGCACCACCCGCGGCGGAAGGAACAAGCCTAGACGACCTAGGGCCTTCTTAGACCTATCGCCGAACCCAGAGCCTAGAGCTGACCATGCACAATAGGAATGGAGTAGACTTAGTTGAGGCTGACTTGGTCGAGACGAACATACCTGGGCTGAGGCCGTCCGTGGTGGGCTCAGGACCGCCTTGAGGCTCCGCGTAGTGAGCTTATATGGCCGCAGCTACGCGGGTTGAGAGCGCGCGGCGCGCATACTTCACGGGACGCTATGACGTCCGGGACGTGGAGAGAGGAAGCGGTGACCCCGTTCGACTACCTTGTCCTGGCCTTCGGCTGTTTTATGAGCAGCTGCGCCGTGCTCCTTGCCTTCGCCAGACGGATCGACAGCCTAGCGCTGACGGGTCTCACGGCGGCGTTCTGGACCGCCGTGGTATTCCTCTTCACGTCGATCATCAGAAGCCTCTTAGGCCGAGGGGTCAACGTGACGATCTTCGATCCCTCGCCCGGGCTTGGGCTGCTGCTTCTCCTGTTTCTGGCCTTGCTCCTGCCTGTCGCGGTGCTCGCTAGGCTCATGGGCCGACGCAACCTCCTGGCGGCGATCGCCGTCTTGGCTTCAGGCCTCAGCGCCCTTGTAGGAGGCTTCCCCGTCCTCGGCCTCGTCAGCTACAAGGAGATGATCGTCGTCTTCGACGTCAGCCTGAGCCTCATCGTCTTCCTGATAGGCGTCGCCCTAGCCGCGGTGGGCGTCGTGAACATCGGCCTTGGCTTTACCGTGATCGAGCAGGAGAGGAAGAAGAACCTTGAGGAAAGATGCCTGGCGCTTCTCAAGGCCAGGGGCAGAGCCACGTACCCGGAGCTTCAAAGCCACATAAAGCCCAAGGACCTGAGGGCTCTGGACGAGGCCCTCAACCACCTGATGATGGAGGGAATGGTCGAAGCCCAGAAAGAGAACGGAGAGACCTACTTCGCCCCATGCGCGAAGCCCGAGGCCTGAAGGCCCCGGTGGCGCCTACCACGGTTCTTTGCGGCTCTACATGAGCGTTCTCCCAAAGGAGGATCGCCTCATGAAAGAGGCGAAGGAGCATGCCGAGGCTTGCGGCCGCGTACGCAGTTTCATAAGCCCACGGCCCCGTATACCTATTGGGATAGAACGTGAGGGTGGTTTCCCGCGCGAGCGTTATGGTCATCGTACTACTATCAAAGCCACGACGTCCTTCAGTCGAGGCTCCTCCGCTCTTCCGAGGCTTCTCTTCGACTATTTAAGAACGGAGTCCATCCATTCATGCGCACTGATACCCATCTGGACGGTGTGCTCAAGTAGGTCCTTGTGTTGGGTGAGGCCTCCGTGGCGGTTGTAGGTGAGGTTATGCCACAAACAGGCGGCAAGCCACTCCTTCACTGGAGTTTTCTCCTGTTCGCCGCCGAGGTAGGCGTATACGCGTAGGATCTCATTCCTTGGGTCAAACCCGAGGTCAGTATGCCCTAGGTCTAGGAGGAGGAACTGCATCGGTACGTCTAGCAGCCATCTGTCGAGGCCGAGCGCGTAGCCGAAGAGGAGCCGTCCCAGCCTCTCTCGCTCTGAGCCCGCTCTACGCGTTGGGATGTCAAACCTACCCTTGCCGATGCCGTGAATCCAGTTCTCGACGTAGCGGAAGGTGTTGTGGTGACAGTCTGATAGACCCTTGACCCCACTCGCGATGTGGCAGCAGACCTTGTAAAGCTCCCTCTTCTCCGGGTCCGAAAAAGCGTCAAGGTTCTCACGATACTGCGGAAGGTAATCCGGGTAGATCCTCGATAGGCCCGCGAGGGCGGATATCTCGGCGTCGAGCTGAGCCCCACGGCCTCCCTCTTCGAAGCAGTTCTTGATGACTGCTTCAGGGTCTTGGTTGCGTCCTGTGAAGAATTCGAAGGGCAGGAGCATGCGCTCCATCATAAGCCTCTGAAGCCTCGTCAGCTCCGTCGCTGGGCCAAGCCACTCATACGAACGGGTGATGAACCCTTCCGCGTGAGGGAACCTCTTTACGAGCGACTCCTTAGACTTGCCCGTGAGGTACCCTGTGAGTATCTCGTAGATCGCCTGCATGCTCTCGCCCTGCAACGGCTGAGTCGAGCGCACATCCCACCACATGGTGCCCATCCAGCAGCCGTTGTGGAAGGAGGGCTCCCTCAGCCCTCCCGTACCGATCGCTTCCAACAACTCGTCAACGGTAACCGGGAACCCGTTATCGCAGGGAGAAAAGCTGCCGATATGAGCGCGGATTCGACGCATCTCATCGTCCAAGCGGCCCAGCTTAGCCTGCATACTGTTGATGTACCGGATCTCCCTGTCGCTCCATTCTTCGCCTTCCTTCGGCCACTGGTCTCGAAACGTCCAGGTCCAAGTCGACCATTTCACGATGATGTTTCCCAACTCGTCTGTGAAGCGGACGCTCGAACCCTCGCCTTCAGGCTTCTCGAAGGGCGCTGCGGCTTTCTCACCCGTGTAGACGGCTTCGAACCCCGGTGAGACCATCTCGTAAGGCACTAGCCGCTCTTTCCTAGCCTTCTCCATGGCTCAGCCTAGCCTCTGCCATCCCTTTAAAGGAATGTTCACGCCTCTGCTGTACAACGTGCAAAAGAACATGAGCTGTAGCAGGCTGTCTCTGTCAGCCTCTGGTCCTACGGTTGCCATGCTCGGCTTCGCACACGTTCTCCTCTATTGTACTTTGCCTCGGCCTGCGACGGGCCAGATGACCTCGACGCGGCCGTTTCTCACGCCGTAGTACTGGTCGTGGAGGTTGAGGCACATCTCCTGATGCAGGGGGATAACCGAAAGCCTCTCGCCGACCTGGAACTTGTGGCTGCACTTGGAGACGTCCATGTGCCCATGCTCGACGCTCATCGCGTATATCTTCGCCTCGGGCTGCTCCATGATGTAGCCGTAGGGCGTCGGCGGGTAGCTGGCGAAGGTCTTCATGCCGCCGTCTATGATGACGCGGCTCGGCGTGGGCGTGCTCACCACGGTGGTGATCACCCGTAGGACGCAGGTACGCGGGTTAGGCGGGTTCGTCGTGTGGTTGATCCGCGTCAGGCCTTCGAAGGCATAGGAGCCGCTTCTCGTTTCAGTGCAGCCCATAGTCTTAGACGCGGCCTCCAGCCCCGTGCCTCCGCCGCTGATCACGTTCACAGCTATGCCCTCGGCCTTGAGTAGATCCACGGCTCGTTTGATGAAGGGCGTGGCCTCCACGCGGCTGGGATACGTCATAACGCCCTGAAAGCTCAGGCCGGGCATTTGGACGATCCTGCGCGCAAGCCTGAGCGCCGCCTCAGGGGACTGAACCCCACAGCGTTGGCTGCCCGTGTCCAGCTCGATGATGACCGGCGCCTCCAGGCCCTGTTCCCTCGCTTGGGCGGATATGCCCTCCACGGTGGCCTCGGAGTCCACGGCCGTGGTCACGCGCGCCCGCCTAACGAGCCTTAAGAGGCGTTCGACCTTGATGGGGCCGACGATGTTGTATGGGACGAGCAAGTCCTTTATGCCCGCGGCGACCATCACCTCCGCCTCGCCCAGCTTCTGGCAGCAGATGCCGATCGCCCCGGCGGCGAGCTGCATATGAGCGATCTCAGGCGTCTTATGCGTCTTCGTGTGAACCCTCAGGGGGATGTCCAGCTCGCGGCAGTGCGCCGCCATATCGCGGATATTCCGCTCTAAGATGTACAGATCCGCGGTCACAGCGGGCGAATCTAGGTCGGAGACGAGCATACCCGTTCGTCCTCCCTGGGCGCTCCACTCCAAACGCACGAAGTGCACTTAAGACCATCGATGCTGCAAGGGCCTAAACGCGAACCTTCAGGGGACTGACGCGGGCGTGCGGAAGCCCTGCATAGACCAGCTTATGTTCGCCTTCTGCTTGGAGGACTCCGTCCTAGGCGTGCCCCACGTTGAGTGCTTCGTCACCAGGTGCGAGGTCAAGGAATACGTGCTAGGCTCGAACACGAGCATCTTCGACGGCATCCCGCCGGAGAACCCCCTCGCTATGCTTAAGGCCGCTGAGAAGTATGGTCACGGCTCGAAGGGCGGCTTGAGGTGAACCGGCATGTATGAGCGGGCTTTGAACGCCATCTACTTGGAGGATACGGATCGGATTCCGCAGATTGAGTACTTGTACCATACGGGCTTCATCTTGAAGACGAGTGGTATGGACCCCTTCCAGGCGCCTAAGGAGGCTCAGGCGAAGACCTACGAGCGGCTGGACCTGGACCTTGTCTGGTATAATGATCAACCGTACAGGCCGTATGATGAGGCGGAGGCGAAGGGCCTCAGCTCCTTCTGGCGATCCAGCGCCTGGTCGGAGCTCTTTCCCAGCGTCTGGCGACGGGACTTCCCCGTCCAGAGCGTGGAGGACGTGCTGGGCTACGAGCCCAGGAAGGAGCGCGGCGGTAAGTCCGTCAGGGAGGTCGCGGAGGAGCTCCGGCAGCGGCATGAGGAGGCGCAGAGGTTGTACGCGACGCAGCTCGTGCCGGGCGGCTACTACTGCACGACGTTCATGTGGCCTGTGATGACCTTCGGCCTGGAATGGACGTTGAAGGCGGCGGTGTACGACCCGCCTAGGTTCGAGAGGCTGCTGAACAGCTTCGCCGAGGTCTCGCTCCGGGACTTCGAGGCCTGGTCCCACTGCCCCATCAAAGCGTTCATCAGCCACGACGACATCTGCATGACGGAAGGCCCTATCCTATCGCCCAAATGGCTGCGCCGGTATGTCTTCCCCTGGTACAAGCGGCTGTGGAGAATACTGCATGACAGGGGCATCCGAGTGCTCTTCTGCTCCGACGGCAAGATCGATGCCATCGTGGATGACGTGGCGGAGGCCGGAGCCGATGGCTTCATCATCGAGCCCTGGTCCAACCTTAAGAGCATCGTGGAGAAGTACGGCGGAGAGAAGGTCATCATCGGCAACGCCGACCTCAAGGTCCTAACCTTCAAGGGGGTCGAGGACGTGGCCGCGGAGGTCAAACGCTGCGCGTCCACAGCCGGCCACCAGCCCGGCTACTTCTTCAACGTAACCGGCTCGATACCGGACAACGTGCCCCTAGAGAATCTGGAAGCCTACTTCCACGCCTGCCGAAAGTACGGTAAGAGACAGCCATAGGCCCCAGACAGCCGCAGCTCATCCCGGCCGCAAGGGATCAAATCCCTCCCCCGGCGCAGTGCTCAGAGAACGAGGATTGCCTGGTAGTCGGTTCCTAAACGTTATTCGGTGCGTTCGCGGACGATCTCATCGATTCTACCGATGAACTCTTCTGCCCATTTGAGCGCCTGCTCAGCCTCATTCTTGGAGACTATGTCCATCTCCTCGTACAATATCCTATGTCTCTTCTTCCTCATACTATCAAAGGTCATTATCATCTTGTCGCTGACATTGGCTCCCAGCGATGCGCGGAGGAACTTCACCACTGCTGCGTGTCCTTCTGTACTCGACGGCCTGTAGCCTCGGCTGAACATCAGCGCCCTTCCTGCCAGCAGCATCGCGTTGTATGACACTGCCAGGGACCAGTCGAGTCTCTCGTTCTCGATCAGCGTTCTCGCTGTATCTATGTCCCTTCGGGCGCGCGCTAATGAACTAAGCGCTAACCTATTGTCGGGTCTAATCCTCGTCACGGTTCTGCTTCTTAATAGCTCTTCTAAACTCATGTTTATCGCCCACTAGCATGATGAACGGCTTTTCCACGATGTCGGTCAGGAGATGATGCTTGCTCCCGGCCCTGTGCGAAAACTCCTTCTCGCTCCAAAGGATGTAGTTGACCTCTCTTCCAACGTCTTTCTCCACCTTGTTCACGGTTCTTAGCACTTCCTCTTCGCCGAGGTCGCCCACGACAAGCAGGTCAACGTCGCTGCTCTCGGTCTCCTCTCCGCTCGCAAAGGAGCCAAAGATGAGGGCGTAGCGGATTCCTCTCAGCTCGGAGAGCGCGTCTCTCATCAGGTCGCCTAGGCCCGCGGTCTTGATCATTAAGCCCCTCAACTCGGCGAAGTAGGGGAGGTTCCTGTTCGCCGATATCAGCGTGACCTTTCCCCTCTTCTCTTCCGTGAGTATGCCCAACGAAACCAGGTTCTTCACCTCCCTGTAGAGCATACCGTACGGTATGTTCAGGCCCTTGGACAGCTCGCGGATATAGAAGCGTCCATCAGGGCTCGTCATGAGCCTCGATAGCAGGGTGACCCTAGTCTTCGACCCGAACAATCTATCTAACCTAGATGTCATATTATCTATTCATGATGTCAAAGCTTAAAAACCATGCTGTCACGTCGAACACCGCCGCGAAACCTAGCCGGAACCGCTACCCCCGTCGGCCCCTTGCTCGCCACGAAGCCGAGGATGTGAAGGAGGGTGTGGGCCATCCCCCGGCGCGATGCCTTGCGTGCGAATCTGGCCAGGCTACTAAAGAGAAAGAGACCTCATCGAACGCCGGTCTGACGAGACGATAGGGTATAACCCCAGAGGTCAGGAAGAGGACTCTGCCAGGTTAGTCCTGCCTGTTTCTTATCCTAGTCTCGTGATGAATTCCTGAGAGGTTACGGGCTCTAGGTATCTGCTCGATTTCCTGAACTCCTCGTCGTGGGTGATGATGTATTCTGCTCGCCTTGCCCGGCCGGAGGCGACGATGATCGCGTCGGGCAGTCGGAGTCCGGTTTCGGCGCGGATTCTTCCTGCTGCCTCTGCCAGCTTCAGGTCGAGTTCCATGATGGTGAATGCCTTTGAGGACGCTAGGTGCATGATCAGCTCCTGCTTTCCATTCTCGTCTCCAGCCGCGTAATAGCCTGCGCAGAGCTCAGCGACCGTCACAACCGAGACGACGGCCTGTATCCTGCCGTCATCCACAGCGTCGAGAACCTGCCTCGAATACCTGCAGTAAGGTTCCTCTTTGTTCTTGACGTTCAGGAAGATGTTAGTGTCTAGGACTACCGTGATTCCCATTCTTCGCGCAGCCTCTTCTGAAAGGCCAAGCTGGCTTCAGGCCAAGGCTTCTGCCTACGAAGGATCTCCGTTAACCTCTGGCCAGAGACCTTCCTGATCACCGCGCGCTCACCCTCAAGGATGAAGAGGACTCTATCGCCCTCCCTGAGACCTAACGCGTCCCTGACCTCCTTAGGAATAGTCACCTGTCCCTTCGTCGTAACCGAACCTACACTTACCTCCAACCCTGACCCCCCTTACTCAATAGTAAGGAAAACCTTACTCATAAGCATTACCAACAGCGGAGCTACGGAAGGGAGACGAGACGGGAGTGTAGGCCCAGTCCTGATGGGCTAGGTCTCACAATGGGCGGGCCATCCATGCGCCAGCGAGGCTGACCGCCTCGGATCTGGGGAAGGAACCAGCCGTG
>Ga0315308_1001336_pt1 | contig 14208 bp, 9 predicted proteins | sample TDP3_MG_FD_203078 | JGI IMG/M metagenome (GOLD analysis project Ga0315308, IMG submission 203078) | Freshwater sediment microbial communities from Lake Towuti, South Sulawesi, Indonesia - TDP3 | ecosystem: Environmental > Aquatic > Freshwater > Lake > Sediment | place: Indonesia: South Sulawesi... | reverse complement strand
CGTCCATTCCAGTGAAAACAGCCTCAATCTTTTCTTTTTCTTGTTGCAGGGTGCTGAAAAGATACGCATTGTCAATGGCAATTGCTGACTGTGCTGCAAAGATAGATAACAGGTGAATGTCCTGTCTAGTGAATACGTCTTTTTTCTCCGTTCTGTGGACATTGATTACGCCGAATAACTTATCTTTTCTCAGTAATGGGATGGTTATTCCTGAGTGTATCCCGTCAAACTGCTCAAGATTGCGAAATCGCGGGTCGTCCTTTATACTTCCATCAATCTTCACGATTTCACTTTTCTCGGCTGCATACCCAGCTACCCTTTCTCCAATATCGAGTTTCCTCCCAATAACCATATCTTCCCTTCTCCCTGCTGCTGCTTTTACTATCAGTTTCCCCGTTTCTTTATCAAATAACATTATAGACCCGCCGTCTGCTCGTAAAGCATCAGTGGCTAATTTTATGATGAGGGAAAGCAATTGGTCTAAATCCATAAGTGAACCTATTGCCATACTGACCTCATACAGGTTTACCACCTCTTTTAATTCATCAACTTCTCGAGCAAGCTTTTGCTTCTCGAGGCATCTGTTAATCAGCAAACCCAGTTCGTCAAGCCCAAATGGCTTCGTGACATAGTCGTAAGCTCCCAGTTTCATCGCTTCCACTGCATTCTTAATGGTTCCATATGCAGTCATTATGATTACATCAGTTTGGGGATGTTCTCTCTTTACCGCCTTTAAAACTCCAATTCCGTCAATGCCAGTCATCATTAAATCAGTCAGGACAATCTGATAATAATCCTTTTCAAGTAATTTAAGGCATTCTTCTCCACTTTCACTTTCATTTACATTGTATTCATTCATCCTCAAGTATTCTACGCAGGCATTCCTAATATTAGGATCATCATCAACAACCAAAATTCGCTCGCCAGCCATAATACCCCTCCCCTCAACATTTTAAACCTAACCTATGGGAAAAAACGTTTGGTCTACATTGTCTGTTTTGGCAGAGTAAAATAAAAGGTCGAACCTTTGTCCAACTCTGATTCTACCCAGATTTTCCCTCCCTGAGCCTCAACAAGGGATTTCACAATTGCCAAACCTAAACCGGTCCCTTTTGGCCCTTTTACTCTTTCTCTTACTTCTCTAACCTGTTCAAATTTATCGAAAATCCTATTTATCTGTTCTGGCGGAATACCTATTCCCGTATCGCTAATACTGACTTGAAGGTACTCTTTATCGTCCTGGATTTTGATCGATATCTTTCCTTCTTCCGGGGTAAACTTTATCGAATTGCTGACAAGATTGGTGATAATCTGCCGGGTTCTATCCCCGTCAACAAAGACTAAAGGCAAGTTATCTGGAATATTTATTGCTATTTCAATATCTTTTTCATCAGCCTGAGGTTTCATAAGCTCTACTGTTTCCGAAACGATTGGAAGAATTTCTAGAGGCTCCTTTTTTATCTCCATCTTACCCCGTTCAATCTTTGCCATATCTAACAGGTCATCAATAAATCGGGAAAGGCGATTGCTATTCCTTTCCATAATTTTCAAGAACTTTTTTGCCTTCTCGTTTAACGTACCTGCTGCCCCTTGCAAGAAAAGGTCGATGTACATAATTAGTGAAGTTAATGGTGACTTTAACTCATGAGTAACGCTGGCAAGGAAGTCGCTTTTCATCTGGTCGATTTCCTTTAGTTGCCTGGACATCTTGTTAAGGTCCCTGGCTAAACTTCCGAGTTCGTCCTTACCTTTGACCGAAATCTCCGTGTCAAGTTTTCCCTGACCGATTAATTCTGCTCCTTTTGCCATCTGTTTGATTGGTTTGGTCATCATCTGAGCAAGAATTATGGCACCGATAAAACCGATAATTAAAACTACTATTGCTACACCAAAAATTCTGTTACGAGTTTTTCTTAAGGTTTCCTCTACAATCTTATGTAAAGTATCTCGAGAAAACCCAATGCGAGCAATCCCCATTTTTTTCTGGTTAGTAAAGATAGGCAAGGCGATATCTAATATGTTTTGTTTTTCCTTACTAACATACGATTGAGTAACAAGCTCATTTGATGAACTGGCTTTTATTGCAATAGCATCATTGGCAATGGTTCCTAAGAGACTGACATCGGTATGGGCAAGAATTTTACCCTGAGGACCAGTCACCATTGCGTAAATCACTCCTCTGGTTTTCTTTACAAGGCTTACATAGTTTATGAGGAGTATCTCATCATTTGTGATGATAGATTCCTTGCCAACTTGAGCCAATCCATTAATGATATTCTTTTGGTTCTCTTCAATTTCTCGAATCAGAAGCCGCTTCTCAGCAATAAAAAGAAAAATACTTACTCCCAAAATGACAGCAATGATTAAAAAACTGTTCAAAAAAGAAAACTTTGCTCTTAATTTCATTTCTTTATTTCCTTTTCAGCTCTTTCCAGATTCTTTTGAGCGGTCTCAAGGTCAGGGTTGAAACGAAGTGCGCTCTCCCAGGCTTCTATCGCTTCCTTTAGATTTCCTCGGGCATATTCCACCAGGCCTTTTCGGTTGTACTCTTCGGCTCTCTCCTTACATTCCTGCTTGATTTTGGAAATCTGTTCTTGAGCCTCTTCGTGTTCTGGATTGAACTTGAGCACATTGTTAAACGTGTCAAGTGCTTCAAGCAATTTGTCTTCGCCATGAAGGCTGAGTCCTTGTTCATAGTAACAAATAGGGATATGCTCTAATGCTACTTTATGTTCAGGGACAAGAGCCAATACTTCATCAAATGATTTAATTGCTTTTGCCCATTGTTTCTTTTCGTAATAAGTCAATCCTTTTTTAAGGCAAGTGGAGATTTTCCTGTTTTCTCTTTCTTCCTCCTGTTTTTTCTTTAATGCTAATTTGATTTTCTCAAGTTCGCTCTGTTTATTCTCAATGAGGCTAATATATTCTTTTGCTTCCTGGTGTTCCGGGTTAAGGGCTAAGACCTTTTCCATTTCATCAAGAGCCTTGGGGTAATTTGCCTGTTCATAATACGAGACTCCTCTTACAAAAATGGAATCAACGACTTCACCGAATGTATTCTCAATTCTATTGATGTAATCCTTAGCTCCTTGATGGTCAGGATTAAGAGCAATGATATTCTCAAACATTGCACGAGCAGAAATTAAATCACCTTTTTCATAATACTTTTCTCCGAGACTAAAGAAGTTAGCAATATCCTTTGCAACTTCGGCTTCCTCTACACTGACTTCGATGCGGCTCATAAAATCTCGTGCACCTTTATGTCCTGGACTAACTAAGAGAACGTTCTTAAACTCCCCGTAGGCCTTAACTATTTGACCATTATAGAAATATTTCTTGCCCCGTTCAAAATGTTCTTTAATATCTTTTTCGATGATACTTTCTTCAAACTCTCTGCCAAACCGCAGAGTAGCACTCATACGGTGGCTATCCTCAAAGTCTCCCCTGGGGACCCAGGAGTAGTCAATTACCAGATTTTTTCCTCCAATTCCTATCCCTAAGCGCAGTCCACTGGACAAATCATCTTTTGACTTGAATCCAGCTCGCAAAGAAATTAGATTGTATATTTTGCATTCAAATCCACCACTTATAAAAACACTGTAGTCAACCGGTATGTTGACATCCATTGCAACAATTGATTGAGCACCGAAGAATTCAAATTCATAAGCACCTCCGAGTATGCAATTTAAGGGAAGTGATGACCTCTCTTGGATAAACTTAAGTCCTCCTCCAAGATTCTGAATACTAAATCCCAATTGTAAACCAGAGAAGGGCGTCCTCCATAATCCTCCTATGTCAAATGCGCAGGTGGAAGCTTTTTTATGGGCCAGTTTTTCGTCAATAAATTTAAAATTGATTCCCCCGGAAACAGAAGGAAGAATTCTCAAACCATAACATAACCCAATCCCCAAATCATATGCGCTTAACTTTTTGGTCGGCATTCCTCCGGGGTCATATCCTTGAATATCGGTAACACTTAAATAGGATATGCTTCCGGCTAATCCACCTCTCAGTTTCCTTACTGGCTGGTTATAAGCCAAGAATTGATACCTTATATCTTCACCCATTTCATTATGCATCAGGGTTAACTCTTTCCGCCTTATGCTGGCTACTCCAGCCGGGTTCCACCAAATAGTATTAGCATCATCTGCTACAGCAACAAAAGCGCCTCCCATTCCCAGAGGTCGGGCTCCCACGCCTATCTTTAAGAAATTTGCTCCAGTGGTGCCCCGGCCCTTAGCAAAACAAGTCGGTAGTGACAAGCCAATGGTCAATAAAATAAAGATAATTAATTTATATACATATGTTTTCATCATCTTATCGGATGATTATTAACTTTCCTTTCTTCTTATCTTTATCGTTCTTTATTAGATAAAGGTAAACCCCGCTTGCCAGCCTATCTCCTCTATCATTGGTAGCTTTCAAGGAATGACTGGTTATGCCACTTGTATGTTCAATAGTTCTAACAAGTTCACCATTAAGTGTATATATTTTAATCGTGCATAAAGGAGAAATGTCTGTGAAGGTAATATCCGTATCTCCACGGCTCGGGATAAATGGAACAGGAAAAGCATAAGCACCACTCAAATCAGTCGCTCCCACCCCATGAAGGCCAAAAATGCTGAAATGAAACGTGCGTGCTGTAACAATATTGGAGTTTTTGTCAACTACTGAATCTGGTGATTTCACCCAGAGACTGTGTGACTCATCCAGCCAGTATACTGCTAATGTCTCTTCTCTTAATTGAGATTGAGGTGATGTTCCATCAACAAATCCATCTTGGTCACTATCTTCATAAGATAAAGTTATAGTTGCTGGAATTTGGAAAGTGCCAGTTATAGGACTCCCATTGGCATAAAATGCTTTGATCTCTACTATGGTGGATTCCAGGGCAAAGGAAAATGGGTCATCATCATTGACAAGTTTATAGTTGGCATCAATTATATTGTTTTTCTTGGGAGAGTTCTTAAGAGGAGAGGTGCTTATCTGGACAAAGAAATCCTCTTTTAATGTTCTGGCATCTAAAATTATTCTCATTTTGCTATCGCTTGCGACAAATATATTCGACTCCTTGTAATTTGAAATCGTGGTAAAACTAAACTCAGAAAGAGCAAGATTGTGACCATTCGTATCTGTTGCGGTTGTATCAACAGTAACTTGATAAGTATGATTATTCTTTAGAGAGGAAACTGGCTGGAAAATGAATTTATGTCGGCAGGTATTTGCATCGTAAGAGGACGAAAAATCTCCTAAAACTACCTCAGGAGTTATAGTGTCCCCATCTTTATTTACAATTGCTTCTACCTTGATGGCGCTGGTTGTGGCGGAGACATTCATCTCTTCAGCAAAAATAATCTGAATTGAGATGTAAATGGGGATACCCAGAGCACCGTTTTGTGGAAATGAAAGGAGAGAATGGATTGCCGGGGATGTGCCATCGGTCTCTGTTATGTCCGCTGGACCAATATCAAGCAAAGGATTATCATCATCGACGTCCTTCAAATTCCCGGTAGTGCTACTATAAGTAATTTCTGGAAGGAGACCGGTATCAGGGATTCCACTTTCAGTAAAGCAAAGATAAATATCATCGTCATCTAACACATCCGGATGCTTCGGCAAGGTAGTAAGCACCCCTGTGATACTATGACCCTCAACTGTAAAACCCTCCGGATTGAATTCAGTAGCAGAATCTCTTACGTCCTCATTGAAAATAATATGATAAGCATCTATACAGCCATCAAGGTCATCATCAATTGTTTCAGCACTTATAACTCTGGGAAAATCTACAAAGATTGTTTTATGAGCTTTATTATGGGTTGTATCAGATTCAACAATGAAATTATCGGGATTTACACAGACATAAATATCATGAGGACCAGCAGAAGTGGAGGTTGAGATGGATGCAGTTACACTTCCTCCGCTACCGGGAACTGGAGATATTTCATCTGTGCCAATCAAAGAGCCTGCAAAATCCGGGTCACCATCATAGAATTCGACTATAGTTGTTGTGGAGCGATATGCTTTAAACAGTAAATCGCGTTTCGCCCATTCTGCCCATGTACTTCCCTTATTCCGAGAGTAAACCTCTATGCCGTTAGCATAACAGTTATAAGATGTCTGTACTACTGAATACCCATCTAAGCCACCCACAGCATAATTGTGCGTTACTATCCAGTATGTAGTATCTGCTGATAAAGGAACTAATTCGGGAAAGATAAAATCAATCCAATACCAAAATAGGCCGCTACTATTTACTGTAGTTGAAGCAACCGGAACAACCAAATTTCCACTTGGTACATTTGTAGAAAGGTTTGTCTCAATGGTTACAGTTAATGAATCATCAACGCCAATATCTTTTATATAAAGACTTACCCCTGTTAAATTGACATCCTCTGTATATTGGAACGATTGAGCTAGCCAAACATCGGTACTTAACTCAACTTCATATAGTTCTGGTTGTGTCTCTTCAGTATTCTTGGCAAAAACTCGTTCAGAATAACCAGTGCCACTGTTATGTACAGTTGCTGAAATAGTAAATACTTCACTTGAGTCGGGATAATCATTGCTAAAACTAATGTCCGATTCGTAGATATTTAGATCGGGAAGGGCCCAGCAATAAGGGACAAAAATGGCAAGAAATAAGAATAATAATATATAGTCCTTTGCGTTTCTCATTTCTAAGACAATTTCCTATGCCTACCTATCGCATGGATTAGTCGTAAGAGTACTGTAATCTCTCTACTTTAGATTACCTCAAATTCTCAAAAAAGGCAAGGGGAAAAACGTAGTTTTGGCTTGACTGAGAAGCCATTTTTTGATAGACTTACTTGAAATAAAGGAGATTCGCCACAGTGAGAATGAAACTGATTGTAAATCCTTTGTCTGGTGGCAAGAAAGTGGAAACTTACCTACCTAGAATTAGAGAAATTCTGGGAAAGGGCAATTCACTCAGCTTCGCCGTAACTAAAGAAAAAAATGGCGCACTTGTGGAGGCGAAGAGAGCAGCCCGAGAAGGCTATGACCTGATTGTGGTTTGTGGAGGGGATGGGACTCTAAATGAGGTAATTAATGGAGTAGTTTCTACCAATAACTCCATTCCCATAGGATTTATTCCCTGCGGCACAAGCAATATTTATGCCCTTTCCGCAGGCATTCCACTTGACCCTCTCCAGGCTTGTGAAATTATTCTTGAAAAATATATAAGAAAAATCGACCTCGGGAGAGTGGGGACTGGCAATTCTCTCCGCTACTTTGTTTCCATGGCAGGAATAGGATACGATGCTTCCGTAATCCAATCACTGAAGCCTAACCTGGTAAGAACTTTTGGGGGCGTTCCTGCTCATATAATAGCAGGACTGCGTGAGTTAATTAGGTATCATGGAACTGAACTTTCTATTAAACTGGATGACTCTTCCTGTCGAGGTTTTCAGGCGATTATCTCCAACGGAAGTTTCTACGGCATATCCTCCGTACTTGCTCCTAAGGCAGATATATCCGATGGCTATCTGGACGTTATTCTGTTCAAAAATGGCCGAAGAAGAGATATTCTTCGTTATGTTTTCGGCATTTTGAGAGAGCGCCATCTTCATTTCAAGGACGTAGAATATATTCGAGCGAAGAAAATAGACATCGATGCCGGGGGCGAAGTCTGGATACAGGTTGACGGGGAAATTATGGGCACTCTGCCTCAAAAGTTCGAAGTCTGTCCTCAGGCTCTTCAGGTAATCTTGCCCGAGGCAAAATTTGCTTGACAGTGGAGAAAGATTGAGATTCATTCAAACGCTAAGAGAGGGTGATTGGAAAGTAAAAATTCTTCTTCTCTCTGTCCCTGTAATTTTATTAGTTTACATCTACCATGGAATGGATAGGGCATTTGGGCGATATTTTTCTCACCTTTCCAACTACTACTATTTCGACATATATCGTTATGCTTACCATTTTTTGGCCACATTCATCCTCCTTTTTCTCTCACCTCTAATAATCGTAAAGTTGGTTTTCAAAGAGAAACTTAAGGATTACGGATTGAGCCTGGGAGACAAAAAATACGGATTTCGATTCACTGTCATAGCTATTCCTCTCATTGTAACTCCAATAATATTTCTTGGTTCGCGTATGCCAGAGATTCGTGCAGTATACCCACTATCAAAACTGGTCCAGGATAATGTTTCGGTTTTCTTAGTTTATGAATTCTCTTACATCTTGTTATATTATGTGGGCTGGGAGTTTTTCTTTAGAGGATACATGCTATTTGGACTGAGAGAGAAATTTGGCGATACCTATGCAATTCTTCTGCAACTTATTCCCTACTGCCTCTTACATTTTAATAAGCCAGAGTCTGAATTCGTAGGGTCAATAGTTCTGGGAATAGTATTGGGTTACCTTGCTCTACGAACTCGGTCCATATTGTATCCCTTCATAATCCATTCCTATATAGGATTCTTCACGGACCTATTCATAACTATCGCGTAGTCGCAAGAACTGTCGAAGGAGGAGTGGGAAAAAGTAGCCTGTCCCCTTTTTTGCAAAAAAAGGTGACAGGTACAATATTTATGAAGGCAGGGGCGGAACTAGGGAAGACAGAGAAAAAAGTACCTGTCACCTTTTAAGGGAAGACAGGGAAAAAGTACCTGTCACCTTTTTACTATGAGAGCTTTTATTACCGGGATAAATGGTTTTATTGGAAGCAGTTTAGCAGTACGCCTAATCGAAGAGGGTCAAGAAGTATCGGGCCTCGTTAGAAAGACCAGTGACCTCTCTTTCCTTGAAGGCTTAAAGGTACGATTATTTTTTGGAGATTTGTCAAATAGAGCAATATTGGATAATGCTACCCGGGAAGTGGATGTAGTGTATCATGTGGCGGGATTGGCATCAGATTGGGGACCAATAGACCTATTTAGAAAAATAAATGTAGAAGGTACCAAAAACCTCCTGGAAAGTTCACTCAAGTCTGGAGTCAAAAGGTTCGTTTTTATCAGTTCTGCTGCAGTTCATGGTTTCGGGGGTTTCCACAATGCTACAGAGGATTCTCTAAAGATGCCCACTATATTTCCTTACTCCATAACTAAAAAGGAAGCGGAGGATTTGGTAAATAGGTTCTATGTAGAAAAAGGTTTACCCACATTGATTATCAGACCGGGTAACGTTTTTGGGCCAAAAGACCGTACTACATTTGTAAAAATGGCGCAACTTTTGGAAAAGAGGCAAATGGTCTATATTAGCGGAGGAAGAGCATTAACCTGTCCAACATATATTGAAAATCTCATAGACGCCATTCTCCTTGCTGGAACCAGGAAGGATACAGTGGGAGAGACATTCATTATCACCGATGGGCTGAATATCACCTGGAAAGAGTACATTGACAAAATTGCCGATAAGCTCCGGGTCAGGCGACCCCTCATTTCAATCCCTTACTCCTTGGCCTATTCTGCCGGGGCCGTGTGTGAGGCAATCCTAAAATTATTCAGGTCAAAGAGACCACCTATAATAACTCGATACAGAATAGCCAATGCGGGTAGGGATTACCATTTCAGTATAGAAAAGGCGAGAACTAAACTTGGTTATCAGCCGAGAGTCTCTCTGGATGAGGCTATGGAGAGAACAGTCAAATGGTATAAAAGTAATTCAAAATATCGCCATAAGTTTTCGAAATGTTAATACTTTCAAATATTCGTCTCGTATACTCTGTACTTCTTGTATAACTTACCACCCATCAATTCCGCCGCTCGCTGAGTCAAGATGTTGTCTTCCAGCACCCATGAAAGCTCACAGTATTTATAACCACCCCTCTGCGAGCCTTTCAACCCCTCCAACATAAGGAGGGTCTCAATTCCTCTCTTCTGATATTCTTTTATCACCCCAAAGATGGGTAAACGTTGAGTAGTAATCTTCTTCCTGTACCATAAAAATTTCAAAATAGTCCAGGGATTCATCTTACCGTTCATCTTTTTCGTAACCTCATTATAGTTAGGAACCGTAATTAACATTCCTACGGCTTTACCATCTGCTTCAGCAATGGGAATTGTCCCGGGAACCAGAAAAGGCTTTAGCTTCATAGCTTCAGTATAGAATTCCTCCTTTGTCCAGGGAACGAATCCCCAGTTTTTTTCCCATGCGTTATTGTAAATTCTACGAACGTTCTCTACCTCGTTTTTCCAGTCTTTTAGCCTGGCCTGCCGAATCTTAACACCCGGATTTCTCTCTCTTATTTTCTCAGCAGCTTTTTCCAATTCTTCTAAAGGACACTTATCTACCTCCGTCAAGTAAGCAAAGAGATCCATTCTTTTAGCCAAACCATATCTCTCCATAAAGTCAATATAGTGTTTTGGATTGTAGGTCATCAAAATGTAAGGGCTTGAGTCGAATCCTTGTATAAGAAGACCAACTTCGTCATTGGTAGAAGGGTTCATCGGACCAGCCATCTTTTCCATACCTTTCTCTCTTAGCCATTCCCTTGCCTCATTAAGCAAATTTTCAGCAACCGCATAATCCTGAATCGACTCAAAGAACCCAAAAAATCCCGCCTTTTCCTCATGAAAATCTATATAGTTATGGTCAATTATAGCAGCAATTCTCCCCACGGATTTGCCATCTCTTCTGGCAACGAAAAGTTGCTTTTCCGCATGGTGCCAGAAAGGACTCTTTTCACTTAAAATAAGCTTCACGTCCCTGACCAATGGAGGCACCCAATATGGATCATTTTCATAAACCTTCCAGGGAAATTTTATAAACTCCATCAACTCCTTCTTGGTTTTTACCTCTTTGACCTCAATACCTCCCGCCATGTCCACCTCCTCATGTGAATCTGCCTATGCTCCCCCCTCACCCCAACTCTCTCCCCTTTGGGGAGAGGATAAAGGTGAGGGGAAAACCCTTCCTTTAAACCTGCTCAATTGCCTCAACCATCTTTACTGCCCTCTTTGTCTCTCTAACATCATGAACCCTCAGAATACTCGCTCCCTTATTCATACACCAGATCGCCGAAGCGAGAGACCCTTCCAATCTCTCCTCGGGCTCCATCTGGAGGACTTTCCCTATAAACGATTTTCTGGAGACCCCAATCATAATCGGTCTGCCAAGAGATCTGAATTGGTCCAGATTTTTTAGAATTTCTAGATTATGGAGGACCGTCTTGCCAAATCCAATTCCCGGGTCGACAATAGTCTTTTCAACATCAATGCCCGCCTGTTCACAGAAATCTATCCTTTCTCTAAGAAAGGCAAATATCTCACTTACCACATCCTTGTATCTGGGATTCCTCTGCATGTTGCGCGGGGTACCCTGCATATGCATCAAGCAAATAAGCACTTTACTACTCCGCACTATATTAGCCATCCCTTCATCCATACGTAACGAAGAAATATCGTTTACCATCGCCGCTCCAGCGTCGATAGCCGTCTTTGCCACTCTTGCTTTATAAGTGTCAATAGAGATGGGTACTTTGATTCTGGATGCAAGTTTCTTTATTACTGGAATCACCCTCTCCAATTCTTCCTTTTCTTCCACTGATTTTGCCCCGGGCCGGCTCGATTCTCCACCAATATCAATAATGTCCGCACCTTCTTCTACCATCTGAAGGGCTCGTTCCACTGCTCTATTCAAGTTGTCGTATCTTCCACCGTCATAAAAAGAGTCGGGGGTTACATTTAAAACGCCCATAATTAATGCCCTCTTGCCTAACTGAAGTGTGTGTCCTTTGAAAATTAATTTGAAATCTCTCTTCTGATAATTCGAAAGAGCCTTCCTAATCTCTTGACTTATGACAGGAAGGCCAAAAGGTTGTCGACAAAGCTTGAAAGTTAACTCCTCCAACTGCTTATCCGTACCTAAAAGTATAACATCCGATTTTTTTCTGGAGAAATTCATCACATCCCGGGAAACTGCCGCCTCTCCTCCCGATGATAACATCTCCTGTTTCATAATATTAGCAGCTTGACCTTTGACATTTTCCAGTTTAATGGAGTAAAAAATCGCCTTTTTCTCCATTATCCTGATACCCGTCTCATGTACGCCAATCTTTCCCATTTCTGAGCGAGCAGAAGGAGAATCACCTATACTAATAACTCTCACTTGAGTTTCAGCCATTTTATGAACTCACTTATAGAAAAATGGGGTCAGCTCTATTTTTGGCCCTATCACAACTCTATTTAACTATTTTAATGAATCAAAAATAGAACTGACCCCATTTTTACTTACCAATTAAGGCCATTGCTTCATTACGCGTTCGGGCGTCTTTCAGAAATATACCTCGCATTGCTGAGGTCATCACCAGAGAACCGGCCTTCTTTATCCCCCGCATGGTTATACAAAAATGTTCGGCTTCAATCACCACCAATACTCCCCTGGGGTTCAAGGCTTCCATTATAGTATCAGCAATTTGCGTGGTCAGCCTTTCCTGAACTTGAAGCCTTCGAGCAAGAACTTCTACCACGCGAACGATTTTGCTCAAGCCCGCAACTCTATCTTTATGGGGCATATAAGCTACGTGGGCTCTGCCAAAAAAAGGCAATATATGGTGCTCACACATCGAATAGAGCGGAATATCACGCACCAGAACTATCTCTTCATAATTCTCTTTTTGGTAACGTATTTTGAGTTCCTCGGCTGCCTCCTTGGAATAACCAGCCAGGATTTCTTCATACATTTCAGCAACCCGTTGAGGAGTCCTCTTCAGTCCTTCCCTGGTGGGATTTTCTCCAATTGCCTCTAATATCATTTTTACAGCTCTCTCAATTTTCTTCTTGTCCATCACTTCCCACTCTTCTTAGTTCTATCTTGACCTATACTCTTCTCTTTGTTTCCGGAAACTTCTTCCTTGCGTTTCAGTATCTCATCAACTTCTTCTCCCACAAGAATCTCCTTTTCCATCAGTGCTTTAGCCAATCTATCCAGTTTAGTCCTGCTCTTTGCCAAAAGGTTCTTAGCCCGTTCCTTACATTCTTCCACAATCCTCTTTACCTCTTCATCTATTATCTCTGCCGTCTTCTCGCTATAAGCCTTCTCTTTAGTGAAATCTCGACCCAGAAATATCTCGGTCTCTTTTTGCCTCAGGGTCAACGGGCCCACCTTATCGCTCATTCCATATTCGCAGACCATCTTATGCGCAACCTCAGTTGCCTGGTGCAGGTCATTCTCAGCCCCAGTAGTCAATTCATTAAAACTCAACTCTTCAGCCGCCCTTCCGCCGAGGAAAACAGTAAGCTTATCTATAATTTCAGTTTTAGTAGCCAAATACTTATCTTCCAGAGGAAGCTGCAGCGTATATCCCAGAGCAGGTCCCCGAGGAATAATTGACACCTTATGTATGGGATCTGTGCCAGGAATCAACTTTGCCACCAGAGTGTGTCCCGCTTCGTGATAGGCAATAATCTTCTTCTCCCTTTCAGAAATCATCCTGCTTTTTCTCTGCGGCCCGGCAATAACCCTATCGATTGCTTCCTCAAGCTCTTTCATTCCCACCGCCTTCTTGTCTTCCCGCGCTGCCAGAAGCGCAGCTTCATTAACCAGATTGGCTATATCGCTACCCACAAACCCAGGAGTCCTTCTGGCGATAACCTTTAACTCGACATCAGGAGCCAACTTTATGCGGCGGGTATGCACCTGCAGTATCTCCTCGCGGCCTTTCAAATCGGGATTGGGCACCATTATATGCCGGTCGAACCTACCTGGTCTAAGAAGTGCCGGGTCGAGAACATCCGGTCTATTAGTCGCTGCAATAAGAATTACTCCCTCCTTAGTATCGAATCCATCCATCTCCACGAGTAACTGATTGAGGGTTTGCTCCCGCTCATCATGGCCGCCCCCAATGCCTGCGAATCTATGCCTGCCAACAGCGTCTAACTCATCAACGAACAAAAGACAGGGAGCGTTTTTTCTTCCCTGGGCGAATAAGTCTCGCACCCTCGACGCACCCACTCCCACAAACATCTCCACAAACTCAGAGCCACTGGCGCTGAAGAAAGGCACACCCGCCTCGCCCGCCACCGCCTTTGCCAAAAGCGTCTTCCCTGTGCCCGGGGCCCCGTAAAGTAGAACTCCCTTAGGAATTTTTCCGCCCAGCTTCTGAAACTTTTTTGGGTCCTTAAGAAACGCAATTATTTCTTGAAGCTCTTCTTTAGCCTCATCTACTCCGGCAACATCAGCGAAAGTCATCCTCTGTTTACTCTGGTCAAAAAGTTTCGCTCGGCTTCTACCAAAAGACATAGCCTGCTT